>JAAUXT010102343.1_pt1 | contig 13982 bp, 14 predicted proteins | sample 7278171 | NCBI WGS metagenome assembly JAAUXT01 (sample SAMN14350112, study PRJNA611818) | marine sediment metagenome | isolation source: surface marine sediment (1.8m) | place: French Polynesia: Moorea | collected 2018-08 | reverse complement strand
CTCAGTTCTAATTACAACATTTGAGATTTTTTATCCTCAATACTCAGGCATGAAATGAGTTCTTTTCATATCACAACTATATTTTTGAAGTTGCAACAAAAAACAATCATTCCCAAACCTTTATTCAAACAAAAAAAGTCTGGGACCTCTGACTTGAGCTGGATTTTTTTTTTCAGATACTTTTTCTGTTGAGACTTTTGGGCTTTTCAAAGGTATGATCAAAATTTTTTTCCAGGGTTTGCAATATTTTTCCAGGTTTTTGCCCCAAAACCCCCTGTTTTTCCAGGTTTTCCAGGTCTGGCCCTGTTTTTTCAGGTTTTCCAGGTGCGGTGGGAACCCTGATGTTTTTTTGCCAATAAAGTGTCAATCACAAGGGGACGCTTCACTTCTGCATTTGAAATTTTGAATGTCGTGACCGAAAAGAAATGACGGATTAACTTTCCTTTGCAAACTTTGCTGTGTTCACGTGAAAGTACCTCGCACACAGTGGTCACTCACTGGACGCTGACTCACATAGGACACCACTCAGATGACAAGTGCGCTCACAATACGGCAAAGCACGTTGCGGCTTGCATCTCATCTTCCTACTCTACACGACGCTGGTTTGGCGTGTCTGGGCCACGATCGTATCAGATACGATTTCCAGACGGAAGCCTTCACTCCACAGCAGCAGTTCACGTTTGCTGCGAAACTCAAATGATGGCAATCACAAGAAATTTGGCATAAACGGCGCAGATGTGTAAGAATGGACACCGTACAAACTTGTGGCCTTTATCGTGACAACCAACCCCTGAACGCAACATGAAGTGGGAAGACAGGCCAATGCCAATCAAATCTGACTTGAACCCACTGCAACACAGAAATCTGTCCACACTGTTGTGACAACAAGAGGTCGGGTTGGTCACACGATCCAGGTTCTCCAGCAGTTTGGCACGGTATCCATTGCTGCACTTCTGCCAATCGTCACAATATCTTTCGGACTCGTCGCAGGACCAATGCCCGCACGCGCAATGTTTGCAAAATCACATCGGCACTGCGAAATCTATGGCAAACCTAACAGGACATGTATGAATGAGGTGTTTGACACCGAAAGCAGTTCGGAAATGCAGCACAATGATGAATGAGCAAGAGTGTCAAGCACCGCTGCATAAAACAGCAAAATCTGGGAAAAAAACAGAGTGCTCAACCGAAACAAAGTGCAGTGACAGATCAAGACAGTGGGGCAAGGAGTACCGTCACTTATCCAAACGGGGCTGAACAAACGAAAACATCGCAACAAACGAACATGAAGAGTCTGCACTCGTGAGCAAATTTCGAGCACAAACGTAAATAATCTGTGTCGTGAAATCTGTTTCACTGATTTGTTCGTGTTGTGGCGAGTAAAGCGCACTCTCAACACGGTACTTTGCATCAATGCCAATTTTTCAACACGCTACTTTCAGCTTGTGAAAATATTTTGCGAACCACACCACCATTGCCCGTCAAAGGTTTTCCTTCTCTCCCCTTGATCCAACAACGAAAGTACCATTGGACAATCACACAAACGTCAAACGTCACAGGTCCGAAGGCATTGTTTGCTCTCCCGAATGTAGCAACTTTATCGTCAACTTTGGCATCCACGGCCATTTTGCAATTCATACAAGAACTTCTGCAGACGGACAATCACTGTCCGGAGTCTGGTCACACGAACTGACCCAGTGCACAATTTTGACGTGATAAAAGCACCTCAAGAAGCGCACTAAAGACTTACAAAGTAGTCACTTGCACGTCTGAATGAAACGTGACAACTCCACAACGCAAGGCTGAGATCGGCCTTCCGTTGTTCGATGGTTGACCTTCAGAACTTGCACTGCTGATACTCGCAATTCCACGAGGAACCGGTCGTCCTCCTCCCCGCACCCCAAATCTTCGCCTCCCACAACAGAAGCTTTTACAGCTGCAAAACTGAGTGCAGATTTTGATATGAATTTTTGCTTGAGCGTGTGCAGTGTGTGGCCAAAGTCACGTTTCTCAACTGAAACAGAAATGAGCACGCAAACTGTGCAGAACCGCCACACACCACGCACTTTCAACATTCACGCTTTCCTCACAAAATTTACAGTGTAAATTCCAATTCGAGAAGACATTTTTGTGCGCGACAAAAGTGAAATGTCTCCATTTTGTACAAGATTGCAAAAATTCACAAATTGTCGGACAACACAACAAAAGCAATGGTTCACAATTCTCCGCATTTCATATTCTCGGTCACCTCACAAATGAGATAATTTTCCAGAACACAAAGCAGCCCCTCACAGAATCCCTTTGCGTCATTTCTGCCCCAAAACTAACTCAGCAGCGATACTTTTGTTGCTCCACCAGTGTGGGTTTGCAGTTACATTTTGCGTCTCGTTTTGAGATGTTGCGCAAGAGTTGAGCAACTCGCTGGCTCACATCAAACCGGAACCAGTGGGACTAAAGATTGGAACCAGTGCAGATATGGCCCCGACCAATTGCTCAACCAACGTGAAGCCAGCGAGAGTGCATAGAAAAAGCCCGACAAATGACCGTAAGTGTTTGTGTTTTTGAGGAACTGAATGGTCTTACTGACGATAAGTCACTTACATTTTACCCTTTTTGTTTGGTGGGATAAAAAGGTTACACTTCTCGCGCTCACTTATGTACAGTACCCGGCACGAAGTTTTAACAAATGTGTTTGGAGTGGCACATCGTAAAGATATTCTTGAAACATCATCGTCACTCCAGCTGGGGCTGGCTCTTGTCCACGACGAGTTCTCCCTTTCCGCGCCAAGGGGTGACCTCAACTGAGAACTCTTCTCAATGTTCGTGTTTTCAACAACGTTCCCAGAAATTGAGCACCCGAGTGGGCGGAACAGCCAGAGATCTCAACGTGGACAGCTTGGGTTTCTGCTGATACTGCTGATCACATACTCTCTGTGGAATACAAAAATACACCGCCGATGCATTTTTGAGGTGTGCTCCACACACATCCCCACTCTTCGAGTTGCCACTTTCACGGCTCTTGGAGAGTACTTGGCTCGCTCACTGCTTACAGCCTGTTTCACAGGCATCATGACATTTTAACATTCGAAATCTTGGACTGGCCGGCAGCTGGCATCCAGACTGCTATCAAACTGTTGCAGAGATATCGCAGACTTGTTGACGGGCTTCTCCAGCGCGTCGTCCGGTTGCCAAGGCGACGACGCGGTCGCGACGCTAATGTCGCCCGCGCTCAGTGAGATGACCCGGTCGTCGCGCAGCGTGGCGGCGCGCCCGTTCTTGAGCGCCAGCGTGCCGTCGGGGCCGCCGACGCCGACGCCGCCTCCGGTCGCGTGCAGCCCGTGCCGAGTCCGCGGGTGACGGTCCATGCTCTGCGTCGCCTGGATATACTCCAGACTGTTGTTGAGCAGAGTGCGATCTGACGGGGTGCTCCTGTTACTGCTCGTGGTGCTGCAGCTGCTGTTCTTGTGCACGCCAATGATGTCGTTGTGACTGGTTCCCACAACGCTCGGCGTCTGGTTGACACTGCAGTTGCTCTGATTGTTCATCAGCGCAGCAGCAGCTGCGCCGGAGTGCTGCTGACGGGACGGGGGGCTCAGATCCCCACTGCTGTGAGACTTTCCTTTCACCCGCAGGACTGCAGGCTGTGCACTGTTGGCGGCGAGGAGAGGATTTCGCTGCAGCTTTGCGACGCCGACCTCGGTCGTTGGGGCGGGGTCAGCTGCGTCTCCGCCCGTCGCTCCCCCGCTCAGCGCGGTCTGGTCGATGTTGTAGCCGGGCACCGCAGACACAGCCGTCGCAGCCGCTGGCGCCCGGCTCCTGCCTCCGCGCGACTCCACTGCGAGCGATGTCGGCCTCACGATCGGTGTTCCGTTCATAAGCCGCACCTCCGTGCTGACGGGCCTCGGTTCCAAGTTGCTCTTGCCCTCAATCTCCCTCGACATCCGGGCTGCGTCGACGCCCTCCGCACCCTGACCGGATGGCCCCGGCTTGCATAACACAGACTGCGCTAATGGCAAGGGGTTGTGGACCAAGTTCTCAGTGGGATAAAAGTCCTCCGTGCTTTCGTTGCCATTTTCGCTCCCGTGCGATTTCCTCCCAAAGAACGGAAAACTGAAACCTTTGTTCTTGTTCTCTTTGTTTTTGTCACTTTTGGGCTTCTTGCTGAAGGGGAATCGTGACTTCTTGTCAGTGGCTGCTGCAGCCCTCGCGCTGGGAGCCGAGGCACCGTTGCCCGGTACGTTCGGCATTTTTGGTCTGACCACGAGCGGCTCTGACAAGTTGACGTGGTTCTGCAGGTATCTGATCGACGGCGGCGGGTTGACGGGTTGAGGGGCGCCTGTCCCCACTCCGACCCCGAGCCCGCTCAGTAGCGGTGCCACGGCCTGTCTCTGCTGCTGATTCAAACTGTCATTTTGTACCAGGGAGCTTTCCAGGTTGTCTGCTATGGCATCAAAGATATTCTCGTGGTGGCGGTATTCTGAACCGCTGTCACTGCCTCCTCCACCACCGATGGCTTGCTTGTCCACTAGCTTATTCCCCAGAATGGTGAGCTCTTCGTCACTTTTTTTGTGAGTGTTTCGCTCCACCGTCGGGTTTTGCCCCTGGTGCGGCTGGAACACGCGGTTGTTCTTGGCGTTGTTCATGTTTCTGTTGGATTTGTTGTTGTGCGAGACTGGGTCTGTGACGACAATGGCCGGAGCGGCGTCCGCAGACGGCGACATGGTCAGTTCCGTGACTGTGGTCGAGGTGGAGACACTGTGCTCCGGGTGGGACACGTGCGTCGCCTGGACGCGGGGCGCCCCTGGATCGCTCAGCGCGTCTGTGATGAGCGGCGTGTGCGCGTCGCCTCCCGTCGCGTTGCGCACCATCGTCGCTTCCGTCACGCCGCCCGCAGACGACGTCGGGTTCACAGTCGGCGTCACTCCTTCAACAACAACATCTCATTGCAATACCTTCCTTTCGCGAACAGATTACTGGTCTGTTTAGAGTCCTGTGAGTTTTCGCTCCAAAAGCGACCACAGAGCAAAGCACATTTACCAGCAAGTGCTATTATTTTACTGAAGCATCATGTCCCCACTGCGCCCAAATCTCAAGCAACACACTACAGAATTGTATTGTTCCTTTCTCGCTTCTGAGAGTGACCTCCCCACCCCGGGCCACTGTTTCGACAACCCAACGGCTACTCACCCTTGTGCCTGGCGTCCCACAGCGTGATCATGTCGAGTACACGCTCTTCGACGCACAGAGACGTGAGGCGGGCCTCGGCATCCTGGTCCCAACAGTCCTCGATTGTCTCCTTCAGCGAACGCACCGCCTGCGAAAACGCGTCAAGCGTACCGTTCAGACCCAGCTGTGGCTTTCAAATTCAATGTGTGGCAAATCTACCGGACACATGCGCAGAGCTGAAACTTTTGTTCTCTGGCCTGAAGGACCAAATTCAGAGCAGACACTTTCTTTTTTTCGGGTGTGCACTGGCGTACCAAGTTGGCACCAACTGAAATTGCTTGGTATACGGCTACAATTGTTCGGCTCAGTGTGCACCACATAGATCTATCCCAACTTCGACTCTGGGTCGGGCACTCACGGGGTTCGTGTCCTTCCAGACGTCGGGGAAACGCGGACGCTGCTTGCGGCGCGACACGAGCTGCTGCATGTCCTCGAACGACACGTGCTCGCCCACCTCCGCCTGGAACGGCAGCTGGTACATCGGCGTCGGCATCCCTGCAAGAAGTTCCACCAGTCCCTGTCAATCTCAACGCCACGTACAATCTCGTGCCAACGCGCAAATCAGAAACCATGAAGCACGTCTGCAATTAAAAATCCGCCTGCCAGCAATGCGTGACAGTAGCAAAATTGGCCAAGCGTCCTTTGGTGAAAAACTGCAGGAAAAGCTTTGCAAAGTGAGTGAAGAAATAAATCCGCAGTGTGTGTCCTCGTGTTTCTCCAACCCGAGTGGCGCTGTGGACTCACCCTGGTAGAGCTCTGAGCAGCGAGACGCGATTTCCCAGAGCACAAGTCCGAGCGAGTACACGTCGATCTGCTTGAGCGAAGCCTCGCAGTCGCGCAGGTTGACGGCGCCCTCCAACACCTCCGGCGCCATGTACCGCAGCGTGCCCACCTGTGTCAGCAACACGGTGCATGAGCTGCACTTCCCAACCACACACACACACACACACACGCACAAACACACATTGCTGCCACACCAGATGAGTGTTTGCACAAGGGTCAAGTACGATCAAAGTACCGGGCCTGCAACCGCATCTCTTGGACGTGACCGTGATCTCAAACGTACATCAGTGAGCGACGACTGCTCGGCGTTCTCCTCAAGTCCGTTCCTGTAGAAGCGCGAGCCCTGGATCTTCATGGCGAATCCGAGATCGCACACGCAGCACGACAGGTCCGACTTCACTAGGATGTTTCGCGAGTTGAAGTCGCGGTGCGCCACCGACGGTTTGAACTTGTCTGCAAAACCATCAGCGCTTCTAGTTTGAGGGCAACAGTAACGTGGTCACGAGCGACGCTTCCTGTGTGACACAAATTGACAGTTGCCTCAAAAGACACAGCAAGTGCAGTCGTCGAAAGAACCAAGCGCTGTTTTGTTTTGCTGCGAAATGGGCAACGTGTATTCCATGTAGCAATTTTGTGTTGACTAACGAGCACGCACCTCCCCGCGTGATGTCGCTGTGGAGATGCGCGAGCCCGCCGGCCGTCGACAGGTACATGCGGCACAGCGTAAGCCAGTCGATCGTGTTCTCCTTGAGGAAGCGCGTCAGCGTGCCGAGCGGCACGTACGACATCACGACCAGGTACTGCGGCGTCGAGTTCTCACCCAGCCTCTCCTCAGCACCATAAAATCTGCAATAGAACCCAAGTGCAACTGTGAACCGCCAGGATCTGGACAATTTCCTTGGTTCTGTTGGGTTGGACAAGTGCCGCCATCGGTAAAGTAGTTACATTCACTCAACGTAAGACAGCAATCCAACGAAGGGCGCGTGTTTCGTGCATGTTACACCAGCAACGCTGGAGCTAGAAATTGCTGCTCAAAACGAACTTCTATCTTCGCGACAAAGCGTCACGTCCTACCTTGGTAATGCATCATGCTCCATGAGTGGAAGCATGTAGATATCACGTTCGTTCATGTAATACTGTTTTTGATGCGGCCCGAACATCTTGACCGCCACCTCCAAATCCCCAAGTGATGCGCGCCACACCTCTCCGTAGCGACCCCTGTGAATGACAATTAGCAAAGTTCCTGAAATTTCGTAGGCGAGGGGAGGGAACTCGGGCATTCGTCGAACACACCCAAACAACACGAAGTCGACTGGTGGGGTTGTGAATCGCAAATGCACCACAGCAAAGGGAGCATTCAGCGCCAAACTGCCGGAGAACATGCGGTGCCTGGACGGGCTAACAAAAGCTTATGAGCCGCTGCACCATTAGCCTCGTGGATCCAGCTTCCGCGCACAGATCATCGCGCACAGCGTACATCATCCAAAGCGGCTTGGCGGCTTTTCTGGGAAGTAAGAACTTCCGTAATGGCAAGGTACTTTGATATCTACGTCTTCCTGAAGGGAGACACCAGGTTTGCTGCTGAACATCAAACAGGATTTCATTGCCGTTGAGAGAAACGTCGATAATCGTGACATTTTGAAACCCTCATTTTTTATTCACGTCCCAGACAACACGCACAGACATCAGCTTGAAAAGGCTTCTTGTCTGCTGCTAATGTCAGTGGCATCAAATGGCCACCACACAATCAAGTCACGTCAAGAACGATACGACGCCTGCAATATCACAGTTCTGCACCCAGCGGCCAATGTGCAGCTCGCGTTTCACGTTGTATGTTTAGCTTCATGAAAACCCGTCAAAGATGAGTCGTTCAGGTGACCTGATATCAGAGCAAATTTGGCTAATTTGTCTCTCCGATCCATTGTCAGGACTTTCTGTCTCGCCCAACTCAGACGGTTCACGATTGCAGTGCCTTTGTCCTTTTGGGAAAATAAGATGCTTTTGCGCAGCCTTGACTTTCAACTGACAAACGTACCGTTCGATCAGATCTGCGATTTTGAGTTGATCCAGTTCGAAGGTGGGTGTGGCGGGCGTCTCAATGAGGTGCGCGGCCGCGGATTCCATGTACTCCTGCAGTGAAAGCTAAAGGTAGGAAAATAAAAACATCTGTCAACTCAAAGTCAAATGAACCCACTGAAAAACAACAAACGCGATGCGGAAAAAAATCCCGACTGGGGCAATAAACAAACAAGAGATTAGAGATCAACGAGCCCGCGGCTATTCACGATCAACATCACTCCTTGCATCGCGTTGTTCCCAAGGATCGGTTCAGGGTGAACCAATTGGTGGGGGTTACCCCACCCAAGCCAACCCTAGGCCAAGACATTGACACAGAACAGCAAGTGTTTGGAGGGGGGCTTCACCCATACTTGTGTCACCGATCAATCGTATAGAACTCTGAAACAGGTACCGAACTCGCCCATTTACCTTTCTGTTTCTCCTCCATAGTCTGTAGGCAAGGTAAGCCGCGGCGATCACCACCGCCACGCACGACACGGGGACTATTGCTATCACAATCGTTCGCAGTTTGTAGTTGGGCTTTTGCACGATGCGGTACTCTGAAACAAGAAAACACTGTGCAGCAGAGGAACCGCAGACGCACTCGAGTCATGCTCATCGTTCCGGTTGCTGTACGTACTGGTGGCGGCCGGCGGGGCGGGGGTGACGGCGCCAGGCACGTACAGGTCCGTCACGTTGCTGTTGCACATGTCTCCGCTGCAGCAGCAGAAGCGCGTGTTGTTGAGCGACTCGGGCGACGACTCGGTGAGCGCCTCGCAGCGCGCGGCAGAGCACTCCTTCCCCGTGGAAGACCAGCAGCCTGCAAACACAGGACGAGGAAGATTGAGATCAGACTGGCGTGCAACTCTATCCAACCCTGTGGTCCGGTCGTTGTGGGGCTTGCCACTTCAAAGGCTGCTTCTCCATCCGGGCACGCATGTTTTTGGCTTTATCACAGAGAAACGAATTATCGTGGAACTTTTCAAACTGTTTGCTGCAACCTTGGAAAACCACAGAAATCAATGGAACACTGCGGTTTCGTTTTGAGCTATCAGCCGGTGTTGCCTCTGCTTTCTCCAACCAGAGCAGCCCGCATCGAAACTTTCGCCCTCAGAAAAAGTGGAAAAGTAACCTTGGATATGTTTTCCAAGGCGGCTACCTAAAAGCTACATGATTGAAAATGATTGATTAAAATGAAAGGGCTTTCGACTGAAACCTTCACATGAGGGCTGTTCCCTTTCAAACATCATCCAATGCAAACATTGATCTCCAGTCCACATTGCACACACTGCCGGCTGTGCTGGGCGTCCAGGGCCCTCGATGCTTTCGCACGAACAAAGTGGAACCAGCTCAACTTCAGTCACAAAACGCTCCCCCGCCCACGTTCTGAAGCAAATTGCTCGAGCGAACATGGCGAGAGCGACAATCAAGGATACAGGACAAACAGCCAATCAGACGGCAAACAATCTCGTCAGGAACACTTTTCGTCGGTTTTCGGGAGCTGATACCCTGTGACATATGCGGGGAACCATGTCAAGGTTCAGCCAACTTTCCCCTCAGTTTGTGCTGGGTGTATCTGAAACCACTGTGCACAACCAACACAAGCTCACCATCAAAATTACGAAATACCGTCGCAAATCAAATCAGCATAAACCAATCTACCAGCTTGTGGAAGACGTTAAAACTAGGGATTGAAGCGGGTGGCGGGTTACCCGCGGGTAGTAAATCCTGGCGGGTACCCGGGTACTCAGTACCCACCCGCCAGAAGATCCATATGGGTCTGGAGTCAGAGTTTCACAGATAATAATTTGCATCTCCAATGGAAAGAGTTAGTTTGGTGGTCACAGGTCAGGTAAAGGCTTGCTTGCACTTGGGGCAGCAAATTACCACAAGTGAAAACCCTTTTTATTTTGAGGATTGAGATGACATTTTGCTGGAAATAGAATGGGTAGCATGCTGATGCCCCAGGTAGATATCTACCCACCAGAAATTTCTGATGATTGACAGCTCCTGTCAACCATATTTGGTTGGCGGGTACCCGTGCCCCGGGTCGGGTAGTTGCTTGCGGGTACCCGGGGCAGCAAAATGCTACCCGTTCAATCCCTAGTTAAAACACACAAATTTCTTGATGAAAACCAGCGGCCCTCTTTCGGAGAATCTACCAAGCTTCTCGCCGCAAACAGTGCGCTGATGGATGTTGAAGAAGTCAAACCTGCTACAAATCAACACTTTTTTATCCGTCCGTGCCTTCAACAGGATGCTGCGCTCAAACATAGCCCAGTCCTCGAGAACGCGATGTCACTGCGCATGAGGCCAGACCACACGACGGTCTCCAACGGAAGAGAGTGGTACAGACCGATTTTTTGCTCGTACGAGTATGTGACCACCTGGGGTGATGATCACAGGGGGAGGTGAAGGCTGCACGAAATAATTTGTGTGGACCCAAGTAGCAAGACGTAGGGCGGGGGGGGGGGGTCACACAGGTTTCTTTCCAGGAGGGGGTGAATTATTTTCTAAGTCCAAAACCCCAACATTCAGTTTCCATTCAGTGTATCTGGAAAGAAATTTGTGTGACGGGGGGGTGGGTGGGTGGGTCACACAGGTTTTTCTCTGGGCGGATCAACTTTTCCATGACATTGTGGAACATCATGCAACACAACATCATGGAAACTGAGGTGTGTACAGACAGACGGTACCGCTTGCTTGAGTCGCGCTCGCGCGACTAAAAATCTCAGTGGCTACCATGACGTGGTCATCTCGGATTCTCCTGAAGACCACAGCCTTTAATAAGCTGCTGCGTATAAAGTAGTTCAGGAGTGCACCTCACAGCCACTGGCCCAGCAGAATTACAAATTACAACATCACCCTCTCCTTTCAGGGCAAAACCTGCCAGTGTGAGGGTCGTTGATGGCCCCTTCTCCCAACTCCCAACACTTTGTGAAGCAAACTTTGCCGAGCAAAACATCTTTGTGTATGAAAAGTTTGGATTGACACAATCCCTCATCAAATTCGTGACAAGAAGACAACACTGCTGCGCCATCACTGAAGCCATTCCGCTCCCAAGTGGAGACTGTTCGCTGAAATTGCCGACACTGCACACAAAGAAGACCGCTGAGATAATGTGTTGCAGTGCGCATAACTCACATACATATTTTATAGGTTTTGTCGTCAGGAAAAAAGCAACGTTTTGACTGGCCTGTCAACCAGGCTCAACACAATGACATCATTCCGAGCAGCTTTTCAAGATTATCAACACCAGCGCCAAGCAAAAGCAAAGCCTTTTGAAAGGGTGTCGAGGCGTTCCACAGTCCGCGGGTCGGTTCGTGTCGTGTACGCACAGCAGACTGTCCACTGCTGTCGTCACACAGAAACACACACACACACACACACACACTCTCTCTCTCTCTCTCTCTCTCTTTCTTTCTCTCGCTCTCTCTCTCTCTCTCTCTCTCTCTCTCTCTCTCTCTCTCTCTCTCTTGGTGCTGAAATCAACTTTGGGCTCATGTGGATCTACTCATCCAAGAACTCTCAACTGAGTGGTCACTTGGCAACTCACAAGTGTACCTCAATGGAGACTCACATCTCCACTCAGAGGTCCTACTCTAACTCAGTCACTCACTTGGTCTCCTCAAGAAGCAGACCTATCCCTTGTACTCTCACAAATACTAAATCAGCACTTCACTCCAACACAAATAGCACAAATGCTCACACAGCACTCACTGAGCTCACACAAGAACTCAAACACTCCCAGAGCACTCACTTGTACACAAGTGTCCAAAAGTGTTCAACATTTTTCTTGGGCACACACTGGAGTATCCAAGGACCCAAAAGTACTCTCTCTCTCTCTCTCTCTCACACACACACACACACACACACACACACACACACACACACACACACACACAAAGACCCGATCAGGCACTCAACCAGCACATTCCTGCATCCACCTTTTGCACAAAAGCGCACACAAGCATGCTGAAGCACACAACGTCGCTGGAGTTCCTACTTTCTTCTTGAGTGCCCTCTAATTAAAACAATTTTTGCAAAGACAAATTTTACCAGTGTGTGGTTAGTCGGCGAACACCTGAACAAACCCCTAAATATTTAGACCCCGTGTCAAAGAAATGTCTCCGAGGGTTGGTTTGACCCCCCCCCCAAGCATGTCTGCTCCGATAATTGCCCGGTTTTTAGAGTGACAAAAGTCGCTTCCTCGGAGAATTTTTTGCTCAGAAATGGAGGGCTGGTCATTTCTCCCAGACAGGACAGACAGACAGACACAGACAGTGATTGCACTTGCCCACAGACTTGCCAACGGAAGAGACGCCTGGCAGCCATCCGCGAACTTAAAAATCGTCTGGTTCGTCTGAAGTTCCCAATTCAAGAACATGAAGGACCTGTCAGGGAGCCTCTACACCACTGGAGTCACGCACCCGGTCTCGAGTTGGCACAGGAGATTCAATTGCATGACAAAGGTAACAAAAATAATTGCCTCAGCAACATGCTTGTGCAATTTTTTCCTCTGAAGACTCCAGAAATCTAGGGATGAGGAGGCCCTTAAGTAGGTTATGTTGTCTAATCGCCCCAGCGAGGGCTCAGTTTTTGTCTGGGTACTTGAGCGAGCGGCCAATCTCCTTGTTTGCGTTGCGACTGCCAATTTCTGCATCATGTAACTTGTAACATGGTGCGCCTGTGTTGCTCGTGTGGAAGCCTTCCAAACTGTTGTTGTCTGAAGGTCGAACAAAGCTCGTCCCCCAGTTCCGTGCCCTGGTTCGAAACGCCTTTCTGAGACCCAGCAAAGCTCTCACTGATGCCGAATTCACCAAGCAAAGGGCCAAAGGACAGTCAACTGGAAATGTTTCGAAAGGCGAGGGTTGTCGATCAAGGTTGTGCACAGTGTCTTGTCGACAGAGGGTCCCAATAGAAGGACGCAACGAAAACAATCAGCAAGAGAATCCTTATGTTCAGGCAGAGCACGCAATTTGGAGACTATCTGCCAGCTGCACACACTGCGAACACTGGCGGCATCTCATTTGGTCCAGACGAACCTCTGTTGAGATCGCCATCAAAAGAGCGATGCCAATTTCAGCTGGTATCTCGCCAAATGGACACGACGAGTCCGACTGAGGAGCACAGTTCCCGTGTTGTCCATCCCGATTGGAATGTGTTGCTGTGTTGCGTGTGGACCAGGTCTACAGCAACTGAACAACATTAAATTTGTGTCCGATGTCCTGGTGTTTGTCCAAGTTGCGACGCATTTCTTGTGGTTTGTCCGACTGAAACAAGAGATCAAAGATCAACGAGCCCGCGGCTCCTGACAGCAGGCATTGTGCTCACAACACGCACTGTTCCAGCAAACAGGCCATGGCCAGTAACCACAAGAGACTCTCCATTGGTTTTGCAAGTGGGTCTACGCAGACCGACAGTTGACAGGATGGAATTGAGGACTGGTCAGGTGAGACCTGACCAAATTCGTCTTGAAGTTTACGCTGGGCGTTTGGCAGACTTTAAGAGCTTTGGCTTTTTTAAAATCGAACGAGTTGCGTCAGTTTGTGTCCACATCGTGGAATTTGGTCGAACACAATTTTGAACGAACCACACGACCTCAGCCAAAAGGTACCTTTCTCATACTTTTCATGACCTTCCAAAATTCTACTCGGTCTTCCAAACACCACGAAAATTTGGCCAACCACCTCCTAAAGAGGCACAACATGCCCACCCACCCCCCTTTCGCAGGGAGATTCAAACCAAGAGAATTGCGTTTGGATTTGCCCCATGTCTGCGGCTGATTTCCCGCGGGTCCGAACTGTACGAGGATCTATCATTTATTTCTGAGACTGGTCATGATCGGAACCCTCTGCTTGGGTACAAATTGGTTCCATTGCGCAATAATCCCAGACTGCAAAACAGTGGAAACT
>JAAUXT010021508.1_pt1 | contig 13982 bp, 20 predicted proteins | sample 7278171 | NCBI WGS metagenome assembly JAAUXT01 (sample SAMN14350112, study PRJNA611818) | marine sediment metagenome | isolation source: surface marine sediment (1.8m) | place: French Polynesia: Moorea | collected 2018-08 | reverse complement strand
CTGAGCCTGAGCCTGAGCCTGAGCCTGAGCCTGAGCCTGAGCCTGAGCCTGAGCCTGAGCCTGAGCCTGAGCCTGAGCCTGAGCCTGAGCCTGAGCCTGAGCCTGAACTTGAACCTGAGCCTAAGCCTGGGCCTGAGCCTGAACCAGAACTACCAGAGCCAAACCAAGAGCCCAATCCAAAGCTGGAACAAGAGCCAGGACCAGAGCCTGAGCCAGAGCCTAAACTGGAAGCCAAGCTTGAGCCTGAGCCTGAGCCTGAGCCTGAGTCTGAGCCTGAGCCTGAGCCTGAGCCTGAGCCTGAGCCTGAGCCTGAGCCTGAGCCTGAACCTGAACCTGAACCTGAGCCCAAACCAAAGCCAAAGCGAGCACCAAAACATAAGCGAAGACGAAGACCGAGTCCTCAACCACCTCCAGAACCAGAAACCGAATCAGAACCTGAACCCGAGTTTGAACCTCAAGTGAACTCTGATTCTGAACCCGAACCCGATGAAAACAAGTACGACGCAGACAACAGCCTCACCACAGAGCAGTTCTTGAAAAGAATGAAGGAAGACGAATTGAAAATTCTCACAGAATGCAAAGGCTGGCAGGAGAAGTACAAGGTGGATGTGCACGACAGCAACAAGATTCTGGAAGACGGCATCCCTGAGGATCTGGACGGTTTGGATGAAGAGGACAAAGCTGCCGCACGAAGGGAACTGGACACCATGAAACACATGGAAACGCAGGAGTTGTTGGAAGCGTTGTGAACTCCCGAAAAGTGGTCATTGCTGCATTGTTCTGCACAATCTTTCTTGTATCTGACACACGCAGACTCAAAAGGCAAACGAATAGCAACGTAAAAGCGTCAAAGGTATTGCGTGGGTTTGTGGGTTTTGCCAATTCCAATGGCCAATGACAAAAACCAGCACCTCGGACTTACTTCTGTGAACCCACATTTTTGCCCATCTTGAACCCAATCGAAAGTGTTCTGGGGTGTACTCGGCTTGGTCCTCATGCTTGTGCATAATTGATCATTTTGTCCGAATAAACTCACAATCTGACGGTCGTTCCGCCGAAACACAAAGGTGAGAAATGCATGGCACCGCGTCAAAAATCTCTTCAGTGTCAGTCCATCTCCCCTTCAAACACCCCACCCAAGTGCCCCCACCTCAACCTTGGCTGCTCACCCTGACCCCTCGCAACTAAATTTCCACGACCGTGAAATCTCTTGCCACAACAATTTTTGTTCGCGTCGGAACTTTACGAGGGAAGTCCCAATGAAAGCGGCTTATGTCCCCATAAAGTGGCTTCTAAGTGATGCAAACAACTGAAAATTATACAGAGACTACTACTCATACAAGTGAAGTTGAAACAGATCCTACCAAAATTACCTCTTATTTAGACAAAACAAAAAATAGGTATGGCTCATGATTTACTCAAAACTTCACCTTTTCATCTTCTACTCAACTTTTTTCTCTGTTAGTGATATAAGCAAACATGAATTTTATAGAAAATGAATACACTAATGGTATAAAACAACAATAAGATGAGAATATTGTGGTTTTTTAGCTGCTCTGACTGTCACAGTAAAAGTTCTAAAGCCTGTACTTAATAAATTTGGTTTGTGAGGAATAACAAAAAAATTGTTAGCTGTCCTTGATATGTGCTTTATGCCCTGACAAACCCTGTCTAACAGGATCAATGTTTAGCCAGTAAAACATGGACATAAGCCGCCTTCATTGGGACTTCCCTCGTATCGCGATTGTCCAAAACCAACACCACACTCCCTGATCCACAGACCTCAGGGATCCGATCACAGCTCAGTCATATATCTTGCGGCGTGCGTGCTGTCTGCCGCGGTGTTTCCGTCCCGTATTGACCACCACAGCGGAGGCCGTCTCTCACAGCGACCACGTCCCACAACAACACACACACGCACGCTCACACGTATATATCCAGCTCTGCAAAATGGCCACCATGCGATCTTACATTTCTGAATACGTAGACCAGTACAACTGGACAGAACGAAAAGCTGAGGCTACAGTCAGGTACGAGATCATTGAGACACACGCACACGCACACACATATACTCAAACTCAAAGAGTGTCGCTGGCAGAAAACTGCAGCTCTTCAGGCTGGCTTGACGTGTTTTCATTGTTCAAAGCTGATGCAACCCACAGCTTGCACTGAAGTTTTCTTCACGATTTCGGTCCCATGAGTCAAAGACAAAGGGGTCCGTCCCTCTGTTCTTGTGTAGCCACAGCGAACCACGGGCTCGTTGAAGGTGCGATGACATTTAAACATGTGCAGCTGCATTGTGGGAGAAACTGAAGGCTTGAGGAACTCAATTTTTGGCAGATTTTTTTTTCGCTGAAGTCTGTGTCCGTTTCTGTTTCAGCGCTCTTCGTGCGCCCAGTGTGGACCCAGACTCAACAGCTCAGGTTTGCAGCTTTTTTTGTCTCACTGGGTATTCTGAGGAGAAACGACCTTCACCTGCAATTCGCCCCTTGAGCTGATTCCTTGGGAGGACATCTGCACCAAATCTCACCAATCCAACTTTGTTTTTCCCGCAGCCTCCGCCTCCTCAAGATCAGGATCAGGAGGCGACGGAACCCTCCGCACCCGACGACACAGGGAACTTCGAGTCGACGCTCCACCCGAGCGTCTACCGCGAGTCCGTCATCCACAAAGACGAACGCGGCCATTACATCGACCCGTTCCGGGGTCTCGCGTCCAAACCGTCCGGGAGACGCCTCATGTACGACACCAGCCATCCAGAGGTGTGTTCCTGCACGCTTCTTTTGATGCGTCAAGGTGCCTTCAGTTGTGACATCATTGACAAAGATGGCAACGTTGTCTTCAAGCCAGCAAGCACGCACGCACGCACACACAACGCGCGTATGCACACGCTAAGCCTTGATTGGGCATCACATTTTTGCAGGGAATGTACGCCTCTCAGTGGTCATCAGAGCTGGCTGACCACCACGGGTGTTACTCGTTCCACACCCCCACTGGTCAGGAGTACGAGCAACCCTGGACCCAGGACCTGTCCTGGAGGCGGGACGGGGAGCAGGGAAGCTGGCCGACGGACCAGTGGAAGGAGTGGACCCAGATCGGCATGGCTCCTGCGTACGACGGACACTCCAACGATCCAAAATACTCGGAGTACAAAATGCGAGCCGAGCAGAAATCCAAAGTGTAGGCGCAACTCTTGTTTTTTTTTCCCGGCATGTTTGTGGAAATGGTCTTGTTTCCTGCATCGTTTGTCGTCTTCTTTTCCTGGTGCACACGTGAAGTTTCTTGTTCTGTGTTTCTTTGCACAGCTTCGGTCAATATCGATTTGGTTTCACAAAAATTGTGTCCATTGATTTCGTTTCTACAAGTTTTCTGTGCACGTTTTCAGTACCCTGATGCACCCAGCAGGCGACTTGTGGTGCCTCGTCAAGTAGCCGAACGCACGACGGAACAGGTTTCGCACAAACGGCAACCGCGCACGAAAACAAACGATTTCATCATTTTGTTCTGTAAAATTTGTTCGTGTCATATTCATATCAATAAATAGATCCACACGATGTGGAATGTCAAATGTAAATTTCTATAAAAATCACAAAAGAATAACAGAGACTGACTGATGAACAACGTCTACAAAACTTTCGCTGACACTGCACAAAATACAACACGAAAAACGCTGTTCGTTACCTCGTACGTAGATTATCAATGAACGATGGACGGACAATGCTCAGCACGTCAAGACAAATCGAGTAAAGTGCGACACTGCGTCTTGGCAAGACAGTTCAATAACATGTGGAATGAGGTGACAATTTGGACCGAGTTTTTCCAATAGTTAGCTGTAAACAAAGGATTTGACAACACTCTGAGACAGAGACAGAGACAGAGACCGGTAGTACACCAGTCCACACACAGACACAGTGAACGGACGGGCAGACCGTCTGACTTCACAATTCACTTTCCTATCTTGATGTCAATTTGGAACGCTGGGATTACAAAACCGACACTCTTTGGGTTCCCTGCACAACTGATACAGCGAGATCATCAGAACCACTCACACATCGTGATATGTACTTCTGAACGGCGGCGTATGAGGACCAGACCCCACCCGAAGGAACCCGACCCGACGCAACCCGACCGCAACTGGACCCAATCCGACCCGACGCAACCCTACCCGACCCAATCCGTTCCCACCTGACCTGACCACAACCGGAGCCCACCCGACCATAACCCAACCCGGCCCGACCACAACCCGACCCGGCCCGACCACAACCCGACCCAATCTGATCCCACACAACCCAACCACAACTGGACCCAATCCGTTCCCACTCAACCACGACACGACAGGCAGTGAAGGGAAATCATGTCTTGCAATCCTTTTCATTGTTTGAACCTTGCTCCGTGAGCACTCTACTCTCACGGACACGTCGTCACGTGGCTGTACGATTTCCATGTGAGCAGTTTGCGTCGTGCAGCAGGCAACGGAAAACCCACCGACAGCCTCAGCACTGCGACAAAATTCATCATTGACGGTGTGCTGCAGCGAGTCCGGGGCTTCCGGGGAAGGGGGAAGGTCTGTGGGCGACGCGACCTCTGCCGTCGACGTCCGCCCCGGGGGGGGGGGAGGGGAGACGCTCACGTTCACGTCACCATCATGCGAGCGCTCTGAAATGAACAGCACGGTCTGAGTCACTGATCGCGACAATCTCAGCAGAAGGAGGAATTGTGGTCAAATGTCTTGTTTCACATCAACGAAGACTGATTGTCATTGTCCTAACTTGACGGGTGCGAAACATGAACCAGAAACGGTGATTCGCGCATCTTTTTTGCTGGTGGCCACGATGAACAGGTTTGCAAGACAACGACCAACGACACGAATAAAAGGCAACGTTCTGACACGAAAAGGCAAACGAAGGACTGTGGCTTCAAGGAAGTGACACCAACAGAACCAAAAACAAACAAAAACTCTTGCTTCAATACAACAAATACAACAACCATACATCTGAGAAACAAAAACACACAATGACTTTGACACAACGGCGAAATTTTCCAAAACCAATCAAACTACCCACCAACTGCTTCATTTGAGGCTGACCCGGCCAATAGCGTCTCTGAGTTGCTGTCAGGAAAAACTTCAGGTCAATTCGAGCACACACACGTGCGCACACACGTATGCGCACCAACACACACGCTTTTGCACACACACAGTCACAAACACACACATACACTCTCTCTCTCTCTCTCTCTCTCTCTCTCTCACTCTCTCTCTCTCTCTCTCACACACACACACTCTCTCTCTCACACACACATACACTCACTCTCTCTCTCTCTCTCTCTCTCTCTCTCTCTCTCACACACACACACACACACACCAAAAGGTTCATTTGCAACTACAGATTTTATTATCGTATTTTGAGACGTGACACGCGCGAAACTGCTGCACGCTCTCTCACCTCTTTGTGCCTCTCGGCGTGCTGCTCCCGCACGATCCGGTCCAGGTTCTGCTTCTGCCTCGTGAGCGACTCGATCCGCTCCTGCAGCGTCGCGTTCTCCTCCTCCAGGTACTTCACTCGGAGCTGCGACAGCGACAAGCCGCGCGTCTTGTCCCTCTCCGAGTCCTCAAACTCTGAAATCCTGCGAGCAAACAAGAAGGCTTTGCAGACGTGACACACAAAGCATGTTAAGCACCTCGGTCTTCACGCCAACACTTCGCTGTCCTGGCACCACATCTGTGTCCGTGCAGGACTCAAAACCCGTGGCAGCAGACATGTGGTCTTGGCTCCACTGATCAATGACCAATGCGCAACTACTCTTGACACCACCGATCAGATGCAAGGCACAACGTGAAGCTCAAATCGATTTCCATGCGCTGATGTTTGGAGCGGGAAAGCTCACTGGGACAGCAGCTCCCTCTTCTCCTCGACGCATTTCCTGTAGTTTTGCTCCAGCTGCAGTTTCCACTCGGCCTCCTTCACCAGCGTCGCCTTCACCAGCTCAGCCTCGTCCTTCAGCCTCCTGATCTCGTTCTTGTACTTATTCTTCTCTTGGTTGAAGATTTCCCTGAAAGCACAACAAGACACACAATAAAACAAAACAACGTAGAAATTGGACGCCCAGATACTGGTTGCAGTAAATCTAAAACAGAAACGTCACGTCGCCAAATCATTCTGTGACAGTGCATCTGCGAATATTCCACAAAACTGCAGGCCATTTGGACCAGCTATCATCAAAGCTTCCACAATGACGATGAAAACCTCACGTTCTGGTATTGACGCACCTCGCCTTGTGTAGCTTGGTCTTGGTCTTGAGTTTGCGCTCCCTGTACTTGCGCAGCTGCTGGTCGTACTTGTCGGACGTGGCGGCCAGCTCGAGCTGCAGCGCCTCCGACTCCCGGTGCAGCTGGTGGATCTGGTCCATCAGGATCTTCTTGCCCGCTTCCGCCATCTGCCGCTGCAAGTGTGGGGGCGCCACATGTATGGATTCAGACGGGATGGATGATGTGTGCGTGCAGCACACACACACACACACACACACACACACACACAACAGCAATCAACAAGCTGTGACGGGACTGTGCTGTGCTTACGCCGTCTGTCTCTGAAAGTGTGGGGCACAACATGGTCGAGTTACACACGATCCAGAGGTTTCCACGCTACGTTGTGTGTTTATTCTCAGACAGGATGGACTCATGAATGCGTGCATCACACACACGTACACACACAATATTTAGCGATCAACAAGCAGTGCGAGACAAGGCGGAATGCTCCGCAAAGCGACACATTTCTTCTATTTACACTGGACACCTGGTGGTATACGTGGCCTTTTCTTGTGGCTTGGATCAGAACTCAAATTAGAACAGGCAAAAATATTCTCAAAGATATGAAAGGGGACACGCAGGCGTGCGACGCGGTCCCTACTCCCGCAGGACCAGCAAACGGCCTTCTCGTTCGGAGATGGGCCCACCACGACCCCGTGGACACTCGGGACCCAGGCCACGCGGCACGCCGCCTCTCACCAGGTTTGAGGCGGACTGGGTCTGCCCCCTCATGGCGTCCAGCTTGGCCTCGAGGTCGAGCAGCATGTGCTGGAGCTCGCGGTTCCGCTGCTGCGCGAGGCGCTCCTTGTCGCGCAGCTGACTCAGCTCCGTCCGCGTCTCCTCCGAGCTCTGGTCGGTCTGCACCCTGAACAAGAACATCTCCCATTCACTCGACGGTTGTGATGGTTCACAGTGCAGATGAACAACTCAGTTCTTGTGTGCAATGGGCATTTTGTCACGACCATAAAAAAGAATTTATCAGAAACAGCGTTGTCATCCTTAAAGTGTCAAGATCCAAAGTTTTTTTTGGGTAAAAAACGTGAAAATCACCGTGTCGTTCCGGTGCACAAGACGCACCCTGCACCCCAACATATTTTCTTTTGCCTTTGTCCAAGAGAATCAACGGTGCAAACTCACACCTGTGTTTTTGTCGCACCCCTTCTTTTGAGTTCAATTGTGCGGCAACAAGCGCCTTGTGTACAGAACCACACGGCGCGTGTTGTACCTCTTCATCTTCTCGTCCTGCAGCTGGTTGTGCAGGTTGTGTATCTCCTGCTGCTTCTCCTGCGCGTCGGACCTGTAACGCTCAACATCCTCCAGGTGGCGCTGAGCCGACTCGAGCCTCCGCAGAGACTCCTGCAGCTCAATCTGAAGCTCGTGCACCTGCGAACAAGAACACACAGCAGTGTAGATACGCGTCGCCGGCCCCAAGTTTTGCCTTGCCAGGTACCATGTGCTGGCCCACCAAGCAGGAGTCTTCTGTATCCCTTTGGACTGACACGCGCCGACGCTTCAGCAAGGCACGTGTGCGAACATGTCCAAACTGGACGTGATTTTCACGCTTCAATGGACAGCAAGGAAACAACGGTTTGTTGCGCTCGCTCCAAAGATACGGACAACCACGTCATGGATGGAAGCTCAAGCACCAAAACAGCACCAGAGAGAAAACATACGATCCCACCCGGTAAATAACAACGTCAAGAGGAAAATTCAAAGAGTAATGCGAAGTGAAAGTGTGATTGGACACGTGCCTTTTGTTCCGCAGCGAGCGCCCTCTTGAGTGCGTCCTGCAGCGCTGTGTTCTGCTCAATGTCGCGCTGCGTGGAGGAAAACTCCAGCTGTCTGTTGGCGTCAACGTGCTGAAAAAGGGCAAAAAATAGTTGTTGATTGTGCTACGGTGATCCGCTGCCATTTTCCCGCATTGGATGACAAGTTTTCAGACTGACACTCACAGAAAACTACAAAACAACAAAAGAGAACTCAAAGAGAACTCGCACCAGTTTGCCAGCAACACATTTTTACAGCAAGCGACAGTAAAAGAGGAGCGAGCAGTGAGTAACTCTGTTACCCGTTTCACTTCAGCGTTCAGAGACTGAATGGACGTTTCCTGGCTCGAGACCTTGGCCTTCAGATCCTGGATAGCTTTGAGAGCCTAAAAGGTTGGCGTGCGTGAAACAACAAGGCAAACAAACAGCAACACCAACTCAGAAGAAAGCAAACAAAAAGGACACAACAAAGCACACAACAACATCAAATTTCAACTGAGGCTGCGAAGAACCACAAAAGCCAGAAATGGAACTGAATCACAGCAATCCCTGGAGCCTGACCTGTTCATGTTCGTGCTCCAAGATCTTGCTATGACTTTCGAGCAACACTTTGGCACTCTGTTGATTGACAACTTGACCTCGAAGTTTGCTTTCTTCATCTCTCAGGCGCGCACTTTCCAGCTGCAAACGGCTAATATCCTGAAAGTTACCACACAATTCTGCCCTGTGAAAGAGTAAAGACCTGATTCGTAAAGGGGTTGGGGTTTGGGGGTTTGGTTGGGGCAAATCCGCACAGGTTTCATGTCAGGCTGACACAAAGACGCGGAAAGCGCACACATGTCACAATATTCACAAGCAGCAGAAACTTCTCGCAATTTCAATCACCAAGTAATGAAATGCAGTCAGCCCTGCATTTGTGGTTTCCTTCTTGCAACATCCGAACTCACATCGTCTCTCTTGGAGATTCCCGCCTTCAAAGTTTTGTTCTCGTCTGAGATTTCCTTCAGAGATTGCTCCAATCGCTCAACTTGTCTTTCCTTGTCACGTCGGACATCTTCCATCTGAGTGCGCATGTTTTCAGCCGAAGCGGAGCCTTGGTTCTGAAACAAAGAAACTATTTCACGTTCAAGAACTGTTTTTGCACGATATTACTTGAGAACAAAACTCTTTTCAGAACAGAACCTGTTGCTCCTCGAGCTCCTGCCTGGTCCGAACCAGCTGGGCATCCTTTTCAGAAAGCTCCCGGGTGAGTTGTCCCACTCGTGAAGTCAACTCTTCCATGTCCCTCCGAGCTTGAGCCACCTGGTCGTCATCAGATTTCTTTGCTTCTGAGAAGAGAACAAACGAACATTCGTTCAGTTGTTTTCGTTTTCGAAGGAGGGACATTCTGTATCAACCTTCAGAGTCTGTGTGCGGACAGATTTCCCGAAACTTTGGCAACCCCAAACACCCCATCAATGGCATTTTTTCCACCCAAAGGCCCAGTCAAACAGTTCCAGGAACCGAGAGAACGACTCACCCTCGTTGCCATGCAGACGGAGATGATCGTTTTCTTTGCGCGTCGCCTGGAGCTGGGTCAGCGCGTCCTGCAGCTTCTGTTCCGTCTCCAGGAGCGACTCCTCCGCACCCTGCACAAGTTTTGAATTGTGAAACACTGTTGCAGAAGCGACCTCAGATGTATACGACGGAGGGTCTGGGGTCGGTGTGGGCCTGGCCGGAGCACAGCAAGACAGAGACAGGCCAGTGTTACGCCAGTGTGGATGGGGCAAGACAAGGGTAGAGCACGGCCAGTCCAAAATACCCCTCCCCCCACAAAAGGTCACCTGTCAAACCCTGGCTATTTCACGTTGCAAGAAGACGACCTTGCAGACCCGTGTTTTTCGCAGCAAATTGTCGAAAAAAGTTTACTTGCACCAAAGCCAGAAGACAGAAGAAAAGTACCCGAAAAGCCGCGTCTTTCAGCTGAATAAGCTTGTTGTTCTCAGCGCATCGCCAACAGCTCAAGTCGGGCTGAACAGTTTCCAGCTGCTGCTGCTGTTGTAAGCTTGCGCGCAAATGAGCGAGCGTCTAGAACGCGTTGAAACCAAAACAGAACACGAAACACAAACGTGAAGGGAAGCGGCGAGTGAACAGCAAGAAACAGATACAAAGCTTTGTTTTCACACACAAAGGCAACAACAAGCACTGAATCTACGTTTCTTCTGAACTGTGGTTGCACCAGATCTAGAATGTCAAAACAGTTGCGTCTTGCAGCGAAAAGAATGAAGTCTACCACTACCAGTTACAGACATCAAGAAGTGAACACCACATGCCAAAGATGGGCAACAGTTGCAAACACATTTTTCCTGCACTCACCTTTTTATGGTCGTTTTGCTGGCTCCACAGCTCTCTTTGACTCGCGGCGAGGTCCCCCTCCAGTTCACCAATCTTTCGCTCCAACGACTGAATCTGAAGAGAGTTTTTCCAATCAAGCAACCCGACAAAAATCGTTCGCGATTCCAGCGCTTGAATTTGTGGATTTCTCAAATGACGTGAACCTGAAAACCAAGAAGTTCTTGCCTTATTTTTCAAGGAAACGACATCTTTCTCGTGTCTTTCTTTCTCTTTCTCGAGCAATTCTTCTGAAGTGTGAGGCTCCTTGTGGAAATCCAGTTCCTGCCGGATTTTTAACAGTTCTTTCTCAATCTTCTCTTTCTCCACCGTCAAGTTGTCAATCTGCTCTTTGTAACTGCAACACAACAAGAAGACCGTGCAACCGAGAGACTCGCGTCCAATTTCAGAATCTTCAACGAACTTTCGCGACAAAGTTTTGAAGAAATCGATCATCAATACCTGGACACGTCTTCATCGATCGACGTGCTTCGCTGCAAGATTCAACAGGTTAGAAAACTAAACTGATGTCAGTTGCCAAGCACAACAATTTGAGTTCGCATGCAAATTCAGGTTCAGCAAAGCGCCGTTCTCTCACAAATACGTAGAACGCGTACAGATATAGTCAGAAGGATGTGACAGAGACCTGCTTCTTGAGCATTTTTTGATGCTCTCTGATATCGTCAGTTTCTTTCTCTGCAAAGCTCAGTTTCAACTCTAACGATTTCTTCTCAGATGTTAGTCGCTGGTTGGCGGACTAAAAGGAATAAAGCCAAGACCTTGGTCAGACGATAGACAAAACAAAATCTCGCCGCAGGCAATGAAACCATGATTTCAAAGTTGGAAGCAACAGCTGCAAGTTTCGCTGGACCAGACACAAGATATGTATGTCAGACTGTTAGTTGTATCGACAGACAAGGAATAAAACCGGAGCTTAAAAGTTTGGATGGCCTTAAATGCAAGAGCGGATTGGCAGTTCTGGTGTCGGGCAGGGGGCTCCTGAACATCCCCCCTCCCTGATAAAACTCACTTCCAACTCGAAGACTTGTTCTCGGTGACGGTCTGCGACCTCTTGGATTTTCTTCAACGCCGCGTTATCTTCAAACTTCTGTTTTTGCACTTCCTCCCTCACTTCCTGCAGCTGCGCCGTCAGCGTTTGAACCTGAACATGGAAGACACCAGAAACTGATTGATTTCGCATCCACACACTCAGCACCCAAATCTGTTGATCTGCAGTTCGTTCATGAAAAGACTTGCATTGTCGACCAGAGTGGCGTTGTCCGACTGGAGGTCTTCGATTTGCGATTTCAAACCCTGAGTTTCTCTTCCTTGAGCTGAATGAGCTGTTGAGTTTTTCAAATCTGCAACAGAAAAAGAACAAATCATTTCCGCGAAAGCGAAGTGATGCTTCAGTTTTTGTCAGAAGCTTTGAATCGCTCAGAAACAAAAACAATGTTCTCACTTTTGTTCAAAGTTTCTTTCAACTGCTGAACCTCGACTGCCTTTTCGTCTGTTTTCTTTCTCGCCTCGTCCAGTAAACTCTGCAGCTGCTCCGTTTCCGCGATCATCGAGTTCATCTCCTCCTCCTGCGTCTGCCTCATCTGCTCCTTCACGACCTTCAGACTGTCTCTCTGCGTCTGAAATCCAACATTCAATCAGTATTCGGCTTCCCAAAACTTCGACAACCACCAGTCAATTGCAGTGGCATCAGGACAAAGTTTTAGAGTTGGAAGTGGAATGGTGCTCGCAGACCCCCGAGTCGTGTTCATGCGAAAACTTACGTCGGATCCATCCACCTCAAACTTCTGCAAACTGCATCGTGGCGAGGTTTCTTGAGCTAATTACCTGAAGTTCTTGCTCGAAATCTTCTCTTTCCTGTTCCAAGAGCTTGTAAACTTGAGAAGCTGACATCTTCCCGTCAGGTGTGTCGATCTGCACAGAGTTCTGCCCTGCCTCCATCTCGTCCATGAGCCTCGCCCTCTCCACGAGAAGATACGCAATCTGCTCGCTGATGGAGCTGGCCGCGATGTCGTCCAGACCCTGCTGCAGCAACATCTCCTTCGTCTCCCCACTGTTCACAGCTGGAACCACAAACACATCAGTTGAGAAATGATCTGCAGGGCCTTTCTTTCAAACCAAATAGTGCTGAATTAGAAGCAAACACATTGAACAAGTTTACCGTCCAGCTCCTCTCTCAGACGTTCGACCTCAGTTTTCAACTCTTCATTTTCAGCTTCAAACTCCACAGTCAGAGTTTCCCGTTCGTCTGACAAACTTCGGATGTGTTCAACGTAATTTTCCACCTGCACAAATGACTTTTTGCTGTAACCTTTTCACAAGTTGTGGGCCATTTTGCACGAGCAATCTGCAGTTTGCAACTGGTTTGATGGTGCCTCCACTTGCCTCTTTCATTTCCTCTGCCTGTTGCACCCGAAGCTCCTCCAAAGCGACGCGAGACTCTTTCAGACTGGCCTGCAACATCGAACAAATCTGTCACGATCAAAACGAAGGGAACTGCATTTTTTTCTCAATGTTCCCAATGGGACACCAAAGGTTAAAACAATCGTCAACGTGATCTTGTACTTTCGCTCAAGAAAACAATGGGGAAACACTTGCTTCTGTTTTCAAAAAGAGTTGCCATAATTGCTTGAGTTTTCCTTCGTCAGTCCTGCTCGCGTCGAGACCTCCCTCTTCAAGCCTGTTGACGATGTCTCGCAACTCAACGTCCGCGGCCTGCAACAATTGAACGAGTAGGTTTTGGGATTTGCAAATTTAGAATTCACCCGTTGATGCTCAGTCGTTTCGGTGTTGCCTCAGTCACCTGTTTGTCTCTTTGTCTCAGTCTGTTGTTCATCGGCACAGAGGGATTTGAATGCAACACCCTGAATGGGTTGAGTGCAACACCCTGAAGGGGTGTTCAGGTGCAACAACAAAATATCTGTCTTCACTGGTGTCCTTAAGTTGTGCCCAAATTCTGTGCAAAAAATTTGTGTGCAACCGACCCCTCCTGTTGCACCAAACCTCTTTCAAAAACTTCCAGCCAACTCCTCCCAAAATATTGCACCCGAGCCCTTCCAACAAAGGCACTCGTCTGGAAACACGGTGACATGTTAGTTCTGGGTGGCGGCAAACGAGCCCTGCATGGTTGTACCATTCAGGACTGCTGTGCTCCGTTGCTCCCGGTGTCTCAGGACCAGACCACGACCGTACTATTTCTCCGACGTCGTTGTGTGGTCCTGAAATTTCAGGACCAGACAACGACGTCATTATGTGGTCCTGAAATTTTTTTAGGACCAGACAATGACCGCCTAGGACTGAACAGCAACTGGTCATTGTGTGGTCCTAGATAAGATTTTGTTGTTTTAGGACTGGACAATGACCAGATTAAGAAGTTGGTATGTGGTCATAGGACTGGGCAACGACCAGATTAGGAAGTTGGCATGTGGTCCTAGGACCAGATGACGACTGCGTTAATGGGCTGCTGTGCAGTTAATAGCAATTAACACAGGCAACAGTCTTTGTGATATCTTTGAGTTCTT
>JAAUXT010150570.1_pt1 | contig 13983 bp, 19 predicted proteins | sample 7278171 | NCBI WGS metagenome assembly JAAUXT01 (sample SAMN14350112, study PRJNA611818) | marine sediment metagenome | isolation source: surface marine sediment (1.8m) | place: French Polynesia: Moorea | collected 2018-08 | reverse complement strand
TCCAGTCTGTGATCACTGGAACAGGGGTAAAACGGAGGTTTTGTCCGCCCAAGACGGACGGACGCGGATACAGGGGCAAACCAATATCAGACCGCTATCGCGGCTGATAAACAGTCAAAGTGGGCAACAAACAGGGTCTGTTGAGGAAAACGTTTTTCAAGTTGTCTCGGACAAGGAAAACGCGATCGGACTTTTGTCTGGAGTTTGATTGACGAGGCTCCGTCTCCTCCCGAGGGAAAATTTGAAGATTAACTGGGAAAACAAAATACGAATGTGTTGACTGTAACATTGGAGTTGTGCGGGGGGGGGGGGGAAGGATCCGCACCAGCCGCGGTCCACGTGACCTTCATTCGCACAAACCTTGCCGCCATCGTCCTGGTGACGAAGTGATGCTCCTTCCATCCCTTGTCCTTGTACATCGGTTGGAGGTCACGGAACTGCCACATCGCGTACAGAATCTGCAAGCGTCAAGTCAGCCATCAAGCTTTCACAAATTTGACCTCAAATAGCGACAACTACAACTGCTCGCATGTCCCAAGGCCTTGTTCGATTTTCTACTCGGTGGATGTCAAGTTGACGGACACGATGAGCGGCCGAAATAGCGCAACTCGAAATCCGCGGGTCACTTCCCAGCGCCACGTACCGACGCCGCGAACTTGACGACTTTCGGTGAGTATTTAGTTCTGGACTTGGTGATGTAGACGAGTCTCTCGACGCCTCCCTCGTTCAGCAGCGATCTGAAGCACAAACAGCGAACATGGCGCCATCTCCGCAGAAATATTTGGTCACCATCCCCCACACCCTCTGGTGGGAAAGGTCCCGATTTAGATATCAGCACTCACCTGCAATCTCTGCACAAATTGTTTGCGTAAATCGAACAGACCCGTTGAGAAGCGGTGGATCTACTCACTGCGCAAACTCGGGGTTTTTGCGCACGACCTCGTAGAGCGTGGCCTGCACGGCGGTGACGGTGTCGTCCGACACGGGGAAGTCGGACGGCTTCGTCTCGCTCGGCAGCTTCTGCACCAGCTGGTGCATCGCGTACTTCCCTGAAACATTCAACAGCGCTCCATCAAAATCCAACAAACACGTCGAGATTCGGATGTCGCGCAGACCGGATTTGTGCGGAGATGACTCTCAATAGCGTACGAATGCGCAAATTTACTGATCGTGGCCTGCATTTCTGAGTTCCACCGAAAAAAAAATCTTTTGCTGATGTATCAGGTTTCGCGGTGTGTGTGTGTGTGTGTGTGTGTGTGTGTGTGTGTGTGTGTGTGTGTGTGTGCGTGCGATATTGTGCGTGTTGTTTCTCACCGATGAGCTCCCTGTTCCTCGTGTCGAGCGCGAGGTTGCGCAGCGCCGTCGCGGCGGCGCACACGACGCGGTCCGCCTCGATGGTGAGCAGCTCCACGATGATGGGCAGCCCGCGCTCCTTGCGCACCGCCGCGCGGATCTCCTGCGACGGCTGCGCGACAAACAAGAACACTTGTTAGTGTGGATACCCTGCGCTGGCAAACAACACGCGTGCAGTGAAACGACGCCAGTGATTGCAAGTGGTCCGACATTGTTTTGTGTGAAGCACCGACTGCCCCTGGCCATAGCTCCAGTGACATGTCAGTCACAAGCTGCAGGATCGTAAACAGACACATGGACCACACCCCTGCAGCATACCGTCTCACGCACCACACACACACAAACACACACGCACACGCACAGTCCACGCACCTGCCAGTCGCAGGCGGCGAGGTTCTGGATGCCCCCGGCGGCCGCTTCGAGCGTCTCCGGGTTGGAGCAGTCGGACAGCAGCGGCAGGTAGACCTGCACCACGTCCGGCTGCCACAGCAGCTCCATCCCGCGCACCGGCTCCACCCGAGGCCTGTTCGTGTCATAGCGACCACTGAGTACACCCGGTGTCAAACCGCGCGATCAGGAGTGAATACGACGTCAAAATTATGTTGTTATTCCAAAGGTGTAAAACGATAAAATGTATAAAGACAACGATAAAACACCGAATTTGCAATCAAAATGGAGAATAATGCAAATGATACAAAGGAGGAAGTTGGAGGCGCAGGGTTGTTTCAAATGGAAGTGGGTTTGTGCGCATCCGCCACGTGACGCAAGTCGGGTGATCGGAAGTGATGTTGTAGAGACGGCAGCACAACAGAGTCGGACAACAATGAAACGAGAAGAAAAGGAAGAACCCAAAATAAGAAAACTGAAAATAACCGCATGACGAAAAACTTTCTTCCACGAACTGAAAACATGATTGCTGCTTCATGTTGAAATGAGGAATCGAGAACTGAATCCTGACAAAACGAGAAAATGAAACAAGAGCATCCAAGCAAATTCAAGCTCGTACCTTGGGTAGCCGCTCTGATCGATTTTGCCCGCTTCTTTCTTCTTCTTGCTGCCACCAAAGCACCCGGTCGTTTCTGAATGACACACAAGTAGCCATCAGAAAATGTGGATGCAGAGAATCGGAACACAAAGTGGTTCACTGTCCGTTCAAGAACCTGCTTCAAAGCAACTGAGTTTCATTCCTCATTGTCTGCAGGGAAGAACTTTTCCATGTCCGCGCTGAACATTTTTGCGGCCCCGAAACCCACCCCACACCGCCGCCCCAGCGCGCGCTCACCCTTGTCGCCGCCCTGCTTGCTGGGCGCGGCGCGTCTCTTGAGGTAGGTCGGGTCCTCCACCTCCTGGCACGCGTAGCTCAGGTTGCGCAGGATGCAGACGCAGTTTTCGACGGACTTGTTGTCGATGTCATTTTTGCCGATGGCGTTACGCACGATGAAGAAGATGGAGTCGGCGAGGCCCTCGCACTCGCGCAGCTTCTTGCGCGCGTACTCGCCGTCTGAGCTGATGTTCCTGAGAAACCAATACGAAACACCGTCAGCATGTTGGTGACTCTTCGTGAGAGCGGGACTCGCACCAAGAACACAAGGGGTTCCAGGTGACACTGAAGTCTTGCGTCACAGGCGCAGGTTTGTTTGATTCACATTGGACAGCAAGGAAAAGTGCAAAGGCGCACGCGCATACACACGAACGCGCGCACACGCATGCAAACATGCACGCGCACGCACACAGACGCGCATGGTGGCACGCACCTGATGACGCCGGACGCGTTGCGGAAGACGGTGGGCCAGTAGACGTCGCGCGGCTGGCGCAGCGCCTCCTCGTCCATGCGGCGGTCCCAGCCGGAGTGCGGGATGATCACCGTGTTCACCACGTCCGCCAGCCCGTTGTCGATGATCGGCTTCTTCAGGTCCTGAATCACGTGCGAAAAACATAATTTTAGATCTGTGGGTCTTGAATCACGTGCGCAAAACGATTTTGAGTTCTGCGGATCCTGAATCAAGTGTGAGTAAAATTACGCCTGAAACACGATCATTGGTGTGTTGTGTAGACCCGCCCAAGTGTCATTTGAACTTGTGGTTCAACATTTCGTCCCAACTTTTCGACAACACGAACAACTACAATGCCTCTCATCTCCAAAAGTGTTTTTCTGCAGTGTATCAGGACTCTTCGCAGCACCGCGGCGGAAGCCTCACCTGACACGAGGACAGGTTCCAGAGGATTCCCGTCACCAGCTCGCGCACGTCATTGTCGGGGGATTTCCTCAGGAGGCGCACCAGCGCCGGGATGCCGCCCGCGTTCTTTATCTCCCTCTGCAAGTCGGACAAACACGTAAGCAAGTGGATCCCGGAGGAAACCCTCTCCCGGCTTTGTTCACAGGTCGCTGTTAGCACGTGGTGATCGCACCTTGTTCTCGTCGTTGGCGCGCCCGTACGACAGGTTGCGCAGCGCGCCGCACGCCGCGCGGTGCACCTCGGGAATCTCGTTGTTGAGCAGCTCGACGAGCGGCGGGATTCCCTGGATCGACCTGCGGGAGACAGACACGTGGCTCAGTCAATGTGGCGACGTGATGCTGCATTCCGTCCCGTCTTGCATCAAACCCGTGTCTGGCTGCAACTAAAACCACGTTTTCACGCCTTGTTCAGTTGGTGACCTGGACTTGTGTCCGTTCTTGTCTTATCTTCCAGCCTTTCCCCCAGCAACCGATCGCATTTTGTTCTCTTTTCGCAACGAACGTCGTTTTGGCTTCTCCCTCACCAACTGACCTCGTTTTGGCCTTGATGTTGTCGTCCATGTAGCAGAGGTGCTGCAGGTAGGCGGCGGCGTTCGCCTTGATGGCGTTGCTGCGGTGACTGAGGAACTCGATCACTTCCGGCAGGTCCGGGTTCCGCCACCGCTGGTCTGAAAATGCCGAAAGACAGGGACGCGTTACAACGGCATTCACAGGGGACGGGGTGGTGGTGAAGACAGGGACAATGGGTGTACACTGCGTCTGCTGACGTGTCTGGTTCCTGATTCACAGGATTGATCAGACCACCGCGCATGCATCAGGTTGCAGTGGGAACCGACCGTCACAGAAAGATCACGGCGGGATCTCATCTCGCCCTGAATGACACGGGACAGACGTGAACAGCGCGGTCGAGTGGATGGAACGTGATGTCGTGACGTTGCACCGCCAGATCGAATCACGTTTGGAACATCGACGCGCGAGCGGGCGAGGACAGCGATTCGCTGGGGCCGTAGATCAACGGTTGATCTGTCTGTCCAGACCTGTCGACAGATTTTCGAACGGCATGGCCCACAAGAATATGCGGTGGTAAATTTTCCTCAATTACCCCAGCAAAATTTCCGGCCTTTTCTTTTTGGGCCCACGAACATCGCAGTCGCGCGCATGCGCCGTCGAGCCCTGAACCGTGGTCAGGTTCGAACCACAAAGTTCTGGCTACGTGTCCAACGTGTCAAGCAAAAATAAGGCCAACAACAAAATTCAGCATGCGTAGTCATGCAATCTAAACGTTGTAACAGCATCGACCGACCACGTTTCTTCAAGCCACAGATTTTTTCCTCTTCGAGGCTGCAGTCAAAACTGGCTGGTCGATGCATCAGTGAAATGAACGAGATGGAAACCTCATTCCTTTCAGGTGTCACAATCTCCTCACACTGTTCACGACAAAAAGCCTTCAACACATGCACTGCACAAGTGTCAGTCATATCATTGGCAGATCGAAAAACTGAGAAAAGAAGCACACAAAAGTTCAAATTCAAAACAAAGCAAAACTGTGGATCTGCCAATGAGTGCCAGCAGAAACGAGTGCCGCCCACGAGTTGGCGTGGTGAGTGCCGCCCGCGAGGTGGCGTTACCTCTGCCGTGGCTCCCGATGGACGGGGAGCGGCGCATGGCGTCGGGGTGGAAGGCGTCCCCGACGCCGCCGGGAGGTGGCGCCATCAGCGGAGACTCGCGCTGCTGCTGCTGCAGCGGCGCCGCAAAGTCCTGGAACGATGGCTCGTCGTCGCCGGGGCCGCTCAGGTTCCCACCGTACATGCGCGGGTCCGCCCCGTAAGGGTCGTCTCCGTTACTCAGGTGCCCCGGGTACCCGTCGTCGTAGACCCTCGGAGAGTCCTGGTTGTATCTCGGGGTGTTTTGCGTCGGCGTGCCCCGGGGGTCCGGGTCGTAGTAGCCGGGGCCTCCGACCCGGTCGGGCTCGAACTGCTGCGGCCGCTCGGGCTCGTAGAAGCCGGAGCGCTGCGGGTCGTCGTAGTTAAGGCCCCCGGTGCTGGTGGAGCCGTTGCGCGGGGAGTCCTGCCCGTACCCGCCGACGCCCGGCGGGGGTCTCCGCGTCGGGGTGCCCGGGCCCGCCGGCGGGTCCTGCGCCCCGTACCGCGACTGCCCCAGCGAGTACGGCCCTGGGGAGTCCTCGTAATTGTTGGGAACTTGACCTGCAGCATGCCACACGGAACAAAACGTAATCGGGGTGCGATGTATGTAACGTGGAAACGAAAGCTTTACCAGAACTAACACTGCTGCGTTGCTTTTGTGCAAATATGCAAGAGTTTTTGTTGGGTGTTTGTCTGCAAGTGTTTTGCTGAGGTCAAATTTGGCTTGAATAAATGTCGATGCAACTCGCTGCCTATTTGCACAAAAGCAAACAGCAAAGACAAAAGTGCATTGGATCTGTCACACTTTGTTTGTGCGCGTTTGTTCCATACAGACTCAGACTACATTCATTTCAAAACTAAAACTGCCTCAAATTGAACAAAACTTTGCAACTAAATTATTCTAAAACATTGCTCTACGTACCCAGGAGGTACCATGCACAAATCGGACATCTACATGCCACTGCAGACATGGAAACAACGCAAAAGGCTTTCATCAAACTATGAAGCTCTGTCAAACCGTGTCGACGACGTTTTCGACGCGGGCGAAAATCACCCTCAACAAGAACGGGGACCCCACGTCACGCTTCGCGTCACACGCTTCACGTACCGGAAGGCGACGGCGTCTGCCGCATCCGGTCTTCGGCGAACGGCGGGCGATTGAAGCGATCGGCGTCGTTGAGCGGCCGCGCGTCGGCGTAAGGGTCATCGTCGCGCGGCGCCGCCGGCGCGTAGCGGTCGCCGCCGCCGTCCGACACGTAGCGATCATCGTCGGCGTGCGGGAAGCCGCCTGTGGGAGACACACGGGGCGGAATATGAAGATAAGAGAAGGTCAAACAAGTCACCGTGCAGCGTTCAATTTCAAGTGATCTTGATTTTTCACAAATAACACTGCGTAACGCTCAATGTTCACACGCACACCAAAGCACTCACGCACCTAGTCTGTCTCCAGCGCCGTCGCGGTCCATGTGCGGCACTTGGTGGTACGAGTCGTTGTGCGGCGCCGTGCCGTAGGGATCCGAGTCTCCATATCTACAGCACACAAACCGGAAGTTGAAGTATGAACAGGAAGTAACACACACAGCCCAATGGTCCCAGCTGCTTCGCGCCTGTTCCACACAAGATGCGTCGTCGGTTGCGTCCCTGCACAAGTTGGATGCGAAAACGCAGCGGCCACCGACTTGCACAGAGACTGATGTGGTACAGGGTGAAACAGGCCCGACCGCTCGAGTGTCTCCTGCAGTGAACGCGCCAGCGGCTAGGACTGCCTCAGAATCTGCGCGCTGAGTGAGCAACAAGCGATGACGCCCTCTGCTGTCCACTTGCGGTGTGAGACGGCAACCTGCCGCACACCTTGCCGACAACACACCTTCAAAGCACACCTGTGGGATTAGTGGTCAATGCGTACAGCATTCCGCAGTCACATCCACGAAATGGGAGCACAACATGAGTGGGGTATGAGTGGGGAAGGTAATCCAGGTTAGATTACGGTGTGGTGGGAGGTAGTTCAGTTAGTGCTGAGTTTTTCCTTCACGGCCCGGTAGTTTTGTTTCTTGTCTCGGTTCGGTCACCTGGGGAAAGCTGCCGAGGCACATGCATTGTCAAAGCAAGCCGCAGAATACAGGCAGTTGAATTGAACGAAACTTTCATTGTTGAAAAAAGCAAATTGTTTCAGGGGATCTCTGGAGCTCAAGCGTCCCGTGGCACGGAGGCCACAAGCGTTTGATCAGCTGTCTTTCCACCCCAACCAAATCGCCATTTTCCCTGGTGTCAAGCCACTCGCACTCACACATCCACTCAAAGACACACACGCACGCACGCACGCACGCACGCACGCACGCACGCACGCACGCACACACACCTCTCTGGCAGAAGCAGAACCCGTCCCCTGCTGGTCTTTTTCGAGAGAAAAAAAATTGATGAAAGCAAATGGACCAGTCCCAAACCTCATGCGTCTAAAATGGAAGATTACCTCAACACCAGGCAGTTCAAACAAAGTCCCCGTTTTCACCACGCGCACGCACACCTCTCATTTCACAACGGTAGAGACAGTCAATTTTGACGTGTGGAGGCACGTTCTGCGAGAACGGGAGATCTGCTTGTCCAGCCAAGTGTGGATGGAATAATTGGGCATACCTGAAGTACATACCCAACACAGACACAAGCGAAAGGAATGAAGGGAGACAAATCAATTGGAATCAAACAAGCGACCGAAGAAAAGAAAACCCAACAAACCTTGAGTTCAGCGCCCACCAAAACTTAACCACACCAACCCAAAGCACAAGCATGTTGCCACGGCAACGCAGCCAGACGACCGAACACGTGACGCAGTGAGTACCTATTGATGGATCCGTAGTCATGGTAATCTGCTGCCGGGGGTGGCGCGGGGCTACCTCCGTTCAACCCGCCGTAATCTCCCCGCGACCCTGACCCCACGTAGGGGTCATCGCGTGCGTAGGGGTCATACCCCCTCAAGCCGCCTTCGTCCTGGGGAAAGGACGGGGTGTCGAGGGGCTGGGAGTCGTACGGGTTGTAGGGGTCGTAGCCGCCCCGCGGGGACCGGGGCGCCGACCCGGGACCCAGGTCCGTGTGCGAGTACCTGCAATGCGCATGCGGGCCACGTGAACCAAACGTAATCGAACTCAATGACACGTGACTCAACAAATGCGTTCAATTGAAAAGACGGGGAAAAAAACTTGTCAGGAAAGACGCAACAGACGAAACTGACGTTTGAAACAAGACGTCGAAACAGATCACAAAGACTGGGTCTGTACATGTGGGGAACGCGCCGGTCGTTCATGTTGCGAACGGAAGAAACAACTGGACAAGCCAGATCAGCAGAGTTGGAGCTGCATGTTCGAGCTCAAGATGGAAGAGCCAGGGTGCTGATGTCCAGTTTCCTCTTTCCATCCTTCCCCACACGCCAACCCTTCGTCCTCGCCACGCCTCGCCCGTCACGCTTCTGGGCAGCAGGCGGCGAGGCCCAGCTTCTCCCACGCCTCCCCCTCCCGTTACCCACCCTGTCCCCATCCCACCCACCCCACCCCGCGGCGCCACACACCTGGTGGGCGGGGTGGCGGTGCCGCCGCCCGGCTGGTACGAGTTGTGCGCGGCGGAGTAGTTGGAGAAGCTCGAGTAGTCGTTGTTGCCGGTGTGCAGCCCGGACATCTGCTGCGTCAGCGACGTCATCTGAGGAAGGGAACAGCAGTGCGGCGGTCACAGGACGCGTTGCGTTCGGCATCTGCGAGGCTGAGGTGGATCTCCACCAGACTGTCTCCCAAATTTGAACATGCACATCTGTGCCATCGTTACTCTGTGGATATTTGAAAGGAAGACGCCACAACCGAAACCAGCTGGCAGACCACAAAAACTTGTCGATTTCAGCCACACTCTCTGTGCAGGTTCCACGTCAACAGGACGCCGTGCTCCGCGCATAGTTCCGCCACAACCTGAACGTCCGGGACACAAGCACAATCTCCACGACCGGGCGACAGTACTCACATTTCTGTGTGTGGGTCCGTTGCTACTCTGTACTGAAGGGTTGGGCGACGCGTCATTCCTGTCTGCGTACAGCGACGACACAGGACCGTTCATGCTGCTGTTGCTGTGGTAACTCGGCATCGATGCATCGGCGCGCTGCTGCTGTTGCCGTTGCTGCTGTTGTTGCTGTGCGCGTGGGTCTGCTGCTGTGTAATCGAGTTGGTCCTCAGACCTGAAACGACGTCAACTTGGTGACTTCCGCGTCTCGCCTCCCCGCGTCGCCCGGTCAGGTCACGGACACGAGGTGAACCTGTGTCGTAATCCACCGCAAAAATGCCGCCCGAAGCGCCAACACAGCGATTGTTCTCTCGGACTTCCGTGTGCAAAACTCTGAGATGAAAGTCCAGGCTTCAACTGTCTCAGATGACCTCACTGAAGATCAGGTCTTCACTGCTGAAGATCAACACAACGTCCCGTTCGCTCCACCTGAATCTCCTCTTTGAGGTAGATTCCATTTCGATGAACCACCCAACCACAAGCGGAGGAATATGATCAGTTTGAGCATTATGTCACTGTTCGGACATGTTCGGCTCGCAGGGACGGATCCAGACCTCACGGGATCGGGATCAACCCCGTGACGCCAGAAACAAAATTGCCAGACAGGTATATGTGCACCGCATGCAGGCACAACTCCCACCCCAACTTTTTGACACTTCGTTTTTCAGTGCAAGAATCGCCCCCCCCCAACACGGGCTCGACCTGTACACAATCTTGGATCCGCTGCGACACGTATCGCCCAACATGTAATGCGAAGAAGATATATCATTGATTCACTGATAACACAATGACCTTCAGTTACATGATACACGTTCAAAATTCCAGGGCCCACAAAGTTGCAACACAGTGGGGCGAAAAGGACGGAAGTGAAGCGACGGGTCCAATCTGCAGAAAGGGGCTCCGCGGGACCAGTATGACTGCTCCTTTTGTCCAGATTTGCTGCTTTGTAGCACAAAATTAGCAGACCTGAAACAGCTTTCGACTGTCTTCTCCATGGAAACTGTCTTTGCTCTGCACATTTGGCCAGCCTGCTGAGTGACACGTGTTGCGCTCTGGGTTTTGCAGAAGACAAACACTCGACGCGCCCCTCAAACGCTCCTCCAGGAAATGACAATCAAGCAGATTCTGTTCCATTTTGAGTAGCAATCAGCCAGATCGTCCTTTGATTGCCATTTTGCGCAACTCATTGGTGGAAAGTCCCCCCATCAACCTGAAGAACACTGATCTTGATCAGAAATGCTGAGCCGCGATGACTTGTTGCTGAAAAGACTCTTATGACCAATTCTCTGTCACCGATCCTCTCGGTCAGATCCCGTCTGTGTCATCAAAAATTCGAAATGCCTTGTGTGTTCAGACAATGTTAATTGCAGCTGATCTAAGATCAGGGGCGGGCCCAGAAGGGTCAGGGCGTTTGCAAATTTGAAAACTTTGACATGCACCTGCGGCGTGGTGAACAAGATTGTTCAGTCGTCTGGGGACCGAACACCAGCTGGTTCCGCCACCGCAGACCCCCGGGGTGCCAATGAATGGGGAGAATTTTGTGAAGATTCAAACGTTTGGAATCTGAACATTGCATGGCGACAAATTCCCTGGTGCACAGTTTTCCCTTGTGGAAAATAGAAAGTCCCTTTCCGCACTTTCTTCGAGGATACTTCATGACTGAAGACCGTTTCTTGAGACCTTGGTCTGAAAAAGATTTTTTCCTGCCAAGAAATGCACTTCAGCGGCATACTTTCAGGCACTTGAATTCCTCTGTCGAGAAGGAAAACACAGGCACCCTTTTGAAGGCAAAAAATGTTAATAAGTCGCATAATGCGTCGCATAAATTCCCGCCCCCCCCCCCTCTGGGTGGACCCACCCTCAGCTCCGGGTCTCCTTTCAAGATGAAGCCGTAAAAAGTGCTACTCACCCGACGCTCATTAACCCGCGCTCCTTAAGAACTCTCCTGCAAAGAGACAAGAAAAAAGTCCCGGTTATTTCAGGCTCCCTAATTCATTTCGTGTTGCTCTGCGTTGCACAAGTAATTGACTCATTTTATGACCCCGGTTTTTTGACGGGGGTCACTTCTCTGTTGCTGCTGCCAAAAATGTTGGGTTCACGCTCCCTCGAGTCGCGGTGTCTGCGGCGAAAACCAAATGGCACGCAACTGTCGGAGACTGTCACTGAAAATCTGGATATTCGACGCCTCTTGACCTTCCCAACACTCCAGAGAGCCTCAAAGCGTCTTGTACGACGCACTTGAGGCAGGGCTGGATCCAGGATTGGTGGAGGAAACCTCTGGGGTTGGAACGCGCTCTCCTGCAGGTAATAAAACCAATTTTGCACCTGTGGCACAAAAATCGGGGGGGGGGCCGACGGAAATTCTCTTCTCAGGAGTTCGAGACCCTTTGTCTCCCTGGATCAGCCACTGGATCCACCCTGTTCGGGAACATCTATCATGACCAAAAATCTCAGAAACCTCGCACACGGAATGTCCACATGCCAAATTTGTCCTTCTCACTCAAGAAAAGCCTTTGAAGAGAATCTCCCGAGCCAACGGCGGCTGAAGTGCTGCCATTTTTCAGTGATTGTTGCCCCAATGCAGAACATGCGATGTGATGTGGTAACACACCCAGCATCACGTCAAGGCTCTTTGCTCAACTGCACCAAGTTCGGGATCGCATCAAGCCAAAAAGATGATATCAAAACCTACAAAATTTCAGAACTGAAAACGACAGTCACGAACAAATTCTGCCAAACGCCTGAAATTGGAACAAATTTCAGTGCCAATCTGAACTACGTAATTTGTCGTTACACAGTCATTCGCAGTTCCCAAGCACACAAGCCCACCGGTAGATAGCATGTCCGGCCGAATTCAATGCCACAAAATCCGATTGAGATCGGCTCTGCAGAGATTCGAATTGGAAGGTCCCAGGTCGAAAAGAGGAAAGTTGCTCCCCTTACTCCCAAACCAAGCCGAACATCTCACAACCAGGTTCGACTCCCTGAGCCCCGAGACCCACTCGCACGATCAGCTGAAACATATCGGAGGATCCTGGGTGGAGAGCGCCGTTTTTACGTCGGCTTCCAGCCAGTCAAAATTGCACGGAACGAGCCGAATCAGAAATTCACCCACCAGAATCGCCATCAAGGGGAGTCACAGGGACCCTTCTCAAATTTAGGGAAACACAGAACCGTTTGGGTCCTTGGTGTCAACCTGGGTCCCGGTCAGCACCCGCCGACACCATTGGCACAAGACCTTCGAGGGGCATCCACGTTTTGCCGATGAATTTTGTTTCGTACGAGGAAAACGCGCAAGGGCTTCCCACACGTGATGGTACCGGTGAGCAGTTTGAGCACATTCCAGGCCGCTTCTTCGGTGATGGGGAGAACGACAAAATTGGACGTTTCCGAGCACGTGTGGCACCCAGGAACCCATTACACAACCTTTCCATTGTAGCTTCTTCACAACCATCAACATGAGGCGCAAATCTAGATATTCCATCTGACATCAAGTCCACAAAGGAACTGGTCGCCCTCTGAGGGGAGTTCAGTGCCGACAGGTCTTCCTTCCCGACGGTGACAGGTGAACAGACAGACAGACCCATTAGCACTGTCATGTTGCGGCCACATCTCTGAATAGGACGCGAGGCTCCCACGAGTATTTGTTCGAGTATCTGTCCATCGACATGACGGGAACATACACGCAAGTCTTGCCGTATTTTTCATGGCCCTGAAGAAAGGCAAGACATTCAGTGGGATGTCCGACCAATTTGCTCCTTCCATTACACCAGCGCAGAACACAGGCAGCGTGTTTGTATTGACTTCCATAAAAGGCACTGAACGTGTCAGAATCTCCAAGGTAACCAGCCGGCCCGAGCCACTTCACGGATGCGGTTTAAAAACCACCAAAAGTATTTGAGCAACGAGCCAGGCTTTGTCCCCTTTACTCCTTCCAATATGCCAGAGGACACTTTGTGTACTTCTGCGTCTTTGTGCGCACTCGGGTCGGAGAGAAGAAGAAGAAGCGACAGTTCGGTGCACAACAACACCGCGGGACCGCCGACATTCAAACCGACCCGAGAGTGTGTTTTCTTTACGCCCTGATTGTTATGATCCGGGGATTTTTACCTGCGCTTTGTGTGTAGGTTCAACAGACACAAACACGCACACACAGCACACACACACACACACACACACACACACACAATCGGAAAAATTTTCAAATGGCCGTGGTTGGCTTGGAAATACCCAAAGAAGACTAGTTGGAAAGAGTCTCCTGTATGTACGAGAATCCTGGAATTTGAGAGTTTTTCGCACTGAGAGAAGTGCTGCAGAATGACGCGGACATCCATGTTGTGCTGCGGGACGTTCGCGAGTGGCGTGACGGCTTCGCATTCCTGAGCGCGCGGCCTCGGGACAAACACACAGAGCCTGAGTTCTGGCTCGGATTCGGCTGCCAATGCCGTGACAAGGTGTCACCAAACCGACAACAAAGGCTTTTCTTGTTCTTCCTTTCTTCAATTCTGCATGTGAAACCGTCTTTGGGCTAAAATTCACAATTCAACCACAAACCTCAGAAGTACCGTGCAAACTGGACGCTTTGTTCAGGAAACTGGCAAAGAAATGCGAAGGTTTTCTGCTGGGGCCGTGTATAACCTGCAAATTGGGGTGCCTTGACTAGGATAATTTTTAGTGGCGTACTTCTGTCCAAGTTCTGATGCTGAGCATCAAAGC
>JAAUXT010076613.1_pt1 | contig 13990 bp, 13 predicted proteins | sample 7278171 | NCBI WGS metagenome assembly JAAUXT01 (sample SAMN14350112, study PRJNA611818) | marine sediment metagenome | isolation source: surface marine sediment (1.8m) | place: French Polynesia: Moorea | collected 2018-08 | reverse complement strand
CCCCCCGGTTAGGCCTACTTTGGCCAAAGCAGGTCTTGGGTCAGAGCCACTTTTGAATTTTTTTTTTAAATGATCAGTGATGAACTGTGAACGTATAGACCACACGCTTTTTATGCATAGCATTCTTGTTACACTATTGTCTCGCCGTGGGCCGGGGGCCCATTGGCTCCTTGTTTCTTTTTTTTTTTTTGAAAATGATCAGTGATGGTCACTGACCATTTATGAAAAACGAACGTTTGTGTGACCACACGCTTTTTATGCGTAGCATTCTTGTTTATCATCAGGATGACTTTTGCTGCCTCGCAAAGGAGTTGCGTTGCTTTTGTTTTGCGAGCGTTTGTTTTGCAGTTCTCTCTCCTCGGTTGATCCACGATATGGGTTGGGGGGATTCTGATCTCGACCAGAACCCAACCTTGGGAATTCCAAAAAAACTGGGAAAATGTGGGGCGGAGTCAGGGTGGGCTCTTTTCCCTGGCTGTCTCTTGGTCAACGAGAGAATTTCACGAGTGAGAGGTGCTGTCTAGTCGTGAGCAGAACACTTTGCAAGATTTTGTGGAGTCCCTTGTACAAGTGTACTTGTGTCTGTGTCAGTGCAAAGGGGTTGGGGTTGAGATGATAGCATCAGACCAGATCCCACTTTGGGGTCTGGCATGATGCTGCCATCCAATCCAGGGGTGTTGGCTGTGACCTGTGAAACTGTGGGCTTTCTCAGCTTTGCTTTCTTGTTCAGCAACCTGTTGACAAAATTGCAAGATTCTCTGAAAGTGGAAGCTGTGCTGCCAAACAAATTTGGCAAATGTTTGTCAGCTGCGAAGCGTGCTGATGTTGTTTTGCTGGGTGGTGAACTTGCACTTCTGAATTCCTCCCCCGCCCGCACCCCCCGCCTTCAAATTACTCCCTCACTTGGAAATTCCCAAATTACCCCCAAACGTGAAATTTTTGAAATTTGCAGGGGGTGATCTGGAAAGTAAGAGGGTAATTTTGGAAATTTTCATTTTAGGGAACAGTTTGAGCATTTCTGAATCACCCCCCAAAACTATGAAAATTCTGAATGTGTGTGTGTGTGTCGCAAAACGTCTCCAGTGCTGCAGAGACAGGTGATTTCACAGAGATTGTGGCGGCGCGTTCGTCGTCATGTCCCGTGAGATCTCGATCTGTGGTGGGGTCGGCGTTCGCGAGTGGGTCGGTGTTTGCAGGTGTCTGACAGGTAGGCAGTGTCTCCCTTGGGGCCAATTAAACAGGAAAGACACACAAAAAGCGACCTCATCTTGCATCCAACTATCTGCAGTCAAAACAACAAACGGATTCAGGACAGGTTAGGTTCGGGAGCTGCCGTGAATATATCTGCAGCGTTTCACGAGAAATAATTGAGGACACATGTTGAAGTGACACGTTGATGTTCAGACTCTGTCGTGTTCAAAGCAAATCGACCAGTTGGAAAACTTTTCCACAGGGTCCTGGATCAGCTTGTTACAGGTGAATCCGATACTTTTCATCTTGTCCCTCGAGAGGCCGGTTCGTCAACAATTAAGGCTTCGTGATCATGGGAAATTTTGCGTTGCATGAACGACGCAAAATCTTCTGGAAGAATCCACGGTCAGGGAATGTGTGCGGGGTGTTTGAAAAAAATACGCGCCAGATGCGCTGCGACCTGCAGAATCTGTTCGTGTCGCAGTTTCTGTGTACTGGGCCAGGCCAAACTGATCACCAGTGGAAATTGTGCATGAAAGAAGGCTTTTTTGTGTGAATAGTCTTGCTGATCCTGTCGATTCTTGGAAGTTGGAACTCACCGAACTCATGATGCAGAAGGGAGTGCATTGCAAGCGAAGCTGAGCTTGCTTTTGAAGCGCGCGATCGCATTGGCGGCGACTTGCTAAATTGGGTGTGCGTGTTTGGGGAGGGGGAATGTACACGATATTTCAAAAGTGCTCAGAAATTGTCATTGATCAATTTCAGAATGTCTCCAACATTTTGTGACCAGAACCCCCACCCCCCACCCGACATTTGGTATTTCTCAGAAATTGTTCATGATAATTTTCCACCGGTCACACAGTTTTGTGATTGTGATTGGGAGAAGGTGTTTCCAGTCCCAACATTTTGGCACACCTCAAAAATTGATCCCGATCGTTTTCCACTTGTCACTCACTTTCACTAGACCCCGCCTGTGGCAGGTGTTCCAAACTTTGGGACGCTTTGTCGGCATCTCGGAAACAGCACCAACCAATGATCGTGCCTAATCTCTGATCTCTCACTTTTTTCTGAAAGACCATTCACCAGCCAAGAAGTTTTCCAGTTTCCGTTTCTGTTGTCGTCTTTTACGTACGAAGTGCACGGAAAGGTATCCTTTGGACAAAAACGTGTCAGAGACGACATGTGTACTGCCCTGTGTTGGAGTACATCGTCAAATACTTGGAGTCACTTTCAAAACTGTATCAGAATGTTATCAGGTTGAGATTGAAATGCACCCAAGAGAATGTGGACACAGTCGGACAAAAAGTGATTTCCTCACTTCAGACATTTACCAAGAACGACAGTGATTACTTTTTGCAACAACACGATTGGTCCCCAAACTGAGTGAACAAAACAGAAGCTATTTCAAGCAGTGATGGTGGCTTGCTGTTCAGCGCTGGCTCAAAGAACTTTCCTCAACAGTTTGGTGTCAAGACGCGTGTTTGTCGAAAGACATTCACCAAGTTGCAGAAAGCCGGTTTCGTCTGTTCCAGGCCTTCCGTGTGGAAGAAACAAAATCCAGACTGAAAATTTACCATTGTCAATATTTTTTCTGCTCTGTTGCAACGGAGAAAATGATGGCTGTCGCAGAAGAAGAGCATTCCACGTGGAAAGAGTGTTCCGATTTGTGTCCACTGTGCTTGTCTACCAACGCGAATGTGCCTGAAGCACCAACGTTGTCAGTTCCAAATTGTGTTCTTACCCTGCCCCCTCTCGGGCCCCAACGGGTTCACCTTCAAGTCTCTATGCTCCCACCTGTGAACAGGCATTTCACCCAGATTTTTCACGGTTATGGCCTCCAAACTCAACCTGCATCCAGGGGATTGTGGGAATTGGGAAGGTTTCTAATTGCTGAATCCAGCCGGAGCGGCGACATCTGGCTTCTGTATGGTTGGGTGGTCTCCAAATTTGGCCAGCTACCTTCAAGGTATGGCTGGCCCAAGATCAACTGTCTTGGTTCAGACGAAAGGTGTCCAACCAACTGTCAAATAAGTTTGTGACGCCAAGCTGGGTCTCAAGCAATCCTGAACCACAACCTGTCACGCCCAACTGGCCACCAAACCCAGCCAGCTTTTGGCGACTGTGATCCAGCATGCAAGCAAACCAAGCTGGGTTCACCAAAATATTGCGTACAATTTTAAAACCTCGTCTGGTGCCTACCCCTTCTCAATCGTCCATTTCTTGGAGATGCATGTGGTCGCAAGTGGTGTGGTGTGTTAACATTTTATTTTATGCGCTCCAAAGTATTTTTTCTGAAATCGTGAAAACAAATCTGCTCGGAGGACTGACTTGCAACCCGGTGTGTCGTGTCGTGTTCCCTTGGAGCCAAATCACTTTGGCCACTGCAGTGCAGGCAAGGTGCTGGGTCAGAAACAGCTGCTGAAATCCGTTGCTCGCACTGCAGAAAATCGTACTCGTATGAATGCCTCTGACGTCTGCAGACTCCGTAACTTCCTTCACGGTGCTACCTTTGTGAAGAGCCTGATATGGAAAAATGTCTTTCAACCCCGAATCTTTTCAGACAGACCAGGAAGCCTCAAAGGCTTTTCCCGGGTTCGACTGTACTGCCGTAATTAGAGGCCAGTCGCCGTAAAGGTTAATTGGGGATGAGCTGATGCGGGGCTTTTGATGTCTCAGGAAGTGGAAGATGACTTCACAAGTATCTAATGGCAGCTCAAAAGAATGTAGTGCCAGTTTTCTGTAGAAATTTATGCCTGACTTCGGTGGAGCAGGGAGGGCATGTGTAGCCTCAAGTGCATGAGGACGCTTTCCAGGTGGCAGCAGCAATCAGATCGGTCACTCAAAGCAGCTTCGCGCCTTTTGCGTACTACGAGTATTAGCGACATCAGTCAGTGCTCACAAACAGCAAAATTTGTTGAACCAAGAGTGTCTCGACCCACATGCACTTGACAATGATAAGTTTGTGCGTGCGTTCGCGTGTGTGTGCGTGCTGCATGCAGTGGACCCTGAGGCCTCAGACACACCGAATGCGATTTGGGGTTGCGATGCGTCAAATGATGCTTCAGCTGATGCGACGCACAAGTTGCGCTGCATGTATTTCAATTTGGAAAGACACACTGCATGCGTCAACTGACATGTCAACTTGACGCAACGCATCACAAAATTCACGCAGCGCATTCGGTGTGTTTCCGGGGTCAGTGCTGTTTTTTGGGAGTTTGGGTTTCGGCCTTCCAAGGTTTTCCTCCTGAGCTCAATCTTGAACCCGCTCTGTGTGTGTGTGTGTGTGTGTGTGTATGTGTGTGTGTGTGTGTCTGTCTGTCTGTCTGTCTGTCTGTCTGTCTGTCTGTCTGTCTGTCTGTCTGTGACCCGAAATCCACACTTGATTCAGGCATCACTGTTTCTAACCTCTTCAAACTGTGTTTTTGTTTCCATTGTCGGGTTCAGTTCTTGGTGCAATTCGGTTGCTCTCCGGTTCGTCTGACTGAACATTCCAAACAAGCAGCTGGAGGCAGAGGAGGCTCACAAGAGGCTTCCTTTTGCAACGTGTTTTGCCGTTTCACAAAACTATTTTCAAATGTGGAGGGCAATCTCGTCAACAGCGAACACAACATCAAACAATGTCGACTGAAGATTCGAAAATAACATTTGTAGCATTGAAGGGCCTCGTTATCTTATCATGTGACTGCTTGTCAAGATCAACCATACTCGTATCTTCATTATTCTACGACCACAGAGAAAATATAGACAGCAGCTAACAATTTGGACCACGTCCTGATGTTCCGTGAGTGCAAAAAAAGTTGTCGACATCTTCAGACTCTACGCAGTTCCGATGTTGCAATGGTGCTGTCTCTCCCGAAAATAAATGTATGGACCATGGGCACCACGTGAACACAGCGGATTTGACCCAGATCTTGACCGAATTGTTGGGAAACGAATAAATTTTCAACAGCTTAACGATGAAGATGATCTTGGCGTTCTCAAGGGTTTGGGGGCCAAACAATGGGTGAGCGTGGGCAAACAGCGAACGTGTGAAAGTGCACCCGTGTTCCGAGATGACCCGACGCCGGTCGGGTTGGGTTTCCCGCTGCTCTGAAGATGCATACGAGTTGTGGGACCGGGGAATTAAGTGATTCTGATCCGGTGGTCAGTTGTGCAGGGTTTGGCTACTGTAATGAGGCAAAGGTAAACTGTGCTGGGGTCACTGATGTGTTTGAAGTGGAAAGCATTGTTGTCCGACGCCTTTTCACTGTTCTGTGTGAGGCAAGAGACGGAGGTTCATGTTTCTGCTCAGTGAACGTTTTCACCAGTTTCGCGCGGGCGTTTCGTGTGGGTTAAAAGTTGGTCAGCGCTACCTGTGGTGGAGCGTTGGTTTGTCGGAATGTCCTCGGCTGAGGCTGTGTGGCGCTGGGACGCGGATCTCCTCCCGCCCATCTCTGCGGCGCAGACGCACGCGTCCGGTGAGCTCACTGCTTCTCGTTTATCTTTCTGTGCAAAACAAGTCAACTCGCTTCTTTGTTGATTGTTTTCGTAGTTTTGTTGTTGTCTGAAGATGCAAACCAGAAAGCAATGTCCGTAGCGCGCACAGGCGGATTTCTGACGGGCTCTCTTTCAGCTTCGCGTCCAGTGCGGTCGGTCACTTTGTTGCGTCCAGCGTGTGACGCAAGTGACTCTGCGTGAAAGCTTGAAGTCAGCAGCATCGGCTTTGCACACATTTGTGCTCGTGAAAACCTCACGTCCAGAACACGGCACCTCGTGTTCTCACTGACAGATGGCAAAACGTACAAGTCGTGTGTCCCCATGGCACGTGCTGCAACCTGTCGTAACGAGGCGGAGCGGTGCGGGGAATCGCACCGAGATGTCACAAGCGGCGCGTGCGAAGCTGCGTTCGCCCAATCAGCGCGTAGGACGCCGCCGCCGCGCGTCCAGGGTTCCCGCGGGTCCGCCGCCCGTGGTGGTGCGCTCACAGAAGCGACAGTGATCAGCGCGCTGTGCAGGAATTTCTGGCGATTTTGAGCCGAATTGGCAGAAACGCGCTGTCCTCAAACGAAGGCACAGTTTCAGAAAGGATGCGCGCACTCTGTAGCCATGTGAACCAAATGCTTTGCTCAGAATATTTCACCAAAGCTTTTGCGCCTTTTATTGGAGTGGCAGAAATAGACCCGGGGTTTTCATTCTGCTCTCTCCCGAAAAAAAGAAACAACAAACAGTTGCTCATAATTTGTGTTGATTTTTTCGTCTCAAAATTTTACAATTTGACAAGTACAAAACATCACATATGAGTTTGACGTCCATCGAACAGTGCCTGGTTGCAAATCACGGTTTGACTCGTGGTTTCAAGAATTGGTTCTCGGCAGGTTGTGCAGCTGATCAGCATGGGACTCGTCGGTGCGCAGCGCCAAACCGGTTGAGAAGCATCCGGCAAGTTCTGTTAAGTTTTGTGACTGAAAAAGCAATCGATGAAGATTTTATCACTTCAAAGGACTTTGTATCTAATGAATTGAGCCACAAAGCTATCGATTGTGGATTGGTTTGAGGCAGGTGCAAATTTGGAAGTCGGTGGCTGGTATGAGTTGCAGAAAGCACATGAAGAAAGATTGGCGCTGCTCTGAGAGTCGAGACAAGACGAGAATGCAGAAGGAACGCACACATTTCCTTTACGGATTGAGCAGATGTCGTTTTGCGTTGCAAATGTGAAGGAAATGTGCAGGTCGAACATGTGTTCGTCCTGCAAAAATTTTGGAGACAGCATCGCGCTGGAAAAGGAAAAAGGTTTTACATGGTCCTGCCACACAGAAAAAGTTCTGAAGGAAAAGGAGTTCCGAATTTAGCGCAACTTTTCTCGGTGCAGAGAGAAAGAAAACACGATATCTGTGCCTCCTGCACATTAACTGTTTCATAATTGATCACTCGTGGCAGGTTCAAGTGTCGTCGTTGAAAGCACAAATGGATCGAAACATCTGAAGTGAGGATCGTAGTAGCGTTTTGCTGAACCCGTCGAGCTGGTGTCTTCAGCTGGAATGCGTTTTGATGTGACTTGAAGCCTTAAATTAGCAGCCCGGTCTTTCTGAACGGTTTGAAAGGGCTGCAGAGAGCGCACGTCATCTATTAATCACTTTTCCGTCGTTAATATTTCCCTTTGTGCGGAGACCGAGGTGTCGGCAAAGGTGCCGTGGCTCCCAGGAACTGTGTCGCCCTTGTGATATATATATATATATATATATATATATATATATATATATATATATATGTGTGTGTGTGTGTGTGTGTGTGTGTGTGTGTGTGTGTGTGCGTGCGGGGGACAGCAATGTATCCTTGCTCGGACGTTCAACTTGCAGAACTTGCCATGTGTAACAAGCTGTCAAACTTTTCCGACAAGAGAGCATGTCTTCTCGTCAGAGCTTCACAGCGAACTAATTGCGCTTTGGATGTCTTCTTGCTTTGAATCTTGTCTTGTGCAGCAAGAGACACCTCGAGTGGCTTAAGTGATGTCAACTTTGTGCCCATCAGACTGTAATAAAGGCCCTCTCAGGTGATGTCAAACAAATCTTGCAGGTTAAAATGGCTGAAAGGCGTTGATCGATAGTTCAATGAGGTCACAAGATGTCTTTGTATGTTCAGGCACAGTTTTCGGGATGCAGATGTGTCCCTCTCTCTGCAGAAAGGATTTGCCGTCACAGGATGAATTCTGCAGGTTTGCTGCACAACTGCTGTGCTCGTGTGAGTTGATCCCAGTGGATCTGATTGTTGATCCCCATAGAAGAGCGGTCAGATCTGCTGACAGCGAATCGAAAGTTTCTGGTTCATTCAGCTGTGCTCTGCAGATGTTCGGTCCAGGTGGTGACAGAAATTTTCTTCCGTCTGCGTCAAAGTTTCTGTTTCAGCACGGGCCGACGCAGTGATGGGCGCCGCCCCCCCCCTCATGAGAGGGACACCCCCCTAGAAATGGGATTCCGGAAAATTTGAGTGTGTAGGGACCCCCGCGCAAAACGGAATTTCACAACATCATGGAACCGGGGTCTGCGGTGTCCCAGCAAAATTTCAACAAAAAAGAAACATCTGAAATCACAGTGGGAAATGAAGCTTGGGAAAATTTGGCCAGTCTTTCAATTGTCAGACCAAGACTCTGTGTCTGGAATCTGGAGGAACCCCTTTGAAATCTGGAAACAAAACTTACCGAAACCGAATCTGGCCAAGCTTGCCGCAACGACGGGAAAGACCCTCCCCAGCCCAGAAATGAAATGAGCAAGATCTTATAATTATTGGAGTGTGTGATGTGGACGAGTGAACTTGTTGCAAAGACTGCAAGTCTTTTGGGAGAGAATGAAGAACTTTGTTGACTCAGGGAGTCAGCAAAGCTTTTGAGCGCGCGGTTCGCCGCTGGACGTCTCTTCCGTGCTCTGTGTGTGTGTGTGTGTGTGTGTGTGTGTGTGTGTGTGTGTGTGTGTGTGTGTGTGTGTGTCTGTCTGTCTGTCTGTCTGTCTGTGCACTTGGCAGACTTCCCCGCCCCCACTCAGAATTTGATACTGATATTTTCCAAGAAAAAAAAATCTAGTGGGTTGAATTCCAGGGCTGGGGGACCAACTAGCCAGTATACTGACCCCTCCCCCCCCCCCTGCACAGTCTGCCAGCTGATTTAGCCAAGTGAACCAAAAAAAAAAATTCAGCCCTAAATCTGCTGTGAAGCCAAGCCGATCGAAGAGCAGTGGTGACTGCGGGAGACAAATGGATGTGCGCAATGCCGCGCTTTCCATGCGCTTTCCATTGTCTTGTTTCTGCTCAGAAATAATGCAAGATCGTGTGGTCAGTTTTGAAAATGATTTGGGTTCCCCGCCCCTTCCTTTTTCAAGAACATTTCAAAATGCACGGAAGTGATTCCTGACCATGTTCTGAGTTTTTCAACCAAACGCCCAACAAGCAACCTGAGGAAAAGAAGATGGAAGAACACAGAAACACGTCACAATTGTTTTCAGGACGAAACTCTTGCTTGTTGATGCATCTGGTAACAAGGTAGTGCAATTGTTGCCCACGTGTGCAGCGCCTTCGTTTCATTTTTCTCCTGCAGCACAGCGAAGCGGGTACTCCGCGCCACTCGGATCGCTCCGTCTCAAGTCGCGTTTGATTGAGCAGCAATCGTTAGTCGCACTCATCAAACTGCGGCGTGCTGGTGCAGTGAATTCCCAACTCCGCGGGGAGAGAGGCAGATCCACCTGAATTTGCGCATCGATTTGGCTTTAAACTTTGATGTAATGCACACACCTTTTGGAGACATGGATACGGGGAGACTGATGTATAATTAACCCCCATTTGCTGTCACTCCGTCGTAACTGGATGACTTGAAAAAAACTTCAGAACCTGTGATTAGTCACACGGAAAATGCGCGGTTCCATTTAAAGCGATGAAGTTTTCGTCAAGATGGACGCAACTCATTCAGGAAATTAATTGCCTTAACTTCACGTGGAGTCTAGTTTCCCTCGGCTTGAGCGCTTGATCGAAGCCATTCTCCGCATAACGTCTGAACGTGAGTGTTGTCCACGCACAGCTCAGCCCCACGAGAGAACAATCGAAGGAAGATTGAACTGACGGTTTTGATTGTCGGTGGGAAAAGCCAGTTTTCTTCACTGAGAATTCTCAGTGAGAACAGGTTTCTTCCCCTTTGGACAGTTTTGCTTTCACGAATCTTCTATGACCCAGTCGCACTCCTCACCCACGTCCCACTGGTCGCGCATCAGCCTCCGTCATGTGAATTCCGCCCCGCAGATCAAATCCGGACAAATTATGTAAAATTCGGGGCTTCTTTCTTCAAATGTGTTTTTGGCGTCTTGATTGTTTCGGAGACTTTTGTGTTGTAAAAATGCGTGAGGAGTTTTGAAGGTTTTTGTGAACGCGACCGCGGTTCGGTGGGAGTTGTAGCGTCCGGGGCACTTCTGCGGGAATTCTCAAGTTGATCAGCTGCAGAAGGTGTGTACAAACCGCAAGTGTTGCGAAAGCTGAAACTTTGTCGGTTTGGGTCAACAAGCGAGCATAGCCAGGCCACCTGAGAAACTTTTTTTGTGGCGCGAAGCCGCTGCACGTCGTGGTCAAGACAGAAGTGGTTGTTAGAATCCAGCGTTTGCCCTAATGACTTCTGGAGGGACTTTGTGAGTCAAAAAGCAAATCAAGGAAATCTTGTATCTCACGGGTGAGCGACTTCAGCCGCCATTGAGTGTCACTTGCTGCCGGATGATTTCTCCCACAAGATTCGCTGGCCGAGACTTCATTAGGTCGTGAGATGCTCGGCCAAGTGCGGTCGGTCAGGTGCGATAATCTCCACAAGTGGACGGCGGCTGCTTCCGTCCCCTCCCGGCTGCTGCAGACAAGAGGCGAAGGTTTCACGCGTGGCTGACGAGCCAAGTCCGTCGGCGATGCGAGCGCCTGCAGGTGGGAGCGGCGCGTGAGGAGAGAAGGGCCGGGAGGAGGGGACCCCGCCGGGGATTACGGGATCACGCGCCGCGGATCTGCGCGCAGCGCCGCCGCCGCTGCCGCACCTGTTCGATCCGCTTCTCGACAAACAGCGGCATCAGCGCTGCAGCCAGCGACGGGCGCCGCGCATTGGTTGTCTCCAGCTACAAGTTCACTCCCCTCGGCGTACAAAAAGTTGCCTAGCTTTTCATGTTTCATCACAGTGTGATAACTTTTGCAATTGTTACCTGGAGGCTTTTGCGGCGAAAGTTTTGTCTTGTGCGAAAGTTGGTGCACTTTTGATTGCGTTCTCACGGGTGGAATTGTGATAAGCATTGCGCGCAGTTTGTTTGACCCGAACTCGCGACCTCTGCTTGTTGTTGTTCTCGCTGGATGCCGGACACTGCAGGACTTGGACGCGGCGGGTGTCGTGCTGATCGCTATTAGCGAGTGATCAGCTTCAATCAGGATCGTGTCGTCCGGCCGCGCGGCGTCACGCCATCTCTCTCATCCGTATTGACGGGGTCTTCGCTGATTTAGCTTCATTGACACTGCCACTTTGACATGTCGCGAGGGATTTCCTTCTCATCAGAGACGTGAGGCTTTCATCTCTGAACCGCCGTCTCGGAAACGACTTCTGCGACGCGACGCCTTCAGCTGAGCGGGACCCGCGCAGCAGCCGCCGCCGTCGCCGCGGAGCAGGACAGTCCCTCAGCGGACGCTCCTCACTCACTGGACTGAACGTGTTGAACCACTCGAATTCCTTTTGACTCCCACTTGGTCAAGGCAACATGAGCAGTCAAACTCTGAGTGATATTTACAACTACGCGGCATTTTCCTACGAGTACTACAATGCGGCGACGCAGAACGGACAGCAGCACATGACGGAACTGCAGCCCGACGCCGGTTACTACGGTAACGTACCCGCAGCGCACGCCTTTACAATTGTGGTCGCTTCAGTCGTTTGTGTGTGCAGACGTGCTGAGACTCTGAAGAAACCGAGCAGAGTGATCTGGTTTGGCTGGCTCGGGTGTAGCAGAAGTGCGAGGTGATGCAGGTGACGAGCGAAGACAAGTTCAAAGACATTAATCACCTGTGGAGCTCGCGCGGTGACTTTCTCTTAATTATTTGGATCCGGATCAGCTTTGTGCTTTAAAATAGAAAGTTCACGCTGATAAGTTTAGTTAATTTAATTTTGATATGGCGTGTTTGCCCTTGTTGCCACTATGTGATTGGTTCACGATTGGTGGTTGTGGTCGTCTCTGCTGCTTGATACGGTCGCCAACAAAGTGCGTCGGCCAACAAAAAAGTCGGCAACAATTTGTGTGCGACTGTGATACGACAAATTTTTCAAGCCGACGGTTGAGATCTGGACCTGGCGTCTGCGACTCTGATCAGCAAAACGTTCGGAGATATCGGGCCAGATTCTCAATGTGTCTGTGTTTCATAGAACTCGCAACGAGTTTGCCGAACAAACTGATCGGCAATAAATCTGAGAGTTAATTATTCACGCGCGGGTTTCGCCTGATCCGGGCACATGGTCCTGCAGTCGTGACGGCCTTCCGAATTTCTCGATTCGCTCGCCTTCTCAACTCGCCCGCTCTCAGCGGGATGTTTCGGAGGCTTTCGGTCATTTTGTTTTCAATGAAGCGCACGGGTTCGTGTTGTGCAACTGTCCATATTAGTTCAATTTCCGTGAGTAAGAATTGCCGTAACAAGCTGCGGCTGAAGCGACGAAGTGAGAGAGCGGCTAATGATGGGTCGGAGCGTCGTTGTGATGTGGATGGTGGATTAGTCGTGTCTCGTGAATAACAATCTGATTAGTGGATTATTGAAGTTTCAAGTGCACGTGCCTAATCTGGTGGAATAATGCAGTCAGCCAGATTGTCAAGTTTCTTTGCTGCAAGTTTTTTTCCGCGATTCGTTTTTCTCTGTGGACATCTTGTTCCGTAATTGCGAAATTATCTTCACCGCATCTTTCCGTGGTGGGCTACTCGAGCGACCCCCGAGCCCGAAATTGTCTTGCAGGTCCAATGTCGGCCTCACGTGTGCGTGCGTGATCGTGTTCTGCTTTTGGGGGACAACAGATTACGAGCTATGAGTTCTCAAAATGTTCAGAGAAAACATCAGTGATAAGATGGAGAGACTGATGTTCTGTGACCTGCGTGAAATATGTTCTGCAAGTAGGAAAGCAGGAGCATCACAGAGCACGAAGGCTTGGAAGCTCAGCCGTTGTCTGTGACCTTTTTAGCCCTAGCTGAGGTACCTGTGGTCACCCTGCAAAACTGAACGTTGATATTCAGAAAGCATACACCAAACTTCTCCAAACTTGGTAGCCAACTGGGAAGTTTTTGTCCACAGAGCTACCCCCAAACGACATTCCATCTCAACTGGATCATTGTGTCGGAGTAAAATATCCAGGATAGCTATCTTTTGTGTCTTGCAGATTCAGTTGGTTTTGATTTCTCAGGAATTATTGCGTTGTGTAACAACTCCGGTGGACCATTTGCCATGAGGTTCTGGTCATTTCATGCAGCAGCCATTTTGGTGATTTTTGTCAGCCGCTTCTCGAAGAATATTGGTTTACTCCTGTATCCCACTGACTGGCTGAAATTCTGCGTGATGAACTGGCATTTTTCCGGACCCCCTCCCCCACCATGCAAAAGTTTGGAAAGTTGGAAATTATTTTGGAAATTTTCTCAATTTCTGGATTTCCAGGTTACAATGTGTGTGCAGTCAGAAGGTTGGAAATTTCTAGGTTTGGGGACAATCTAGAAATTGACTGAATTTCCAGCATGCAAAACTTAGAAAGTTAGAAATTTCTGGGTTTGGGGTCATCTAGATCACCCCCGCCCCCCATCATGGCTGCAAAACGTTCACACGTGATGACGTTAAAAACACGCGATGTACGCTGAAAGCGGCTGATATTTCCACGTGAAATTCTAGTTATCAGCCGCGGTAGCGGTCTGATATTGGTTTGCCCCTGTATCTGCGTCTGTCTGTCTTGGGCGGACAAAACCTCCGTTTTACCCCTGTTCCAGTGATCACAGACTGGAATCACAGTGGGTGCAAACACCCTTAGGGGTACTCTACAAGTCACATATGGTATCATTTTTTTCTTCTGCTCTGATGAGGAAAAAATGACATATGAAATTAAAATCGAAATGCTATACATTGTATGGGTTAGGGGTAACTCAGCCATTGTCCGGGATACCCCCCCCCTGCAAATCAAATTTTTCCAACTTGGACATTGTCCGGGTTAGGGGTTTCTCGGCCCCATGGTCCGGGTTGCCCCCCACCAAGAAGAATTTTCTAAGTGGGCCAGTGGCCGGGGGGGGAGGGGGCTGGATGCCAGAGTGTG
>JAAUXT010037090.1_pt1 | contig 13990 bp, 13 predicted proteins | sample 7278171 | NCBI WGS metagenome assembly JAAUXT01 (sample SAMN14350112, study PRJNA611818) | marine sediment metagenome | isolation source: surface marine sediment (1.8m) | place: French Polynesia: Moorea | collected 2018-08 | reverse complement strand
TGAGGGGACATCTTCCCCAAAGTGGCATGTATACAAAAAAAATTTTTGGCACACCGCTAAGTGCTCTTCCCTAAAGGGACATCGCACAATTATGAACCGTGCAAATAATGACACAAGTTCAAGGAGTACGGACTGAAGCGAACCGCACGTACTTCATCAACATTACACATGTTCCTGTCGAAGAACACTCTTCATGCAGTTCATTCACACACACATCTGTCAATGGGAGGAATATTTTGGTACAGAAACGTTGCACACAGCACGCAACTGATGTGTACTCAGTCATGGAACTGACGGTCCTTTGTGACATTGAGACTGGCTCCAGGAAAATGTCTGTGCCTGGAACGAAATCTATTTCGTCCGTCCACACGCGAAGAGAATGCGTGTGGAGTAACTTTATCTGTGCGACCCTCTTGACATCTAAAGGAGTTGTTGGGGTTTCCACGACGACAACTTAACGCTTATTTACTCCAGGTTTACTACATGTTACACATACAAACATCCCAAATGCCGATCGCGCACATCTGCACACAACCTGGAAATTTCCTGGGCTCATGTTGCTCGCATTTGCGTCTGCAGTGTTGCAGTAAAACCAGAAATGTTGCGTCTAAAAACGACCGAGCCAAGAGGCTGAAGATCCACCACAAGATCCTGCTTTTGTGATGTGGTTGACATTCCTCTTTTGCAACCGCATTCCACCCACTCGCAAAGGAAAAGCCACAGAAAAAAGAAAATTTTTCAAGCAATGAAGTCGGTGCATGAAAAACCGAACTCGCACGTCGTTCAAGGGAGGAATCCTGTACTCGTAGACACTGCGGTTTTGCCTTGCGTGCCAAACTGTAGCACTCACAATGGGAGGGAGATCTCCACATTGTTTTGATGGACTTGATCATTGTTGGACTACAGATCAACGCAAACAACCCGTCCAGCAGAGTCTCTGTCTGCGAATCCACAATGTTCAGAGACTCGGTTGATGTCGCGAATAGATCTATTTATCACTCAACTTCTGACAAATTTATTTCACTGTCCGTGACAAAACGTTTAATCGGTTCTGTAAATTGCACAAACTTCGACGAACAATAAAACATGCCATCCTGACATAAAATAAAATTTTCACCAGGAATTTAAACGTTGCTCACATCGGAGACACGAGTGTCAACATGTTGGAAGTTTGTGGCATTTTGTCAAATCGTAACTTTGCGCGACTGAATCCAGTCTGCTCAGTTTCCTTTCAAATTTGGCCCTGGACCAACTTCACCACGCGGCAAATCGTGTTTGTGTTGACACGAGTGATGAGACAATGGCTGACATGCACGAGCCCACTGAACTTCTATCAGAACGCGATGCGTGCTGCTTGACCTTACGTGTTTTGTTTGATCCTGTTTGAAGGAGAGCAAGCAGTAGTTTTGGACGATAAGGAGGCCTTTGCGTTTTGACCGTGTTTTGGACACTTCATGGGGGATCACATGAAGAATACACGATCAATGTTCTCTTGAGATCAAATGCGGCAGCTCAACCGATAAATGTTCGAGGAACCATGAATGAGAATCAATATTTGCTGCTCAATGGGGGAGGGTCTCAAGCGACAGACCGATGCAGTAAACAACCATCAGGATCTGGAAAACCCACGATGTTCAATTTTCCACCTGCACCTCCTGTTGTGCACGCTTCGTGGGATCAAGGGCATTGCGATCTCATACTTTACGTTCAAACGTATTTCAGAATTCGGATCGGATGACCTTTTCGCAAGGTTGCGGCAATCGTGATCCAAAATGAAAACACACTCAAAAGCGCAAAATCTCCCATTGCAATGCACAACGAACACTACACTGACAAAACCTTTTGTTATCGGGCTGTTGGAGCAGCCACCAAGGGTGCATAATATTTGCGAAATGATATGCGAGCATACAATCCACATGCTACGTGCACTTCAGCGTAGAATGACTTCAGCATGCGAACGAAAGATCAGAGATTTCTATTTCTGTTGTCTGGGGCAAGAAAAAACAGTCGGGTGTTTCAGCGCTTCCCGATAACCTGCATTGCTCCCGACACTGATTCTGATCATCCGTGGAGATTGTGAACACCTAAAGCTGGACTGAATTTTCGACTGCGGAATCGAAGCAGACAGGAACGTTCAGCGAAGGAAAACTGGAAACGCAGTGGGAAGCTCACAATACTGAGAACGAGCTGGACCGAACGCGCCTCGTCGCTTCACAATGGTCACAAAAGGTCAACAATTGACCAAGATCTAGAATTGATCTCTGAGCGAAAATCTTCCCGAGAAGGTCTCCAAACAAATGCCGGCGTCATTCATTCCAGCGGAGCGATCGGATTCCATCAAATCTCATCACACTTCTTTGTTTTGTCGCCTGACTGACTTCTGTTGGTTTGTTTTGCTGAATTCTGGACCACTTTTTGGACTGACATCTTCAAGAAGATGGGGCTTTTTTTCTCACCGAGAAGTGTCTTGTATTTGCAGTGAACCAGAGCTGTGTGTATTTTGTGCTCTGCATTCGACGCACAGGGCCATTATTGCTTTCCCCTGACAAGCAACTGAGTGAGCAACATTCCACCATCAATTACCCAGTAAAACCCGAGCTGTTGCTATCTGCGGATGCCTCACCCATGTTGTCTTCCCATTCTCACAAACCAGAAGGTATTCGCAGCTTCGCAAGTTCTGTGAGTCAGTGTGATTCATGGTCACAACAAAAGCCACTCCTTGGCTAAGGATAAGACACAAAAACATGAACATGTAATGCAAATAGTGACGTAACACACACAATGCTTCAGCTGTACATGAATCATCAGGTGAGAAGACTGGGGAGTGCAAACAAAACCAGGATGTGTCCAGAGGCAATTGAAACACAGCTGTCTGGCTGTCAATGAGCGGTTGTTCTCATTCAAATACATTATTGATGCTTCGAGGAAAAGCTGATTTCTGCCAATTGTTGCGTGTTACGTTTTGCTGCTTGGTGTCAAGTGACTTTGCTTTTGAAACATAGGAGCACAAAGAAACTACTGGATTCGTTGTTTGAACCAGATATCGTTTGACGATGACCAGGTTTCAAACGCCCGGGCAGGGTAAATATTGGACGTGAAACAAAACCCCAGAGTTTGCCCAACAACAAACAATTCATGTGGGTCACATTCTGAATCTGACCCCAGGTCAGACACAACTGATTCGCAGCCAAGTTGGATACTTTATTTCCCTTTTCTTTTTCTGACAGATACCAGTTGCCAAAGTCAACAACATGCTCAGCAGCTTACAACCAACGCTCTCCTCCATCTATTCCCACACATGCAAGAGCAGTCAAAGCATAATTTCCCTTCCGCGTAATAAGCTGGCAAACCTCAAACAAAGCAAGTGATTGCGGCAAATGCGTTCAAACAAATCACTTGTGAAGACGAAACAAACCCACAAGAGTGGACGGAGAATTTTGGAGGACTCACAGAAACACATTCCAGTGAATGGTGAGACTGTTGGAAAACATTCTCGGAAGAGCCAGGTAGATCCAATTCTGCAGTTACGCAATTCCACAGGTAATGGCTCCCAATTTGACAAATTGCCAACTGCAGACTGACTGCTTTTTATCCCGTGATGAATCGAGACCTTCACAACAAAGGCATCGGCTCTGACGTTCACTTGCAGACAGAAAGATTCAGTGGAAACGTGAACTCACCCGATTATTCGCACACACTTGTCCCTTCCTGTATTCTCTGTGAGCAGCCCTCTTGTCCAGTTTACTCCAAAGCGATTGCGCTTTCCATGAGGTTAGTCTGGATTTGAGTTGTCTGTAGAAATTCCTGTGGTCCGAAGGTTTCAAATCCAGTAGATCACAGAGTTGTTGGAAGGTTGACATGATGGTTTGGAACGTGTTGGCAGCGCAGAAATGGTCGAAGAGCTGGGCTGCCGGGTCGTTCTCCACCGCCTGGGGCTGCGGGGCACCAGGGACCCAGTGTGGGATGCCCTGGAACGTCCGTCCCCCGAACTCCTGCCTCGACATCCTGAACGTTCTGAAAACGAAGTCAAGTCGTGGTGAGCCAAGACATCCAAGAAAGCCAGTCCGTTCGTCAGTCCTTCAGCTCAGACGCTCGTCTGTTTTGTTTGCTCGAACAGCCTGACGCGGACTCGAGGTTAAAATTGAAACTGGTTCGATTGAGTCAGCTGATGACGACTGCAGAAGTGGTTCGTGTTTGTGTTGGATCTGATCCGAATTCAGCGTGTAGACCACACACACACACGCACACGCACACGCACACACACACACATCATTCGAATGGCCACACCACGCTTTCCCATTGCACATATTTCCAAATAGACTTCAAATGAGCTCTCGAACTACCAAGACATTTCAGCAATACGAAAACATTTTTGACAGTTGAGGTTTCGTTCGAGTCGTTAACGGTTTCGAACCGTTTTGGCAGCTGTCAAAACAAGTCAAATCCAAAGACTGTGCCCCATTCTTTGATTTAAAGTTTCCTGGACGTGGGTAATCCAACATGCGTTCATGTCTGGGCTACCCATCGTTTGGTTGGCCACCAAACCACACGCTGATTCGAACTAAAACCAAAACTGCTCTGAGAATTCCACTTTTTTCTCTGGCCCAATTCTCAGTTTGCGGAAACGGGCCATAAGCCAAAAGACTCTTTGACTCAGCAGCAACTTACTGTTGTAGTTTGATATCCTGTTACATTGTGTATCCGTTAGAGAAGTGCATGTGACGATCAAAATGAAAGGGATGCAAATATCCGCTTATTTTTGTTCCAAGTCATTCACCAAAAATTCATTTTCAACCGCCATATTTGACCTTGGCCTTCGCTAGCAGCGCCATCTTCACTTTGCGATGAGCAGCACGACAAGCAACAGAGACGACGATGCAGTTGATTTGGCACCTGATCTCAATCTTCATTCAACCAGATTATGTTCAAACCAAATGTCGTTCAAATCAGACAGACACACACAAACTATCGTGTTTCCCACGATTTATTCGCTAAATTTTTATTTTTGCGTGTTTCACAATGAACGAACGTCACAAGCGCACACGAGTGTTCCTGCCTCAACGTGAATGAAAATTACTTTTTTGAACACAAATGACATGGAATGGCCCTAAAATTAGGAATAAATCAAGTTCTTTGGAAGGAAATTTGACCACAAATTTGACTGTAACAGATTCAATACATTCAATGCATTATTGGGTTCGACTTCAAGATGTTGTTGATGTTTTTCCGTGTTGCTATCAAGCCGTTCAGTTCCCAGTTCGCCAAAACGACAGCCATCCAAAAGAAATACCCGGACGCCACCGTGACTAGAAACCTAATTATCACAAGGAAGATGCCCAGCCCATAAGGCAGCGTAAAACCCGCCGAGTAGATCAAGCCGAACACACTGATGAGCAAAGCGACTGCGTAGAAAACCTGGTCCGCCTTTACTTTTCGCATTCCGTCCTCCAGGATCGGCAGGGCATCGCTGAAGACTTTCTCAACACTCCCCGAGTTTCGCACACTTCCAGGGGCTGCAAAGAAATACAAATATCAAGAACATCAAAACGAATACTTTTCCCCGAAGTTTCGGTGAACCACTGAAATCTGTGCCATGACTCCAAACACGGCGCATCCGAAACCACACACACACACATACACACACACATACATACCGGAGTCTCTTTCTCTCACAGTGAAGTTGGCGGCCACACCCTCGTGATCAGAGAACGGGAAATCACGTCCTGGGACCTGCCGCATCGTCAGCCAGCACTTGTCACAACTGATTTCGAATCCTGCAAAACACCACAACACACATGACGTCAAGAAAATTGTGCATTTCTGTTCTGTTTCAAGTACGAGACAAGAGAGTCTTTAAGTTTTCTTGTTACCTCTGTTGGACCCGTACATGATATAATCCAGTCTCTGTCCGTTCGGGAAATATTTTTGCCATGACGTGCAAGCGTACTTGTTGTCAGGTCTGTCACAAGTTGTGCCCAAACTGTCCTCAGGCGCTGCAGACTGAAAGGCAGGCAACACACAAATTTCAATGTCAAGTTTTGGGCATTGCAAGAAACAGGACAGTGAGACTTTTCTGGCAATTGTCGATACCTGGGTCACCCATGCATCCTCCAAGGCAGCGTTGGCACCAATGATCGCGTATCCCGTGTCCGCTGGATCTAGGTTGAAATCCCCACCAGCGAAGATGATATCACAGTCATGACTCGTCAGGCGAATGAACTGGCTGAATTCAAACGCTTGTGACACTCGGTGTGACAGGTACTCATCTTTGTCTTTGCTGTACTGCGCGTGCAACTGAAAAGAGCAACATTTCTGCCATTGTTCGGCATGAACCACACTTCGCCACACTTCGTGCGCAAAAATATTGATTTGGAACGAGTGAATTATAAATGACTTTCGGGAGAGTGAATCGATAGATTTGGCGACTGCCACTGGTACCAGAGCAAAGGAATGGGAAAAACATACGTGTGTCACGTAAACATTCACGTGCAACTTGTCGACCACAATCTTCGCCAGTCCAACACCTTTTCCACAAAACCAGTCGCCGTGCTGCACTTTGTGCGCGTACCCATTCACCGAATATTTCTGGTAGAATGTCTCGAGAATGGGATACTTCGAAAACACGCAGGTTCCACTTCCGAACATACCACTGCAAAAAAAATCCGGATTGTTGCTCACAACCCATTGAACAAACTGTGAGAGAGAACGATCACGGGGACAAAGGACACGCGACAGATTTACCTGTTGAAATAGTGGTGATGCGGGTAAACGTGTTCAACGCTTGAGCAGATCACCTTGTAATCCGCTTGCGTCCATATCTGAAATTCACGATCAATTTAATTTGTCTGAACATTGATCTGGCACACGTGCAAGATTTTAGTTTCTTGATACCCAGAAACAGCAAAAAAACCAACAAAAAAACAGATGAGCTTCGAAGCCCAAAAGGTCAGAGAAGTGCAGGCAGAGTCTTTGTGTTTCTATCTGTCAAGTTGCTTCTGTCAATTGATCAAACGTTGTCTTTGAAACCTGCCTCTTCAAGCATCACGATGTCAAACTCTCCTTCAGCGAGTTTCTTTCCCACAGCAGCGATTCTGTCATCTTTGTGATCACAGACGAACGGCGTGAATACACCCCTGCAACATGAAATGAGTGAGTGAAAGAGAAGATCTGCACTGCTGCGACAACTTGTTTGGGTGCAGACGAATTCTTGCCAAAACTTGCCCATTCATTCGCTGTTGTGCAGAACATCCTTTAGTACTTTAAAGTCTGACCATATTCTTGTCAACTGAGATCTACAAACTGAATTGCAAACTGACCACGCGTTTAGTGTCAAAACTTTGATGTTGTGCATCACGCCAGGCAGTTTCTGCTTCGTCCTACAGCAGCTGTTGTGTGTGAAGTGTTGACAGACTGCAGGAGGAAGTGTCCCCGGCGCACAAGCAGAATGCGACGCGTGAAGATGCAGATCTACGTGAGACCTTTGAACAAGTTGTTTTTCACCGGCAATACCCGACACGAATTTATCTGTTCCACTTCTCGATCGCTTCCAGATCAAAGTTCTTCGCTGTCACCAGTTCATTCGTTCCAATTTCCCCCAACGCGAAGAACCGAACAACGCGTCGTCTGAGAACATAAGCCGGGGACATTTCAAACAACTTGTCGTGCAACAATCAAACCAAAATACCTACAGTGGCATTTTCCACAAACTAATTAGTAAATTAGAGGAGGTGAGATATTAATGCAAAGTTGTGAAACAAAGCACAGTAATTGTTCATCCCAAGCAAGTAATTCCAAACTAGATCTACACCGTAGAACGCGCTGGTTAGCCTCTGCCAAAATCGAGGCTGACCAGACGACGAAGCTGAAAAGCGGTCTGGATATATTAAATTGCGTAATAAATATTTAGCAGATCAATTTAAAGGCTGTGATTCGCAGAAATTAGGGCGGGCCACCATAATCAGCAGACGAGATGCCCTTGAGCACATGTCGGGCAATGTGAACGGCAGAAAAACAGGTCTTTGAATGTGATAAAGGGTTCAGGTGAAGGCCAGGTCATATCCATGCAATCCATGCGGGCATTGCATGAGATCAGTGAAGCTTCCGCTCGGTGACATTGACTCTTGAAAGCTGCTCGCAGACGGTGGAAGGGAGTCTACGTGCAGGATCCGTGCAACTTCAAGGACGAGTTACGTGAGAAACGCTTCGAAGCTGCCGGGTGTGACTCCCACATTGTTCATTCATTCAACTTGCTTGAAAGGAAACGCAAGAAACACTTCGGTGAGCACAGCGAAAACAAATTAGAAGGTGAGCTTTGTTTGCGTGTTATTCTCTCATCAGAACAGGTTGACAGAACCACAGCTCTCATCTGTTCAGGTGATCCATACAAATTGCCAATTTGCCGCAATTATTCTTTGCTGATGTGTTTTTGTCGATTTTATCAATTGAAGTGTTCAACGAAAGGACAGTGAACTGTTTCTTCCCTGACAAAATGCCAGTCAAAAGCAGCAACAGCGACCCTCCGTGTTTCAGAAGAGGCATGGCGACGGTTCGGCAGAAGCTGATGACCCAGGTGTCTGAGGTTGGACAAACCACGGCCAAGATCACTGTGGTTGGTGTTGGACAGGTCGGCATGGCTGCAACTTTCAGCATGATGGTCCAGGTTGGTGAAATGAACAACTGTTTCTCAGGACTTTATTATTTCCAAATGACTCACTTGAAACAAATAAAACACGTTGACTGAAGGGCAATCACCAGAAAACGTAAATTGTCAGGTCGCTGCACTGTCTTTACCCCTAATTTGTGGAGGTCTTCTCTCCAGAACGTGGCGAACGAGCTGGCGTTGGTGGACGTCGCGGAGGACAAGTTGATGGGAGAGATGATGGACCTGCAGCACGGCCAGGCGTTCACGAAGCGAGTCGTTATCAAGGCCAGCAAAGGTCAGTTTTCAACGTCAAAACAGTCGAATAAAGACGTGGATGTTTACGAACAACGTCCACCAGGCACCGAAAACACAATCAGCCTGATTAATCCTTTTGGGAGAACAGTCTCGTCCCCAACCGTGCAAGAAAATCGTAAACAACAGTCTTTTGGTTTGGATTCCCTCGCAAATTGGCAATTTCGCGCTGTTCTGTGACCTTCATTTCTGCAGTTTTACACAAACAGATTATCAAGTGACGGCTGGATCGAAGATCTGTGTCATAACGGCCGGAGCAAGGCAGCGAGAGGGCGAATCTCGACTGAATCTGGTGCAGCGAAACGTCGATATTTTCAAATGTACGTGTCATTCAATGATTCAGATTGCGAACATCATCAAGCACAATTTCCAAGGTCAAGATCCGGATCAACAATTCTTGTCGTGACGTTCGATGCAATCAAACCTCGCTGACGACGTCATTGTTTCGACAGATTTTTGGAAGCCGTTTATCTTTTTGCAGTCATCATCCCGAATCTGGTGAAGTACAGTCCTGACGCAATCCTGCTCGTCGTGTCCAATCCAGGTCTGGAGAAAAGCACTGCACTTTTCACGCACTAATTGACGGGTTTGTGAGGCTTGTTTTCCCTACACCAATATCTCATGGAGAAAATTCCGCACAAATGAACGTGATTGGTTCCCTTTGCAGTGGACATTCTGACGTACGTGGCGTGGAAGCTGAGCGGGCTCCCGCGGCACCGCGTCATCGGGAGCGGCACGATGCTCGACTCGTCTCGCTTCCGCTTCTGCCTCAGCGAGAAGCTCGGCGTGTCTCCGCAGAACGTGCACGGCTACATCGTCGGGGAGCACGGCGACACCAGCGGTGAGCCAGACAGGCGCCCCCGCGTGGCACTTTTTGTGACCGGTTTTGAGAAGTTTGCACACCCCACTTGAAAACCCGTAAAAGTGCAGCAAATGCAGTTTCTACTTTTCTTTGATGAAATCCTGCAGATGTTGTCAATTTTCTTGCGATAAATTTTGCAGCTAAAATTGAGCTTGGTTTGCGTCCGATTCCTTGCATGCACTTTTAACTCGTCCAACCAAAAACAAATGTTGGTTCTTCCGTCCCTGCTAATTATCACTGGATGTCGTTGTCATCTCATCAGTGGCGGTTTGGAGTGGAGTGAATGTTGCCGGCGTCAGACTCAGTGACATGGATCCTGATTTCGCAACCGGACAGGATTTAGACAAGTGGGAAAAAGTTCACGCAGAAGTTGTCAATAGGTATCGGTTCTGTTCTCAAACTCGGCGATGTCGTAAATTTGTCGTCTCGTGTTATGTGGCACCAGAGAATCGGCATGGACACGTCTGTCGTTCAAGTTGTTGTACGTGGGCACAAGTTCGTCAGGCTATTCAGAGTTAGCATGCTATACGCGCACACCCCAACTGCTTGCGGCTTCAGTGCCAGAGTGATTCTTTTTTGTTGGTTTGATGTCACGAGAGATTAGACGATGAAAGAAACCACGAAAGGTTAGAAACGTCATGTTAGGTTGTTAGCCGTCGTTTGATCTCGACCTGCTGTGGCTTTGAACGCTTCTTCCGTTTTGACCCGACAGTTGCTTTTTGCCAGTGTGTGTTGAGTTCGATTTGTACAACATGAATTCTGCTTGTTGTCAAGACGTGCGAAAATCTAGGCACTGGTTCCTACATTTTGAAGCGAAGATTTTGTTTCCTCAGGTTTTTGATTGATTTGCAAATCACAGTCCTGGGTGGATCTGGGATTTGAACACAAGAAGAATTTTCCCTTTGGTCATGGGGCCTGTCCCTCCCCAACGAATCCGCCCCTGTTTTCCTGCAACTGATTTGCATTTTTGGTTTTGTTGATGTTCGTTTTTTGTTTGCCTTTTGCACAACTTGTTCCATTCAATGAGGCAAAATTTTCGACAAAGGACTGTTTTCTTTGCTTCGAATGATCTCCCATAGACAAACTAACAAGCTCTTGTCGACAGACCATTCTGAATATTTACGTCGGGTGTTGACCACTTTGCCGTTTTTCGCTGCAGCGCTTACGAGATCATCAAGCTGAAGGGATACACGTCCTGGGCGATCGGCCTGATGGTCGCCACTCTCTGCAATGCGATTCTCAAGAACCAGAAGAACGTGTACGCCCTGTCCACTCACGTGAAGGTGAGGCTTGCGATTTCAGGCAGAACCTGGGGTAACACAAACCTGGGACGACGCTAAAGCTGAGCCACGCACAAGAAAACAAACCTGCGAGCACACCCGCCGAACACTGAACCTTTCAAGTGATGTCACTGTTTCACGTTTCTGCCGAATTTCAGGGGCACCACGGAATTGAAGAGGAGGTCTTTCTCAGCTTGCCGTGCGTCGTCGGCGAGGGTGGCATCACCCACGTGCTCAAGCAGAACCTATCGGATGCCGAGCGCGAAAAGCTACAGAAGAGCGCCCACACCCTGAACGAGGTCATCCAGGGCATCAAGTTCTGAGGAGAGGAGTGTACGGTGCTGCATGGGCGCATCTAGGTTTAGTCGTGTGATCTCAAGTTCCAAACCTACAATGATAAATTGTGAAAAGAGGCGAGAGTAGGGGAGTGCACGCTGGCCAAAAGTGGTGGAGCACGCTAGATTCTCTGGTAGGTCTAGTCACTCACCCACTTGGGTCTTTGTTTGCCATTGTTGTTTTATCCCCGGTGGATACACTGTATTCCGTCGTCTTTCCAGTTGTTGTTGATGACTTGGTCTTTCAAGTCGGTTTTATCAGTGTGATTGTGCTGTGCACCTTGTTCGAGACAAGACTCAGTGCTGACTGCAACCAAAGTTTGTAGACTTGTGATGAAATTCTATTTGATTGAGACATGTCTCCATGAAGTTTGAAAGAAAAGCTATGATTTCTGAGCGTGTGATAGACTAAGCATTTGAATGGAATGGTGTGCTGCCCCAACCAGTTTCAAAGTCCGCAGAAGTGAAAAACATGAGGCTTGAAACGCTTGAATCGTTCTGACTGAAATTCGGAGGAAATGTTTGTTGTGCTTGTTTCAATGTGCTTTGTGACTTGAAATCATTCTGACAAAATACAAGGGTTTAGTTGTTGTTCAGTTTAGATTAGTATCAATTGGCTTGTTTCAATCAGTGCTCAACCTTATGTTTTCATGAACAGCTTTGTTGTTGCCAAACCGTGAATTTTTGTCGCAGTTGCGAAAGCGAATCTTTGCAAGAACCGAACCACATTGATAAATTGAAAAAGAAAAGCTGCCATCGACAGTTTCACACCAGGTCATTCTGCGTTGTTGTGTGTGCCAACTTGCCATTCTATCTTTGTTACTAGAGTACATTGTTCTCATATTTTCAATAATGAACCGGGTAAACCGCATATTTTGTCGTAGAAATAAAAAGGCTGCAGCACTGCATTTGCGCGCGTTTCTCGGGTTGCTTCGCGCGATGTCAATAGACCCATGTCGACGTTCCCAAGTTTGGACCACGTTGGGACAGTTTTGTTTCAAAATTTATTCGCCGCATTGCTTCTTCATCCATTCTCGAATGCTGAAACTCGAAATTTCCGTCTCGAGTGCCAACACTCGCGCGAAAACAGCGGGTGTGTTGTGGTGTTGCCGTCTCACGGAATTGGATTTTGAGCGTCCAAGTTGCCATCACACACAGAGGGCACCAGCTTCCCTGCTGCAGCCGCCAGACAACCAGCCACTCAGGTGAGCGAAGCAAGCGCTCGCAAGATTTCAGCGGTTCAAGAAAATCGAGAATCTACGCAATTTATCGAACAACCATTGTTCCACACTGCTTCACGTGGTCTTTCCTGCACGTCTGGAAAGAAACGAACCGTGAGTGCACAGCCAGTTACAGTGTACGACACGTCCAGACCTACCGGCATATCTGCAGCTCCGCCATTTCTTCAGAGATTTGTTCCCAAAGCAACCGTTCGTGACTTTGGAAAATATTCAGGTGGGTGTTTTCTCTCTTTTGTTCAAAGATTATTGATCGATTTGCAAGACGGTCGGCTGGTGAAAGAACGCTCCAAAATGGTCTGCGTTCAGGTCATCGCAAAGATCTACAGCTGTGTGGGAGAAGAACAAATTGTTGTATTTGGTCGAGTCTTTGAAAATTTTCCACGGTTGTTCAAGGCTCGATGGAGACAACACAGAGACAATTTGCGGATTCAAATTGTTCCGACAATGGCTGTGCCTATCAACAGCTCTGAAAATGAACATTGATCCCAAATCACATGCAGAACCACGAAAGGGAACTGGGGAAAACCCAAAACGAACCGACAGCCGAACACTCCCATGCAAAAGGTGTTTCAGAATGCGTGCAGGTGCAGCATATCTTGATTCTTTGAATCAAATACGTGTACAGCTGTATTTCGTATTGCATTGCCATGGTTGTGTTAACTTCCGAACACTAAAAATGTAAGAGGGCATGAAAAAACATTCATTTCAAATTTCACGGCGAGACAAAGTCGTTTCCGTGGATGATTCGCAACAAGGGTAGAGTCTGATCCACGTGCGGCAACGAGTTTCTTGTCTTCCAGCACTGACGAAACGTACGGACTCAACTCGTGAAAAGTCCTCCACTGAGGGACATTGAGCTCAAGCCATGCAGACGAAGGTTCTTATGTTTTCTGGTGGGCTAATTGAAGGCTTTCCTCAGATCAGTGGCCAAATGCGTCAAGACAGACGATCCAATTATCTGCTTGAAAAGGAGCCACAAATGAGATTTCTTTGAGTTGCCAATTGATCTGAAGTGAGTGCGACCTTCGTCAGGAGATACATTGCACGTCTGTCGCGGTGGCCCCAGATTCTTGCATCAGCGAATGTTTGCAAATTGCCCAGCATGACAGCTGTCAAGTTCACAGGAAACGATCGAGGACGTGACAATCTACAATTGTCTCCAAAAGAATAAAGCAAGACTGGTTTCCCAACGCGTGGATCCACACGTGTACGAGGCATGCTTTTTATATAACCGATCGAAGCCGAAATCTTTTGAGCGCGTGTGAATTTTTGAATGCAACTTCGTGCACATTTGGATGATCAAGTGATGTTCCTCTCTT
>JAAUXT010026554.1_pt1 | contig 13991 bp, 14 predicted proteins | sample 7278171 | NCBI WGS metagenome assembly JAAUXT01 (sample SAMN14350112, study PRJNA611818) | marine sediment metagenome | isolation source: surface marine sediment (1.8m) | place: French Polynesia: Moorea | collected 2018-08 | reverse complement strand
GACATACTTTTGGAAGATGCTGCCTATAGGTGCTTCGATTTGGCTCGCACCGATTTGGCTCATCAGCCCAAATCGTGCAACCCACCTCAAATCACCTAAAAATGCGGCACGTTTTCACGCAATGAGCCCCGAAATAAGCCAATGACACCTGGCAAAGCCCCAATGATTACGACTCCAAAGCTTCACTACTTGCGCTTGGGAAAGTCAGTTTTGTGCAAACACTTTTGAAAAGACAATAATGTCCATCAAAGCTTGCGTTTCACGACGAAGCAACCAACACTGTGCATTTTTGACAGTGCATCAAATGCAAAGGAATCTTCGGGATCAGACTCTCTCCACACTCACCGAGTCTGAAGCAAAAAAGTCAAGGATGCCGACAAGATTGCGCTTTCTGCAGTAATGAGCAGAGCACTGATGCTTTCTGTTCAGATTTGATCCAGATATTGTACCTGGAATTTTCTGCAGCACCTGGATTCTGGAGAAGTTGTGAATATTGCCGGTTGGTCCCGTTTGAGGTTGGAACGTGTCAAAATGCCCGAGTTTTGCCCATTTACGACAGTGAAACATCGAAGCCCAAATGTTTCAGATTCCACTGCAAAATGTACAACACAGTGCACAGCCACCCCACATGCAGTCCACAAGCTCATTTCATTTGGTTCGTACAAGGGATTTCCATCAATTCGCAAAACCCCTGAAAAAAGTACCCTGCAGAACAGCTGTGAAGAGCCTGGACGAGCCATTAGTGGGTGTTGTGGTCTATTGATGGGGCTCGTTGTTATGATAACTGTTCACATTCATAACGCTGGATAAATAGACGCAGTCCAGCTGTTGTGTCTGATGCACACACAGCTCCACTATTTCATCACTGTTCCCTTTGCACTCTCTTCACTGGTGAATGAAAAGCTTCTGATGAAAAATGGCCGGGATGCTGTGTGCAGTGAAACTCTCCACAAAATGAGTGAGGGTTGTGTGTTACAATTGACTGCGATAAGTTTCACTGTTCTTTGCGTGCAAACTTTTCGGAAGTTCTGGGTGTCAGAACCACTGTCCTGAGCTTCAGCCCCGAAGAACGGCCCAAGCGAAACAGGAAGACCCGGCAGAGCGCCTTGTTTTTCTTCACCTCGTGTTGTTTTCTGTCAATTCCACAGGCCGATTTGAATGAACTTTCCCAGAGATTGTTTCTTTCACCTGTTGTTCCCCGCTCTCGCAACACTGCCAAAATGTTTGCGCCAGGTTGTAGGAATGACTGCTGGAGGTTGTGTTCTGACGTCCAAGCTGCTGACGTATTCTGCTGGTCACGCACAAATGTGAATGCGGCTTCGATATGCTGATGAGGAGGGGTGGAGTTCTTCACTTTCGTGACCTGGTTACGACATGATTGAAATTCTCCAATACCATGACAAAGTGGAGCTGCAGATAAAAGCAACAAACGGATCTCTTGCTGATCTCGGATCGATCATCACTGGAGACACAAAGCTCACAAATTCCCACGGACTTTTTCTGCAATTCCAATTCCCGTCCATTCTCGCGCGCTCTTTTGATGATTACAGGGGGTCCCATCGCCCGGTGTTTTTTCTGCATCAGGGGGGTGTCATCTCAAGTTCACCTCGCTTTATTTTGACAAACAGTGGAGCTTCCTCCAAGCAAACAGAGATCCGGTGCTGGCCAGATGGTGAGGAGTAAATGTCAGTCTGCAGGTTCACCAACAATGCGCGTGTATGAACCGTGTAACGGTTCTGCACCAAGCACAAGAAACATCCATCCCTGGCTGGCCGTCCAGATGGCGAAATGTGGCAGAAGGAAGACTACAGGAGAGAAACTTTCGTCGTGAAATTTTAACATGCCGCTGGGCTTCCAGAGATCCGAGATATTTCGAGTTTTCTGCAGATGCTTTTCAGGATGCAAACCTCCGAACACCCAACCCTTGGGACAAGTCAAGTTTTACGTCAAAAGGCCACGAGATTTTCACCAGTTACACTGATCTTGTGTAGAACCCCCATTGGAATCAACACAGAAAGATGGCAGAGAAATATTGGATGCTTGAACTGTGTTTTCCCTCAATCTGTGAGAATGCTTTCCCTCTCGCTTGCAGCGTTTTGAGTCCAAACACGGTAGCAAACATAAAGTGACACCCGACTCGGCGCTATGTGATGAAATTGGTCATTTCTTATTCTGACCCAAAAATAATAGAAACCCGAGTTTTCATCGCAGACCCAAAGTGCTTCTTGAGTCGCATCTCATTCAGGTTAAAAGTACTGAGAGCACAAGTAAACGCTGTCGAAGTTCTGTGGTGATCATCCTGCAACGCTGGATATTTGAAAGATATTGGGTGCGCTAACACCTTCCAAATTTTGCCATTACAAGAAACAGAATCGTTTTACTTTTAATTGCATTCTTTTCATTCAGCGACATTCAAACCTCAAGCAAGTAGCCGCAGGCACAAAATTAACTTTGGGGAATTTCAATCACCCCAACAGCGGCATATGGTGAAGAGTCAAACACCGGGCAAGAAAGGGTCGGGCGTTCCATGAAGGGGAAGGCAGACAAAATCTAGCGGATCCACAGAAGAGACATGACAACATCGTTGTTCGTTTTTGAACAGTTTTTTCAGTGATAGTTAAAGAACAGAAAGCCGGAGATTAATTAAATAAATTCGAGGCGAAGCCGAGGATTTGATTAATCTCCTGCTGGCTGTTCTTCAACTGACTTGAGGCACAAGTTACTTCAATGTGCAGTGCAATAGTGTCAAACCATTGAAGTGACAACTGTAGACTGATTGCCAGTAAACAATGGGTGCTTGGAGGACTTCACCTCCGAGCTTTAGTGAGGAGGTGATATCCTCCGCGCACCCATTGTTTACCTCTAACGTCAACCTCCGGTGGAGAACAAAAGTTGCCCCGACGTGCCTTAAAACCAGTTCATCGACACTGTTCATGAACGAACATGTGCCAAGTAGACACTCACTGTCTTCGTGTCCACTGCGTTCAGAAGCTGATTCAAAACAACGCACCCCTCGCACGATGAGCTCATTTTTGTCCAAACACCACTCGCCATCACAACAAAAGGATCTAGATCGAGCACGAGTGCACTGTACCTTCAGTAACGATGACCACTTTCAGCTCTGTCCATTTGTGATGTGAGAGAAAACAAAACCTCGTCAAACCTCATCGGTCATTGCGCGAATCCACTGACAGACGACAACGCTGACTCGGCGGTGAGCCTCGCGCAATCTGCACCACGATTTGGGACACTTTGTGATTCCTCTGCGCGCCGTCAAATTTGTTTTTGAAATGCGTTGAATCCATTATTTTCAGGATGCCCTCAGAAGTTGGTAAACCAAGAAATCAACAACGCTCACCGAATTCTGCGGAAGAGATTCCAGGGTATCTTCATCGATCGTACCCAATGTCTCGCTGAACGACGGTAGATGGTCCGCGGGGACATCCAGTTGCGTCACAATCCAAACGAGTGACCTCTACGTTCTTCACTGTCCACCACGCACGGATTGTTTCTCAGGAAAACGCGCTCCTGTCAGTCAACCATGTCACGTTTGTTTGCATTTTCCAGTGACGATCTGAAATCTCCCATCTGAACTGAGACATCCTTGGTCCAAATGACGTTTGGATCCTCAGCCACGTTCGAACACAACATGTTCCACAGCGTCCTGAAGAATGAAGCAAGGAACAATAGCGCACATGATCCAGACTCAGAGGAACCGAGATGGTGTCACCCCTCCACGCCGCCGCACACCGACTGGTGCCCGTTTCTCTCACGGCGGCGCTGCGCCCCCCACGGCGCCGCTGACGGCCGCGCAGGTTTATCATTCGCGCGTCGCTTCCCCGTCCTGAACCCGAGTGTGGGATGCCATGCGGGAAACTGCACAACACGAAGACGCCGACTGTCAATGCGCCGAGAACAAACCTGAATATGACGTGCTGAGGTACGACCAAGGTGCACACAAGGCGAAACTTCGGAACTTCTTTCCAGTCGCATCCAAGGTGTGTTTTCGAGTTTCTCCACAGACAATAACAATGTTCAAACTGTTCTCCTCGTCCACAATCTGAATTCTCCAACATTCTGTGTTTGGCATTCAAACGCAATCTTCCTGCGACCTCAGTGCAATTTATGAGCACAAACATTTTCCGACCCAATGCACAACCATTGCACCGCTCCTATTCACCCTTTCCACACAGCCTTATGAATTACTTCAAAAGGTTACAGGCCAGTGTCATAATTTCTGCACGATAGGTGCTAAAATGAGTGTAACACCAGAGTTGAAAAAGTTGCCTGCCATCAAACACTCAGGTTGATGTTCGAACAATTTTCACACTGAACCTTCCCATCTACAAAAGTTTACGGCCGAAGCTGCGAGTCTTCAGTCTTGATCACCCCCCCCCCCGCCCCCAGCACCAAACGACAGGATCTTCAACAATCGAGAATGTCAAATCTTTGTCACCAACACAAATAAACTGAATCCTACCTGCACAGTCTCACTTCATCCCACCGCAGCCACACCCCGAACACACCGACCGCCGAACTGCGACTCCCCTACCTACGCACAGTGCATAACGTGGCCGTTGCCCCCCATACATAGACCCGGTATCACCTCACAACAGCTTCTTTATCACCGCGCAGCATTCTCGCCGTGTACGGGACAGGTCCCGCGGGACACATTAGCGCCCTTATTAAGTCAACGCGCTCACCATTAGACGCTGTTTTACGATTCCCTTCGCCTGAGTCACCGCAACAGAATAGGACGAGAACACACACATAACATTCGTGGACTTGAAGCCGGCTGACCTGCAAGGAGGGCGCCAGCTTCTACACTTGAACGTCGAGACCGAGACCCACTTTCAGATCCTGCCACTGAACAGGGAATAGGCAAGGTCAACTGATGGGGGGGGGGGGGCACTTCACTCACTGGCACATGCCTCATCACCAGCACCAACGCACGTACCCAAAAGCGACCATTGTTTCGACGCGAGGACTTCCATCTTCAAACCAACACTGCTTCCTTCATTCAAACCCACCCAACAAACTCAACCCCAGCAGTCAGCGTACCTGGGAAGAGTGCGTGCATTATTTTGTCTATCTGTGGCAATAAACTTTGCAGCTGACAGACAACGCACTTTTACCAAACACACTTATCGGCTCTTTTTACTCTTTCCAGGCGTTTTCTGCTTCACCAAAAACCTCACACACTTGAGCGCAAGTGCGATGCCCATTTATTCGCTGATAAGCCTGATGTATTTGTGGACTCTGAGCACCACGACAAATGTATTCTACAAAACAGCAAGACCTTGCCGCAAGAGTTTCCAGTCTCTTGATTCAACATGCACAGTCTGCTCCCGAAATGTCAGTGGGTGGCGCTGTTCACCAGGAAAATTTGAAAGAGGGGATCTTTTTTCCAAAAGAGCCCAAACATCAAAGCAAAATTTCAAGGATCTGCCAAAAACCTTCTGAGCGGGAACGACGATGAGTACGAGTATGTTCTCAGGGACACCTTCATAATTTACGAACAAACCCAGGCCAATGACACAAATTTTCCCACGAGTTGAAGACCACAAGTTTGGAAGATCAATGCCACCGCTGGATCGAATTATTTGAAAGGCGGACACCAGAGCAGTGGTGATCGACACTTTGACCGTCAAACAGCACATCTGAAAAGCTCGATTTTCAACGCCACGAAACGCCAACGAATGACCGTCAAACGGCGGTCTTACCACTTAGCACAGCGAAGTGGAGCATTCGGCTTGCGTTCTGACGACCGCTGCCCACGAAACCTCACATCCTCTCACACACGTCCACGACTTTCGTCTTGTCGTCGGTGGACAGGTCTTGTCGCAGGCATCAAAATTACGCGAATATTGGGAGTGGTCTGCATCTCAACCGCGTGGCTAACACGTCCAGGTACACAACCACACACCAGAGGCTTCCTGGCGCCAGTGACCGGCTGTTCCATTCTCTCCCCCTGCACACCACCACCATCAGCGCGCCAACACTATTTTCATGCGGTTCACCAAGGACAACACAACCGTTCCTCAAGCTGATCACAACTTGAGAGGAAACCGAGACAAAGAACCCCTTTCTACAGGAGATCAATCTGACAACCAGAGAACAATGAGACGTCTGGGTCAACTCCAGTTTCCTTCCTTGCCGAAGGACACCAATGCAACAAGAGAGCAGAGTTTTGAAGACGCGTCCCAAGCACACGAGTCCATCACCACACGTGCACTGTACCCACCACAGGACTTGCACAAGGTCCTGCACACTAGACAGGTCTTGACTTCAAACGAAGAAACCCTGACAGATTAAGAGAAACAACAAACGAACACAATGAACCTGCCTCCACCTCACTCGCACCTCATCCACTTCAGTCGCACCTTTTCTTCAGTTCAACATCCGTCCACCAACAAATCACTTCGCGTTCAAAGGCGATACAAGTCAAAACAAAACACCTTTGCTTCAAAACGCCCCACTCCCATCTGCTGCTCTGTCCGCATTCCTGCTATTTTTAAAAGTTGTGCAAACAAACACGCGCAAGTGCGACTGCAACACATCCGGAATCTGGGCGATTGGGTGTGCTTCTGTGCCAAACTTGGAGAGCTCCGGTCTTGGTTCAATATTTAGTGTCATTGGTGGTATCATCGTGAAACCCAAGTGAGAAAAGGGTTGATCGCTACATTGCGCTGGGTCGGAGGGTGACGGGGTTGGCTCGGGGCAGCGGTCGGGTTTCGCGGCCCGTGCCGCGCTGTTTCACGGCTGCGTGGCGACGCAGCGGGCGCGCTGTCACCGCGCGGATCCGTTTACGCGCACACCACGACAAGATTGATGTCTCACATGGGAACACCATCGACTCGTACGTTTCTTATTTTGGTGAAATCTTCAAAGAAATCCCAAAAGTGTCCGTGGACCAGCTGCCACAGAACTAACTGTGGCGGCACAGAATATTTAGCGACAGATCTGGACGCACAGTCATTGCAGCAACAAATGACTCACTTCAATTTTGCATAAATTTGCACATAACAATGAATATTTGTTCATTGATCTGTTTAAAACTCGTCATATCTGCTGCAGTAAATATGCAAATGTTTTGCCACACTGTCAGTGGATCAGCTGGCCGTTTTCAGTTTCACGTCTCTCGGCTCGGAAGCTTCCAGGTGCCAAGAAAGTCTGTTTGATTTTTGGATATCGGAGATTCCAATCAAACTGAAACCGAAAGAAGGCGCTGAGTTCTTCAACCAATGCCTGTTTTGCAAACAAACCAAAGGTGAGAAAACGTTGGATTCACCAAGCAGCGACCAACATGCAGCAACTGAATCCACAACTCCGTGCACATCCAAATTAATCAGTGATCTCAGCAAAGTCGGCACTCGACATTCTCGGCTTCATAATGCAAAATTGCAAAGAAAAACAAGCTGGGGATGGACTGATGGGAAACTGATCCCTGACGGAGCAGTGAGAGGGAGGGCCCCGCATCGCAGCCTCATCGCTCCTCATCAGCGCGCGTGACGGCGCAACCAAACGCGCGATAAACCGGCCCGGCTTCAGTCCCCATTAAAATTGCCTTCCGTTTCAATGGAATATTTTTTTCGGATGATATCTGAAGGTGATTGAAAGAGGGGAGATGTGCGCAGGGATCGGGCTTACTCGTATCTGCCTTTGTGCCGAATGATGCAGAGCTCTGTTTCATTGTTGGGCCGTTTTGAAATTCACAAGTGCAATCGTCGAGTCGGCTTGCACTTCAACACACGCATCCAGAAGAAACCGGCTCGATGTTTTGTGGAGCACACACAGCGCTTTGCACAAAGCCTTCAAGTGTTCAAATGTCAACACAAGCACGGTCAACAAATCGACAAGTTTTCTCTGCCACTTCAAACCAAGGAAATTTGATCAGCGCATTCGACGACATATTTCACGAGACTCAGTCGGTGCGGCAAAAAACTCGCGGGTGACAAAAGAAAATAGACCCCGGTCCATTTGCAAGGCTAATACAACAGCAGTACCAACTCTGTGAAAAATGTGTGCCAGTTTCGAGTTCGCTTCTTTGACCATTGTGGCAGACAGAAGGCTGCGCCTTGAGTCAAAAAGCAAAGACGGCGATGAGTTTTTTGCCTTTAGTGTTTGTTGACTCCTCGAATGTGTGCGCAGAAATATTTGCGCGTGTGTGCAAGGAATACATTACTCTCGGCGCGTCTTTTTTGCCCCTGCCGTACTCCCGCGAGGTGAAGTTAATAATCGTTTTGAATCCTGCCTTGCAGCTGCATCACAGACTCATTGTCGCAAAGAGAGTCAGCGCTTTGCGTCATCACAAACGCACTAAGTGGAGTGGTCAGAGCACAAATGACCACCAACGAAATGTTCAGCTTCCTCCAGACAAGATCAGTCCAGTTCAGTTTTACATTTGGTCCATGGTTGGGGCATTTGGACCCAACGAGACTCCAGGAGGAAAGCTGCAGAAATTGGGAAGTTGTAAAATTTGTGACATAAGCGTTGTCCACAAGATAGACAACAGTCGGTCCCACACAACAGGGAATCTGAACAGTCAGTCACTTCGAGTGGTTTCAAAATTTGCCAAAAGCGCCGAAAATACTCGTATGTGCCCTTCACAACCATGAAAGGCAACGTTCGTTTTGCCAGCCCTGTTGCACAGATCGGTCCAAAGCAACAACAGCAATCCTTTTTAGCAGCTTGCTTGGGATCAACTCAAACTATTTTTGAAGCTAATCCTGGTGATCGAGTTTGCAGGTCGCGTAAAAAGCAGACAAGGCAAATCAACACGTTCTGAAAATTCACCTGCTGCAAACATTATACAGTGTGAAGCTGCCGTGAAACTGGAGTCTTTTGAAACAGGGACAACGCTTTCAAGACCCGACCTCGACGAATCATCTCTCGCCAAAAACAATCGTCTCAACGTTCAGACCATCCACAGATCGTTGTTTCCAAATGAATCCGGAGTCCCTCGCGTCGCCGATTGATTTTCCGACGTGCGGGGCGTGACGGATGACACCGGTGGACCGCCTCAGATTGCCTTCTGATTAAAACTCGTCCAATCTACCTCCCACAGGCACAGCCCAAGAAACGATGTTCAGAGTCTGAGACAAAGCTGTTGAGTTGTTCCACTGTGGCGGATCCACGCCGGGGGCAGGGAGCCTGGAATCCCCCTGTTTAAACACTGGAACTTTCAACACGAGATCAGGGATCTCTGCCCGTCATCAACATTCATGACATTTGTCAGTTTGTTCTGACCATCCACGAAATTTTACTAATTCATGGAGGAGTGCAGGAAACCAGCAAACTCTGCAGTTGTGGCAAGAAATTTCGTACATGGAGTCATCTGCGTGCTTGTTTTCGTTGGTCCCCTCCCCTCTCAAACTGGCAGAATGTCAACACACATGCAGAACAACACCACAGTGACGACACTGCGCACGCTTTAAAACCTAACCACGCGCGCCCCTGACGACTGCCCTCCCTGGCCTCAATCTTTGGATCCGTCGGGGTTCTCAGGAACTTGTCGGACACCAACCCTTCTATCCTTGCCAATTGCAACGGGTTGCTCCACTTCACCCACGATTCGCCGCTGTCTGGACCTTTCGGCTGTCCATTCGTCATCTGAACACAATTCATCAAACATCACTAGCTCATTTCAAACTGATCTTTCTGCACGAAGTGGCAGGAATGCCGGAAAATATTTTCCAAATGCAAAAAGCTGTCAGCTGAATGCAACCGAGCAAAGGGAGCCAGAGGCTTCGGAGTTTTCATCAGTGGCGAGACTATATCAGTCAATTAGAGCTATTATTGGGCAACATAAATCACGGTGTATTGTAGTTTTCAACGCTTTTCTGTTCCCACATGTAATGCACACATTCAAGGACAGAACAATGTCACAGATAGCATCTGACGGGTTTCCTGAACTGCAGAGTCACCGTCAGTCACTTCGAGAAAGAACCCGACGCTGCAGTTGGACAAAGACGCCAGAGCAAATCCTGCACTTGACAAGGGTGGTTCGCAATCAGAATTGTCCATGCGCTGCCAAGCACTGGAGCAACGAGAAGTCATTCAGTCAAGCCATCGGTCAGGCGACTAAAAGACCGTCCTGCAAACCGCGACGAATCATCCCATGAGTGTGGAGAACACACACAACAGCACCTTACAAACTCACACACTGCGGCACACGTGCACAAAGCCTCCTGGAAGGAAACGAAGAAAAGGTGCGCGAAGATAAGCAACAAAGTAACGAAGTTAGGAGTGGAGGGCCCTTACCTCGCCTCATTTGTTTGGATGCATCTGTGTCTACATGTAAATATCCAGCTCAGGTCCAGGCTTCCGGAGCAACACACATGTGGAGCGGAGAATCCGCGAACCACGAGTCCAGATGTTCGCAGCGAGTAGTTAGAAGAACCAACGCCTTGGATTCTCGACCAAGACCAGTCACGAGTCGTTCTGATATCCACAGAGGGTCTTCACTTCCTTGCCGACTTCACAAACCCTTCCTCTTTGACTTCGCGAAACACGAACAATTTGCTTTTTCATCCACAACACACAGGCTTTATCCAGACGGTGCCAGTCGAAAGCCCGTGTGGGTGTGTCGCGTCCAACTACGAACCAACACGCGTGTCCTATCGAGGTTACTCAGTGTGGAGGAGTCCAATGCTGAGTCTGATGCTGCTCGGAGCAGCGCGCGAGAACAAGTGAAGTTCCAGTGAGCAGTTCACACATGAGCTGCAGGCCGCTCGGCGCAGCACCGAGGCGGCGGATGCAGGGAACCTGCGTCGGCAACTCGCAACCAACATTCGCGTCTTGCAAACTGCTTTGTCACTGACAATTTGAAGTAAACTTGTTCAATGTGAGCTCCATTTTGGTCCCTGCAGTACCAGCTCAATCAGAAGTTCTGAGAATCAGTTTTTCGTAAATTGGGGAATAATTCTGTTTGTTCTTTGAAACTAAGTTTACCACAAGGATCCTCTTCAAGAGAAGTGTAATGCATCTGAGTCGGCGACACTATTCCAACAGCCCGTGTGTGTACGTGCACACACATTAGCACACAACACAACATACCTAAAGCGCCTTGCACACACCCCAACAGAAAACACTCGTCGGGTACTCACACGAGGGACGACTCCGCGCTCCCCGACTGGGACTCCACAATGATGATGCCAACTCCACTGTCCGCGGACGACTTGTGAGCGGCAACGCCAACACACAACAGACCACGCTCGAGATCCCAACTGAGTGAGACCACGTTCCAATGTCACTTTTTAATCATTCTTGCTTTGTTTGGCTGCAAAGCGTGTGCGAGAAGCGCAGTCTGCAGGACGACGACGACAACCAAGGCTCCCTCCGATCGGCGTGGGGCAACCCGAGCTGGGTTCGGTTTCTAAATGACGTTCATTTCGAGTGGGTCTCACTTTCCTCCATTCACTCCGAAAATCTTCCCTGAGCACCCGACTGTCTTTCGTCCCGACTGTCATGCGCGCGTCTCCACTGTTCACCAAAAAGCTCCTTCTGGACAAGTTTAGTTTTGACGACGTACCCCCCTGTGTGAGAAGGTGCTTCTCGAGTTGTGTTTGATTCACACAATTCGCGGGGCGTGCGGCGCATGCAAATCGCTCTCGCGAGCTCCCCCCGTGTTGTCCGAGGACAAACAACACGCGCTCAGGTTTCCTCCAAAATCACCCAATGCGTTGAGGTACACCGCCTTCAACATCTGCGCTTAAAATCACAATAAATCGATTCAAATTAAAGACAGTGGATTGTCTGTCACACATACAGTGTGACAGGCAATGAAAAACAAAGAAATATCCGGAGAAAGGCTCTCCAAAGCAGAAATTCATTCAACAACCCAGGCCAAAATACTGCCCCAAGAAAACAGCACCAGGTTCAGAGAATACGAATCATTTCTACCCAACATGCAAACGTCCAATGATTCAATTCGTCAACATTAAAGTTGCGCAGAAGTTCCGGAAACAAAGCAAGCTGCAGCAACTCCCAGACACCAGGCTCCTCCGCCGCCAGAGGCGTGACCTGCTTTTCAGCCGCACAGAACCACGACCGCGCGCGGCTGAAAGACCCCGTGATGAGAGACGCCGAGCTCAAGAGAGGATTCCAAACCATTCACTGTCAAACACCAAATCTCTCACGGAATGTTTTTCTCATTCAACTGACAGAGATCAAGCTTCGTGCACCTCACAATGTCGCTGTTGTGCGGTTCCCTTTGTACAGCTGCACGTTGTTTCTCCGCGCCGTTGACTGATATGAAGGCTTTCCAGCTTGAACATTGATAGATGCGTTGCCAATAGAGAACCCTATCGCCCCGCGGTACAAGCGTCTATTGTGTGTCTACATGTACCTATCCTGTTGCCCAATGCAAGGGCGCAAGGTCAAGTATGAGGTGTTTACGTTTTGCGCGAGGTACTTGCAGAGAGCTGAGCTGAACAATTCTGACATTCTCTTTCGGTTTTATTTTGTTGCTCATCTTCTTGGTCAAGTGTTCGAATTCGACAGGAAAAAGAGGTCCAATTGGTGATGTCCCTTGAGTCCTGTGTCTCTTCACGTGCCACGTTGTTCTCAATGAAGTCTGGTCTGTGTTGCGAGAACATTCACACCAGGAATGCGAGGTTCCGAGGTTCTGTTCGGCTTGACCACGGACGGGAGGGAAACTTCATTGAACTTCATTGACAGCCATTGCAAGAACCACTCGACACCAACTGTTCATAGATCAACGATGACAGCAACTGCTTTCAGTTTTTCTCGACAAGTTCAGACAGGACACCCAGCCTTCCTCACACGAATGAAATTTAAATTGGAAGGTCCAATTTCAGCAAAATACACTGTCCGTATTGAGGGGACGGCAGATGTTCCTTTTCCTGTTGCGCACATGTCGCTCCCGTCGTTCACAAGAGACGCCCAATCAATGCGCTGGGAACAGGAAACTGAACAAACACTCCTGCAAACGTGCAGTAATGCAGCCACGGATTGAGGTCAGGGAGGGGCACGCCCAGGGACAAAGGTATTGACCCTAATTTGGTTGTCAAAATCATCAAACATTGCCTCTGAAGCCTTCGGCGTGGATTGAGCGGGTGTTAGAACGTGACTGAAGACTACGGCACGGGCAGGGAAACTATGGTTTGGGGTTCAGGGTGAAGATGGATGCAAAAAGAGCACCGTTGCCTGGAACTGCGTGTCAGCACGACTCACAAGTTCAATTGTTCTCTTCCCTGAAGCCGTCAAGTCTCCACTCCTCGTTTCAGACAGGAAAGTGGCGCGACAACAACGTTCCACCCATTCACCACGCTGACCTGGAGTACGGTGAGGTCTCCCCGGATGGGATTTTCAATGGGCTCCATTCCTCATTATTTCCTGGCCACGACTGTCAAAAATGGACAACTTCCCGTGGAGTTTCTGGGAAAGGGACCTGTTGACCCGACACGGGCGCACACGGCCAGGAAAGGATGTTTTGTGAGTACTTGACGCAACGCGTTTTGTGTTTCTCTGCTTCGCATGCTCTTTTCATCAATTGCTGTTTTCCCACGGCGTGCACATCGAACTTGTGTCCGACAAAGTGCTTGGTCGCTGCAGGCGACAACTGCTGCAGGTCGCCTGCAGTCTGACCTGACAAACCCTGGTGTTGAAATGCAAAGACCAGTCTTTGCACTCTGCTCCAGGCCCCTGGGATCGCATGCTCATTTGTGGAGGCCGGTGTTTACGTATCTCTGTCGGTGTCAAGAGCCGCTTGAACCGTCTGTGTACATGTGTACGAGCACGAGACCAGGTGTGGAACATGCTGCAGTCCACAATCTGATTCCCACAAGAGACATGTTGCACGATGTGACAGGGTTAGCGAACTGTGAGCGACGATTCGGAGCAGTTATCAGAACTCTAGAGATCATCATGGTCACAAGAGCTTTTAGGTTGACATCTGAATTTTCGAGACTTTAGTCGAGAAAATTCATGTCAACCTGAAAGCTCAAGTGACTGATGATTGAGAGAGT
>JAAUXT010020987.1_pt1 | contig 13991 bp, 12 predicted proteins | sample 7278171 | NCBI WGS metagenome assembly JAAUXT01 (sample SAMN14350112, study PRJNA611818) | marine sediment metagenome | isolation source: surface marine sediment (1.8m) | place: French Polynesia: Moorea | collected 2018-08 | reverse complement strand
GCGACTCTCACACTCCGAGAAAACGGACACACCATCGCAAAGGACAGTCGCGCCAACGCAGTGCCTCTTCCACTCGTCACGCGGAAACCGCCAGAGCAGGCGCTCGTCCACTCGGCCAACATCTGAGCGTGCCCGACTCTCCGTCCGGGCACAGCAGCAGATCCAGCCACGGCAGCAGATCCAGCCACAGCAGCGACAACGAGCAATGGCCGCCCGACATCGTGTCACAGTTCACGGAGGTCGAGCAAGATTATTACGACACGAAGAAAGGCATGGTAAGAGATTCGCGCGTTTTTAATCCCGCGGCCGACCGTACTGTGGTTGCAGTAGTCGATTGAAAATGCCGAAATCGTCCGGAATTCACAACAGTCTGAACCAACCAACACTTCGGTCACCCAAACACGGACGTTTTTGGCGTCGTAACCTTGTCACTTTTTCCCATTCTGGTATCATTGCATGAAGGACAATTTCTGCATTTTATGAGGTCACTGCTTTTGTACGAGTATGTGCACGTTCCTCAACAGAACACCTGAATCGCGACCCGCGCGTACGAGTAGCTACGAGAACGTCATACGTTCTGCAGCAAAAGAAACCAAAAGGAAATTCTCGTTTGTCTTCCTCAGTTGGAAACGGTCGAGCAGGGATTGACACTGAGTCTGCAAGTAAACAACGCCAGAGCGCAATTCAACGAGATTCTCAAGACATTCGCCAGATTCAGTGACCTGCACTTCAACTCAGGAATTGACCCACCATTGGCAAGCAGCGCCAACCTGACGGCTGAGTCGGGTTACGCGGCGCCACCAGCGTCGCCCAGTAGCGATGACGACACAGACGATGATGACACGAAAACACAGGACTTAATGGATGCGCGGGAGAACGAGACTGTGAAACCGACATTGGTCAGGTCAACTGCAAGTGCATCAGCTTTCTTTCCCTTTCGCAAACCACATCACCATGCTGGAAAAAGGGAGCGATCTTCCAAACCACGAGAATTCGCGGACTGCACAATTTCCAACATCAGTGAGATCGCTAAGTTGCCAGATGTGAGTATTCGCGAACAAAATTCCAAATGTGCAGACAGTGGACCCCTGCAGAGCACGTTTCAATACCCACAACACAGCACTCCCGAGAAACCTGTTGATCAAGCAGCCGGCCCAGGCGAACAGAGCGCAGTTCACAAACTGACGCTGCTCGATGGGACAGAGAGGCCTATCGCCAACGCAATCGACTCGCGCATGGAATCCCACAGTGACACGTCTGCTGCTGCCGCAGAGAACAGAAATGCACCACAGGGGCTGGACAATGCTTGTTTCACTCCGATGAAATCTCCAGCAGCAAAGGGCTTGGCGCGAAAGACACAAACCAATGAACAGGACAGTCCCACCTCCATCACTCCTCTTATAAGACGAGCCTTACAAGCCAATCCAAACTTCAACCGTCTGTTCAACAGCCCAGCTGAGAGCGACAGCGCAACCTCTCCCACAATCGTAGCCGACTCCAACGCAACTCCAACAAGCAGTGCGTCGAAGACCCTGAAGGCCTCCCGTGACAAGTTTCTGGACACCAATGAAACGTTTGGCTTCCCGTCGCGCAAACTGAACCTCGAGTCGGACGGCAGCGATGAATCCGGAGAGGAGCAACCACAAACAGATCTGAAGCATCTCAAGAGGAGATCCGGGCCTTACATGCGCTCGGACGGGAAGCTGGTTCATCACTACGACAGCCCCGCGATACCTAGGTTGTCGACAGTTCACGGTTCCACTGGTTTCCGCAGGTTCCAATCTGGCGACAATGGGCCCGGTACGCAAAATTCCAGTTCGGATTTGGGTCCAAGCGCCCACAGTCAACACAGCGGCACGACCAGCACAAGCGACAGTTCCTTCAAGGAATCTGACGGACAACACAGCCCGCGCAGTGGCAGGGTGGTCTACATCCCCAAGCTGCGAGACAGACCTCGAAAACTCTATGCTGCGTCCAGTTCTGGAGCAAGCAGTAGCAGAACTGTGCCTCTCGGATTTGTCGCTCCCAGAAATTCTCCTAATGTCACAGCAGATTCAAAAGCGTACAACAAACCGTCCACTTCTGACGTCACGGATCCGTCAGATCTGTTTTTGAACAGCGGCCCATGGGTTCTGCCTGAACGCCCGCCGTGTATGGGCGCTGAAATACAAACACCGCCGCTCTCCAAGGTCAGTTCAGCAACGCCAGGATCGTCTTCTGCGCCATCAACAGTGAAAAGGCAACGACCACGGAGAGCTGGATCTTTCAGCAGCCCCAAAACACCACCAATGGCGCTTCTTGAACCTCGAGCCCAAACCGACTGTGACAGCTCCAGCGAAAAGTCAGACACGCTGTCTGGACAAGAAACCAACAGGTCCCGTGAACACAAAAAAGGAAAACAGAGCAGTAGTTCATCGAGAAGCACCGAAGATTCCACCAAAAGTCCTGCAAAAAAGTCGAAGCGCAGGCTTTCGCAAAAGCTGCAACTCCTGAAAAACAGGTTCCGTCGGAAGCCCAAGCACGCTGCAGACGACTCGTGAACGTGCCACACGCTCTGAGCGATAAGAACGGTGGTGGGTGTTCGGACGAAACGGGTTTCCGTTCACGTTCAGAATTTGCTTTTGGAATCACAGTTTTATGTTACACATGTTCTCTCACAAAGTTTTTCAAACATTGTTTCAAACAGTTCGTAGATTCAAATTTTGAGGTTCAAACCAGACATCTTGAATGTTGATGTTGAAAAAAACTAGTTCTCAACCGCGCAACAGGGATTTCATTTTGGGGTCAGACAAATTTGAGCGAGTATGGCAACACAACATGAAATTCCGACCCTTTCGTTTCGTTTGATGCCGGTTGCCCCCCTCCCCAATTTTCTCTGGCTGCCATGAGTCGTCGAGCAAAGATGATTGTATTTGGCACGCCCTTTGTAAGAAGACCGCCAGATCTCTGTTGCAAGAACAGTTTGTCTTTACTTACCGGTACGACGAATTCCTTGTACTTCTCGTAGATTGTCTCGCGCTTCTCTGGATCGTCTGGGTAGTTGGACTTGTGAATAAGCGTGCGAATCATGTCTGCTTTGATGAACATGCCCAGCTGAGACTTCAGATCAACTTGGTGTGTCTGGAAGCAAATCACTGCCGGATTTGAGCAACTTCAGGATTTCATAAACGCCAGTGTTCCCCCCCCCCCCCCAAATCGGCTCAACGAGAACATGGCATCAATTTCTGAACGACTTTTCTCAGCCTCCCACGTTTCCTCGTCGTGTAACTTTGGTTTTAATTGGGTGGGGGAGGGGGCTTTCCGTTTTCCACAAACACACTGGTGTTTTTGTTCGCCAGTGTGTGCAACTGAATCGGCTCATAGAGTGAAAGTGCAAAATTTTTGCACCGAACGCACCCGCAAAATGTAGTTATCAAATCCATAATGTTCGTCGATGAGATTCAACGTCCGAAACGTCACGTTAATTGCCAGGTACTTGTCGAGAATCTCGCTGTACAGGACCCTTTTCTGAGTGTAAGGCTTGTACAGTTTTGGCATTCTGAAACAGAATGATGTATTTACAAGTTTGCAAGTGTCCAGTATCAGAGGGAAAAATTGAAAATGAGAATGTCCACCAATGCTTACGCATTATACGGTTCTTCGTCGTTCTTTCTCTTCAGTCCCTGGACAAATCCTTCTCCTCCCCACAAAGCTTTCCTTGATTCAGCTGGAAAAATCGCTGGAATGGGGAAGTTGTCCACCTTCGTTCTGAAAGAATTTTCCATCCAATGAAAAAATGGCCCACGAAAATGAATTTTCTGTGACGCGACATTTTGTGTTTGCCTCTTCAAAACGTTTTTTGTTTGTGTTTTTTTGTTTGTTTGCACAATTTTCAAGCGCGCGACGGCCTGTTGTCACTATGCTGTTGTGTGTGAGCGTACGGATTTTGGCACAGGTGTCTGTGGGACAGGTCAGAAATTGTTCCTGATCATTTTCCACTGTCCCAAATTTTGGGATAGTACCTTCCTCCACCCCTCGGAAAATTTGGGGCAGCTCACAAATAGTTCCTGATCATGTGAGACACGTCTTGTCTCAGAGGTTCGGTCGTGGGAAAACAAGACACTGCTCTTGCCATGCTTCGGTTACCGGGTGTGCAGCAAAACACGCACCTGACTCCGAATTCATCGACTTCCCATTTGTTTGGATTGGGAACCCAGTGCACCGGCGTTGGTTTGACCGTGAACAGTTCGATGTATCGCTTCTTGTAGTGCTCGGGGAGACGGCTGCGCACCCCCTTTACCCACGGCCATTCGCCTCTCGCTAACCTCTGGATAGGTGTGAGGTAACTGTACTGATTGAGCGGGATGGCGTGCAATTCTGAAAATAACAGCAATATGCCATTTTATTTCTTGACTATCGAAGCAGCAGATCTGTCAACGACACGGTCATCACAGCTGTAACCTGTGAAGTGAGCGCCGAACAGCGCAATGAACGTGACCTTGACACAGTCTCCTGGACTTTGCACGACAATCCAGAGGACATTTTGTGACTGGATGTGTGTCAAATTAATGAGATGATTTTCAGGATTTGTGGGGCGTGAACGTGATGAGCAGCGCTTGCAACCCTTCTCCTTGCCCATGTGTTTTCGCAGCAGACGATTTTTTATGTGCACCGGCAAAAGCTGCGACCAAAGTGTTTGCTCCAACAGAAATCGTACAAAACGGAATTTTCAAACAAGCGTCATTTCTGTTCATCTTATAAACATCGTTGGGAAACATTTATGGGACTTCATGTCAATAAATATGAGTAAAACTAGCTGGATGAGTACTCACTAGACATGACCGGAAGTCTTGTTTTGGTCGGTGTAAGGAGCCAGTTGTTCCTCACAATTATCGGCAGCAGATCAACTGCAGATGGCGGCACCGCACCCAACAACCGAAGTTTGAAAATGGCGACAAGCACCTGTTGATCGGCAAAAATGAAACTGTAGTGAACAGCTGCAACAAAATGAAACTGTTGAGAAACTGAAGAGGATAAAACTGGTAGATTAGACATGTTCTGGGGTTGTTTTAAAGTGTGAGATTTGAAGGATAGAGCAAAAACAAAACTTTGAAAAAGCGTGTGTGTGTGTGTGGGGGGGGGGGGGGGGTTCGGTGGGTGGACTGAAGACAGATCTAGATTTTCAAGATCAAGACACTGTTGACTCTGGATCTGGATTCCAAATCTGATCTGTTCTGGACCATGTCCAGAAGGGTGTTGTGGTCTGTCTCGGCGTTGTCCGAATCAGATTTGAGGGGGTGGGGATTTAGGGACGTCTCCAGCTGAGAACAAAGCGCATTTCTCGCATTCACAGAGGTGCATCTGAGACTGAATGGCCAAGACCCTCCTTGTCAACCCCCCGCACGAAGTTGAGTCGAGACTCCTTGATTTTGCGGACAGCGGGAAAACGTTCAGTTGTCCGAGAAAGTTCCCCATTCGTGAACCTCAAGCAATCTGGTGTTGATGAGTCTGTCCCAACATTGGCCCAGATAATCCCCAGTGGCCGTGGGCGGATCTGTCCAGTGGGGAGGGGCTTGCCCCGTCCTCCCCTCTGCTTTTCCCTCTGCTATACCGCAGGCACATTGTCGCATTTAACACATGTCATTTTGCGAAGCAATGGTGCCTGCATGTGGCAATCGCTTTTCGTTTGTGGTTTCTGGAATCTGTTGATTGTTTCACTGAGAGCGAGATTTCTTTGCAGCATGTAGAGTTCCGAAGCTGTGAAGACATGGAACTTTACATTGGGTCCCCGAGAAAACAGAGGAAAGTGCCACAATTCAAAGAATACGTTCCCGCCACAGGTACTGGAAAAGACTACTCGATGTTGTGTGCACCTTGTTTCTCTTTCTGTTTGTGTGTGCCGCCCTTTACAAACTACTGAGTTCAAATGGCGATCGACATTCGGATTTTTCTCCAGTTGCAGAACGGGGTTTGCCTCCAGTGCCAGGTGCCAAACCTCGCAGAAGCAGAAAGGAGTAGGTGTTGTTTACGATGTACCACCATCAAGTTCAATGTTGCAGCCTGTTTGAGTTGAACAAATTTTGGAATGCCTCTCTGTGCAAAATAGCAAAATGTCTTTGATGCAGGGAAGCGAAAAAAATAAATGTGGTTCTCCAAGGCAAAGCTGCGGCGAAGTTTGATCAAGATCCGTTGCTTGGACCAATTGAAAGGGTAACGCGCGCAAGCCCGTGAGATTTGTCTTCATTTGACCATTGTGGTTCGAACCATTTGTTCTGCGTTGCAACAGACACGAATTGTTTCAGGCCAATGCGTTTTCAACAGTCGAAACAAAAGTGGAAGAACATGCTGCCCAACCTGCACCAGAAGCTTCGAACGTACGTTCGAGGAAAAAACCTGCTATTCTGGCTTCCAGCGGAACTCTGCAGTCAGCACCATTCACGCAGAGACCTCCCCCATCAGGAAAGCCCAGGAGCAGGCTCAGACCACTGTCAAGGCCTCTCAAAACTTTGACGACGGGTAAAAACAGCGACTTCTGTCTGACAGTTGAGCAATTGAGCCATAATGTTTGTTTCTGAGACCAGTCGTTGCCACAGTTCGAATTTTCCTTTTCACAGAAAAACACAGCGATACTCCAGCTGTCGTGGACATCCATATCCCGCACCACAGCACTGAAGCGCAAGACGATGAGAGTGACAGAGGCAGTAGTGTTGGTTCTGTGAGTGATTTGCGTGTGTGTGTGTGTGTGTGTCTCTTTCCATACATTGTAATATTGTACTGTGATGCCCATAGGTTTCCTTCATCACCTTCATTTGTCTGTCAGGTGAAGTCTACAAAGGACTTGTTGGAAGAAGCGAGACAGATCTCCCTGACGGACAGCAAGCCCTTCTGTCTCAAGAAGGGGACAAAGCCTCCACTGAGAGAATGTAAAAGAAAAATTGGAAAAAGTGAGTCTTTTCGTGGCCGGTTGCAAGAGTGTGAGAACTTTAGCCCTTGTCGTTTCTTGACAGACAAAAGACCAAGCAAAGAGGCAAAACTCAAGAGTTCTGGGGAGAAAGATGAGTGCCAAGTCCAGCCAAAAGAGAGGACTGTCGACGACATCATCAGCTCATTGTGCGAAAATAAAGGAAAAACAACAACGTGAGTTTCACTGATCCTCTCGCTTGAGATGAAGTCTCCATGGTTCATCTGGTCATCTGACAACATTGCTGTTTGTTACAGCACATCAGAGGCTGACAAAAAAATAAGTGACATCATGGAAAGAGTTCTTGCGCGAACAACTGCCGTTCTGGGTGATATTGGTGTGCATCTTCCGTTCCCTTTTCACATGGAAAAATCAATTTTAGATGTTAGATTTGAACACAATGCACTGAAGCCAGTGATCTTTCATAGTAGTTGTTCACAAACCGTCCGTTTTGTGCTGCAGGAAGTTTGTCAATGTTGCATCAAGATGAGAAAAGCGACGAACAGGTGGAAGGTAAATTTTCTGTTCTTTTGTTACCTTGTTCAACTATTTTCAGGCATCGTTGTCAGTGTATATCAGAAAGAACCAATGTGCTGTTCGTATGTTGTTTTCCAGGAGTCCATCTCGTCGCCTCTTTGCCTTCGCCTGATGATCACACAACTGCTGGTTTGTTCGAAATGCTCTTCGACACGCAGCTGCCTTGTCTGTGTGAAATTAAGACTGCAAACATGTGCACGGGGACACACCAAACTTTGCAATGTCCATCACACTTTCAGATGAAGCCGACTTAAACGACAGCTTGCTTGCACACGAAGGCGACGAAGAATTGGTATCGACACCGGTCCAGCAGTTGTCGGTCAGCCGTACGAGTGACACTGTTCAGGTTCATGATTGTCGACCAAAAACCATTTGTGCTGCACATTTACCATTCAACGGCTGTTGTCAAAATGACTTTGCAGGAAACTCCATCTGAGTTGGGCGCAACAGTTGATCTTCCGTCCGTGGACCAAGACTGGAAGTCTGCAAGTCAACATTCTGACATCGAATCTCTTCCAGATTTGAACCAGGTGTGTGACAAAATTGACACTGTTCTCTGTCTGCTCCAGTGAACTGATCTTCGGAAATGTGTTGTTTTCTTTTTGTTTTGCTTTTATTTTTTTGCTACTGCCTCGCCAGGCCTGGAAAGACCTCACTGCTCCCAGAACCGTGACGTACGAGGACGTGATTGGTGTCGATGCGCACACAGCGAAGCTTCACTTTCGTTCTCAACCCGACATCGAATCGTTTTCAGACCTTGACACCCCACTTCACCATCTGACAACATGGCCATCTGGGCAAACCGAGGATCAGGCAAGTATGAGCTGTGAGATAACATTCGGAATTTGTCATATCAACAAAGTAAAACCAAGTAAGATACAGGGCGAGTAACGTCGGTGGGAGATCAACAGATCCAACAGCTCCATGTTTTTCTCACAGGTGGATTTGCACAAACCGGCAGACAAAAGTGTTCATCACTTTTGCACAACAACAGACGACATACAGGTGCATGATCGTTGCAGTGGTGTGTGGAGAAAATACCACGTGCCATCGAGACACAGCCGCTCAAACAAAAAGTCAAACTCACAGGAGCAGGTTGGTCAAAAACGTTGCAATATCTTGTTGAGAAGTGTGCGAACACACACAAGAAGCTAACAAGTCAGCACCAACTGATAACGAACAATTTGATGTTTTTCTTCCAGGGAGCAACGAAAGAATTCCGTTGGGACAGCTTCTCATCGGCGATTTACAATTCAGAAGAAAGTTCCCAGTCGTCAAGTGCACCAACTCAGTCGAACTCTTTCGAAGCGAAGTCCCTCGGCAGACGACAATCAGAGGCAGCGAGAAGAATCATGAGCGACGCCAGCAAAGAGCCACCAACGTCAGCTGAAAACACGGTAAACTAAAGTTCCCAGGCGGACATTGAAATTGACAGAAGACACGTCAAAACTGGAGTGGAAAGGTTGAAAGGGATTGGCGTGTTTCCGTACGTTCACATTGCTCTTCCAGCCAAAACAGCCAAACATGTCTGTCGATGGAATCAAGTTGGATGTCACAGCGGACGAATCAGTGATGTACTGGGCTCCAGCTCCTCCGAAATGGTTTGTGGCTCCGGCCAAAGTGAAGGAGAAGCTGTTCCCAAAGTACGACGGGTCGTTGTTTGTGGGCGATGAGAAGCATCTGCAGGAGGCGACTGAGGCGTCAGATGAGTCAGAAGAGGAGGAAGGTGACGAGGAGGCGAACTTCGCAGACAAACTGACCAAAGAGAGGTACATCCTTTGTATCGAAATTTTCCGAAGGATGACAGTTTCATCCAGTGACTGACATCCTTGTGTATGAACCTCCTGCGGTCGGCGGATACAGTGCTGCAGTTCTTGTTCAACCTGTCTTTCCGAAGTTTGATTTTTGACCGTTTGGAGAAAGTCGTGTGATTTGTTTTCGTCAGAGTTTTGTCCAGGCGGCATTGCTCAGTGGGCGATCTGAGGTCCCCACCACAGAAGCGAGCTTCGTTCATCAAAAAGTCGACTTCGTCGCGAAAAGAAGCAAAGTGTGCCTCTTCCGTCACCTCACTTCGAAGGTTCGTTCTTTGCAACACAGTTTTAACTGGGCCTGTTGACAACAAGATTTCCAGTACGAGTGCAGTCAAAAACATTGTGTTGACGATTTTAGGACACACTCCGCGCCTGCGTTGAGAACGAGAGAAGGCAAAGACGTGTCTGTTGCCGAAGACTACACTGCAGCTTTGGAAGAGGTGGATCCATCTTTCTGTCACAACAAAAGTCCAAAACTGTACGTTAAATTTGTAGCAAACACCGCTTATGTGAAATCTACGAAAGGTTTTGCACTTTGTCGTGAAGGTGAAGAAGCAGCGGCAGCAGCTCCGTGACATCAAAGCAGACAGACTGTCGGTCCCTGGACAAATGTTGGATGAGGATGGACACGAAACTGTGAATTTTGAAGACGAACAGTTTGACCTGAACGATTTTCATGTGGATCAGACGCAAAGGAAGCCTGTTTTCTTTCGTGATGAAGGTGATACTCTCTTGTTGAGTGAGTTTGCACTTCTCCTGCAGATTGTTTGCCCACAAAACCAAGGGGAATAAAATTTCTTTCCAGACCCCGGGCCCACTCCTGCAGAGATTGCCATCGCTGCGGGAAGGACGTACGTCATTCTTCCAGCCAGAAAGTGAGCGCAACAACGAGATCAAACCAAAAATCAGCGCAATAAAAACATATCCAGAGGGAAGTGTTGCGTGAATGCACCTGGTTGTGTGATTCTACAGGAAGCAGAAGCCCACAGCGACTGCACGACTTGAGGCCATTGACAGATTTCGTGGTGATAAAGCAAACGTTCTTCAAAGATCTGAATCCTTGCCAAACATGTGCAACAGAATAGAAACAGAATTCAAAGTTCCCAGGTGAGAATCTCTTTGCCTTCTTGACGTGATAAGTTTTCTTGAATTTCAGGGCGTGTAAAGATGTACTTGTACTGACAATGTCTTGAGAAGCATGGTGCCCACGTCTTGTTTTGTTGCTTTCAGAAAGCTGCGCTGCCAGCGACGACGCAGCGTGCACGATAGACTAGACTTCGATTTGTACATCAGGCGGAAAGGCTTTCGACTCGAAGACTTTGAAAACGAGCGCGAGTTTGCGAGAAACATTTGGAACCATTGGTTTGATGAGGTCAGTTGTGCACGAGCTAACGTCGTTGTGACACTTCTGCCTGTTGCGCCCGTCAGATGGCTATTTTCGCCCAAAACCCCTTTCCTTGTTTTTCGAGACTTTGTGACTCAGGAACAACACACACGAACCCCAATCAACCCTTCCGTCCCCAAATCTGTTCAGTGGCTTTTTTTCTTTTTTTTGTGGTTTGTTTGTTTCTCGATGTTCAATCCCAAAGATCTCAACGCAACGCCCAGCGTTCACCTGATGGCACGAATTCGTTTTTAAGGTGTTTCCACCGACGCCAAGTGAATCTGACTGGGACGAGAGCGAAATTCTGGAAGACGCTACAGAACAAGCTTCAGGGTGCGTTTCGTCCGACACGGTTTGCATACGAGAACAATGGTTTCCCATTTCACTGAAGTGCACGCGTTTCATCTCCCTGGCAGGAGAGTATCACAAACCAGCACTGTGTACAGCGGGGCTGACCTGGAAGTGTTTCCTGTGATAGAAAATGAACAGGATAAGGAATCTGTGGAGGTACACTGTCTGAATCGCGATGTGAAATTCTGTCACATGACATGACAGCTGTTGCGCATTTGTCTCTGTGTTGGCTGTTGGTTTCAGATGCTGAAAGAAGAGCTGAAGAATCTTGACAGTCAAATCACGTCTCTGCAATTTCCCGACGCTTTTCTTCTCACGCGCAGAGGAGCAATTCACAGAAAAGTAAGTACAACTCACTTGTCGCTGTGTACGTTACGTTTTGCAGGCTCTGTCTGTCAATTGATTTAGTCCTGTTTTTGGTGGTTTCAGCTCGGAAAGATCAGCCAGTCCCTGGATGACGTGAACCTGGCGATCAGTGTGGAGCCGGCTCTACTGAACGCGTACTGGCACCGTCACCTGCTCTGTCTGCTGCAGAACAAGAAGCAGCAGGCGCTCGACGATCTCAATTTCATACTCAAGCATAATAAGAACCACGCTGGAGCGTACAAGTCAAGGTTGCTCAATAAGTCAGAAGAAATCTGTTTGAACTTGTGGCATTTCATTCGGACACCTAAACATCGGTTGTTGCAAATTGATTTTCAGAGCCGAGCTGCATGAAGGAATGAATGATTTGACGGCATCGATACGGGATTTGTCATCCGCGCTCAAAGCGAACCCTGATGACCACGACACCTACTGTCGCAGGGCTGCTTTGTATGAAAAGGTATACCCCGTCTGCGAAACCTTTCTCCCAGATGCCTGTGCGTAAAAATTGGAATCTTGTGGACGAGGGGTTTTGGTTTGTGCAGAGAGGTGACACGCTGCTCGCCATGGAGGACTACGCAATCGCGACACGACTGATGTCCAGTAAGACCGAAGCCTTGTTCAAGCACGGTCTGCATTACTTCCAAAGTCAGTAAGTGTTGCTTCAGGTGCACGCTGCTTTTGTTTTGGACCTTCCAGTCGTGGTTACTGTTGTCTGTCACTGAGATTCACTCTGAGTTCGTGCTGCAGAAATTGGCTGGGAGCCATCCAGGACTTCACAGATTTAATCCAGCGCGATCCTCAGGACTTTCGAGCGAGATTGTATCGAGGCCAGGCGCACGCCAAAGTTCGCCAATGGAGCGCCGCCGCAGCGGACCTGTCTGCCGCGATTCACCTGAATCCGAGCTGCAGCGAGGCTTTCTATCACCGAGGCTGCGTTTTGAGAAAGTGAGTGCACCTCGTGCGTGGAGACTGGTTCGGTGTTTCAGGCGGGACGTTGTGTACGAGGTCCGCACAACAATTTTCCAACAAGTGCGGAAATGAAACCAACGAGCTTTTCTCTGCACAAACTTTGTACTGCAGTATCAAAGTGTTCAACAAGGAAACTCCATGCAAGAAACCAGAACTGAACATCAACAGGAACAAGCGTAAAATTCACATAAAAATGTCCACAACAACGTTATATTTTGGCAGGTCGCACCCCCGAAGAGCCCTGCAAGATTTTAGCGTTTCGCTCCTGCTGGATCAAAGCCACGATAACATCAAGGCGTACTTGCACAGAGGTGTTGTGTACAACGAGATTGGAAGGTGGAGCAAAGTTTTGTCCTTTTTGTCACGTGAAAGCTGTTTTGTGTGAACGCCTGGTTCCGGTTGGGAAGACAGTCGCAGTTCATTTTCAAAGCTGGTCCGCTGATGGGTTACGTACTTTCTGCTTGCAGGCACGAATGCGCAGTTTCTGATTTCCGATCTGCACTGATGCTTGATCGAGACTTACCCGCAGCTTATTTGAACCTTGGCCTCGTTGACATGATGAAGCTGAAGAACAATTACCGGTGTGAAATGTGTGTGTGTGTGTGTGTGTGTGTGTGTGTGTGTGTGTGTGTGTGTGTGTGTGTGTGTGTATGTGTGTGTCGGAGTCCCAGACCAAAGAATGATCCCAATCCTGGAACGACCTCGGGAAGAATCGAGCTGATCTACAGCATGCACTATTGTATCGCTTTCAATGAGTCTTGGTTGGTTTGAGGACAATTCAAGAAGAGTGACCCAGTGCGTGTGCACGTCGTTGAGACGAAAGCGTGTCTGCGTCGCTGACGACACTGAGATGCGGACGCCACGTCTAACGTCGCGTCGCGTCGCGTCGCGTCTTCCCGACGTCCACGTGGGGTCAGCACTGCAACTGCTGGGTGCCCAGCGCACCAATAGCCGTGTCTGAAGACGTTCGTTTTCACACAGAAATTGCAATCCTGGGAGCTGTTTTTTTTCACTCAAAGGGCCAAATACGGAAAGAGTCTTCCTGGGAAACATTTCACCAATTTCAGTCCCAGTAATGTAGCAATTCCCCTCGGAGTTTTTGGTAACCTGAGAGTCGAGGCCCTGGACGCCCTGCAGGGAAGGTGAGAGGCCACAGCGTGCAATGGTGACAGGGACCACGGGACGTGCACTGGAAATGGGGTTGGGCTGAATATTTCTGTGAAGTTGTTGGTTGTCAAGAGAACACGAACCCACGTGTATGAGATCCCAAAACAGTTGCCAACCTGGCGGAAAAGATTTTCTTGTGCGATCACAAACCTGTTCTGTGTGCTCACGTCGTGGGTTCTTACACCCTCCCACTAAAAATAGGTTCCTGTTCAATCGCACAACTCTTTGTTTGACCAAAGATTTGAAGAATTGATTGGTGAACCCTAGATCTTCGCTTGCCGAGTGACTCGCCTGCGCTTTGGTTTCCGCCTGAGCGGTCAGGGCTCTCTCTCTCTCTCTCTCTCTCTCTCTCTCTCTCTCTCTCTCTCTCTCTCTCTCTCTTCTCGCGCCTCTCTCTCTGGCGCTGTCTCTCTCTCTCCTCTCTCTCTCTCTCTCTCTCTCTCTCTCTGTCTATCTGTCGGTTGTG
>JAAUXT010053326.1_pt1 | contig 13992 bp, 8 predicted proteins | sample 7278171 | NCBI WGS metagenome assembly JAAUXT01 (sample SAMN14350112, study PRJNA611818) | marine sediment metagenome | isolation source: surface marine sediment (1.8m) | place: French Polynesia: Moorea | collected 2018-08 | reverse complement strand
ATTGTTGCACTCTCACCGTGGCTTTTAACCTTCTTGCACTGGGCCATCTGCGAGCCTGTTTCCCGGCCACAAGACGGCCCTGAGTGCTGGAACGGTCGCTTCAACGTGACATCTTTTGCCCCCTGAAGTGCTAGCGTCGCCCCAGACGTGAGCAAATTTTGACAAAAGATACAACGAACACAACAAACTCCCTGGGCAACCATTTATTTACTGTCCCACTGAGCCCCCAGGCCCGGGTACAGTCCCTGTGTGTCCGCCGATACTCAGGGTACAGTGAGACAACACCGCAAGTCCCTGCCCCTGCTCCGCCCGCCGATCCACGAAGGACAGCGAGACAGAGCAGGGCCCATAAACCGTCCGCTACTTAAGTAAAAAGGTGTTGCGAGCAACAAATAAACGCAAACTAGAATACAATATCACTTTCCAAACGGTGAAGTCGCATGAAGTTCGAACTCAAACTAAAGAGGAGAGGTATAAACGTTTCCAAAACAAGGTCTGAAGGTCCTCTCCGCATAACTGACACTACTTGGGTCCGATTACTATTCGTCACTGACAAGAGAAACAAATCTGAATAAAATTCAAGTATCTAAAACCGGAATGTTCAAGATTGATGAACCACGTTCGTCCGTTTGACCCAAGACGTTCAAAGACGGGTCTCATCCATCAAACGTTCAGACTCTTCTTCTAAGTCCAGTTCAGTGTCATCGGGGGCCACAGGAGTGTTTCCCCCACTGATGATCATCGGCTCGGCTTCGGCCCCCAGTAGACGCTGCTCGACGGTTTCTTCCCGCTCAACGGTGGTGGTCACGGTCTGCTTTCGAACCACCCACTGCTGGAGTACCTCTGCAACACTTGGACGGCCCGTGCGGGCCGGGACCAGGGAACAAGAGTCCTCCGCGGAAGCTCCACTAGCGCCATCCATTTTACGAGGAGACTCAATGGGTGAGACCTCGAAGTCCTCTGGAATGGCCAGAGGGGCGGGGCCAACGGGGTGTAACTCTGGTGGTGACAAGCTAGAGGATGAGACAACCCCAGTCTGGAGAGGGGCGGGGTCCTCAGGCTCGTCGGGAAGGGGCCCACTGGCACCATCCCCGGTAGACCAAAAGTCTTCAGGCTGGGCTGGTTCAACCGCGGCTCTCTGTTCGACGAATTCCTCAGGCGAAGGTTGATCAGGCTCGCCCTCTTCAGACGGGGGTGTGGCTCCGAGGGGAGAACGGGCCATTGGGGCTCGTTCCTCTGATAGGGGCGCTGAGTCTCCAACCGTTCCCGATAGGGGCGCAGCGGCGTTGGCTGCTCCCAGTAGAGGCGCTGCGGTGCGGGCCATTCCCGGTAGAGGCGCTGCGGTGCTGGCTGTTCCCGGTAGAGGCGCTGCGGTGCTGGCCGTTCCTGGTAGAGGTGCTGCGGTGCTGGCCGTTCCCGGTAGAGGCGCTGTGGTGCTGGCCGTTCCCAGTAGAGGCGCTGCGGGTCGAAGAGGCGTGCCCTGTCCCAAGATGGGGGCCCGTAAGATGGGCCATTCAGGGGCGGCCCTCTGCGGCTGTAGCAGGCCGTCTGCTCCGGACGGGTCTGGAACGGTTTGCGTCTGATGTGTGACAGCGGCTTGCCTCCTGGGGTCTCGTGTCGCTACTCCCGTTCCGTGGTTGTTGGTCCCAGTCGCAGAAGGGGGCGTGGCAGAGCGGCTCGATAAAGGTAACAGGGAGTCGGATCCAGCAGGGGATGGTCCTGGAGTGGGTGCAGACGGGCCTGCCAGGAAGATTCCTCCCTCAATAGTCATCGGACGGGGCTTCCACAGGTTTTCCGTGGGGCGCGTCTGGACAGCCCTCTTCGTCATCTCGTGCAGCTCCTCATGGCCGATGGCCATGGAAGCGATCTGCCTTGCATCCCTGAACAGCTCCCAGTCCAAATAGGTCTGGATCCACTTTAGCACGATCCATTGTTCATTCGCCGGCAACCCCAGCTCGTATTTGAGGTGCTCTGTCACCCCTCGCACGACATAGTTGATGGTTTTGGCCTCCTCATCCGGTCTGTACTCAAAGTGTTTGGGGCTGTAAACGAAGAGGTCCTTCTGGCATTTGGAATCCAGCTTGAGATACCAAAGGCAGAACGCAGCCTGGAAATGCTGTGGGTCATACCTGCTGGCCAATGGTCATTGCTCTTCTTCAAAGTCCTCCATGGGTTCCAGTTCCGGCTTCATGGCGATGCCTGGGGGGGCAGTTGTTGAACGGTCCTGGAAACGGCCCGTTGAGACGTTTGGGGGCCCGACGGTGGACAGAGTTTGGGCGATGGCTTGGTCCTGTTGAGTGCCCCATTCTTGGTGCTTTGGAGCGTTTGACAGGGTGACCGTCTCGCCATTCTTGTTGACCTTTACAGGAACGTAGGGGTCTCTGTCATTGGCATGGGCCATTTCCCACTTCCAGTCGGCCTGAAAACGCTGCACCTCTTCCCTTGTGGGCCTCCTCACAGTGATGAATTCCTTCAGGGGGAGGCGATCTCCCAACTCTCCGATGCCTTTCAGCCACCAATACTGGTTCCACATCTCGCGTTCAGTCTCTCGGTAGTCCCTGGTGACTCCGTCGTGGATCCCGAGGGCCATGTAAGCCCTTCGGGCCGCAGCTTCAAAGTCATGGGGGATCAAGCACCCGGCTACCACATCAGGGATGAGAATCTCTGAAGACTTCTGGGTGCATTGCAAACGGTTGCGATCCTTTGTTCGCTGAGCTTCCTCCTCTTCTGACTTTCCCAGCCGGACTTGCTTCCTCGCTTTGAAAAGATGGAAATCTCTCGACCAGTCCTCAGCGCTGAGTCTCCCCTCGTAAGGTTCTGGACATTCACTTTCCCGGACAGTCTCCATAAGAAGCTGGCACCACCTCTGCATCCACGGGGGTATATCCTCCTCATCACGGCCGTAGAAGCCATCGGGCAAGAAAACCCTCCATCTGCAGTTTGCGAAGCGTTCCTCCAACTTCCTGGTGTAGTCCTGCACAACGGTTGACCTTCTAGCAGGGGGTTTGGTGTCTGCGAACTGCTCGTCCGCTCGTGCTTGTTTTTCGAACTTCAGCCAGTCGTGCAGCGCGTCCTCGTTGGTTTGCCCGGCGCGTGGCCAGTTGTCCGGGGCTTTTCGCCAAGCCTGGAGGTTGGGGCGAAATCCTGGGGCCAGCTGTGGAAGAACCCTCTTCAACAGGACCTTCGCGCGTTCGTCCCAGATCTGCTTCTCCTCCCAGGCCAAGGTCTCGTACCCCCGGGGCAGCAAGAAGCGGTTACCCAATCCTCTCCCAACGCCTCGCAGGAAGGTGGTGGCATTGGCCGTTCCAGTGGCGTTGACAGTGTTGTCTGCTGCTCCAGCGGTGTTGGTGGCGTCGTGGGCGCTGGCGTTCGATGGCTGACAGTCCGGGAAGATAGAGACTGCAATCTGTTTGGGCCTAGCCCCTTGCTGTTGCTGGCGATGTGTGGACTCTGCTCCCACTGGGATGAGATGGACGGTCCGGCCGCTCTCAGCCGTTTCAGACTGACCCGCCGGACGGTGCAGGCTCTTCGACCATTTCTCCTGGCGGACCTTCACATTGAGTTCCGATTGCATCTTCACGTCGAGGTCCAACAGTGGTATGGGTCTCCTTGGATTCTCGTGTTGGTGGATCAATTCTCTTCTTTTCTGTTCACGCCTCCTGCTCACTTCGGCCTCGTCCAAGAACAGGACCTTTCGTATAGCTTCGCCTTCCAGTTCTGGCATTGCAGCAGCTGCACCACCCGCGGCTGGTGGATGGCCCGCACTCTTCGAACGGCTGGCTCGATCTGAACAGCGCGCCATGGATCTTCCTCGGACCCTGTCCAATTCTCTTTGAAGGTCGCTCGTACCAGCTGCAGCTGTCAAGACAGCTTCGTTCTCGAAGAGCCGTTTCGGCGGCTTGGGCCCGGGGCTCGGGACTGAGCCTCCAGCGGCCTCTGCCTCTGCGGCCTTCCTGCATCTCTCCAACTCACGGCCCCTTTTGTTTTTGCGGGATTTCTTTAAACGGGGGGTCCAGAACTGTAGCCACAACGAGTACTTGCACTTCAGGAGGGCCCGGCCGATGTCTACCCAGGTGAGCGAGGCCTGCCGCCGTAGCCGGGCCTCTTCCTCATTGAGGGTTTGTTGGATTGCGAACCAAGCTTCGTCAAATGCTTCCAGCTCGGCTTCTGTGACCGTCTCCTCCATAATTTCTGGAAGGGGTGCAAATTCAGGATGAAAACACACGCAATTTCCACAGCCATTTCCTAGAGCAGTTTTCCATGCACCCGTCAGGGTCTCCTGAATAGAAGGGGGAAAACGGGTCACCAAACGGTGGGTGAGACAATGCCCAATCACCATGCGTCTTTCACCAATTCCTACCTTCCCTTTCAAGAACAAGATCTCCTCGTATCCAGGGGGGATTGACCAAAAACACACACCAGAGAACGTGTGAAATAATTCAGGTTGTGAACGGTCACATCTCTGCGCACATCACCAACAATTTCAGGGTACGGGAATTCATCAATGTCCTCAATTAACAACCCGTGATTAATTGCCAAACTCAGCTCTAAGTATGAGACAGTGAGAGATAGATCCACCTCTGCTCTGACCAACCTTCCAGGATGACAATTCAAGATCACATCACACTCTGGGTTGACCACGTTTTCCGCTTTTAACCACGTCGATTTCATTCCCGGAATGGGTTGAAGCTGGTTGCCCAGAATTTCTCTTTCTGGACAGATCCCCACCATGGTTTTACAACTCACAACTTGCTGAAAGTGTGGGGACGCAGCACCTTTTCGCAAAAACATTGGAATGATCGAGGCACGGGCCTGGAATATTCTAATGGCAGCGGGTTCAACCCTTGTACAACCGACAGACACACAGCTTGCCAATTGGCCAAATATTTATGGTAAAACACCAAGAAAGAATGCACTCTTTTGAGATAAGCTTCCCTGCTACCCAATGCTTCAATCCTTTCCATTACTAACCTCTCAGGCTGATGTTTTCCGCCATGATTCACTTTTTTTAGCTGAAGTCTGGATTTTCACCGCTCCCTGTGCCTCGCGAATCAAACTTTATGAGTCACGTGACATTCCATAGCTCTGATTGGCCTAAATGAGTTCACCGCGAGATGTCGCTGCAAACCATTCACAGCTTCATGGTTCTTATCCAAATCTCAGATTTTTGGTGCCGGTTTTCCATGTTAGAGCCCGATTTTGCCATTTACAGGTGCTGTCTGAAATTTTAGGGGCCTTTTGCTCTCCTTTCACAGAGTTTTTCTCCTTTTCTCGCATGGTTTCTTTGTTCACGCCATTTTTGAATGGACCGTTTGAGTCTGGACGGCCCGTTCAGACATTTCTGGACGGTCCGATCTGACCTACTTTTTGCCGGAAGCTGCTGTTTTTGGCGCGTCCACCATTTATCGCTCACATCTTCAAGCCAGTAGCTGGGTTTCGACTTTCCTCCTGCGTCCATCCATAGCGGTTCCGATTTTCTTCATTTCGTCTTTATTTACGGTGAGTAATGGGCATCAGGGGTTAGTGCACCAACTTGTGTTCCTCCCAGCTTGATCCTTTGCGTGAATTCCGTGTAATTTTCACAATGTTAGGTTTCCCTATGGACGACGCGTTGGAGCTGGGGGAGTTTGACTCCTACGAAGCTTATTTAGCCGATCTGGGCGTGAGTCTCCGCCTTCCTTGCTTGTTCCTTCCTTTAGAAAGTTCAGTTGCTTTAATTTACTATGCTTTTTTAGAAATTTCGAGGCCTTTCTCTTGGTGGACGTTCTTCCCTGTGAACGACAGCTTCTTGTGGTTTTGCTTCTGGATTAGTTGGTCTGGTGTGGCGGCACCCCCTGAACTCCTTCTCCTTTCGATGAGAATTGTTTCCATTTCAGCAGAACGGTAATTGCAGGGTTGTTTTGCTTCAACTCCATTGAGACGGTTCATGCAGATGCTCAGGTAATTAGTTCAGGCGCGTGCCGAGTACAAGTTTTTAAGGTGAGTCAGAGTTATGAACGTTAAATGGGTGTCAAAATTGAATTCCTCAACCCTCTTTCAAAAAGCGGTATCAAATTGTCCGTTATCATTTGCTCGCATGTCACTTTCGGATTGTTTCGATAGGTGTTAATGACAGTCGATCTTGGACGGCCCGTTCATTCCCACATTGGACCGTTCAGCAATTAAGAACAATGAAATGGTCATCCTTATCTGAGCGTTCGCTTTCGCACCTTCTGTTAAACGGTTGGGAGGCCCGGCATTGGAGCGTCTGTTCGCACCTAACGCTCCAGGCCAATCACAAGCCAGCGTCGGAGCGTCGATGCTTACCCCCTATCTGGCCCGCAACGGTTCAAACTATCAAATCATGCTTTGGTACTGGTAAGTGAAGGATCAGAATCAAGGTTCAAGTTCTCCGTGACATAAAAATGGTAAGTGTTTCAAAATATTATTTCTGCGTAAGTGTCCTGGAGGTTTGTTAACTTTAGTCGACTCGCCGATCTTCAAGATAGGTTAGCTTTTGAACCAGGAACGGCAGTTTTTCAGGTACGTTTTGCGACTTTGGCCCGAGTTTAGTCGATGTTGGATAACCGCAAAAATGCGGGATCTTTCTTCTATTTTTGCCAACGTTGGTTAACCACTTTGTTCGGGATCTTGAACGGGCCTCATCTTCGCTGGATAACCGTCTACAGACGGGATAATTTTAGTCGACGTTGGGGTACTGCACTTTGCAGGATTTTAGTTGCGTTCCCAGGAAACTGTTCGCGAACAGGATCGTGAGGGAAAAGTTGTGGTTTTTGAAGCGTGTTCAGGCAAACTAAATGTGCCTTGAAACGCTTCACAAAGCTCCAGCTTTTTGCTCGAAGGTGGAACTTGTGTTTGGATCAAATGGTTGGTTAGGATGTGTTTGCACCAGGGTTTTAGGGTTTGTTGAATTTTGTGTCCCGACTTTGCATTTTTTTTTGGGGAAGGGGGGTCTTGAACGTCGGCTCGTGGCCGATTCCCATTCTGTTTCAGCTTTATTTCAGGGGTCAGTCCGTTGCTGACCAGGTTGCGTGCGGTCCGGGGAGTTGGGTAGAGTTTTTGGGGTTCAATTTTCATGGAATCTTAAGTGGGCGTCCCTTTTGCGAAGTTTGTTGCCATAGTTTATTTTGACGGTTGTTTTTAGTGGCCTCCAAATTTGGGGCCTTTTGTAACCATTTTCACCATCTTTGCATGTTCTGCTTTGCTTTTACTAACTTATTAAGGTTTGTTTCTAAAATTTTGCATCTTTTCTCAAATTTGTGCAATTTTCGGTTTTCGACCGTTTAGGATAACCGTTCAAAGTTTGACTGTTTGAGTTCGACCGTTCAGGTATCGTGGTGTTCACTCACAGGTCTGCGCTCATCAGGCGGGTTTCTCTCTGGTCCGTGCCCATTGCACCGGTTTTAATTTTGAAACGGTTCTCTCAACTGTTTGAGATTTCGTCTGGATTTTGAAAATCCATTTTCTGTTTTCCATTTCGACTTACGTTGTTACAGTTTGTTGGTGTTGACTCAGAACTTTGAAATTTTGAGTTTAGGTCACCCTATTTTGATCTGTACTTGATTTTGTACGTTTTTAAGTTTATGGTAAATGGCAACAAATCTGCGTTAAAGGGGGTGTGGCACTTTAGATGGGCCGTTCTGAGTTCGGCCGTTCAACCAAAGTGGTGCCCTACCCTTCTCTCCCCCGGGTTTTAAACTGGCAGATCATTCTGCAGTGTTCTGATGCGTGGAATTGCTTTTCAGGTTGACAGGCTTGCTTCCATCGTAGAAGATCACCAGCTTCTGCATGAGCTGAGTCTCAAAGATCAAGCGACCGTGGAGGAGCTTCCCAGTGAGCTGGATCTGAGTGAGGCTTCCACCATCTCGTTGATGTCCGGTGTGGGACCGTTGCCCCCGGACTCCATTTCTCCAGATCCTTCCGTAGAGTCCAGTGTGGTGCAGCTGCCCCCGGACAAACTTGTTTGTGGTGAGGTGGATGTTGCCCCAGTGCCAACTGCAAGTTCAACTCCAGTCCGCCCATCTGCTCCTTCCCAATCCAGTGCGTCCCGGGTTCGATCCCGCTCAAACAGTTCTCATCGCGGCAGCATTCTCCGGGTCTACTTTCCTGACGATGTCTCAGACTCCAGCTGCTCCGAATCCAGTATGGAGGAGGAGGGGCCCCTTGGTCAGGAGGGTTCGGAAAAGCCAGTTGTTGTGGAGCCCGATTCCCAAACGGTTGAGTCCGTGGCTCCGCCCAGCTCTCCAGCTTCTTCCCCAGTGGACTTCACTGCAGCTGCTGCCTTGTCTTCGCCGGGATCCATCATTCATCCGCAGCCAGTCCGTTCTTCTGATGTTGAGGACCCTATCCAGACTCCTCAGTGCATTCCGCCTTCATCCCCTCGGGAAGTGGCTTCATCCGACGTACTGAGTACAGCTGGACGGTCGGAGGACCCAGCCTCGGCCATTCACGAGTCTGTGATGACGGGTTCTCCGTCGTCTTCATCACCCCTCACCGCCCCTGGGGCGCTATCCGCCTCGTTGAGGTCCAACCCTGCTCCAGAGGGTGGTGAGGTGGATCCATCTGAAGCTGTTGATGCCGAGCATCCAGCTTCATTTGAGCAGGACTCGCAGACTAAGGATCTACCAGCGAATCGTTCTCCGACTCCTAAGAGTACTGACATCGGTACTCACCCATTGTCTCCAGTGATTGTGGTGATTCCTCCTGCAGCTGTGTTGTCCGCTGCAGGCTCAGCAGCTGTGCCGGGTTCACCCCGTCAGGACTCGTCTCCGTCACATTCCGCCCACGCTTCGCCCACAAGGCCGTCGGGTGTTCCATCCCGCCCCTCGTCTGCTCCTCCGAGTTCATCTGGACGGCCCGTGGAACAGCCTGCAGGTACGGAGAAGCTGGCCCTGGCAGGTCCACTTTCGCCTGGATCTGGCCAGCTCTCCGCAGATGCTTCCAAACGGTCTGCTTCCATGGAGTTGCCGGAGTCCCCGCCCCCTGCCTCTTTGGACGGTGTCCTGCCCTCGGATCAAGCCGAGCTGTTACAGGACAGCTTCGTCCTACTGCAGATGGAAGCGGGGCCTAACTCCGAGGCTCAGGATGGAGAGGACAGTGCGGACGAGTCCCTTTTGGATGTTACTCTGGAGGATGGTAGTCAGATCCCCATGGACCATCCAGTTATCCAACGGCTGCACGATGAAGCTGCTCGTCAAGTGTCAATCTGGACCCATTGTTTGACCTGGATGACTCTCAACGAGCATCCTCGGTGTGAGTTCCCACATGTCTACAGGATCCAGAACCACGCGGAGTACTACTGCAAGATGGAGATCCCTGCGAGGAAACCATTGTTCGACGAGTTCGAGGACACAGTGCTGCGCAACAATTTAACGAAGGAGTACATCCACCAAGCTGATCCCTTCACAGTCCGTTACGCCCTGGCCCGTCTCCTGCGCAAAGACATTTCCCTGCCTGAGGAGTGGCTACCCAAAATGGAGGCCTGCCTTAAGTGGCATCGTGCTCAGATCGTGGACAAAAGAGACTGTAAACTCCAGAGCATTCAGGAGCTGGACTCCCGTCTGGAGAAACTATCCAAACCAGAGGCTGTCCAGGACGTTGAGGAAGGGAATATCGTTTCCCCTCGCCGGCCGTCTGACTCCAGCTTCCAGTCTGAGGAGCTCGAACGGTCTGTTGATTCCACTCTGATCACAGAGGAGGTGAAACCAGAGGAGCCAGTGCAAGTGAAGACCGAGGATCAGCCTGAGGAACCAGTGAAGCTGGAGGACCAGCTTCTCCTGCCATTCGCCGACTGCTCTCCTCCGGACAGTTTTTAGCTACCCCTGGACGCTCCCCCGATTCCGTGCTTCGGCGTTCCGGGCCCCCCAGCCATTCTGCAACGAGGGGCTCCGGATCCCCATCTGGTTTCGTGGGGAGGAACTGATTGGTGACGAAGCTGTGCAAGTTCCCGTTGGTGCAAAAACTCCCGTGCAGCTCGTCCAGATGGCCCTCCTGCACCAATGCAGTGAGGCGGCCCATGCGATCAAGCGCAGGGTAGAGGAAATCCAGGAACTGGAGCATTTCGCTGCGGATGCTCATGCAGCTTGTTTCCGGGCTGGAGCGGGGGACCTGCAGTTTGGTCTCCTGCGAGCCGGATTCGCCCCTGTGGACTTGCAGTTCCCCTCGGTCCACCGAGAAACCCAGGAGATGGGGTGCCAGGCCAACCCATGCGCCCTGTCTACTTCTACTCAGGATGGACCGGGGATCAGCTTCATTAAGCGCAATTTGAAGGACTGTCCCCTGCAGGCTTCATCCACCAAGTACATGGACGAATATCTGGGAAAGTACGGTTATGGGCCCGTTGATGAGGAGGACCGTTCCAGCCACTCCTTCCGCTGCGGGCCGCGTTACGTCGATGCGGTTGGCAGCCGATTCCGCTCCGTGTCGCCAATCTCACTCCAGACTACTCCGGATTCCAAGATCCAGGAATTCCGTGATCAAGACCGTGAGATGCACTCTGAGCGTCCCTTCAGAGGAGTGCATGTTTTGGCGTACATGGATGACATGTATCCTGTTGTGCTGCCGACCCGTTCCAGACGCACCATCATCACTGAGCAGCTGTCGCGCACCATGCTGGAGCTGGAGAAGCCGCTCCCGGCGAAGGATAGCCTTCTCTCCTGGAATGATTATGTGAAGGCCCAACAAGCGGCCGTTGACCCTGCTGCCTGCGGGTCCGGCCAGAGTTCGATTGAAGCCGTTCAGGCCGCTGTGGAGCCGGCTGAAGCAGTTTGGGGGACATGCCCCCTTGGAGCTGTCCGAAGAGGTCAGGAGACGGACTCCCGCACAGAGGTAGAAGCGGCTCATCAGGAGCCAGCTCCCTCCAGTGGTGCGTTTCGACCCTTCTGGACGGCCCTACCAGTAGGCGTCCCCCAAGCTGTGACGAAGCCGCCTCCTGGTGGCTTTCTCACAAAAGCACAGAGAAAAACACCCCTGCTCTTTGCTGTGGACAACGCAGAGGATAATCCCCAAAGTGCCACGGAATCCTTCGATCTGGGCGGTGGTGACTTTCAACCTCCGGAGGAGCCGGAGGAACAGGACGACCAGCAGCTTCAAATGGCTACCTCAACCGTCCCAAGCGACGCGCCGTTGAACACAGAGGGCGCCACCAAGGTCACAGCTACAACGGCCCCAGCGACCGTTTCTCGCCTGCCAGTGCCACAAACTACAGAGGGTGGGCGTGTGCTTCCCCCATGTACTGTGAGCAGCTTCCCCGCACCCCACCCTGATTGGGCGATCAAGGTCACGGAAAAGGACTTGAGCAGCCTCCTGCCCGATGATCTGCCGTCTGTCAAAGGGGTGAAGGGAAATAGAAGCACTGCCCTTCTTAAGTTGGACTTTGACAAGTTTGTGCCAAGTGAGGACCTGAGTGACTCTGAGATCCATTTGTGTACTGCTGACAACATCCAGAAGGCGCTACGGAAAGCCCTTGTTCATCCCGAAGTGGAGAAGAGCCTGCTTCCTCCTCCCACTGCAGATCGGCACCCAGGTCTCGTGACCATTGAGGACCTGAGGTGCCTCTCGGAAAAAGATCAGAAGGCTCTTAAGGCGCTCAAAATCCAGTTCTTCCCGATCCTACAAGACCACATTACTGGAGGGCCGAGCGGCCACTCTCACAAGGTCCAACAGTACCTTCTAGCGGGCCTGGTGTTTGGGTGGTACCCCGCCCACTTTCGCCAGAAGAAGCTGGACAAAGTGTTGATCGAGGATCTGGGTTGTCTGGCTCAACGGATCAAGCGTTTCGATGGGGGTTTGAGCACCTTCCAATCGTGCAACACTCTCGTCATGTGCCCCTTCCCGGACTGTCTATACATGTGTTCATCCCAATACCACGCAGTGAAGCACGCAATGCTGGAGCATTACCGTACCATGATGGTTTGTGGCTCCTGCCTCTGTTATGTTGCACCAACCCTCGCCGCCAGCATAACTGTGGGAAGCTCGTTGATGTCGTTCAAGGACCACATTCTGGTGTGTGGGGGGATGGCCGGTCCATCCACTGGTGGACCATCCACGGGGAAGGGGCCCTCCACGAGTGGTGCGTCAGCCGAGAATGCCGACCTGGCCCAGGACGATGCCACCTCAGCAAAGGACAGCACTGCCTCAGCGAAGGGCGACGCCAACGGCGCTGGTGGCATTGTCGAGGCCAGTGGCGCTGGACGGCCTAACCGCAAGCGGCAGTTCAAAGCCATCTTCGGCCGAGGTTCTGACAACTCAGATAGTTCTGACACCGAGGATGGTGCCACCAAGTCCACGAGGAAGCGCAACATGAATGCCATCATCGGGGGTGATTCAGACGACTCGGAGGAATCGCGTCCTCGTAAACGGACCAAGTGGGGCCACAAGTGAGGTGACCGTTCGATGGCGTGCTGGGGGGGGAGGGGGATCGGAAGTCCGGAAAAGATAAGTTATTGTTTCAAAGAATTTTGCTTGTCCTAGATGAAAACCTGTGATGTGTTTACTCAAGATGTCGTGAAAGTTTCTGTCGAGTTTGAGCGCGTGTTCGCTCGTAGTTTAGTTTTGATTGTAGGTTTTGTCTCGTAGTTTGTTTATAGGAAGGGAGTTTTGTAAGGGGGGGGTGGCCAGGTGGGACAGTTCACTGCTTCCCTGGCCTTTCCGTCGTTTCCCTTTTAACTGTTTTGAGTACATCTTTCTTTCAGAGCGTTGTGGGGACCCGGGGGTCCACCCGTTCGGAATTTTTCAAGCTCGAAATATCCCAGTTAAAGTTCATTTTTCTGGTTCGAACCCTTTGTTCCTTTGTGTGGGCCGTACAGCTGGCCCTCTTTCCATGAGTGGCCCAGCCGGACGGCCCCTTTGTTTGGGTCGTTCGGGTTCATTCTTTTTCTCGATTTCTGGGTTGGGGGGGTTTTCACAGTTGTTAACGGTGCTGTAACTGGGTTGTGAATGTTTAAAGACTTTGAAGCGGTTGTACCCGCGAACGTTGTGCTTCACCAGTACAGGTGGGCTTCTTTTAGTCATGTATCTCAGAGTTAGTGTTTCCAGAGAAGATGTTTTTGTGACTTTTAATAAATCGAGGGTTTTGAACGGTTTTGTTCCCCGATACCATATTTTGGGCATTTTTTGTTTGTCCACCCCTTTTAATCATTGTCAGTTTTGACTTCCGTTTGGAGAGTGAATTGTAACAACACTCTCTTTAAAATTCTCGTTTGGAACGTTTGGAATGGAAACAAAACGAAAAAAACATAACAATATGCGAGATGTCAAACATCCCAAGGTGGGCGTGTCCCAATGGTTGGAGGTCCGTTTTCCACTAGGTGTCGTGCCCCATTGGTGACTGTTCTGTCTCAACCGTTCGAGGGGTTGTGTACTCAAATGGGCCATTTGGGAATGAGCCTTTGAATAATTTTGGTTTGGTTGGTCCGTCCAAATTTGGACCGTTCAATGGACCCGACCGTTGCGGATCGAGTTTTCCATTTACGTTGTGAACCTTCAAGGAGGGCGATGATGGGCCGTTCGTCTTTGGACCCATTCTGTCACTCCTCTTCCCCCTGGGTTTTCAAAACTGTCACTCCCCAGTGACTGGTCGTTAATGGGTGTTTAAAGTGGGATTTATTTAAATCTGGCCCATTCAGGCCTCCTCAATCTCAGAACTGAGCCAAGTTCCTAATTGTCGAACGGCTCCAGTTTTATCCCATGTATTGGATCATTTTGAAATGGTTTCAGGGTTGATCCTTTTGTGGAGAAGTGGTGACCCGTTAGGCCCTTTTTTCAGGCCCCGGGCCAGCACTGCTGAGTTACTCAACCAAATGGGGAGGGGGTGTGCGTTTCAGCACCCTCTCACATTGAGGTTTCACAATGGGGTAGCTAATCCCTTTGCTTCTCCTCCATCAGATGGCACATCGATCGCTACCTAGCCTCCAATTGGTGGTAATTTCACCCTGAACCATCAGTTTTTTCAAGGGAAGTGATGTCAGCTGCCTCAGCTTCACCTCCCTCCGT
>JAAUXT010129327.1_pt1 | contig 13994 bp, 22 predicted proteins | sample 7278171 | NCBI WGS metagenome assembly JAAUXT01 (sample SAMN14350112, study PRJNA611818) | marine sediment metagenome | isolation source: surface marine sediment (1.8m) | place: French Polynesia: Moorea | collected 2018-08 | reverse complement strand
TGGAAAACTCGAGCATCCCCTCACTCTCGAGTTAAAAAAGCAAAAGAAATACATCTACCCAGTTTGACTCTATAAATCATTGGTAAAAGCGCACTCGCACAATCTGATCCAAATTTCTGACAAAAAAATGAAAAAGAAACGCCAAGTGTGCACCAAGTAACGGGCCCTAATACTACTATTCCCCAGCCAAAGCACGGGTGCGGTTCAAAGACAATTTGAGCCACTTGGAATCACTGCTGTGTTTTGACAACGAAAAGTATTATTGCTTGGCTTTGCTCTTTGGGCTTAATTCATGCTGCAGTCTCGCGGCAACCTCACACCGGCTGCATCGTCCCTGGATCAGCCGAAGTTCGCCGCTTTGCACCAGCCCCGACGAAAGAGTCGATGCAATGCCATCAGGTATTGCCAAGTATGGCCATACGAACAAGCAAAGCAGCGCTGCGTCTCTTCAGAAACACGTCTCTTCCTTTTTTGGGCAAGAACCGACCAGCAAGCGATCCAGCTTCTCCCGTGCGAAGTCACAGCAAAAACCATCAACTCATTCATAAACGTCGCACCAAGTGAGTCACTTCAGAGGTTCAACCAATCATTTCCTCGCATGAGTACTACAACGCCCAGAGTTGCAAAGCGTATTTTCGCAACTCATTCAAAGTTTTGATCATGCCCCAAGTTTAGTTCCCAGGTCATCAAAAATGTTGAGTGAAATTGAGATCAAGAGCCAAACATGGAATGATCTCGGTCTGGCCAGATAAGAAGGAAGGCAGCGCGTTTTACCCAATATGGCGTGTTGTGAAACAGCACTGAGTAATCGATACACTTGGTAGATGGTATAAAAGGAGCGACACTTTCAACTTTCAACACAACCATTCGGAGAGAAGACGATCGCACTTGGAACAGGCACTACAGAATCTTTGCAACAACAAGTGAGTACAGAACACTGTATGAAAACATTATTTTTGCGAAAATTTGCAAGAACGGGCAGTTCTTCTCTTGGCAGTGCAAAAGAGTCCTGTTTGTCAAATTGTTTGTTTGGAATTTTTTCAAGGCAAAATGAGCTACCTTGACGAAGACGTTGCTGCAGTTGTCATTGACAACGGGTCAGGCATGTGCAAGGCTGGGTTCGGTGGAGATGACGCGCCCAGATCTGTGTTTCCCTCGCTTGTCGGGAGACCTCGGTTTCAGGTACGAAATGGGATTTTTCAACTGAAAGAAACCGTTGTATTGCCAGACTGGTGTTTTGCAATCGAAGACTGACATGAAGATCACACTTGACACAAGAAACAAGGGTTTGAACCCATTCAGCGCAATATACAGTACAAGAACTTATGTTTGCAGAATATCATGGTGGGCATGGGGCAGAAGGAATGCTACATCGGTGACGAGGCCCAAAGCAACCGCGGAGTCTTGAATCTGCGCTATCCTTTGGAGCATGGCATTGTGCAAAACTGGGACGACATGGAGAAGATCTGGCACCATTGCTTCTACAACGAGCTGCGGGTCGCCCCCGAGGACCACCCCGTCCTGCTCACAGAGGCCCCGCTCAACCCGAAGTCCAACAGGGAGAAAATGACCCAGGTTAGTACCAAGCACAGTTCCTGCAAATGTGCTTTGAGTGCGTTTGTGATTCATTCACTCCGTCTGAGCTTTGTGTCACAGGTGTGTGTGTGTGTGTGTGTGTGTGTGTGTGTGTGTGTGTGTGTGTGTGTGTGTGTGTGTTTGTGTGTGTGAGCGAACCGTTTGAAAAAATTTAAAGAAATTTAACTTTGCATTCCTGACAGATTTGACAGAAGCGTGAAGACATTGACCTCTGTTTTCAGATCATGTTCGAGACGTTCAACTCGCCAGCGTTCTACGTCCAGATTCAGGCCGTGCTGTCACTGTACGCTTCGGGCCGGACGACGGGAATCGTCTTCGACTCGGGTGATGGCGTTTCGCACGTCGTTCCCATCTACGAAGGTCAGTTGTTCGCCTCCATGGGAACAAAATCAGTTTCTCTTGAAATTGACAACGTTTTCACTCCATTGGACTGCAAAATGGAAAGAATGAAACATGGTGGTCGCAATCATGGCGAAAATGCTCTGACCACATGGGGAAGATGAACCGGTTTGGTCGGAATCTCGTTTCAGGCTACGCGCTGCCGCACGCGATTGAGCGGGTTGACCTGGCGGGGCGTGACCTCACGTACTACATGTCTCGCATCCTCAGCGAGCGAGGATACAGCTTCACCTCATCAGGTTGGTTCGTCTGTGCCAGGCATGAAGAACGTATTCAGTCTCCTGAAAGTTGGCGCTCATTGCTCGGAGAAACATTTTCCCGAATTTTGTGTCGTCTGTGTACGACAGCTGTCAGCAAACTTGATGTGACCTGAACTTTTCTTTTTTGCAGCTGAGTTGGAGATTGTACGCGACATCAAGGAAAAGTTGTGTTACGCAGCTGTGGATTTCGAACAGGAGTTGGGCGTGGCCAGCAAATCGTCGTCGATTGAGAAGAGCTACGAGCTGCCGGACGGTCAGGTCATCACCATCGGCAACGAGCGGTTCCGCTGCCCCGAGGTCCTCTTCCAGCCTACATTCATCGGTATGTGAACATTGTTGTGAACACATGTTCGGTGCAAATTTTTTTGTTGTGCAACGCGATACCACAATTTGTTGAGATGCATTGAAATACAGAAAATGAATTGCGCCCCGTCCATTTCGTTCGTCATTGAACTTGTACAGGAATGGAGAACAGCGGTTTGCAAGAAGAACTTTACAAGTCGATCATGAAGTGTGACGTGGACATCAGACGCGATTTGTACAACAACGTGGTGCTGTCCGGAGGAACCTCCATGTTCCCGGGTGAGCCTCGCTTCTTCACGTGCGTGTGCACGCAGCTTTGTCGCGTATCTTTTGCTCTTTCTGTCGTCACAGCACGGATGGAGAAGTCTTTTGTGGGCAGCTGCACGGTGCATGCGCCAAGAACGTGTCGCGTGGCTACTCTTCATGTTTCGAGCAAGAACTTTTGTGGTTGACATGCCATTCATTGCACCCGTGGGTTGCAGGATTGGCAGACCGGATGCAGAAGGAGCTGACGTCGCTGGTTCCCTCGGGCGTGAAGGTGAAGGTCATCGCTCCTCCAGAACGCAAGTACTCGGTGTGGATCGGCGGCTCGATCGTGTCGTCGCTCTCCACCTTCCAGCAGATGTGGATCACGAGACAGGAATACGACGAGTGCGGCCCATCGATCGTGCACAGGAAGTGCTTCTAATTCTCACGCTCCAAGTTGTAATTGTGTACATTGACATTTCGTTGAATTCACCAAGAAATATCAAAGCGCGTCAGAAAAATTGAAAAACTTGTGTTGCACAAGGAAACAAAATTTCTACATGTGTGTTTTACTTGTTGGCGTCTTCTTTATGACTGTTCCTGCTGGCAGGAGTTTCCGAAGTGCAAAAATGTTACTGTTTGTTGCTTTGTGAATAAATCGCTGTGTATGCCAGAAACCTACTTCGTGTTTTGTCAAGCTTTTTCATTGTCAACCGACCATCAGGCAACACCAAGTTCACACGTACTGTTTGCATCACAATTTAATTCTGCATTTCAACAATTCACGCAAACAATCGAAGAGCCCAAGCAATTCACATCGCTCAGAGATCACGTGTCTATTTTGTGGAAACAAATTCGAATGAAGATGAAATGCGTTTCTCTATGACAACATTTCAGTCAAAATGCACTTGAAACGCGCACAATCAAACCGTCCATTTGTTCAACTGCACCAAGAGAATCTTCAGTCCAGCGCCAAACAGGAATTAGGCTGCCGCGATATTTCTCGTCTGACCTCCACGTCATTGACGAAAAGTTTTCCTTTCGTCCCTTCGGAGAATGCTGAACATTTTACTCTGTAAGCTTCACTGCCTCTGGGATAATAATTTCTACTCCATGTACGTCACCTAAAACCACTCATCATTCAAAGTCAACCAACAGACTTGTTCACCTATGTACACCGGTATGTACACACACACGCCACACGCTACGGAAAGTGCAGTTCCTTCCTGACTCTCGGATGGGTATCGACATCCTCGCACGGCAGATGCTGGTCTCGTTTGCACAAGTTACGCATTTACTCGTCCAGTCACATTCTCAGGAAGGAACGAGCATTCGGTCGTCCCACCCCAAGCGACAAGGGACGAATTTACAGCCGATGATTTTTTTTTTTCACACTAAATGTACACAGTCTGCACACCTGGAATGTTTGACTAGATTATCACGTCGATGTCATCACATGTTTGTTCGTACAGTTTGCTGTTCTTCCACGCACACTCGTCACAATTGCCCACACATATCATCGCGTGTCCCGCACCACATTTGCTCACACTGAAGAACAAATTACATCTGGAAAACAAAACCCAACGTCTTATTCTTTTCACAGGCAATTTCTGGTCTCTACAATTTCAACGCACGAACAGCAAACGCAGACACAATGCCCGTCCCGACCGTAAAACAGCGATTTTGGGACCAAAAGAAGCACTGATTGAAGGTGTGCTGATCCGGCAAAATTTTGCGCAACCAGACAGCTGGTTTTGCCTGAATCGGATTTGCAAGCTTTGTTGGGGGTTTCCTCAATTTTCTATCTGGACTGAGATATTATTCGGAGACATTGACTGTGATGGTTTTGCCCTTGGGGTCGTCGAAGCGGTCCATCGTGGTGATGTTGGCGATCATGGAGATGCCGTAGAAGAGAATGATGATGAGAATGAAGCCGGCGAAGAGGCCGGACAAGATCGGGATGGTGAAGAACCCAGTGCAGTCGTTGGGACGTCCGAATGAAGCGATGGAGCTTTGCGAATACTGCACCTGGAAACAGGAACAAAGCACCACTTGGTCAGTGCATCTATTCCGGCTGAAGAAAGCAAAGAAAACTGCTGCCACAGCTGTCGCATTACTTCACCAAAGCACATTTTCGAACAGCCATGCATGGGTCAAATTTCTGCCTGCAAGCTGGAGAGGAGTGCGCCGTTCGGGAGTGTCGCCCCAAGAACGCTATTTTCAAAGCGCGCTGTGTGTCTAGTGGGGACTTCAACGAGATGATTGATCTCCAAGCCGCGAGCTGTCGTAGTGTCCCACAAACGGAAAACCTCTACCGACCAAATTCGCTCGCAGGCGCAAGACATGAACTTCCTTTCGCATTTTATTTTTGCTTTGGCAACAGTTTCTGACCTGCGAAAGCCCCCCTTTCAAGTGTGACCAAGAACGATGCATTGTTTGCAGAAGGTATGTGGAACACAGGACAACTATTGTCGTCTCCCACAAACTTACCCCCCCCCTCCCCCACAGGCTCCGATTTGGACAATGGTGCTCAACAACAAACCCAAACACACCTGCAAATTGGAGAACTTCACAGAGACGAGCGAGATCGTTTTGTCCTCGGTCGCGCGCTGGAAGTACGGATCTGTTTGCGTGCAATGGTACGAGTACTTGTAGAACTTGGTGTAAGGGGCGTAGATGTCATAGCCTGCAAAGAGACAAAACCAGACGCACCCCTGAAACTACAGTCAACGTTTTTGAAGTTCACCAAAGAGATCCTTGGAAATCTTCTTTTTCTGTTGCTCATGTCTCTCAAGACGAGTTTAACTGGCTTTCCTGTGTGACACGCACAGGGTGAGCTTGATGATTGGTCACGCTGTCGCACTTGCTTCTCGAAAACCTTTGGTTGTTTACCCCTCACGTTGAAGTGCACAAAACAATTCGGAACAAGAACTTTTTATCACTGAATACCTTTGACAATTGCATTTTGAGCCATCCAGCTGAGGGAGCTGTTCTTTCCATTGTACGATATATTGAAGCTGGAAATTCGCCAAAATCCGGTCCAAGTTGGTCCTGACCCGATCTCAAAGTTGAACCTGAAATGGGAACGAATTTTGAATTGTGCTTGACTGTGCGAAACTCAGTCACATCGTTCGTTGACCGTGAACAACCCATCGTTTGGAAATGAGCAAATCGTGGCAAAACCATCCTTGTTCCTGTGCACAGCATCACTTGGTCCGAATGAACAAGTGCACGTGAAAGTTAATAACTTCCATCAGCAGTCGAAACTCACGCAAGAAGCAGGTTGTTCATCACAGCATTTGATTTTCCACTGTCTTTGACGTCTGTGTAGGTCAGGTTCAAACTGAAATGCGATGATACACGAGTTGAATGCGGGAACGATTGCCTCAGCCCCCCCCCCCACCCATGATTTTGGAATGCCGATACGACTGCCACAAACCAGCAAAGAGGGCAACCTTCAATGCATTCGGAGGGACTCACAATCCGGTGGCGTTGCCGGCTTGGCCCTTTATGGCAGACGGTTTTGCAGGCAGAATGAATGTCACCCTCGTCGACCTGCCCCCAGTCGCCCTCAGCACGGTCACTTCGATTTGCGTCGTGTAGAACAGCAGCGCAGAGTCAGAAATATTCACGAGCGTGTAGTTGCTCGTGGCGTCGCCGTCGTGTGCCAGCAGACGGCGTCCTGTGTAAGCTTTGCGGTGTGATTTCTGCAAAAGAGGATGGCAAGGCACACTCAACTTGTTTTCACCCCTGGAGAGCTCCGATGTTGTGGTCAAACGTGTGCAACTTCGTGGGCTCGTCTATAGACTGTTGTGTTCGACGGACGTTGATCCTCTTCATTGATCTTTTTTGTCCAAGGTGCCAACATACCTGGGAAGATTTTTCAGCAGAGAACAAAGCGGTGAGCGGTTTTCCAGTCGACTTCAAGTCCTCGCTGACCGACTTGATGATCTCATCTGAACACGAAAATGACGCAATGTGCAACAAGGACCCAGGAAAATTTTCTTGCAACCACCGGCTTTTGTGGAATGCATGACCACTTTGTGAAAACTTGCCCTTCCAAACTTTGACTCACCGTTGTGCTGCAACTGGTCACTGAACTCTCCAGTTGTTTCACCAGTCGACGGCAGACGAGCAATGATCAAGTTGGACTTGTCATCGAGAGACAAATCACTCACGTCGTACGGTGATGACAACGAATGCACCTTGCCTGGAACAAAATGTTTCAGTGCAATTTCCGCGTGAACCTGCACTGAGAAAAGATCTTGTGAGAAGTTTCGTCTCAGACTCACCTGGAAACTTCTGCTGAAGTTTATCCAAGATTCCTGGAACATCCTTCACTGAAGGCAGTTGCGTGCTGCTGTGATACTCTAATAAATGCTGCAAACGCAACGGCGACACTCAGACGAATGCCATCGCGATGTGTCTTCAGAAAGAGCGATGATTCAGAAAAAAGAACTGTGATGTGCCATTTTAATCATCTGAATGTACTTGCCTTGAGATTGTGCAAAGCACCTCCAGCGCCGTCCTGATTGTAAACGTCACCGTGACGGGTGACATCCTCAATGCTCAACTGAAACGATTTGGGACAGGGTGAAGCACACGTTGAAACTTTTTGGACAGGGTTCACCGGTCTCGACTGTTTCGCACAGGGTCTCTGCTGACACCTTCACGTTCTGCTATGACGCGATCTCAAAGCCAGTTTGACCAACCTTGTCCTGCACGAAGGCAACAACATTCTGCCCGCTGCTGACAAGCGAGTCAAAGTAATGGTGGAAGAACTCTTCCTTCGTCGTGGTGTGACCGGAAACAGCTGCAGGTTGGTCCAACCTGTGACAAGATCAGGGCACGTTGAAGACAGAAATCAAACGAAAACAATATCTTCAGTTTGAAAATTGGATACCTTGCGGTGTAATCCAGAAAATCTCATTTGAGTGTCCATCAAGCAAGCAGACGGTTACTTGTCATCCATGTTTTTCAAAAGATCAAACCATCTTGGAGTTGATCTATGTTTCACAGAAGAACTCTACCTGTTTGTGGACCACATAAACAACGGCACTGCACTGGTGGAAGCAAAAGAACTGCCGGCAACAGCAAAAAGGACAAATATCCCCAACTTCTTGCCCTCCATCTTGACTGATGATTGATCATGTGATTTCACAAACTGAAGATGGCGTCACTTGCAGCAGCAAAAGTTTCAACTGAAAATGTTCCTCCACTGTTTTGTGGCTTGTCTTTTGTAGTTTACAGTTGTCACAATTTTCGTCAATACTACAGCTTCGTATCTTTTCTCTGCTAACACACATCTGCTGTAGAGTTATTTTCTCGGAAGAAAAGGCGGGAAATACATTTTGTCCAAAGGCGCCATCTTCCGGTGCAGCTCGGGAACTTCCTCTTTCACTCATCGGCCATCATGGGTGAGTACAACGCTACACGTGTTGGATTATATGTGATTTGTGGGTTGTTTGCTCAACATGGATTTGAACTGAATACGGCTTGTTTGCATCTTAAGCTTGTGTACGCCTTCATTGAGCAGTTTTGGGAAAATGCGGCACGTTCTATGAGTGGAACTTCAGCGTTGAGTCCAGACCTGCTTTTTCGGACTGTGTGTTGTACATTGTCGGTGTTTTGTTCTCACAGGTTTTGAAAACGTACAAGGAAAATATTCTGTCATTTTGTTCAGGCTGAAGCAATTCTGTTGGAACAGTCTGATGTAGGTCTATTGACGCTTGTGGTTCTGACTCCAGGCCCAATTCATTGCCCACATTGTGTTGCAAAATACATGTGGGCGATAAATGGATAATCTAGTGTTTGGTGGCCGCGACAGTACGTACATTCTCTTCGTTCACAAACAGGAAAGCCTCGTGGACTGCGCACCGCTCGCAAGCAGAGGACGCATCGCCGTGACCAGAAATGGCACGACAAGGACTACAAGAAGTCTCATCTGGGGACCCGCTGGAAGGCCAACCCGTTCGGAGGCGCGTCCCACGCCAAGGGAATCGTGCTCGAGAAAGTGTGAGTGGTCTTTGGCATCACGTCGCGCTGCTGTAGGGAGTTTACGCACGACCGTTTGACAGGCGTAAACGTCGAATGGCGTTCTGTGATTGACCTGAGTCTGGAAACAGCTCTTTTGGACGTTTTCTATGGCGCGACTGGGCCCGGCGTGACGTTTGCGCCTGAAACGTGCGCTTCTGAATACAGCCAAACTTCGCTGTTGACACTCTTCATCTCATCCTCTCGTTGGTGAACTGGACCCCGCATCCAGTTTCTGTGGAAATTTCAATGTGATTTGTCCTTTGCAGGGGTGTTGAGGCCAAGCAGCCCAACTCTGCCATTCGGAAGTGCGTGCGAGTTCAGCTGATCAAGAACGGAAAGAAGATCACTGCGTTCGTGCCCAGAGACGGTTGCCTCAACTACATCGAGGTCGGTTTCAAAGAGATTTTGCAGTGTCATATGCTGGGTGCATATCTCCGAAGTTTTGATGAATATCAGCTTTGGGCAACAAGTCATTTTGCTTTTTGTCAGAAAATCTCCGTTTTACCTGTGCTTTGCTGCCGCAGTGATTTGGTGCCTGTGCATGTTGGCCCTCGTTGAATCCAAATTCAGACTTTTTTTCTGGTGGAGGTATCTGGACCAGTGTTTCACCCATTCCTTTCGAACGTTTCAGGAAAACGACGAAGTGTTGGTGGCGGGATTCGGTCGTAAAGGTCACGCCGTCGGAGACATCCCCGGAGTCCGATTCAAGGTCGTGAAGGTCGCCAACGTTTCCCTCCTCGCTCTGTACAAGGAGAAGAAGGAGCGGCCGCGATCTTAAAATTCCAACTGTAAAATGACGCAAATAAAAGTTCGTTGATGGAAACGTTGACGTTTGTCAGATTTACGTTCCCGAACATGCATCAAGTTGACGTGGGGTGCCTCGTATTTTCCAAAGCGTGTGTTTGACGTGATGACCACGATTTCCTTCACGTGAAGTTTCAACAAGATAAGAATTTCGAGCCACGCATGTAAACGAGAATTGTTACCCTTGTCGTCTGCAGACATCCCCGGAGTCAGATTCAAGGTCGCTCGACGCAGTTGCAGTGCAATGAGAGAAAACTAGCATTTCGGCTTTTTTCAAACGAACATTTATTTCTAAACATGGTGTAGAAATCGCCGAGCATCATTTGCGTTTGAATTTCAATTTGAGACGGGTGTGTCCACCGAAAGGCAGCGGGTAGCACTGGGAGTATTCAAGGTGAGCACAGAACACAAACCTCCGCCACTGTCAATGTAATACGGGACTCGGAGTGAGTGGAAGCAAGCAAGACCATAGTGAGACGGCTCCACATGCGGCTCGCTGTGAAGGGAACATCAGACAGAGTCGATCTACAACACGGAAACCCGCCCACCATTGTGGACAAACTCGTACATTGTGACAAATGACGATTTTCCACACCTTACCGTTTCGTGTTTTTGACCCAGAGATTGAAACCCCCAGGCCAAAAAGGAGAGCAAAAGAAGGGGTGGGCCCTTTCATGTGGTGCTTCTAGGGACCTTTCAGTGCGTCTTGAACACTGAACTGTGCGGTATTTTTTCACGGAACTGTTTCCCTGACTGGAAATAACTTCCAGGGTTTTTCCCCCCACACGAATCAAGCGCACAGTAAAATTGTTGCAGAAATAAAGTTTTGCCGTGCGAAGCAGCCACCAGGTGTGCCCGAGTGAGCAGTAACATTGTCGAAATGCAGCAGCAAATACGAGCATCGGCCGTCAAGTTCAATTTCGTTGAGATAACTGACAGACGAAGCTTTCGAAGACCATGATCCGTTCACAAAATACTGGTCGCTCATGTTCACCAATAAATGGTCAAACTGCGGGGTGGCAACTTGGTCACCAATCAATAGTGGTCCATTCTTCATGTAAATTATCTCAAGTGAGGACACACGTGCTTCAGATGTCGTGGCCTCAACCCCTGAATGCAATTGCCAGACCATAAATCACTGCACTCAAGACCGCGCGTGACAATGTGTGTGTGTGTGTGTGTGTGTGTGTGTGTGTGTGTGTTTGTGAACTCTGCGGTGAGCATGGTGAGATTTCAAAACATTCAAATCGTGGCAAACGAGGTAACCGTAGGACGTGAACATATTTTTCACGCGAGCGTGAGCCCGCAGGTGGACCGATTTACCCTGTGTTTGAAGCAAACAATTTCCATATACAAACACCATACTTCAGCAGTGCAATATCGTGCGTCCAGTTTGGAGCCTGATTCAATGAAACACAGCAATTCTCAACAACGGGCAGGGGGTCCTCAACATTGACTGGCCTCAACCTGCAGCGAAGCCTTCAACGTGGGCTCAAGCGGCTTCAATGGGATTGGGGCCGTCTCCTGGGGCAGAGTCACACAACAAACACAACACACCTGAACGCACACAGGCGGCCTCACGGAAGGTACCGTAAAATCCCGCGTATAACACCCCTTCGCGTATTAGACCACCCCCCTTTCTTCAGCCACAAAATCAGTACAAAGCTATTTTTTACATTTTCAGGAAAATTATTCACACATGCAAATTTTAAGTTTTTCTGACATTTCAAGTTTTTTTGACATTCATTTTTGAGCATCAAAAGGGGGTCTTATACGCGGGATTTTACGGTATTACTTCGCAACAACACGCGATATAAACAACCTATTGATTTCATTGCACGGAAAATATTGCACAAAAATGCAAGTTGGCTTTGGTCATCATTTCGTCCCAGCAACAGACACTAACGACGAGAGGTAAATTATGTCACCGCACCATCTTCACGCAGCGTCTATCTTCGAGACCATTGTGTGTTTTGTCGTGATCCACTCCTTCCGCACATCCCGCGGAATCTCATATGCTGGAATGGTCGACGGGGGCGAGGTTTGTCTGACAACTGTCCAGCAGGCTGGAGTGACCGCTGTCCGGTTCGTTGTGGTAGTCCGATAATTCGTTCACCTGGATCGAACAAATTCAAAACATGTACGCCTGTCGGTTTGGACACGTGCTGTGTTAGAAAGGCCTGACAGCGGAGGTCTTGTGCTACCATGAACTGACGCACATTTCTTCCCCTGATATTCTGAAGTTTGTTTTTCTTCCGAGGGCGGTCATCGACGACATTTCGACAACATAACACCACAACTTTTGGGATGACCATCAACTCCGGGTTTGGAAAATGGCCGGAAGTGCGAACTGAAGTGGAAGAGCACGAAAGTGTGAACGGACCTGCATGAGGCGCATTTCTTGATTGGAGGACTTCAAGCTGCTCGTGTCCGTGTCCGACGGCGCCGGCGCTACGAAGCTCTGCAACAGCAAGAACGCTGCGCCGTGAACAAAATTTTGCTATGTTCCCTGTGAGTGGTGTCTTCTGACGGTCACCATCCCTGATGACCTCGTGATCCTCACCCCATTGGTGACTACAACCTCAGCTATTGCCAGCGCACAGAAGCGATGCGCCTGCCCATAAAGTGAGGACGCGTGCGTGTGTCATGAAACTGAAAGAAACCATCCAGTACGTGCCCTTCCAGCGTGTCAGGCGAACTTTTATCTGACACAAGACTGAGTTTTTCAACAAACAAGAATGTACAAAGCTTTGAACACAAGCGCGTCGTGAGCGTACGGTCTCCTTACAAGAGCATGTAGGTCCGGGAGGAGGGGACCTGCCCTCCAAGACCCAGCTCAGCGAGGGAAGGTCTGTGGAAGTGGGGCATCATGTAGGTTTCGACCCCCTCCCTCGAGCTATTGTTGTCGCACAACACAGAATGAGTCCGAAGGACGCGCCTTTGTAAGAAACGTCGAATCCTCACCTCTGGGACAAAGCTGTCCTGATCCAGGAAGTCGTTGGCTGCTGCGGCCGGATCCTCAGCGAAGGCGCTGTCCATGTGGGGGAAAGACACGGCGCCGGGCTGGGGATCACTGGCAAACGCGCCCCGGTCAGAGAGGTCCCCGTGAATGCTGGGGCACTGCGCAGCGGTGCTGTCTGCGTATTCACTCGCCTGGTCCAAGGGGAGTCGAGACATCCCCCCGCTGGCAGACAGGTAGCCGCCTGCAGCATCAGCAGGAGTGGAGTACAAGTTCGTGGGTTGCAGCGGAAGCGTGGGAACGGTGGAACTGGGTGTGGCGGAACTGGTGTAAACGGGGTTACTGAAGCCTCCGACACCGCTGCGCTGGGACTCAAAGCTTGGTCGCTGGCTCGAGTTCCACCAGCTGCTGGCGTCAGAACGTGGTGGGGCGTTGTTCAGTGGTTTCTGCTCCCGCTTTCGGTGCATCCTCCTGTCGCCATGGAGATCGCTCGGAGGGTGGAAGTTCATGTAGTTTTCCAGGTCGTACGGAAACATAGAGGTGTTTTTGTCACCGACAGCCGAGTCGGAATCGCTGGGCCGCGCAAACGAGTGCACTTCTGCGAAGCCCGAGTCGAGTTGCACATCGTCCGGCGGTAGACACCCGTTGGGTCGGTTATTTTTCTGCTCTCGTCGGTGTTCTTTCCAAAACCACTTCGGATCCTTCTTTTGAATCAATTTCACTGCCGCAATGCGATTTTCCAACTGCTCGTAAAACGAGGATTCCTGTAAAAGAACAACGTCACATGGCCAAAAAGTAAAGGACGCCATGACAAATTTGCACTCAACAAGCGTGACAAAACAAGGACCATACAAGGACACTTGTCAGTGTATACACGCAACCGGCCTGTAAGATGCCTTCTTATGACACACAACAACCTATTGGGAGCAAAACAAGACCATCTTCCCGTGCAAAGAAGCGCCACCACACCGCCTTTGCAAAAAAACATCCAAGATGGCCACCACTTGGCGTCAGTTCACAACCGACTTAATCATGACACGAATTGGTCCTATTTGTGCGATGTCCCTTTAGGGAAGAGCACTTAGCGGTGTGCCGAAATTTTTTTTTGTATATATGGCATCTGGGCCAAGATGTCCCATCCCGTCCCATCCCCCCCCCTATGGAGGGCTATTGGTGGCCTATCTCAGCAACTGCTAAAGGTACAGACTTGATCTAGGGCTCATTGGAAAGGTCTTTGAATCCACTCTTCAAATTTTGAAAAATGGAATCTACATGGCAACCTCCCTAGCAACCAGATGCATATCTCCTTAGGAACCAGATGCATATGGCCAAATCTTAGATTCTTTTCATGATAGAGACATAATACATGGCTCATATGAAAGGTATTTGAG
>JAAUXT010001070.1_pt1 | contig 13997 bp, 11 predicted proteins | sample 7278171 | NCBI WGS metagenome assembly JAAUXT01 (sample SAMN14350112, study PRJNA611818) | marine sediment metagenome | isolation source: surface marine sediment (1.8m) | place: French Polynesia: Moorea | collected 2018-08 | reverse complement strand
TCACCAAACAAGAGAAGAATGTACAGAACACCAAGCGTACACTGTGACTGTCCGGGGTTCAAATGCACTTCTCCACAAATGACCATTGAACACGACCTTTTAAACGATTTCCCTCGTGGGAATCCTCACATGCTGATGGTCTTGTGACATCATAATGATGTCACACAAATGGTCCATTTGACTCAAATGGGCCCTCCAGCGGGAATGGGCCGTTCAACCTGAACGGCCTGTTCAGAAAGTTCCTTGCCTTTGAGCGTTGCCAACAGTTGTGCAGGACCCATTGAGAGAGGACCCTCCCTGGAGGTCCCTCTCACAATGGTCCTATGCCCATTCGGTGTCTCTGAGGCGTGGCTGTGCTCAGCTCTTTTCTGAAAGGCCTTGTTTCAATTTCTGTTTTCCAAATGTCTGGCTTTCCGAAACGGTCCGTCTTCCTTGCAATATTGTTGCGGTTCCTGCCGCAGCTTAACCTCTTTGCACTGGGCCGTCTGCGAGACGGTTTCCCGACCACTAGACAACCCAGGATGCTGAAACGGTCGCTTCAACGTGACAATATGTTCAAGCCTGCACCACAGTAAAGAATGTTCTTTTTGTACCCAGATGTGTGGAGATGTGTCTTTCCAGTGGATATCAAGTCACAGAAATGTCTTTTGTTTTTGCCAGATGAGGTGGCAGGATTCAATGGCGTATCACAAATTGGCCATTGTTGTTGAGGTGTTCATTCTGAGAATAATGTGATGAGGATTGTGTCCACAATAGGTTGAATTGACAAAAGGAGATAATCTTTTTGAGGAGAGGCTATGGTGATTCACAGACATCTGAAAACAAATTACAACAACAACACCATTTGCCTTCATAAATGTGGCTTGTTGTGCATCAAACAAATTTCTGTTTGGTGTTTCAAAAGGCATTCATTTATCATGATAAACAATGTCACAAGTAGGTTCAAACGGTGACTATGATTGCAACAGTTACAACTGTGCAGTGAATCCAAATATTTGACTGGACACCAACATCTGGCAATACTGTTTGAATCTGTTACAACTTCATAGCTGGTTAAGTGACAGTAAAAAATAGGTTTGGTATGATAGTTATCAACCCTACAGGTACAACTTCAGCCAAATCATTCAGTTTTGTTTTGCTTGCTCTGTTCCTACTGGTTCCTGTGTCTAATGGTAATCCCTCAATTTGGCCACTCACAAGAGACATCCTCTCCAAAGCACCAAAAATTTGGTTTGTATATGTTGAAAAGATTTCATACAAAGTTTGTCAAGAAAATGCAAATTTGCACACCATTCGTGTCCTGATCAAAAAGTACAAAACTGACCTTGTAGGAATTCTCGGAAAGGTAAAACAAATTGCAAAGTTTACCTGCAAGGAAAAGTTGGTCCGGTACACAATTAGGAGTCCTTTGTGGAAGCCCTATCAGTATGCTTCACATAACTACATCACTGTACTCACACCACTGGGAGACATCATGTTCACAACAATTGGGCAGAGTGACCAGTGGTATTCTCCAGGAACAACTTTGCTTGTATGCTGGAAACCCTACCAGATTTTCAAGGCCAGCCTTTGTTCAAAACAGTTGGGATTTTAAAATATTCCATTTTTTTACTTTAAACTTTACCTTTTTGGAGCTAAAAATAAGGCAAAATGGAGGACTTTGTTTCAGAGGCAATATTTCTGTGGTATCTAGAATGATGACATTTTCTTATTGTGGAGAAAAATCAAAATTTTCAATATTCCCTGAACATTCCAATTTGACATCACTTTGTTTGAGCACTTACAGAGCTTTACAAATAGTATTTCAAGTCCTATTCACAGTCATGTCAGATCGCGTTATCAGCAGCAAAGCACCCACTAATTTTGCAAGCTGTGTGAATGAAGAAACAAACCTACAAATACAGAGTATGTCCTACATATTTGCACTGCACAAAGCAATTTATACTGTCCATATCCATGTGAAAAAATTCAATTTTTGATAATTGAAACCAAGAGAGATGTACAACCTGAGGCTTTACAAATTCTTGATGGTCCAGGAATAAACTCCTCTCCTGTCTCTCAGAGGCATGTTGATGCGTCTACAATGACAGTTTTGTGCAAATCATTTCAAGCAACAATTCATTTCAATACAAACTTTACATTTCCTAATGTCTTCAAGTATTACGGTGCCAAATGGAAATCAGCACAACATCACTTTGACCATGATACAATAGCTAAAACAATATACTTTTCAAGCAATAATCACAATAGACAAGTAATATTTGCTGTATTGGATTTCTATCTGCCTGGTGACATCTCCAACACATACCTAAAACTCAGTGTTCCCAACATGTCACACAGCAAGAAGAGTATTTCTGGATGTTGTTTTGCTGGAATAGCTGTGCATAAAATGGGAAATATCCCACTCAAAACACTGTGCAAAGTAACATTTGTGCACAGCGTGGTTCCACAAAATATATACTCAAATTCAAAATGGATCACATTGTCAGTCTATTCTTATGCTGCATATGCCAATTTCTCTGCAACCATCAAAATAGAAACCACCCCATGCCAATCAATTCCTCTGGAAGTTTGTGCTTTTTCTCATTTCTGCACTGTGGAGTCCTCTATTTTTATCCTGGCCAATGTTGAGAAGTGTCAGCATTTTCTGAATCACACAAACTCTTTATCAAGCATCAAGTTTACTTTGGACAAAGCTGGTGACAGTATAAAGAGACCTGTGTTGAAATATGATTCGCAAGAAGTTAAATGTGTAGTTCTACAGTTAGCAGTTATTCACAATGACACAATCAGAGATGAAGTTATGCTTGGAAGTGATAATTACTGCATAGGTTTGGAGTTGACACCCTCAGCAATAGAGAGGCCAAATATGATAATTGTCCATAGATTGGTTGGATGTGTGGACAGGGCCAGTGCAAGGTTATTCATTGATAAATTTTCCATCCGAAAATATAGAGGCTCTGACTTGGAATATATTGGGGCAGCAAATGGGGCCCCCTGTTTTGAAAGGAATTTCACCCTTGTCAGTGCATATGTAGAGCCAACACATTTTGGCTTTGTTATTCAATTGACCAAATCAGCAAATAGTTGGATGGACATTGTTGTGACTAACATACATGATAACAGACCCAAGGAGGAGGTCCTGAAACCTGGAACAGCAAAAATTCAGAACTTTTACATCAGGCAAGCAAGTACCCTTGTACTAGAAATTACAGCACGGTCACAATGTGAACAAATTTATCAAAACACAAGCATTGCCCCAGCCAAAATATTATTTGGGAGCAGGAAAGTTGTGGGCAGGCTACTTGTAGCATGGGAAATTACATTCAGGTTATTTTGTGTTGATGCCACACTCTTCATCACAATACCAGGAGAATACAGAAATATTGCCTTCATAGCAAACTATGCTGGGGAGGTGTTGAAATTGAAATCCTACATTATTGACCTCAAAGTTCCTCTGTCATCATCTGTCTCATGTTCAAAAGATTGTAGAGGTCAAAATTCCTTTTGGGTGAATGTAACGAAATCAAAATTGAGATTTCATTACAACAGAAAGATAGTTCTTTTCAGTGAGGGGGTCTATGTATTTTTATTCCGTGTGGTCCTAAGGCACAAAGTTATCCATGACCCACTTGTACATCATTCCTGGGAGTCTGCAGCAGGTGTCTGTGAAACATTTGATGGACATTTACCAGAATTTATTGACCAGGAAAAATTAGAGGAGTTTCTCACCCAGATGAAAATGTATGATGAACTTGAAATACCCACCTTAGCTGCTGCATACATTGGACTGAAGGTAATTTTCCACATCAGAATTGAACTCTTTCCTGTTACATGTGTGTCTGCCCACCCCCTCAGGCATGCCTGATGGTACACAGCAACACTCACATCCAGCTCAGAACCCTCTTCATTGTGCTACACACCTCACACACACACACAAACAACTCCAGTTGTAGATATTTAACTGAAACACATCCTTTATTGAGCACTGCTTATCTCAGGATCCCATCAATACCAACCCCAAGCTGCTCATGGGCCAGCCTCATGTACCCTGGGTACTCTGGCAGGTGAAGCTGCACCACAGCTTTGAGCAGAGGAAGCAGGAAGGTTCAATTACAAGTGAAACATGCAACTTCATACATAACACTCCTCAGTTTGGGGTTATTGTCAATTTTCTTTGCAATCAGAATTTTCATCACATTTGCACACAACAATTAGCTGTGGTGTGAACTTGGTTTTCAGGCTTCCAGGTGGCTTTCTGGGAAGACATATTCATACCAAATGTGGTTGAACACAGACTATGGGAAAGATACTGCCTCTGCCAAACTTTTCCAGTACGTTTCTGGCAAAATCTATATTCCAAGCCACGGGGAGTGGCTGATTGAGCAATATCCAAACAGAACAGTAGTGCATAAAGAGCAGCAAAGTTCCATTTATCCAATTATAAATGGGAAAAGAGATTGCACAATGATGCTGTTGGATAACTTGGCTTATCCCCAGTGGGTTTCTATCGATTGCCATGCAAAATTATTGGTGGATATTGTGTGTGTTGTGTTAAACAACACAAATATTTCAGCAGAAAATAACTCAGTGCAGCTCCAGTATTACTGCAAAGCAAAAAATTCATTATTGCACAGTAGCCACACCTGTTGCCAGTTTTGCTTGTTCACTGGACTGTCCAGTGTGAACACCATGTGCACAGTCTCTCACCTTGGGTTCATGAATGTGCAAGAGATAAAAAAGATAGATTACCTGCTTTTTGCAGTGAATGGTCAACTGTCACCTCTTCTCTCTCCAAATTATTTCACACACATTGTAGTTTCGATCACATACATAAAATATTTCAGCAACATATACTTTAAAAATAGCATATTCAGTTTGTCTAACATAACTGGTGTCAATGGCTTGTTGGTGTATAAATTAAAGGTGAATCAAACAGATTCCTTTACAGCATTTGGAAACATACACAGATGTTCTAATAACAAATACATATCTGGTATCTTCATAGACAATGGAAACACTGACTGCACATCAGATTCAAGTGATGAAAGTGATTACAACTTCTTCAAGAGTCTGAAAGGGGAATGTTCTCCACTGCATTACAAAGGCTTTGAGCATGACAAATGTGTTCACTACACACCACCATCTGAACAGATTCCTGCTGTTTCTGCAGATGTGTTCAAGTGCCATTCTGGGAAAGAAATAAAGAAGAAATATCTGAATGACCTGACAAGCGATTGTGGTTTTCATGCTGACGATGAACTGATTTACATGATGTTACTCAAGACGGGAAAGTATCAAAATTGTAAGAACCAAACACATATCCCATGCATAACTGGTCACTCCAGGTGCTTTGGTGCAGATGACATCTGTGTGTACAAACTTGATGTGCTGAATACACTCACACCTTGTAGGAATGGAGGTCACTTGCAAAAATGCCACAATTTTACTTGCAATGGGAAATTCAAATGTCCCAGTTCATTTTGTGTGCCATTTGCTTACGTCTGCGATGCAAGGTGGGACTGCCCAAATGGAAATGATGAGAATGGTACACTTCAGTGTGGTGCCCCACAAAAATGTTTTGCTATGTTCCAATGTAAGGATTCATACATTTGTGTTCACTTGAGAGATATCTGTGACAGTCAACTTGATTGTCCTCATGGGGATGATGAACTGATGTGCTCCTTGTATGAAATACCATGTCCACAGTTGTGCAACTGCCTCTATTTTGCAGTTTCTTGCATCAATACCACAGCCACTATCCCTAGTCTTGGTTTCAGTTCACCATACTTGTCACTTTTCATGAAAGAATCCCCTCTTGTTGATCCATTTGTTTTGAAGATATGGACAGAGGCAATAGCTTTTGTTTTGATAAAAAATGACTTGAGCCACTTCTGCAACATCACATCAAACCATGCACATCTGAAAATGCTGAGGATCAACCACAATTTGTTGAATACTCTCAACACAAGTTGTTTCCTCAATATCAGGACATTGAGGTCACTTCATCTTGCTCACAACCAAATTAATGTGATCAAAGAGAAGGCATTTGACAATCTGCCATCTATGAAAAGTCTTAACCTGTCTGGAAATGAACTCAATCAATTGAAATCCAATTTCTTTTGGAAGGTTAAAAACTTGAAACTAGTTTCCCTCATTCTCAACAACATACATTTTGTTGAAGGAAGTATATTTTCCACCACAAGTATTTTAGAAACTGATAGCTACCACCTCTGTTGCATTTTGCCCAATGAAACTCAGTGTTCCATTCAAATCCCATGGTATGCCTCCTGCTCAGGTCTTCTGCCACAGAAATCAATGATGGTATCTCTTGCAGTTGCAACTGCAGTTATCCTTGCAGCAAATCTGCTGTCTCTTTGTTTCATGGTGAACTCTGTAAAAATATCAAAGCAAAAAAATGAAGCAGTTATTTTTGAGGTGTTCAGTTTCTTTGTCAATTTTACTGATATGTTGTGTGGCATCTATTTGGTGCTTTTATTGAGTTATAATTTGCATTACAAAGACACTTTCTTTCTCCGTGAGAAATTATGGCAAAGTGGTAATTCTTGTTTGATTATGTTCATCTTATCATTTCTGTTTAACATATCGTCACCAACGTTTTTGGTGTGGTTGTCTCTGAGCAGACTGATGGTAATATTTTATCCATTTGACTCCAGATTCAAGAAATTTTCCTTTGTGAAAAGATGCCTTCTTATAAGCTTTTCTCTTTGCACAGGGACTTGCATTGCTGTTGGCCTCACATATCGCTCTGTGTACACAGAAATGCCCACCAACTTGTGCTTGGCGTTGGTGGATCCCACCAATTCCAATGTCATGATCAAAGTGACAACAATTGTCATTGTTTGGAGTCAATTTGCAGCTGCCATAATAATTGTTGTTGCTTACAGCTTGGCAGTTTGGAAAAAGAATCAAAAAGAAAACATCTCACAAGCCAATACCAAGAAAAGAAGTAGCAGAAGCATGATTGTCCAGTTGCTGATTTTGACCTCATCTAACATTGCATGTTGGATACCATCTGGAGTTATCTACTTCACTTCAATGTTATTGGAGACATACCCCACAGACATGGTCATTTGGACGACCATTGTTGCCATGCCAATCAATGCAATGATAAACCCTGTTGTTTTCACAGCTTTGTTTGTGAGAAACCTACTGGATGACAGATCATCACCACCCACCAATGTTGCCTGTTCTCCATAACATGAAGAGAATGTATCAATAAATTATATTTTCTTCTTCAAAGTTGAAAGCAAGGACATAGTCCATATCTTGTTTTGTTCCTCTTTGTGTGACCTTGCCAGTGCTATACAGGTTGTGTTTGAGACATAGTCAGCCAATGCCACTCAAAGCTGATGAACGGCTCTTTTTCTGTTGACCTGGTTCATTAACTGGTTTGCCCCTTGGGCAGCTCATCAAGTAAAGGGTTTGGCCAAGCAAGTATTGGCAGTTTTTGGAACAGGCTTGGTGTTGATACATGCACAAAGAGCCTTGACCTTTCTGTGGTCTGGGAAGTTATGTGGGTGTCTTCAGGACAGCTTTGTGCCTTGAGCAGCTGGGTCATTGAGAGGCAATTACATATGTTGTGTGGAAGATGTGGCATCTTCCCACGGGGGCAGTCCCGCTTTCTGTGGAGTGCAGAGTACCCGCTGGAGCTGCTTCTCCAGAGCTGTGAGATGCTGAAGCTGCTCTCCCGAGCCAGCTGCCCGAACTGGTCTGTAAAACCCGCTGAATGACGCCCAATAGGAGGAGAGTTTCTCTGGAGTGAAAGAAACTAAAGTCTTTACACTGAGTTCTTCACTCTGGCACAGCCTTACTGGAACCAGAGGCTGCAGAACCGTGGTGCTGATACAAAACGGCGTAAGTGTATGGAACGCCCAACCGGGGCTACCCGCACACAACACCTCACAACTTGTTTTGCAAAACACCATTGGGGTTTTGTTTTGGTAACACAAACAAAGTTAAAGTGGCAAGAATGCAGCAGACACCTCCGATTGTTGTGTCATAGTGTAATTGTTAAGTATTGAACCACTACTGCTGTGGCTGCTTGCTGTAACCAGACAGTGAATGCATCATGTGCCATGTGGTGACACTTCATGTTCTGTCATTTTCAATGTCCAAGTGCTCAGAGACAGATATATCGAATTTATTACAGACGGAACCTACACAAAGGATGGATGGTGTGTAGATTCAGTGAGCGACTCTGAAAAACATGATTCCGAATCTTTGCCAAAAGCAAAGTACTCTCAAAGTGTCTGCCTCGGAGCTCAAACAGAAGGCAGAACAATGATTCACCACTGAAGTCCTGAAAGCCAAAGATAATGCATCAAGTCTGAAGCTAAAGTCAGCAGCTGGCCTGCTGCAACTTGGAACGAACCGAGTGTATCACACACAATTGTTTGTCAGTCCCTGTCCCAGCAGGCAAAACCCAAACAAATCCCAAACCTTTTCTGAAATGTGCGTTTCGCTGGTCTTGGTTTTTGTTTGTTTCTCGATTCCCGGATTAGCAAAATCTTGTCCACATATGAAAGTCCAAGTCTTTGTTTGATCAAAATTTCACATTTTTCAGGCACTTATTGTCTTGCCAGATGGCAGAATTTTAACCCATTTTCATTGTGCTTGTTTGCTTTCCACCTCTTTTTCACCTGTACACCCTTCTTTCACATTTTGGTTGACCATATCAAGAGAAACATGACCTCTTTCCTGTCTGTGCACCAAAAAGGGGGACCCCAAGCAGAAAGCAAGACCTGAATGACACTTTCTGCTATTCTGCTGTGGTGTGCTCAGCACATTTGGTGTTTTATGTTTCTTGTTCCAGTTCAACAAAGAACACTAACAGTGCCGTACATGGTTGGTCTTCAGCCAGGTGAAGCCGGAGTTCTTGGTGGAATAGTTGTAGAGCCTCATATGTCCAGAGAAAAAGGAACCAAAATAGGAGAAAATAGAACAGAGATATGAAAGCATAACAAGAGTAAAATATCAGGGAAATCGTTCACTACACATTGTCTTATTTGAGTACACTTTGCTTGGTTCTCAGTTTAGAAGGGACACAACCCTCTGCAGAAGCACCTTGGTCTCTGTCCTTTGTTTCCATCCAAGAGTATCCCAAGCTGGGTCCAGTGAGGGAATTGACCATGACTGGAAACAATGAGGATGCACACTTCAGGTTGGTGTTTTGGAACAACTCTGAAAATATTGACCTCTTTCGTTCAGGCCTTAGCCCAGTAAAGTGTGACCAAACATGAAACTGCACAGGCGCAACACACACAGCCCGTACACGCGTTCTGTCATGTGTAAGTTCATTCAACACGTTCGTTTGAACATTCCTGCCCGAACCAAAAATACCTCCAGGGAGGTCGCGTGATTTGCGGGTCAATATTGCCGGACAAGTGGAAAATAGAACACAAATTAGAACATTCTTGGAAGATTTATTTGATCAAATTCTTTACTGGTGCCTTATCCTTGACTAAAAACAAATCTGCAGACCAAATATGAACACAATTGAACACCATTTTCATAGAGAAAGTGCTGCAGACATGCTTTTGGAAGAGGCTGCCTATAGTGTTCGCGCTCGATCGGTACCCGGCGGCGCAAATCACTAAAAAGCTGTTTGGAAGCTTGTGAGAATTGCTAGGACTTGCACCTGTGTGTCGTGTTTATGTCTGAGTTGTAGTTTTGCATGTCAAAGGCATGGGGCTGGATATATGAGGTGAGGTACTTTGTGCCTGGTTACTCCCACCCACACCCAAGATTCTCATGACAAAAAGACACCATCACCTAGGTGATTTTGTTGATTTGCTGTCAACCTCAGGATAGTCCCATCAATTGCTGATCAACTATTCAAAAGGCTGATCAAAGTTTAAAAATGTTCTGTTGTTGAGAAAACTTTCACCACAGTCAGTGCCTACTGGAGCCAGTCCACAGGGACTCTTCACCAAGGTGAATTGATTGACTTCCTGAGCTCAGAGAAAAGTATGAATAATTTGTGAAGGCTCTATTGTGGACAGAGTTTTACCTGTTCCCTTCATTAGAAAACTTCCACTCCTGAAATCGTTTGGAGCAAGAACCTGTGAAGAAGGCGGTAGCTGTTTCTGTTGGTAAGAGTGACATGCAAAGGTGAGGCAGACAACCCATTGAGAATGTGCTGAAGTGAACCTTTTTGTTCAGGTTGTTTGACAAACAAAGTCAGCTGAAATATTTCTCACCATAGAGATTTGTTTCACACTCTTCTGAACATGGCAAAACTTGCTGGGTATTTTCTGCTGACATTGGTTCTGGCTGTTGTGGCTCTCAACACAGACACAACAGACAATTTTGTGGTCAACCTGAGGGAAAGCCAGAGAGTCAACAAAGAACAGGCTGATGCCATTGCTCAACAAGTTCAGGTCGTTGCTGGGCAAGAACAGCTCCTCATTGAACAGGCTCAAGTCAATGCTGACCAAGCTCAGATCATTGCTGAGTACAACAACACCACAAGAGCTCTGGAGGAAGCTGTGACAACTGTGAACCAACAGAAAATAATCATTGAGACTCTGAATGAAGCAATTCAGGAGCAAAAGACAACTATCAATGAAAATAGGGACATAATTGAGCAGAACAAGAACACCATCAAATTCTTGAATGAAACAATCCAGAACATGACAAACCTCACTGAGACAAACCAAGTACAAACAGATTCCACTGGTAAGAGTGCAAACTGATCTGAAATACATTTTGAAATCATATAAATACCAATTTTTTTTTCACCAACAGCTCTGTGAACCTGTCTGTTTATGTTCTCTTTCTCCACAATGAATCTGATCTTTCATATTTGGCTGTGGTATTTTTACAGGAGTGGCTTTCCATGCAGTACTGACTTCATACACCTCAATCCCTGTGGATGAGCCTGTCATCTTTGACCAGGTTGTGTTGAACAATGGCAGTGGGTGAGTTGAGCAACAGAAGGAGATTGATGAATGAACTAAGTACATCTGCTGACAACTTGTTTTATTACAAAGAATATATTTTGTGCTGCTTTATTCATGAATTGGCCAGGCATGTTTTTCAAGGTCAAGAAACCAATCTGATGAATATGTCCAGATTTCATTCTTTGATGCAATTTTGGATTCTCCCAATCAACACAATTGTTTTTCTTGCTACAGATACAATGAGACAACTGGATACTTCACTGTCCCAGTTGGATGCAAAAGTGTCTTTTTCTTCACAATGTATTTCTTGGGAGCTTACAATGAGAACCATCACTTTGCCATTGTCAAGGAAGGCTTTGGAGAATTGTGCAGAGTAAATCTTGTGGAGGTCAAGTTTGGACATTCCAGCTGTAGTGTTGTGGTCACCATGGATGCAGGTAGGCTGCCCTGTCAGCTTCAAACACATTCCATGTCTGGCCATTTCCCTTTTCCACATTTGGTTGCACAGGGTTTGTTTGCCCACTTCAAACAAGAGCTTCCTTTTCAATTTTTTCAGGAGACAAAGTAAGAGTGCTTCATGTTCTCATTGGAGACAGTACCCCTCTTTACCTGTTCCCAGGCATACCTTGGTCTGCACTCTCTGGGTTCAGGGTCTATGCCTGATCAACACAATGGTAGAACCACCTGTCTGCAGCTCTTCATTGGAGGTGGAAGGAACATGAAACAATTGTGTGTTAAATAGTCAAGATATTTTTATTGTGAGACCATGTCCCTGGTTCACAAATTTTGCTGATGACCCTTTCTCTTGTCAATTGATATGAACATCAAATTGTCAAATTGTTTCTGACATTTAAAAGATCCTGAGTCTCAAATTTGACATGACAGCAGCATGTTCTGAGTTCCATGCATTTTCTTCACATGCAGCATCTGAATTTCAGACTCATGTTGAAAATCATCCAATGGAAAAAGTATTTTTGTGGCAAATGTCACACTCCCTTTGGAATGGACAAGGGTACTCACAAATATTTCACAGGTCGCAAAAATTGCACGTAGAAACAGAAACCTGGAAGACAAGCATGAAAATATCAATGACATTTCTGGTCAGACTAAATGTGCTTGATGACGCCACCATCTGACCATGCCAACAATGTAACAAGGTCTCTCAAAGACTAATTGTCTGATCAAAACAAATTTAAATGATTTAGACAATGCAAATCAAGCACAAAGCCTCCATTTCTGGATGAAAACCATCATGTTCTTTTTCACCAAATGTTGCCTTGTTTTGTTGCAAATCTTGCATTCAAAATTGCAGTTTGAAAAGCTTCCTTTGAGCTGTTTGTTGGGGTTTGTTGCAGGAAAAATGTGGGGTTTGCTACATCTAAGGCTCAGGAAAAATTTGACACAAAAGATGCAGACAAAAATGAAACACACAGCACAAATTCGGATTGCAGTTGCATTATACTATTTGCAAGCTTGATCAACCTGAAAAGGAAGAACTTTACGTCAGAGTTGCAAATCATAACCTCAAATGTTGAACCAAATGTTTTCAGAAAATCAGTAACATTTGTGTGCAAAACAAAATTTTTGGTTCTAGAAAAGCCAGCAGAAAGATTTGCCCTTGGTCACATCTTGGAAGGTTTGTGTTTGTCATGTTTTGATGAGATGTGAGACTGTGTGGAGCGACAAGGTTTTTGGAGAAAGTAAATTATCTAGATGTTTTTGTTTGTTGCCAATTTTCAGCACCAATTGATTCTGGACAAAATGCTGTGTAAAGTCACCAGACTCTGCTTGAGAATTTTTTGTTTGGTGAAGTGTGAAGTTGCAACATCATCAGAAATAAAGTGCTGGAACAAAAAAGTTTGGTGATTGTGTGTATTTGCTGACCCTGGGTCTTTGCTCAACATCTCAACTGGTGGTGGTTACCTTATCCTTGGAGCATATTTTGAGGCTAAAGGTAAATTCTGGTGACCTCAAATGTTATATTCCACTGATTATATACTGGAAGTATATCTAGGGACGATTCTTGTCTTCCTCAAGTGCATTTTGTTGCTAGGCACCAGCCAGTCAGTTTGTTTCCTCACACAGCAGAATGCATGTGATTGGCTGCAGAATTTCAAATTGGCTGCATAATTGCATAATAGTGTATAATAGTGTGCACTAAGTGCGCACTAAGTGCGCATGCATGTGATTGGCTGGGAATTTGAATTGCTTCCAGTATATACAGCGCCTACGCAGCGCCTTTTCATTCAGTGTGCTCCAAATGTGCAGGAGACTGATTTTGTGAAGGACATTACAGAACGGACAAACACACTTCCACAATGGTGTCCTTTCCATTTATGAGACCAGTCTTGCACCATCCAGACCTCATGTGTTGAGTTAGACCGGAAAAATAATCAGAGCTGAGGTGGCAATCTTCAACAAGAGGCCAGTCCTCAGCAAGGGGGGCAAGTCTTCAGGTACAGTGGGCAGCACCAGATGAACAGGGGGAATCATCCACAGGGGTTCCTCTGCAGGGAAGGTAAATTTGTCCACAGTAGGGTGATATCCTTCACAAAGAGTGGTGCAAATCCTCAGGAGAGGAAGGATGGAAGTGTTCCAGGAGTGGCCACAGGGCCAGGCTGGACCTGGTGTTTTCACAGATCCCCACTACAAAGCTACAGGTCCCATCTCAAAACAGGTATCTTCTCCAAATGCTGGTGGACAATATCTCAACAGGGGTTCATCCATAGGAGGGTGGTTGACATTTTGCCAGCGAAATTGGAGCAAGTGAAATCAAATCACTTACAGGCAGGGTCTTCCAAAAGTATGTGTACACCTGTTTCATAGTCAAAATGAGGATCAATGTTGGATCTTTTTGGCTCTTTTGGTTCAATTTAGGTTGGGGATTGTGCACCAGGAAGGATTTCAGGAACTTTGAATTTTGGGGCTCTTTAGGTCAAAAAGTTCAAATTTAAAAATGTGGAAAATATGGGGTGTGGATGTAGAAATGGCTCTGTATCTGAGAAAGTGTAGAAATTTGGTGAAGGAAGTATATTGATGAAATGTAGTCTGTTGTATGGGGGTTTGAGTGGT
>JAAUXT010095312.1_pt1 | contig 13998 bp, 13 predicted proteins | sample 7278171 | NCBI WGS metagenome assembly JAAUXT01 (sample SAMN14350112, study PRJNA611818) | marine sediment metagenome | isolation source: surface marine sediment (1.8m) | place: French Polynesia: Moorea | collected 2018-08 | reverse complement strand
GGGTCATGTGATCATGTGATACCCCTGTGGGGGGGGGGGGAGGAATGCAGGCTAAAAAGCCAGCAAAATAGTGATATTGTGCTATTATGTGTCTATTTTCTATCTTATTAATTATTATAAAAATATTCAGAATATTAAAAATTGTCTGTAGAGGCCAGTGCCCCCTGGTAAGGGAGGAGTGTGCTGTGACACACTGGTCCCAAATGTTAGAACCACCGCTTACCAGATGGCATGATTGGAAAGAGGTTAATAAATACAGAGGTTCCCGCCCTCAGGGACAGTCTCTCCTGAGATACCAACCTGTGTGTTTGTGATATCACTACACTGCATTTCGAGTGTCAGACAATCAGAACGCTGCTGGCGCGAGAACAAGCCAGTTTGAGAGGTGCAGATGTCCTGAGACAGGAAGAACGATGGAATCGGATATGTTTCCAGATCTGAGGCGTTGCGGCGACGCGTGTTGCCGTCGGATACTCGTGACTTTCGGGACGTGACGTCATCATGTGGTGGGTTGGAGGACACAGGCGGCGGCTGGACCGACGCGGTGTTCGAAAACCCGGACTACACGGACACTGTGCGGAGCACGGACAGCACGGCGTCTGCGCTGCGTCGCTCCATCTCTGTACCGCCCGAACACACGTCGAGCCGCAGCGCCGAGCACCGCAGACACGCCAGGGAGGTGAGTGCGAATGCCACGTGCCCAGATTTCCAAATCTGTTCGGGTCATGCAATGTTGAAGGCTGCTATGTAAACGAAAATTTGTGCAAACAACAAGAGATCGAAAGATCGAACTGTTGGGGACCTTGTGATACGCGAGCACAACGACACCCTTCTCTCTCACTTCACAGGTATTCGAAGGCTACTTCACGATGCTGGGGAATGGGAACCAAAACTCGAACTCGGATGCGGCAATGGCGAGCGATTCTCACTCCACTCTGCCCGACTCTCATCCATCTCTCCCCGCAGAGCCCCGGACCCTCGCCTCAGACCCCTCCCTTCAGGGAGACAACGTCGAGTCCAGCCGGCTGGGTTCTGGGCGCCCACACCCTCCCCTCTCGGGGGAGTCGCAAAGTTTGGCTGCGGACCCTGCCCTTCCAGAATTGGAGCATTCGGGTGTTCCGTCAGCTGCGGTCGCCGACCCCGGACCCTGGAAACAGAAAATGACGGATTTGTTGGAGAATCCAGAGTACGTGGATTCCATCGAAAGCACGAGTAGTGGAGCTGCGCTGCTGGCCAAATCCGCGAAATCTATCAGGTGAGGCACACACAAGCACGCACGCACGCACGCATACATACACGCACACACATAGAGGCATGCACAGACTGTACGTACCGGTGCACTCGTGCCCATCTCTCCTCAGTCACCCGCCGGACGCGCGGCAGGACTCGGTGGAGTCCGGCGTCTCGGAGCGGCCGCCGGTCCACTACGTGCGCAACCTGCTCGTCATGAGTGTCGCCTTCTTCTTCCTATTCGCCTCCTACTGCTCCGTGAGAAACTTGCAGGTCAGTGTACGGCATCGTGGAAAAAGATGAGAAAATTTCGGCCAGAATACAGTCTTGACACCTTGACCTTTGTTTTCAGAGCTCGATAGTCGCCGACTCGACGCTCGCCTTCTTCACTCTGAGCACGGTGTACGGCTCTGTCTTCCTCGGCTGTCTCTTCTCCACCGTGTTGGTGCAGAGACTCCGCCCCAAGCGGACCATGGTAAGCAGTGACGTCAGGACACACGCGCGCTGACGCACACAAACACTTGTGTGCGAACATCAGCTCATTCTGACCTTCTCACCGTGTTGTCCGGGCTACGCGTACCAAAATTAATTTGAATTTGGTGTGTGCGAAAACTGTACGATTGCTCACGTCATCTCTTCTCGTTTACAGTGCATCTGCATGTGTTGTTTCACGCTCTTCATTGCCGCCAACTACCACCCGCGCTACTACACCCTCGTGCCCGCCGCCTTCCTCGTTGGCTTCAGCATGGCCGTCATTTGGACCGCCGAAGCCACTTACCTCACCAACATTTCTGTCTGTTATGCTGAGTTGACCGGAAAAGCCCTTCAGAACGTCGTCAGCAACTTCAACGGCATCTTCTACGGGATTTTCGGGACGTCGCAGATAGCTGGAGGGATCATATCGGCCACAATTCTGTATTATGGAGTGACGCCAGATTTCCAGCCGCCGTGGCCCAACGTGCGCGCCAATTCCTCTGCTCTTGAAGAGAACCTGGCAGGGCGCAATACTTCTTCGATGTTGGGCACGGAAAGCGTGGAGGTCGTGCCACTGTTGAATCGTGCGCGCAGCAACTCCTCCGTGCAGCATGGTGAATCCGTGCTGGTTGCTCCGACTGTGCGCGCCAATTCCGTCGCTGGCTCAGGGCAACACAGGAAGGTGGAGCCGGTGCGTCAAGGTGGACAATGGACGGTGAACGAGACGTGGGAGTCGTCTGCAGGAACTAGTGTGTCGATTCGCAATCCTGATGATTTGAAGGTAAGAGTGAAACTGACGCTTCCCATCCCACCCATTTGTTCTGAGGTTGGCTTCCTGCTCCAATCCGAAAGAGCATGCTCATTGACAGTTCTGATCTGTCTGTGTCTTTCTCCCAAAGGGAGTCACCAAACAGTGTAGTTCACTGACCTGTGCGTGAAGTTCACACTGGACAGAGTTTACGTGTAACGTTGTGTTTGTGCGCAGCCGCGGTGTGCAGCCAGCTACTGCAACAGCGCGCAGCCAGCAACACAGAAGACGCCTGTTGATCCGCATCTCCTGTACATCCTGCTCGCTATCTACGCGGGACTCATGCTTGTGAGTGTTATTTCAGAAAAGTGGCAGACCGCCTCACCGTTGGGGACTTGTCGGTCAATTGGGCTCAGATCTCACCGTCTCCTGTCTCTTCTTCAATGTGCTTCCTGACCCAAAATTACTGAAGCTGCAAGTGTCAAATTGCCCTTCGTTGCAGGTCGGGGTGTTGGTGCTGTCGTTGCTGCTGGAGCCGCTTGAGGGCGCGATGGCGTCTGCGCACCGCTCCTTCTCGCACCAGATGGCGGCGGTGCTGCGCTGGTTCGTCGACTGGCGCGTGCTGTGTCTGTCCGGATTCGCGCTGTACTCGCTGGTGTCTCTCACGTTCATGTTCGGCGAGTTCAACAAGGTGAGCGCGACGAGTTGGTCAGGAGTGCGCCGGTGTGCGTGTCAGTGTCAGTGGAGATCATCCAGAAGAGGTGACCGAACCTGCTGACCAGAAACAGATTGACCCTTGGGAGCCTGGCAATGACAAGGCGTGTGGGAGGGTGAAGACGTGGTGTTGTTGGAATTTGCTATCAAATGGGGCTGATGCACTCGTTGGCTTTGGAAGCTGCAAGCACCGATCTTTTTTTCATTTTCAGGCATTCGTGACGTGTCCGTTTGGCGTACACATGGTCGGCTACTGCATGATCGTCATGTCGGCGGCCAATTCCGTGTCTTCCTACGTGAACGGGCGCGTTCAGAAGTACACGGGGCAGCTGCCGCTTTTCCTGCTCGGTGAGTGTCCACGCTTGCTGAAGGGTTGCCACGGGATGTAACATCGAGGTGACCCTGGCCCCAGCCTTCGACTCTCGCAAACATGTTTCTCCCTGTGCACAAGCTGCAGTCATCGACAGACTTTCAATTTGTGCCACGAGGGGTTTTTTTTTTCTCGAAATTTGGAGTTGCACTCTTTGTCACACCATGTTGCTCACCCTTTTGTTTTGCCGACGTTCTTCCCATTGGAGCTTCATTACCACCACCAATTGATGTGATGTTCGCCGCTTGTTGTTGCGCATCAACCCATTGTGAACAAATTCAATGTGTTGACGATATCTTGTGGGCTAAACTGTTGCTGTTTATTGGCTTTGAAGCCTGGATGTGCAGTCCTTCGTACACAATGCTTCAACCATGCTCCGCTGGAAACGACAAACGTCGTTGTTTTGATCAAATCTTATGAGACTCTCTTTGTTTTTTGTTTGTCTTTGTTCCGAGCTTCAGTGTGGTTTTCGTTCTTGCGTCTGAGAAGATGTGCTGTGTTGTGCATGTGAAAGTTGCAGGATTCTGCGTCACGTGATGAACCGGTGGAGTACGCACGACAGGTAAAGTTCGGACGACAGGTATTCCGGTTGTGGCTCATGCACCAGCACGTTACAAAGTACCGCACGATTCTTCCTTTTACGCACACTGTACTCTCGCTACAACCTCTTCTGGGTTCGATGGCTTCTTGCTTCATCAAGTCTTTCGCCCTTGTTCCATATATTTTGGGCAAGTGGTATCTTTGCTAAGTTGGTTGGTGAAGGTGATAGGAACTAAATGCAGAAATAACAGCCTAAAATCACAGTTGGAAACGGGTCTACCGTTGAGCAAAACTGCAGTTTTGGCGCTGACCAAAAATCTTTGTGCAGGGTCTTGGGGACACCATTTGTTTCGTTGGGAAATTGGTCCCATTGCCACAAACAGGTGAAAAGGGAAATCGCTGGCCAGCGAATTGAGGCGTGAAGAGATGCAGCGTCAAGTCTGAGGACGCTGGTCTGTGAAGAAGGACCCAGGCGAACTCGATCTGACAAGGCGATCTGAAACAAATTGGCAGCCATCGATTCAGAAAACCAATCAGGCACACATGAATGGACGTCCCTGTGTTGTTGCAGTCGGAGTGATTGATTCGACGCTGCTCGTGGTGATGTTGCTGTGGAAACCATCGCGGGAGACGCTGCCCGTCCTGTTCGTCGTCGTCGGGTTCTGGGGTATGGCGGAGGCCATCATGTTCACCCAGCTCATCAGTGAGTAGAACCCGTCCAATTTCTTCTTGTCTGATTGGCCACAAACTGGTCAACGCTTGTACACAAACTTATCTCAAACTGACCTTTTGAGATGTAACCGGTCACTTGTAAGCTTTCTTGTCGGTACGGATCAAGCTGTGTCCAATCCAGCAAAACTTACCAGACAGCAAAACGGAACATGGGACGAGCTGAGCGGTCATGTTTTTTGCAGGTCTGTTCGCGATTACGTTCAAGGACAACAAGGAGCCAGCGTTCGCCGGGCTCAAGATGTTCCAGTCAGTCGGCGGCTGTCTGAACTTCGCCACAGCCAAGTACATGTGCACGCGCACCAAGGTGCTGATCGTGGGCGGCCTGCTGACGTGGGCAGTGGCGGGCGTTGTGGTGCTGGAGGTCGTCACCAGGCGGCGGGAGAGAAAGGCGCTGCTGGGTCAGGTGGGTGTGTGGGTGGATCATCTGGGTTTGGGGACAGGCAAGAGCGAGGGATGGGTTGGGTGAGAGTTCGGCCTCTTGCTGGACGCTTGTGGAGCGATTGTGATTGTTTTTGTTGGTGCCCGAGCAGACTGGATTTGATTGCTTTTCCTTCAAGTTGCAGGCGCCAACGAGCAAATCGCCTTGCAATGGTTACGGGACAACAGAAACGGCGCTGCCCACAGAGGGACAGAAGGCGAAAGATGCCAGCGAATCGATGGCTGTGTAGATTCCTCATCATGGGCTGTGACCAGCTGTTTCATTGCTTCCTGTTCAGTGTGGCGAGGACATGGATCTGCCAGAATCAGGGGAATGAATCTCATTTTTGTCGTCACAGAATTTCCAGACTGGTGGAATTCTTCGATTTTTGTCACCAGCTCTGCATTTTGAGCGCTCAACAGTGGGTTTACGATTTCAAGCACTGATGGATTGACGGTTAGATCTGGGCATGCGTGAGGCCGTGACTGTGTTCACCTGTGTAAAGGACGCCTCTTTTTGCCCTGAAAGTAAACCGCCGTCGTTCGAGCTGCGTCTGAAACAATTTTGCCGTGGTATCTTCGCTCCAGAGAATTAAGGTGAATAAATGTTGAGGTGCGTCTTATTTTGGTGCGACAAATTCTGTGAAGACGGGTTTGGGTGCGGGCGCTGTTTGAACACGTGTCCCATCGGATCGCGTTTTGGCGCGCGGTTGCAACTGCGTGCGTATATTTGTGTTCTCGTACGTCCAATTGTACAGGCGTCGCACTCTCGTAAAACTAAAAGCGATTCTGGAATTGGTGCGTATCCGTGTTTTTGTACACTTGAACCAACACACTTTCCGCATGCTGCGTCTTTCCAGCGCAGTGCACTTGACGTGGCTCATTTGCTGAAAATGTGATAGACTACGCTTCCTGCGATCTCTGAAACACATTGTGATGAAAAGAATATCAGACTTTGAAACATGTCCGTTTGTGGTAAAGATTTACGTGCAGACTTGTGTGTGATAAAACATTTATTGTGCCGAGTTTGTTCATCGTTTTTCTGCATGTCTGGAAGGTTGTGTCAAGTCATGCTGTTGCCATTGGCAAGTTGTGACAGTCAACGCCAAAATCACTCAGCTGAAAACAGTGCAATATTTTCGCAGTCATTCCATGTGCATTTTACACACAGCTTGCTTTGTACGACACATGATCCGCCGACTTTTTTCTCAAGCAGCGCTTTTTCATTTCAGTTTACAGTAGATCTATTTTCATCGAGACAAACGTTTTGGTTGTTTTTGTGCCAAGGTGGTGCTTGACACCAGTGATGAAATGTTCAGAACATTCCGCAATATGTTTGGTGGTGGTGGTGGGGGGGGGGGGGGTCAGTGTGCGCAAGACGCACTTCATGTGTCCCTGACATAAAGTGGAGCCTCAGTGTATTGTTCTCGCGCTGTCCAGTTGCCCGTGAGAAAGTACCTACCACCCCCAACAAGACATGTGTCAAGGGAAGGGGGGATGGGGTCAACTGACACATATTTGGCAAATGTCTCCTGTTTATGTGACATTGAAATATTTTCTATCACCCAACATGACATGTCACGTGACCTGACATCAAATCTTGTTTGCTGGTACCCCCCCCCCCCGTCTTCTGGACGTTCAGTTTTAGGCGACACCGGTGTGAGATGCACACTCCGCCGAGTGTTATACATGTGCTGTCGGCACGTTAATATGACGTGAGCTCTGGTGAATTGATGTTGCGACCAAACGCAGGAGAAGTACCTGGTATCTCAGGAGCAACGACCTAGATCGGATTTTATTTTTCGCCAAGTGCCAGAAAACATCCTTTCAAGTGCCACAAGTGTTTGCAAAATCTCGAAAATGGTGTGTGTGTGGTATGTAGATGTGCGTGGAGCTACGCTTTTGGTGGAAGCAATAAAGTGTTCGAAAACTGATCGAGGTCTGTTTTCATTTGAGACAGGTTCACGGTTGTTGTCGTCAAACGGTGGTGTCATCTTTGACGGTGCGACGAAGTGCGACTTTTCTTGTTGAACGACCAAGCGAAGCGAAACTGAGACAATCTCTGGCAAAAACTTCCAAACCTGGTCACAAAGCCTCCGAAGTTTCAGACACGTCTGTTCCCGGGGGCGGGGGGGGTGGGGGGGTACACAATCACGTCCTGCGGAGCGAGCCGGTGCCTTGCAGGGAGGGAGTTTTCTGGCAGTGTAGCACCAGCCCAAAGTTGGGCACCACAGACCCAAAGGAGATCTAGGTGGGGTGACCTGCCCAAAATTTGAACTGGTCCTGTCCCTCTCCTCGAGAATGCAATGCCTCAGAACGCGTCCTGTTGAAAGCTCTGCTTTCTTGTCTCAACTGGGACAACCTGATATCGACGCATGAAACAGACCGTGTTCCGACAAGTGATCCACTCCAACCAATTTGATAAAAACGGTTTGCATGTATTTCTGTATTCTTCATTGAAACATTGAGGCACCAGAGTTCACGGATATCCCACAACGAAAGTTGACAAACATTTCTGGGTTCAGCAACAAAAGAACAAGAAACCAAAGCTGGGCCCCAGAGTTCACGGATATCCCACAAGGAAAGTTTCGAAGGAAGTATTGAGGGCCGAAGGAAGACAAAACATTTTTGGGTTCAGCAATTAAAGAAGAGATCAAAGATCAAAAAGCTCGAGGCGTGTTTCAGTTGTGCTCGAAACACTCATGCCAGCGACTCAAGTTCAACAATTCAGTTCATTTTGATTCACAGGAGGGGTGGGTGGGGGTTTAAAATGAACCAAATATTCTGTTTCGCAAAACGAACAAATAAGTTTGCTTCCCCCTGTAGGCCTGCGGGAAATTCGACAGTTCAGTTTGTCTTAAATTGCAGGGGGGGGGGCAACCATTCATAACATTGCTTTGGCCAAAAGGCAAACGAAATGAGGCGTTTTCAGCCAAAAGCAATGAAATGCCGTAAATCCAGACATGGCCTGTTCGCTGGCACATTGGGTGTGCCGAGCACAACTGTGCGGTGCCGCGGGCTTTAAAGTTAGCTTTGATCTCTTGCATAAATAGCTCTTCCGCCTGAACGTTCTTTGAGAGGAAACAATATCACGAATGTTGCGAGATAATCTGCAATATGATTGCTGCACAAAAAAGATCATTTCAAGTTTGTCAACAGAAAGAGCACAAAGTGCTGAACCCATTTGACACGAAGGTAGAACCGGTTTCTTCCACAGCTGTTGTGTTGGTCCGCACAGACGCCGCATTCGGTGACAGCGAAGCGCAATTCTCATGTCGGATGCCTGATCCGACAACAACAAAACTATGTATTGTTTCAAACATTTTTCAGACGCGTCATTCACTTATGTTCGTGACTGTGAGGACACACTCACGAGAAACACCCAAAACTTCAAGCAACGCTGTCGCCCAACGAGCGAAGATCTTGAAGAGCAGCAGCGGCATTTGTTTTTGTACAATGATCACAGGCACGTTTTAAATTCAGCAGGCTCCGTCCGACTAATCTGGAGATGCGAACACTCGACAGGTGGGACGAATGCAACTCAACGGACAAAATCTGCTGCGTGAAGTTCAGCTCCTGACGCGCAACGTCCCAATTTTTTGGCGAGGTTAGATTGATGCAAGCAGAAAACGCTTGATTCGTTGTTTCAGCTGGAATTGAGCAGATTCTCTGGGACCACGCCCACTCGTCAGAATCGTAAGACGAGGCGGACCGCGAGCTTCAGGCCAAGTCACACTGGAGTGTCTTCCCGCAAAACATTTCCAGACTGTATCTGTCATTTTCATTTGGAAGCAGTCTCACCAATCTTTCGCCCCCTCGCCTTCAGACACAACAGACATAACCAACGCAAATTTCAAGCACTTCAACTCAACTTCCAAATTCAACATCGCATTTTCTCCAAGAACAAAATGTGAAATATGGTGGTTTCTACCACTCAATTCATTCTTATCCAAACTTCCTGAGTTCCGAACTCCACGAAGAGCAAGGCATTCCACTCACAAGCAAGAAATGCTCTCATGAGAAGACACTCCAGTCAGGATGTCGCACTTTCACAACGAGACACCCCAAATGAGGAGGCACGGGTATCTGACCCTTTCAAGTCCCACCTGAAATTGCCAAACACTCAACAAGGCTCTGAGTGATATTTTCAGGTTGTCTGGCTATTTCAATTCAGACCTGAAACCAGGACACGGGGTGTTTGGCCATTTTTCAGGTGCAACCTGAAATGGCAAGACACCCATGTCTGGGCAGCCCGTGTCTCCCCATTTCGTTGCACCGGAAGTCCGAAATTGATTTGCGTGCTACGCCTGTATCACAACCGGCCGTTCTTGTTCGGCAGGAACTGATCGAGGGGTGGCAGCTTTGTGTCCATATTTTTGATGTTGTCGAACGTGTGTTCCAGATTGCGCTCCAGATTTCTGCACAGATCCGTCGCCTCGTCCTTCACCTTCTGACACACCCAGTCCATCGCCTGCTTCCCCTGTAACACAAAAATCCACCTCAGCACGCTTCCATGAAGATATTTCCAGTCCCATTTCCTTCGTGGACCCTCCCCCTCCCCTTTCGATCAAATCGTGCGATGCAAAAGTGAACCACGTCAGCAGGGGAGGGGTAGGTCAGGACACAATTTTGTGACAGACAACTCAAGTTTTGAACGCTTCTGAACCAAACTAACTGCCGGTACCCACGCTGGGGAAAAATCAGGATAGATTTTCTTTTTTGGACAAGCCGACACCTTGTATCGGAGACCAGGACAAAGACTAAAGACACAACGCCAGGGCAGAACAGCCGCTCTCCATTGAGCACCAGGCGGCTCTAGAGAAGTCAATTTCTGACAGACCAATTGTTATTCCCATCAAAGTGTGCCAGAGATTCTCGCCCCCCCCCCCCAACTTCGCAATATTTCCACAAACCCGCCTGCCACAGCAACATGCACGCACTTTTTGAGCGTTGGACGTAGCGCTGTTAACAATGAGCGTTTCCATGTAGCTGGTGAGAGGGACGCCCTGTACCGTGATCACAGACTCCTGCTTAAAGCAAGTGCTGCAACAAAACAAAACCGCACACTGAGGACAACACCAAAACATGCGGGGCGCCTGCACCGGCTGAGAAGCGACACAAACGCTCAACAAATTTCTTACGAATTGCTGTGGGCTATCGCAACAGGCACGAAGTTGAACCTTTTTTCAACAGTGTAAGCCATCAAACAAAATTCGCAAGAAATTTGTAGTGCATGCAGTGCTTCTCTCAGCAGACACCCGCAGCGCGGCGCTACGTACTTTCTGTGCGTTGTTGGTGCAGGAGCGTACAATGAGCGTCTCCATATAGCTGGTGAGCGGGACGCCCTGCACCGTGATCACAGACTCCTGCTTGAAACACGTGCTGCAAAATCACAGCACCGTGGTCGCAATGCAACGTTCTGTACGTCTCACTATTGTCGTTACTTTTGAGATTTGACAGACGATCAACTTTACTTGAGTTACGCTGATGGACTTATTCAGCTGTTGGATTTGGATTTTCAATCTGTCGAACTTTTACCTGTTTGGGTCCGTCGGGTGTGGCGTGTACACAATGTTCTCGTCAAGGGTCACGAACCGGTTGAACGTCAACTACAACAAACAAACCGCTGTACATTGTTTCTCTTGTCAATCATGGACAGCTGACTCGACGGGCAAGTTGAGTGCAGAATGTTGTTCCTCTGAAGAAAGGCCAAACATCACAACTGCACGTAGATCCACCGCAATCATACCAAACTGACACAAGATCATCACAGACAGCAAAGAAATTTTATGAGCACAAGTTTAAAACCTGTGGCGAACACATTGCCGCGTGTTTCTTATCAAGGTCAGTTCGCGCTGCACCCAAATAGCACTGGACAGGCACAAGGTTGGTCTTATTAACTGAGCTCAGCGAAACGCGAACGAGCAAAGGCATGACGTACTTGATATCTTGCAAATGTGGCACCCAACACGAAATAATGTTTGATCACCGAACATTTTCTAACACTTGAGATCAGAACAGCCTGGATTGATTTCTTTGATTACAACACGCTTTAGCAGTCGCCGCGTATCAAACACACAAAAGGACAAGACAGCCGGGACACCGAACAGGGCAGAATTCACGAGCACAAACATAACTTACATTCCTGGATCTGAGAGTCATCTTTCGCTCCTTCGGGTTGACCTCGGAGTGTTCGCACACGTAGCATGCGTCCTCCACTCCCACCAACTGCAAACAAAACATCACGGTTTTACATTTTTACATCGAAACGTTGCTGCATTGCCTTGATGATTCCGAAAAGGAGATGCTCACGAGCACCATTGCTCACAGCATACTCACCTTGATGGCCCAGCCAGGGATGCCCCACTGCGTGGTGAGGAGTCGGTGGGAGCGAAGCGTGCCGTCGGTGGACACGCTGCGGTCCACGACATCGATACCCGTCACCCCTGGGTTCATTGGGTTCGGATATTTCCGCCACGCCGCCTGCACCACCGTCTCCCACGGGTGGCTGCAACACACAAGTGCAAACTAGACGTCGCACCCAACGAAAACATACCGAAGAGCAGCGTTCCGGGCGAAAGAAACAAATTAGCAAGTCACTCAGCTTCCAAAAAAAGTTTCACCCAAGGCAGGAGACCCCCCCCCCCAGTACAGACCCGGCCAGCTAAAGCCCTGGAAGGGGGGGGGGCACTGACGAGCTTGTCAGGTCCCCCCTCCCCCTGAGGTGCCTGGAGTCTACCAGGACAAGACATTTTGGAAGCCTGCCACACAGCCCCAAATCATCACAGCAACGTCAAAATTCGCAACAGCATTCATCTTTGAACACCCCCAGTTGAAAGTACGGTCTGTTCACGAGTGGCTGACTGACCGAATGGACTTCGCGACACTTTCATCAAAAAACAAGAAATGTTTCTTGGTCCCATTCACCACAGCTGAATCCGAAGTGAGTCAGGTCCCGCGAGTTTTGTTTGGTGATTCCTTTCACTGGAACTAGATCTCGTTCCAGATATGTCTTGGACTCTACTTGGATCCCGTGTTGCTTGTGTGGATGATCGAAGGGCAAATTCCATAGCATTTGGTTCAGATCTAGATCTACCCTGAAAAACTCAGACACCTCCGTGAACTGGTTTCCAATTCGGACACTGTGCATTCTGAAGAATCACAACAGCAATTTTCAAGATTTCGAGTCAGAACTTCGGGTGTGGACAACGAATCCATGAAATCCACTCGTCCATTCATTCTTCCACGGCACACACGCGGACACATGTCCTGGAACATGAAAGTCAATAAACGGACTCCACTGCCCCAGCCATCAATGACACAAAGGACAACACGTCCAAACTTACTTAAATATGTGTTCAGATGTCCAGATTTTCATTGTAATTCTCAAGAGAGGTGAAGATGTCCTTCAGATTGACGTAAAATCCACTGAACTCTCAAGAGCCTGCTGACAACTCGACCTTGATGATGACGTCAATCTAGGACACAAAAGAGTTCAACCCAAGGTCTGCTACAAACATCAGCCAAAACGACATACGTGCGTATGTCGGTTCAAGCTTCAATGTGAAATAAGGCAGAGTTTTTGGAGAACTCTGAGGACAAAATTACACGCTCTGTGGGCTTTGATGTGAACTGTCGCACAAAAATCAAGGCGCAAAATTTCTCGAATTTTCTGGCGGATTTGGCCTAGATCTATCAAAAGCAAAATCTGATGAAACGTCGAGTTTCAATTGTTACAAAAAATCAGTGTTCAATATCGTTACAACCAAGTCATTCACAGTTGCATGTCACATTTTCCTAATTCGTGTTGAACAGTGACATTTCCCCAAACCCAAAAAGTCCGTATATTTGAAATCCGTATTTGTCCGGTACGCTGCCACGACCAATCAAAACAGTTCCTGGCGGCAGTTGTCAAGACGACAGAAAATGGACGCGGGTTTCCGTGCTGTGTTTTAACTTCAACACAAATCTTTCCTTCAAATTGCAAAGTACACAATCTGATACAAGAGTTGCCAAGTGAGTGTTCTCAAAATATGTCTGCATTCAGTGTCTTAAGCTTTTTCTTCTTCGAAATGTGCCAATCAACAATGAAATAAACTGGATCTACATCCAGTGAGAGTTCTCCAGCAGGTGCCCGTCCATGTGAGGTGGGCCTGAATGTTGGTCTTCGTGGTGTTTCGATAGTTCTGCACATCCAGTTGAGTTGTAGATCTATCACCAGTTAGTAGACTCTATTTTGAAGATCGCCAGCTGGTGACAAAATCAAGGCTGTCGAATCGATATTGGAGTCTCGTTTGACACCTTTGAATTCTGTTTGCCCAGGGCTTCCGGTGATGCCCGTGGGTCTGCAAGGAGAGGCGGCGGTGGTGGTGCCTCCAGACGTCCCGCCACCTCGCCGGCTTCGAACGTCTCGGGTGGTACCGCCCAGGAACCCAAAACTCACGCGTGTGGGTGACAAGGGGAGCAAGGTACCCAAAACAAATCGTGCTGTTATCTGTGGTGTGACACACCAGCTGTAAATTTGAACCACCGCGGTATAGGTGGCAGCACTGTTCATTTAATAAATACAGAGATTCGTGCCACCGTGGCCAGTCTCACCTGAGATACCCAACTGATCGTTTGTGATATCACTATATTGGTTCCCACACCAACGGATTCGTTCTCGTGCCTGTGCACACAATTGCGCGCTAAACTACTGAGCTCTAAATTGTCGACTAAAGTTTCACACCCTGGCCTAGCATTTACGCAGTGGGTCCGCTCACCTAAATCAGAG
>JAAUXT010147337.1_pt1 | contig 14000 bp, 19 predicted proteins | sample 7278171 | NCBI WGS metagenome assembly JAAUXT01 (sample SAMN14350112, study PRJNA611818) | marine sediment metagenome | isolation source: surface marine sediment (1.8m) | place: French Polynesia: Moorea | collected 2018-08 | reverse complement strand
GACTGGTTCCCTGTCCCGAACCCTGTTGACTGGTTCCCTGTCCCGAACCCTGTTGACTGGTTCCCTGTCCCGAACCCTGTTGACTGGTTCCCTGTCCCGAACCCTGTTGACCGGTTCCCTGTCCCGAACCCTGTTGACTGGTCCCCTGTCCCGGACCCTGTTGACTGGTCCCCTGTCCTGGCTCCTGTTGACTGGTGCCCGTGTCTCGGTTCAGGTTTGGTTCGCGGCCGCGGCGCAGCTCTTCTACTCGACCAACCTGGCGTGGGGCGGCATGATCACCATGGCCTCCTACAACAACTTCAACCACAACTGCTTCAGGTCAGTTTCAACACCTGCCATTCACACGTTCTCCGCCCTGTACACACACCCTGCCAGTTTTCGCTTATCACAGCGCGCAAATCGAACAGCCCCACAGCGTCTGTGTGTCTGCAGGGACGCCATCATGATCAACATCGTGAGTTTCTTCACGTCGCTCTACGCCGGATTCGCCGTCTTCTCCATCATCGGCTTCATGGCCAACGAGGCCGGAATCGAGGTCGACAAGGTCATCGACTCGGGTACGTAGGGGTCAAGGACACAAGGTCAAGTTCACTGAGTACGCACCCGGGTGTTTTGGCGAGGCTAGCGCCTGTGTCCAGTCAATGAAGGAGTCGAGATTCCCCCGTTGATCGCCAGTTGAGAGTAGCAATTGGGAAGTGTCCTCAGTTCTTTGAGGGAAGAGTTTTTTCCCGCCCCTACCCCCCGCGTGGCCCTGCGGTCACCGTGACCCCGTTACCATGACGACGCTATTTGCAGGCCCGGGACTGGCGTTCATCGTGTACCCGCGCGCGCTGAGCATGATGCCGCTCGCGCCCATGTGGTCGGCGCTCTTCTTCTTCATGCTCTTCCTGCTCGGCATCGGCTCGCAGGTAGGTGGCGCCGGTGGCGTTCTCTGCAGAGGTGGGCGTTTCCGGGGCAACAGGTTCTGCGCCGTTGACGACCACCTGCTGAGCGTCGGAGCGGTGACGTAGTACGCAGAAAAAAAATTTTTTTTGTCCGGTTTTTCGTCAACAGGTCTGCGCAAAATTTGTCGGTTTGTTGGTGTGCGTCTCGGGTGACGTCACGTGACGTCACGCCTGCGTCGGCGTCATCGCATCCCGACGTTCAGCGTCTTTGCGACGCGAAATGCCGCGTTCTTTGTGGGACACTTCCCACCAAAATTTAAATGTCACCAACATTATCAAACGCAATGTTTGTTCCCCAGTTCACATCAGATTCCGTGTTGAATTTTGAAGAGCGAAATTTCAGGGCCACTGGAAAAAAAGCGATTTTTGTTGTGCAGGTGGCGGAAGGAAAAGAACACGTGTTGGATTTCAGAGATCTTGTTTTGTCGTGGCTATTTCCTTCTGACGCGAATGAAGTGGTGTGTTTTCCGCGAAGTCGTGTTTCTGATGTCCGGAAATAGAAACAATATGTCTCCTTCGTTTACATCACGTTTTTCTTGGATCAATTCCACACAGGTGACGATATCACCATCATCTCTGTTCATTCAACACCTTCTTGAATAATAAGCTTTTTTTTTCAGCACCGCATTGTCAAGTGAAATTCGTGGCAATTCGGAGAAGATTGTCTTGCCGAAATTCACGCCGTGACTGCGCAGAACATTATTAAATGTGAAAAGTCATTTTCTGGAAACGAAACCCACACATTTCTCGGCAAAATACTTTTCTCTGGTTGCTTGGAAACGGTTGATGTGTTCACGGTGTCACGTTCTGCCCCCCACCCCCAGCCACCCCCGACCCGCCCGAGCGAACGTCAGTTCGGTCATTCCTCACAAAAAGTTTCCCGCTGTGTTCAGTCTTTGTCCACCTGCGAACGAACAATCCCTGGCGTCCTCTGCGTGTCGCTGTCGTCGAAGGTGACATTTCTTCGTGACGCGTGCGCAGATTGGACAGGGCGGCGGACAGGGGTGCGGGTGTGGCCAGGAACGAGGGTCGCTCCCGGAGCCCCCCCCTCCCCGGGGGGGGGGGTGCGCTGGGTACCCGTCTGTGTGGGGTGAATAAAATTAGTTTCTGCTTTTCAGGGTGGAGCCTTGGGGTGAGATTGCGTCGACACGACACAACCGTTCATTTTGTACCCACTGTTTCAGCCAAAAAACGACGCCTTGGTGTTTGAAGCGACAGTGGAGAGAAAGAACTCGTCCCCAATCAGAACGTCCAAAATTGTGAAAGTGTTTCTACTAGTGGTCACACAGCAATTCCATTGTTTGGAAATTTGTGCTCCAATTTTGCGTCTTGAGCTGCGCTGTTGCTTCAGTGGGAGGGTTCCTTGTCTGCTCCGTGCGACGCCACTTCGCGCCGCTCTGACGTCAGCGTCACGCGCAACGTTGAGACGTCGGACGTTGGAAGCGGGATTTTTTGGCGCATCTATTGGCTTTTCGACTGGAAAACAAAACCACGTGTCATCTTCAGGCAAATTGACGGGGGATAAAACGTGAGTGCCTGAAATGCGGCTTTTATGTTGTCTGACGAAGCAGACAAGTTTCCACAGGCGTCACTCATCGTGAGTGTGTTTTGTTTGCCCTGACAGCGTCAGTTACTGGGTGTTGGCTGAATGTTAGTTGCCATGGCAACGGAGGATTCCTGCGTTGCGTCGTTGCGTCCTTGTTTTGCGCTGTTTGTTTTCCTGGGTTTGACACCACAAGCAGGAGACTTTGTTTCTGATAAAGTCTGTTCACTCGATCAACTGTGATTTTATCAGTCGCACGCCAGTATTGGGGTCTGATCGTCCACACATTCGTCATGCAGGAAAACTTTTGAAATTCGTGAGTAGCACAGCCACTCCCCACTCTCCACAACACTCACCCCCTTTGAAGACAAAACTCCTTTTCTGGGGGGTTCGGAACTTTGGCTTGGGAGATGGCAAAACTGATGACGTCGACAACACACACAAAGTTTGAGCTGGTGCGACGATAAAATGACGGGTGCGCATGCGCCGTTGTTGCCATGGTGATGAGGGACGGTTTGCAGATCAATGACGAGTGACTAGTTGCAGACTAACCAATCCCTATGTCTGACCCTATCACCGCTGTTCACACGTGTGGCGCCCTCGTGCGGGAGAATCTGACATTTGAGAGGCTGTGGCTCCTGGTGCGTCTGGTGTAAAGAACTGCGTGTGCCTCAATGAACGCACGGGCACAACGCCCAATTTCTTGTGGTGTTGCACGAGCGTGCGCTAACGCAGACGCACCCGATGTGAACGACGGGAAATCACGATGGTGACAGGCTCTGCTCCTCAGAGCACAGCGCCCTCTAACCCTGCGGTGGGAGGACTCGCCAGTGTCTCGCTGGCGTCCGTCCACCTGTTCCCAGTCCTTGCAGAATGCCAAGTCCAAATTGGGGGCAGTCAGTTTTGATGATGCTCTCTTGGCGGGGATGTTTATTTTGGCGGGTGGGTACACGTCAGAGTGTGGTGACTAACTAACCACACGCTCAACAGGTTGTGCGCGCGCATGCTGTTTTGCTAACTCGTTTCCATGGTGATTGAATTGAAGTTTGATCCCTGTTCTTCTCAAAGTGCACCGTTTCACATAAAACACGGGTGTGCGAGGTCTGATGGGTGGAAGGCTTGAGGGGTGCTGTGGTTGGCTGAGGCGAGGCGCGGTTTGTGGGTGATGTTTGTGGCTGGTGAGAGTTTGACTGAAAGGTTGGTTTCACAAATGGCTGAGTTGCGCGTGGTGACAGGATATTTGCGGCCCCCCCCCCAGGGAAGGAGCAGGGGTTTGGTTGGGTAGGACCCGAACCCCAGGGGCAACACCAGGGGGCGTCGAAATCTGTGTTGACCGTGATGTCTGGGTGGAATCTACTCCTTGGTTTGGATGTGGATGGAAGTTGCTTGTGGTTCAAGAGATCAGGATTCTGCCCGGTCAAACACAGAGCCGGAAGTCACAAGATACGTGGGTGTGGTGCGTGGTGTTCTTTGGATGGGGTACTTGCTCTGACTTCTCCGTTCAGTGCCGCGTGCGTGCGTGTGTGTTCGTGCGTGTGTGTGGGTGCACGTCGCTCTTCGTTTCAAAAAGGAACAAACTTGTGGAAGCGCACAGTGTGGATCAAGTGGGTTTGTGGTCTTTGCGTTTTCTTGCGCCGTCAATTCATGCAAAACTTCAGGACTTGCAGCTTTCTGCGGATTCATCCAGGAGGACCTTTCAGACGCGAACGTCGTGCGCTTTCCAGTCAGGGTTGGGCATGCTGTACAATGTTTTGGCCTTTTCTGCGGCTTCTCTGTGACATTGGACTGAACCCATGTTTGTACGAATGAAGGACGTTGGAAAATGTGACTTTAGGAGCGAGTTTACTTGATAGGTGGCGCCACGGGGTGAGGTTGCGCACATCGGGGGCTGTGCTCCCCAGATGGCGGTCCGGTTTCTCTGCCCGTCGAGCCTCCAGACCGGGTGACGGTAACGGTGCCTTCTCTCCTTCCACCTTTTGACGCTGACGTGGGTCTCAGAATCTGTTGGGATTTTTTCGCCCTTGGGTGTGGCTGTAAAGCTTAGTTCGTTGAAAGCGGAAGCGAACACACATCAGAGGGAGTTGTGGTCTGCTGGGTGTGCAGGACAAAACAACCGGCTCAAAATTTGGAGAATAACCTCGTCGTCTGCGTTTGGACCAACCACCCAGTAACTGACGCGCCACACAACTGTGTTGTCATCTTGTTGGATGAAGAGAGGTCGGCGGTGCGTGACGCCTTGACTCCGTAACTTTGGGCCTCTCTTTCAGATCAGTTCTCAAAACGAGGCTTAGGCGGGGAGTGACGCCGTGACAACACACGTTCAGCCTCTTTTTCAGATCCTTCATTTCACGCGTTTGAACAAAGGCGAACGCCCAATGATAGCGTGTGACCCAATTTCAAAACGAGGCTTGGCGGTGAGCGACGCCATGGAAGCCCTAACTCGACCCTCGTTCTCAGTTCAGCTTTCAGCGAAAACGAGGTTCTTGGGCGGTGCGCGACGCCTTGGGAAATCAGACACAAAGAACCTGATTGGCTGAAACTGTGACGTCATGAATGTTTTTTACTCTCAACAATAATCACCCATTAGTTTGTGCTTTTGCAGATTATCGTGAGATGACTAAGATTTGTAAATCTATTGTCTGTATTTTTTGTCAATTCCTGGAAGTAGGTTTAAGAAAATGTAAGATTTTTTTACTTGCAAAATGCACAGCCCTGTTTTCTTTTGGAAAATAACAGATATGAGGGGAAGTGGACCCAGAATTCCTTGCAAATTCACCCGTTTCAAGAGACAATCATCCTGGGTCAGAAACGAGCGTTGCTGCACAGTGAAATCAGACGCACGTAGAGAGGGACACGCGCGCATGTTCTGGAAAAGTTCATTTCCTTGTGCTGTATCAAACTACCCTGGATCAGTGCTCGTGGCGGCCATGTTGTAACGTGTGAGTTTGCCACCAGATGGTGCTCATCGAGACGGTGGTGACGGGCATCGTGGACGAGTTTCCGCGGCTCGGTCTCAACTGGATCCTGCGTCTCTTCACCACCGTCTGCGTCGCTGTGTTTTTCTGTGTGCTGGGGCTGCCCCAAACCACCCAGGTACACCACCCGTCCCCGCCCCACCCAAACCACCCAGACGTTCTCTCACCCCGCCCGCCCAGGCGTTCAACACCCCGCCCATCCAGGCGTTCCCTCACCCAGGCCACCCAGGCGTTCCCTCACCCCGCCCACCCAGGCACACCACCCACCCCGCCCAAACCACCCTGACTTAGTATTCTCTCTGCCCGCCCAACAACCACTCAAAATCTCTCACCTCACGCACCCAGAATCTCTCGCCCCGCCCACCCAGGTGCTATCACCTCGACCACCCATTCATTCCCACGTTCCATGGCCCCACCCACGCCCGACCCCACCCATCCTTGCGGAAGATCTCAAACGAACAGTAGGCAAGTCCCACAGGGTGTTGTGTTGGGTCTCTCTCCCAGGCCAGAACGTCTGACGTCAGGTTTTTACCCAGGCGCGACTCAGTTGAGCGTTTCGCGTCCCCGTCCCCGGGAACAACAGGCAGGGAATCGGTCGAGATTCAGTCAGTACACAGATCCGCACACACAACACGCACACACCACACACACTGAGGTCATCGGTCGTTTCACGACACGGAGGCAGCTTTGAGGTGTTTTATGTGAAGACTGCACGTTATTTCTCTGTCCATCACCTGTTTGTACTAACACGCACGGTTCTCCAGGCGCGTGGCGTTCTTCACTTCCGGTGGCCCACGGCTCAGTGGCGCCGCGTGGCGAGCTGTGTTTCCTCGACTTCGTCTCACACTTTGTTTGCCCGTGCATCTCCTTCGCTTCGTTTTCGTTTGTTTTGTCTGGTCTTGTCTTTTGCCTTGAACTAGAGGTGGATGCGGTGCCTTTTCTATGGGAATACAGAAGGCATCGCGCCACCTCCCGCTTTTCGCGCTGTATGCGTCATGCGTTCTGTCCGCCAAACAAATCGTGGTCTGCGTCGCGTCCCTTGACGCGGCACATGACGTCACGAGGCGTTTTTGGACGTCCCGGCGCCGTCGCTGTTTGTGCGTTGGGTTTCGTTGCCTGTGTTGACTGCTAACGGTGAGTTTCCGGAGGGCCCCGCCCCGCCCAGCCCAGCCCCGCCCCGCCCTGCGGCGCCCATCTCTGGCTCCAGGTCCTTCAGTGGCTCCACCACGCGGAGTCGGAGGACGACGCGCACGCAGCTTCGCTCAAACGCAAGGAGCGCCCACCACCGTTCCCTCTCAGTTCCACACACACGAGGTATGGCTTTTTTACTGTTCCTTGGGCATATCCACTGTGTTCGCGTTTCACTCGTGACTGTCATTGTTGCAGCAGGTCGAGGGCCGTGATCTTCTGCGGTTTCTCCTTTCAGAGAAAGACGGAGTTTTCGACAATTTGTTTTGCTGGGCGTGTTCGTTTTGTACGTTAAGTGTGCAGCGCTGCGCTCGTCCAGGGGTGAGTGGGTCGAACGTGCCCACCTGCTGAAGCCAGGGGACCAACATGCGACGCGCGCGTTGCACGCGTGAAACGAACACGCCCAACGTGTCCGAAATAACACAATTTTGCTTCTGGCAAGGTCGTTCAGTCAATAGATGGAGTGTGAAGTCGTGGGTTGGGTTTGCTGGAAGTGTCTTGCGTTGTGTTTCGTTGGAAGTCACTGGGCCCTGAACGCAGCGCCCAGGGACTTGTTTTTGGACACAGCGCATGCGCAGAGAAAACCCGACCCACGTGCAGGTGAGCAGTGACCTGGGACACGGGAACAGCACGTGGATCTGGGACGTGCACGTGCACGTTGGAGAGGTGGACGTCTGCGTGTACGTGGGCGTCGTTGACGTGGTTTGCGCTGGTTGAACAGATGGTGCAGGTGGAGACGATCATGACGGGGCTGGTGGACCGGTTCCCGGCGATGAACCGCACCAAGCTGACTCGCCTCGGCGTCGTGGTGGCGTGCTGCTGCGTCGGGCTGCTCATGGGGCTGCCCCAAGTCACCCAGGTACTGGGTGTAGCGGGGGACGAGCCACGTCCCGTGGGTCCCTCGTTCTCTGGGTCTCCCTCCCCAGGCGCTCCGGAGACCGAGGCTCCTGCGCTGTGGGGTGATTCCCACGTCAACCCCCTCGTGGGTCCATCTGGTGGGGACCTGGGAGGGGAACTGGATTTCAGCGTGTTGAGGCCCGATGACCACAGGCGCGTGTCAGCACAAACAAGAACAGCACGCAGCACTCACAAACACGTTGAAAACGCCATGCACTGCGCACAGAACACGTGCGACGGAGAGGTTTCCGAGGGGCGTGGATCTGGGCGTGAGCGTCAGCATGCGAGCAGCTCGTTTCCTTGGTGATAGACTTGTGATTGACGTCAGGTGTGTGGCCATGTGACGTGACGTGTGTGAGCGTCGGACGCCACGTGGCGTCGGGAACCTCTCTGTTGCGCTGAACATACGGAAGGAAAACGCAGACGTCATTGCTCAGTTCACTGTGGAGAACCAATCAGATTGAGGCTGTGATTTCGAAACGGGACAACGCGGTTTCTGGCTGCATTTTCCAGTCTGGTCAGGTTCTCCACACACGCACGCACACACACACACACACACACACACACACACACACAGAGCTAAACACATCACACACACACACACACACAGAGCTAAACACATCACACACACCACACACACACACACACACGCACACACACACACACACACACACACACACACACACACACACGTTGAAGCACGACACCAGTTGTTGCATGGGTGGCCAGTCGTCCTGTTCTACTGTTCCGACTCCTGTGTTCGTTCATTCAGACTCTCGTGTGCGCTTTTATGAAACGGTGCGCGGAAGGAACAGTCGGCGCAACGTCACTGACTGCGTCACGTCCCTGCGCAACTCAGTGCGCGCTGCATCCTGTGCCACGTGGGTCGAACACGTGACTTGGTTGTCACGTGGGGGAATCTGAACACGTGTTCCTTCCGCGGATCAGTGTTTTGCCGGCTCAAGTTTGCAGGGCTCGGGAAGACGAGGGTCTCCCACAGAGCTGGAGGCTGGGACGACCCTGGATCCCGTCACACTGGGTGCGTCACGCGCTGCGCTCCTGCAGACGTCAAAGGTTTTTGCAGACGCGGAACGCATGACGCACGCAGTGTGGATGCGGGAGCGTTCAGGGCGGTTCCCTCCCTCTCACTGTGGCGCCCCCACCTTCGCCGTGTTCTCGTTTTTTCTTGTGAATTTTTGGTTGTTTTGCAGGGACATTTGAGTTTTTGTATTTAGAACACTAATCATGGCACCATTCCTTGGGGATTTTTAGCAGGCAATAAGAATGTCATCGTCATAGATACCTGTACTCGTGGGTCAGATGGACCCGATGTCGTGAGGCCTGTGTTCACACTGGGTGCGAGCGTCGTGTGTTGCGTGGCAACGTGGACTGGGCGTGGCACAGGCCTCAGGGCGCGGGTCACGTAACCATTAACCGGAATCCTTGTTTGCAGAGGCGCCCCCGGTGGGATTTTTCTGCTGCTCAGTATTGTGGGACAAACGTCCATGTGAAATGCCCAAGGAATGGTAAAAAAGATACCACGTCTGTTTAACAGCTCCAACAACTTGCGAAAATTGACCCCAAAGCAACTTCGCTGTGATGCGAAGCAGTGTGAGAAAGTGCAGTAGTCATGCGCGGAGTTCTGTTGCCAGGTAAGTGCGTTTGTTTGTTCACTAAACTCGGCTTCTTCCGCAGCAAACGATCCTGTTTGTTGTTGACTGCCCTCACAACAGAGGCGTTCTTTGCTGCGAGCACTTTGCGCATTTTGTTTGGAACAAATTGGTTTGTGGTAGCAACTCCTTTGCATGGTTTCTGTCGTGTTCGTGTTCGGGTGTGTTCGTGTTTCTTCGGCGCTTCTTGCGACGCTGCGCGCTTGGCTGTTTCGTTTTGCAGCTTGGCGCGTCTTTTGAAAGTTTCCTTGGCAACGGTGCTGCTTGGTTGCCATGGAAGTTTTCGGCCGCTTTGTTCGTGTTTCCTTTGTTGACGTCCGTTTTGCTTTGCAGCTTTTTGTCCCGCAGAACTTGACTGTTGCAACTGTGGAATTAAACGCTTATTCTCCCCGCAGGAGCCGGTCCACGGGGAGTGGTTGACTCGCCGTTTGCCAGAATAGCTTCAGCTTCCTTAGCAACGTGTCTCTCGCCCCAGCAACCCCAGTGGTCGCCGTAGCAACTGTTCACTTTGTCTCTCAACTGCACGTTCTGTTTTAACTCCATTTTTCGCACATTTTTAGAGTCAACTTCGTGTTTCTAGTCGTCCTTGCATTTCATGCGTGTACATACATGTTTCGTGCACTCACATGTCGGTGTCGGTGGCACCGTTCGTCTCGACACAGTCTCAGTCGCAGCACTTTTCACACTTACTGTTCATGACTCGACTCCTGCGTTTCGAAATGCAACGCCGTCCTCTGCGCATGCCCAGGGCAAAAGGGCGCAAAGCATTTCGAAACGCGGACTCGCCTGTAGTGTGTAAGCAGGTAGCTAGGAACTGTTGTGTCTGCGCATACATGTGGTTGCCTGGTTACTGTTTCCAAGATGGTGGACCTGGAGACGGTTATGAGTGGTCTGTGCGATGAGTGGCCCTCCCTGCGCAAGATGCGGTTCGTGACGCTCTGCGTCGTATGCGCCATTTTCTTCTTCTTGGGATTGCCGGTGGTCTGTCAGGTAGCTATGGCAACCTTTCTTCTCAGCAATGGTAATGTCCAGTGTCCGCGGCAACGGTGAGACGATCGCTCGCCTCAAAAGCGATGTCCCTTCTGTTGCTTGGTAACGGGGCTTGGTTGGACACGCGTCGCTTGGTAACTGCATCAAACATGAGCACTCTCGTCTTCATATCAAGCTGCATGATTTGACGAAAAATTCCCCAGGCCAAGAAGAACAAAGAGAAGAGAAAGCAACAAATTGCAAGTACGTGATAGGTTTCCCCACTTTGCATCGAACTCGCTCGTGGGGGAGGCGGGTATTGAGTGTGAGGACATCACGTGGACAGGGCCCCACGTGGTCTCGCGTCACGCCTCCTCCACTCACGTGGGTGACCGGGCACGTGATGCGTCAGTGTGGCGTCTGCGCACGGGGCTCCAGAATCACTTCTGCCTCACTGCAGTTGTGCGCACATTGGCTCTGCTCCACGGAATTGGAGCAGTTTGGGCGCCCGGCGACGTGGGGGGGGGGGCGTCACATCGGTCTCTTCTGGCACAAAACTCCCGAAAATTCCTAACTGGAGGGGTGAATTGCTTCGTGTTTTGTTGGGCTTTTTTTCCGGAGGGAGGGGCGGACATTACCTTCCCTCATGGAAAGCTGGGGCAAAGGTGCCTTTTGCCCAAATTTGAGGGGGGGACCCCGAGTCCGGGTGGATTCGCTGGAGCACAAGCAGTGGAGTCCGTGCGCGGCGTCAAACGCCACGCAAAGCGACGCATCACGTGCTCTGGGAGAACGTTGGGTGACTGCGCACTGTCGGCTCGACTTGCTTTGCGATTTGCGTCCACGTTTGTTTGTTGGGTGAAGCTTTACGGCATGTGGCGCTTGCAACTCTCTTGGTGACTTTGGTGTTGTGGGGTGCAACCGGAACTGGCTGTCGTTTTGCTTCCGGTGTGGGCGGATGTGTGAAGCGAAGTGTGCGTGCGTGTGCGTGCGTGTTTGCAGAACGCGCAGCTGAAGAGACGCTGGAGGACGCTGATTGGCTGTGAGGCTCGTGTCGCACTGGACGCTCGGTGGACGCAGCGCCGTCTGGAGGGACGCGACGCACGACGCGTCCAGTGCGAATCGGCCTGAACGATTGTGACGGTGCCGGCGGAACGGGTCATTTCATCACGTGACCGTTCGGCTCGGGACGGGGGACGCACGTCGTACACTGGGAGGTTGAGCTGCAACCCGTGGCACAGTGTCCGTGTTACGTGGCATTTCAGGCTGGAAATCAGTTTTACTCATTTTGAAAATTTTAAGATGATGTTCAGTATTCCAAAAAAGAACCTCTTTAGAAACGGCTTCTCTTTCCTGAAAAACATCAACTAAATATTATTTGAGAATCTCGTACAAACAGATTTTCCAGGGTGAAATGCCACATCGCACGTCGCACGTTTTGACACGGCGTGTTGCAGCTAAACCTCCCTACTGCGTGCGTCGGCAACGCGGGACGCAAGAGACGGTTCCGCCGGCACGGGGGGAGGTGACGTTTGACCTTCGCGAACGCCACGTCTAAAGACGCGCTGCTCAAATTCCCTTTGGGGAGTGTTTGGGTTCCTCGCAAAAGTCGCCACGATTCTGATCAAACAGAAGCCTCCTCCATGTGAATGAATATTGTGGATGATTTTAAACGAAGCTTTTTTGTTTAGATTTGGTTGCGCGGGAGAGGATGGTGCGGAGAGAATGAAGAGTGTGTCTGAGTTGCCTGCAGTGTTCGTTTTGTGGGTTGTGCGTGCGGACGCTTTAGCATCGAGTGCCGCAGACGATCCAACCTGGAGCCAAACCTGTTTGGAAACAGCTTGGACGTTTGTACTCGCCTGTTTCGGACACGTATCAAATCAGTTCAAACAGGGGAAGGTTCCGATCACGTGGTACTCTCGCGGACCCAGGGTCGGGATTTGGGGGATCTCAGTCTCGGTCGCTGACAGAGGGGTGGGGTGGGGTGGGGTGGGGTGGGGTGGGGTGGGGTCGAGTGGAGTGGAGTGGAATGGGGTGGAATGGGGTGGGGTGGGAACGTGTTTTACCCTTCGGTGCAAGACAACGGGGCACGGAAACAGATTTATGGTCCAGGTTCTCTGGCTCTGCTGGAGACTGGAGATGGCGCTGCTTCTGTTTTCTTTGTTTGGCGCGGCGTCCGTGTGCACGTCTGTTGGCGCCGCGTCGCGTCGCGTCAGCTTTGCAACTGCCCCGCGTTTTCGTGCTGTGCGGCGCCCGACGTTCTGTTGTGGCGTCTCTGTGCTTTGTGCAACTCCTTTCGCTTGTCTTTCTTTGTGTAGATAATTTATCGAGTTGAGTTCGCATGCTTGAAATTGCTTGTCAGATATGTAGACAAAAAGAGGTTTCTTGCCAAAACTGGTTTCCATGGCAACAACTCGGGCAACTTCCGGTGGAAAGCCCCGGCTTGCAACGTCAACTTGTCAACTTCCGGTTTGGATCTATTTTCTGTGGGAGCGTTGCCATGGCAGCCACTTGCGCTGAGCCTCTTAGTTTTGCTTCAAACGAGCCTCGTGACCCGTTTCACCTTCTGCACACGGACTTCTCAAGACGCAGTGTTCGGCGCATGCGCGAAATCTCGGGCGACGCTGCCCGCGTCAAGCGGTGTGAAACAGTAAAATTCCGCGGGAAAATTGTCGCGTGTGCAGAAGTGTGCAACTGGTGACCAAACACCAAACAAACCTCATCAAGTTCGCAACGCATCACACGACAGACGCGTAGATCAGGAACACAAGTCACACCCAACACGAACAACACAACACACAACGCGCATCACATCGTGTGATGTTGACAACTGACCTCACGGTAAGGGCTTGACAAGACCAGCCCCGGGAGGGTGAGCGAAGGTAAGATCGGCGGGGGCAGCACAGACCCTCATCCCTGGCGGTTCGTCCCTTAGATACCCCCCGCAGGTGTAAGAGAGAGACCTAGTGATAAGAGACGCCTGGTTGACGAAGCGCCCAAAACTTGCCTGGTCAAGTGGAGTGGCTTGTTCCACCCAGCTTCGAAACTCTCGCAATCGAAATCAGTATGTTGAGCATAATCACAGAAGAAAAGACACGTTTTACATTTTGAAATTTTCCGGAAGTGGAGAGGCGCCGTTGGCGTCTGTTTGGGTCACGTGGTGCTCACGTGGTGTGGTCACGTGTTGCAGGGCGGGATGTACGTGCTGCAGCTGATGGACTGGTACTCGGCGTCTTTCTCCGTGCTCTTCATCGCTGTCGTCGAGTGCATCATAATCAACCACATATACCGTGAGTGCTGTTGCTGCTGCTGTTGTGTCCTCTTGGAGGGGGGGGGGAGGGGGCACACACGCGTCCGTCCCTGTTTGGCTCGGGCTGCTTCACTCACTGGTCGCGTCACGTTTGCGCAAGAGACGCAACAGTGACGAGGTTTACACGCTTTGCCTCGTGCGCTGGTCGAATCACTGCGGTAGTGACGTGACTTGACGTGAGCGTTGCTGTGCTGACGTGACGTGTTCACTGCTGTGCTGACGTGACTTGACGTGAGCGTTGCTGTGCTGACGTGACTTGACGTGAGCGTTGCTGTGCTGACGTGACTTGACGTGAGCGTTGCTGTGTTGACGTGACTTGACGTGAGCGTTGCTGTGTTGACGTGACGTGTTTGCTGCTGTGTTGACATGACTTGACGTGAGCATCGCTGTGTTGACGTGACGTGTTCACTGCTGTACTGACGTGACTTGATGTGACCGTTGTTGTGTTGACGTGACTTGACGTGAGCGTTGCTGTGTTGACGTGACTTGACGTGAGCGTTGCTGTGT
>JAAUXT010059325.1_pt1 | contig 14000 bp, 15 predicted proteins | sample 7278171 | NCBI WGS metagenome assembly JAAUXT01 (sample SAMN14350112, study PRJNA611818) | marine sediment metagenome | isolation source: surface marine sediment (1.8m) | place: French Polynesia: Moorea | collected 2018-08 | reverse complement strand
GTAATACAAAATTTTGAACTTTGCAGAAAACAACTGACGCCAACAGCAAACACCACTGGAACTGAACCAGCAGAGGAAGAGAATGCAGGTTATGAAGCTCTGGACTTGCATCACTACACAACAATCAACACAGCCACAAACAATGTTGCTCTTGATTCTGATGGGTATGAGGAACCAGTTGCAAATCCACACAGAAATACAACTGACTGTGAAAATGAGGTTCATCAGGGGCGAGTTTCCAATGTGTCTGAGATGTCTTCCATCTACCCTTCACACTACCAGCCCAGATCCAACAAGCCCAATGATCCTGAATATGAAGATATAGTTGGTGATCCACACAGCCCTCCTTCTCACACCCCATCCTATGCAGAGCCCTATCAGTTTAGTCCACAAAGGCAGAGTGAGCCAGTGTATCTGGAAATTCAGTAAATTGATCCAAACAAGTCTGAAACTTCTAGTTTGTGAAAATTTTCCTGCATTTATTGGCAAACACTGATATGTAAATTCAACCTGAATGAACTCTTCAGTCAGAAAACAACTTGTTGATGAAATTATCCTATGTGATCTCTTCATCCATGACCACAGCTGAGAAAATGTCAATGAAGCATAGTAAGATGTTTTGACAGAATGAACTTTTTTGCTGCATGGCTTGAATGACATGTCCTTCTCTACTGCATTGGATTTTTTGCCAATTTGTATTAAACAGGAATTAGCAATTCAACTTTTTGGACCATGTTTGGCTCACAAAGTCCATTCCTCATTTCACTACATAAGAAAGAGTCTGTTCACTGGACAACAGGCTGAAACTACTGGTGGAAAATTGTTCTCTGATTGTTGGGGTTTTGTACCATACTCAAGCAGTTTTTTGTGATGTAAATTTGTACATTTGTTGTTGGATCATTTTTCTGTTGTTCACCATGACCATGAGGTGTGCACTGGGATGATATACATAGCAATCAGGGTGATAAAAACTTTTCTCCAATGTAAGTGCTTGAAATAAAGTGTAACAAAATAGGCATGTTGCCTATTGCTGGTACTGTTGTCTTTGTTTACCACAACATGCAGCCAAGCTTTCCTCAGAGTGACTCTGTCCCACTTCACCTGTTGGGTGAACCATTCCATAGGTTCCTCTCAAGTTGATGGAGATTCCAGACCAGGCGAATTCAAAAGGCAAGAAATCAAGTTGGAGTGTCTTTCACACACACACATACACACACACACACACACACACACACACACACACACATGCCGCTGCCCCCGCCTGCACATTTGTTTGTCTTGGCATCAAGGTTCCTGAGCAACTTACGAGCCTGTTTGTTGTCAAACAGAAGAATTGTTTGGTGATGGTGGACCTTCAGGCAAAAACGTGTTGGTTTCCTCTCTGAAAAGATTTTCAGTATTTTGTGACGAAGATAAGCCAAGATGCAGAACACCCAAGTCATAGTCAGACAAAGTTCTGCACAAATCCAACCCACCCAAATTGAACTGTTTTTCCACCACGATTTCTTTTTAAGTTCAGGGAAAAGCCCTCTTGTTTCAGCATCAAACAACTTATCCTCACTGAACACATGTCAATGTGTGTGTGTGTATGTGCGTATGTGTATATGTGTATATGTGTGTATGTGTGTGTGCCCTCATTGTTTTGTTGAGTTCACCTACATGTTAGGCCTGCCAACAAAGCCCAAAATGGAGTCCTTTATTCTCAAAGCAGATGAAAGGACAGAAAGGTTATGTGGTTGCACCCCACAACTGGACTCCATAGCATGATTAAAACCTCAGAAAACTTTTGCCAAAAACAAACAGAAGTGGACCTGTTCTGTGATTGGTGTCATTGTTATGTGGGTCTCGAATATGAGGTACGCTACACACCTATGCCATGAGAAAGGTTCAGTTTAGCATCAAAAACTCAAATTTGGTGGCATGAACTGTTGGAGCTTTGCCTTGTGCACTGAACACCAAGCAAAACAAATTGTGAAACAAACACACAGAGATGTGGTGGCCCCTGCAGCATTTGATTTCTTTCCACCAAAAGAAAATGCTCCAAGTTTCCCGATTTCAGAACCTCAGCTTTTGTCAGGCCAGTTTTCTTCAAAAGAAATAGGTGTGACGAATATGAACAGTTATAAAAATGCTTTCATTCATGACACACAGAACAACAGAAGAACGGGCCATTGCTCTTTGGTGGCAACAGGGGTTTCCACATTGGTGACGCGCGGTTGGGCGGCGTCAGAATTTTTGACGCGCGCGTCAAAAGTCAACATGACGCCCAATGGAGAGCATTAAATTATCGGTCCAGACCGATCACAGACTTTTTGATGCACGCATCAAAATTTTGTCGCCGCATCACCAATGTGAAAACCCCTATTCACTTTCCTACCTGCATACACACACATACACACACTCACACACGCACACACACACTCACACACGCACACACACACACACACACACACACACACACACACACGAACACAGATGCACACTCATGCACTGCTTTTGCCCTGGCCTCTTGAATTTGCCTTTGTATCCAGAATGGCAAAGGTTCTAAAAAGAGTGGCAAATGTCTGAAGGTTATTTCTCTTTTTATCATTGCCAGTCAGTGAACAATATGGAATGCATTTTTTCCCTGTATTTATTGTGTCTTCATTGTATATGTTGCCAAAACATTTTCACCAACCACATCATTCCACCCACCTGATACAACAAAACCCACAAAACCCACAATTGATCAAAAAACAAGAAAAAAGAAGAATTCTTTTTTCTGACAAACCAGCATTTCTCATTTCTCATTTGGAAGAACAAACAACTGGGGTTGTGGAAAACTTGACATTCAAAAAGTATTTCTGCTTGGTGCAGTAGAACGGACCCAATTTTTCCAGACAAAACATCTGTGTGGTCAAGATGGTCATGCACCCTAGCACTTGACAGTTGGCAAATGTTCTAGTTGAAACTTCCTCAGCCTTCAAAATAGCCATATATGTCTGAAAGACTTTTGATCCAACACCCTGATTTTTTGCTCATTAATTTCTAGGATTGTAGTTTTTGACCGACTGAAGCTGAGAAACAAAAGCTTGAAGTGGTGATGTCAAGCCACTGCACCATCCCCAAAAATTATCATTACAGCACCATTTTTTCCAGAGTGATTCAGCTCAAATTCGAGACAATGGGTGAGGGATTCCAGAGGTTCCTCTCAAATTTGCTTGAGATTCCAGACCAGGCGAGCTCAAAAGGCCAGAAAATGAGTTGGAGGGTGTTTCACTCCTGTACCACCCCAAGCCCACTGCTGTTGTGTGCGGTTCGGGTCCCGGGAGAACCCATCCTCACAACCGCCGCTATGTGCAGCACTGTGGTCAGAAGCAGTCTCAGCTCAGCTGGACTGCCATAGTGGAGTAAGACTCAAGCATACACCTCAAACGTTTATTCACTCCTAACAAGAACTGGGTCACAGCTCAAGCACACAGGGTAGTCATATCTATATCTTTTATATGGCAGTGCAAGGTGCTGGCCCAGTGCACAGCTTCAGCTTTGCGCAGCTCCGCTGAAGCGGCTTCATCAGGTACTCAGTGCCCCACCCGAAAGCTGGATTGCGCATGTGGGAAGAGCCACTCTTCCACACGACACTGCCGATCCACCGCTGCGAGATACCCCGTCAATTGAGAAGGACAATAAACTAGGTTCTTTTCTTGAGGAAACATGAGGTGAGACAGAACACCTGGGCCTCAGGTCATGAGAAAGAGAAGATAACACATTTTGGGCAAACCAAATGCAAAAAGCATTGCATGACAGGGAGTTGTTAAACTGAGAGATTTTTGTTTGGTCATGAGAAAACGTTGTTGTTGATCGTCGAGGCAGTGCCAGAAAGCTCAAACTTCAGAAAAGAACTTCAAACCCAACACACCCAGAAAGGTGCCATTGCCAAGAATCGTGCAGGAGGTTGCGAGCGATTTTGGGGGTGGATCTCTTTGGGATCGGATGGGGTCCTTTTTGACCTGGCACCCTGTGAGCCCAAATGAAGTCACACATACCATATGCAACACACACACGCACACACGCACACACACAACACACACGCACACACACGCATGCACACACAGCACACACACACACACGCACACACACGCATGCACACACAGCACACACACACACACACACACACACTGGCCTCATGCCACGGACATAAACATTATTTGGGATCCAGGAACCAACAAAAGTGTGGACCCTTCTTTTTGTGGAAGACAGCCCAAAGTTGGTTGAGAATATGGTCTGCAGAGACAACTGTTGAAGCCATTGCGCTTTGTCTTTCTTGGAATGTCCTTTGGAAACAAGAAAGAGATGTAAAATTTCCAAAAGATGCACCACAAGACCACCAGGGAATGATTATGACTTCCAAATGAAACACTCTCTCTCAAAAGAAAATTATCTACGAATGACCAATCTTGAATCCTACTGATTGGCCTGGAATCAAATGAGCGGTTTTCATAGGTTGAGATACTGAATTTCAAACATGTCTCAGATACTTTTCCCCAGGTAGATCTGCCTCGAGCAACATTCCTCTCTGCGTGTGAAGGGGAGAAACGTGGCATGACTAGGGGCCTTCCAACCTGCCAGTTTGTAAAGCGGGTACGCTTCGCACCTGGGCCTCAGATCGTGAGAACCAAAGATCAAAGACATTTTTGGCAAGAAAAACTGCGCCAATCCTCACTAATTTGTTTTGGCATGTATGTGGAAAGCTTTTGAGACAGCGCAGGGTATACCCGTGCCTCATGCCATGGGAAAAGAAAGAAAAGACGTTTTGGCAACAAAAACTAGAAATATTGCATGACACGGGGTGATTAAACTGAGAATCCTGTGCTGAACACCTGTTTGGCTTGTCGTGAGAAATACAAATGTAGCTGTGGTGATAATTTTCGTCATTTGCGTGAACCACCGCCCTGTAGCTGAGCTGCGCCTCACGATTCTTGGCAACACATCAGTTGGGTTTTCAAATTTTCTCTTTTTGCCCCCATTCGCCTTGCCCTGAAAAAGACACAAGGTGATGTTGTCATAACATTGCCCTGTAGCTTGCATGACTCAAGATGTTTTGGCAAAATAAACTAGAAATATTGCGTGACTTGGGGTGATTAAACTGAGGATCCTGTGCTGAATTCCTGTTTGGTGCGTCATGAGAAATAGTTGTGGAGAAAATTGTCGACATTGGCGTGGACAAGTTTGATGTTTTGCGTCCACCACCGACCTGTCCGACAGCTGGGCCTCATGATTCTTGGCACACAACCTCAGTCAGGTTTTCAAAAGTTTCTCTTTTTGGCCCCCATTCGTCTTGCCAAAAGATCTGTCTTTTGCCAACTACAAGTAAGATTCAAAGCACCTGCCAAGAATGTGAAGCTGCTAGAGAAGTGTAAGTGCCTAGATGTAAGGAAGCTGCTGATGGTCTGATTGAGTACTCACAGCACAGAGTAGGATCTCCTCTGGTTGTACTAACAGTGAAAGGTACAACTCAGGTCTTGGGTTATTACACCCATATACCTGCTCAGACTTGTCACAGCCATGTGACAACCCATGGACTTAGGCAGCTGGGTGACCGTAACCCAAGGGATAACCGTTGAGCAAATCACACACTACACAGGGCTGAATACTACCACCAAGACACATAAAAGGCAAGAGATGACGTTCTCACGACATTGCGCAGTGCCTTGCATGACTCACGATATTTGGCAACATACCTTCAGTGGATGTGTCCACAAATCAACAGTACTGTTTGTGGGTGCAACGCACTTTGCAAAATGTTTCATTTGAGATGAGAACTGTGACACCAAATTGCAGACTGTTGCGGGCATTTTCTGTGAAGGAGTAAACCAGGAATATCACTCGGATATCACATGCAGGAATATCACTTGTAAGAAATCACAAGAACAACTGTTGGTTTGTGTAGGAAATAGCAAATATATTGTTGAAACTATTGGAAGGTTCACAAGTGTCAATCACTGTAACTGATTCATCAACATTCACTGATTATTCAAGTGAAAAAGAAGGTTGCCAGTAAATTAACAAAGATGACATTGGTGGTTTTGGCTGTATTCTCAGAGGTTCTGCTGCCATGTGTTGATGCTGAATGTAAACCTTCACCTTCCCCTCATTTGTCTTTTCTTTCCTGCAAAAATGAGTACAACTCCACACATTTCTATAGAAGAATTTGGGGCCTCACTGAGGTGCCAGGGGATATTCCTGCTGAGGCTCTGAAGGTGGATTTGATGGGAAACAATATCACCTCTCTTCCTAGTAGGGTGTTTGCTCACTTGTCTCAATGCACACATCTCTATCTGAGGGACAACCAAATTTCATCGATTGAGGAAAATGCCTTCAGTGGGTTGGAATCACTTGAGAGGCTGAACTTGCTGTACAATAGAATATCAGTTGTTCGTACCAAAATGTTCACAGGACTGAGCAATTTGAGAAGTCTTTTTTTGTCCAACAATATTATTTCATCCATTGAGCAGCATGCATTTCAAGGGTTAGAATCACTTCAGAATTTGTATTTGATTGACAACAGAATTTCGATTCTTCCAGCAAGAATATTTATTAGGTTGAGGAATCTGACAGAGCTCAGGCTGGATGACAACAACATTTCATCCATTGAGGAGCAAGCATTCCATGGGTTGGAATCTCTAAAGAAGCTGTTCTTATGGCAGAACAAGATTTCAGTGCTTCATACACGAATGTTCATGGAATTAAAAACTCTTGAATGGCTCAATCTGATTGGCAATCAGATTGTGTCAATAGACACAGAAGCCTTCTCAGGATTGACCTCTCTTCAGAGACTGAACTTGGGAAAGAACAAAATTGCAGTTCTTCAGTCAGGATTGTTGGCAGGACTGAAGAATCTGAGAGTGCTTTCTCTGGATCAAAATCAGATTGCGTCGATAGACACAGAAGCCTTTTCTGAGTTGGTATCTCTTCTCTCTCTGTCCTTAAAAGAGAACAAAATCACAGTTCTTCAGCGAGGATTGTTCTCAGGACTGAGGAATCTGGTTCATCTACACCTGGAGGAAAATTCTATTTCATCAATTGACAAACACACTTTTGGTCAGTTGGGATCTGTTTCAACACAAAATATGGATCATAATAATGTTCCAGTGGTCTACTCAGGACTGAGTAATCTGAGATATCTCAGGCTCTGGGACAACCAAATTAGTCATATAGAGGAAGGGACCTTTGATTCCATGTACAAAATCTCAGTCTTAAGTCTGTCTAACAATAGATTAACCACCTTGAGGCCAGATGTCTTCAGGAACCTGCCACGTCCTTTCACATTTCACCCAGGTAGTCCACGAACACCTCCACATGTATGGAACTGCAGCTCCCTCTGCTGGCTCAAGCATGAAGAGCAACACAAAACTGTTTCATTTGAACTATACATTGGAGCGGCTGACCCCTGGAAATGTCTCGAAGGTAAAGAGTGGAAAGCCTTTGATTGCGGTGATGCAGGTAGGTCTGCTTTATTCACTCACAATGATGACAGCAAATTTGCTCACAAGAAGCTGAGTCAACAAAACAAAAAGTCCCTGCCAACAGCATTCTTTCCAAACTGTTGACTGACTTCAGTTCAGTTGACAAAGCTTGTTTCAGGTATATGCCCAGAGCCTGGAGGTGTTCCGTTCTCCACCAGAACCAAATACAACAGACCCTACAACCCTGGTGATCAAGTGACTTACACATGTCTTCAGGGAGGAGGTGCTGGAACCATCACCTGTCAGGGTAATGGGAACTGGACCACAAAGCCAACTTGTACAGGTTATATTCTTTTATGTTTTGCTGTGTGCTACAATGACACAAGCTGGAAGATGGTTTCCAGTTTGCTTCCAAACTTTGGTTCACTTCTGGTTCTTTGCCTGGAACTTTAACTTTCAAATTCAAAATGCACACTGGTCAGACTGTGCCCTCAGTGGAAATCATTGATTTTTGTAGAACCACTGGCCCCAACCATGCAGCCTTCACCACCATCTGTTACCCCTCCAGAAGGTGAGAGAAGACAAACAAGAAAGTTACTACTTTGCAGACATTTCACAGCCAAAATGTTGGTGTCAGTTACTTTGGTTTGCATCTGCTGAAGGCATCTGCTAAATGCCAGTTATTATATGTGGGTTTGTGCATGGAGCTATACAAGACTGAGCAGTACTGTGTCTGTCATTTCTTTTTGAGGACAGATTTGACACCAGTCTGGATTGGGATCGGAGTTGGAGCCCCTTTACTCATGATCACAGGAATTGTAGCAACTGCAGCTATTGTCATTCAGTGTATGAAAAGGTGAGTTGAAACATTTCATTCAACCAGATGCCACCAGATAAAACAGCCTCTTTTTCTGCAGATATATCTTTTGTTGGACGTGCAACAATGGCTGAATGCATCAAATCCAGCAGCTGCAAAACATTTGCCATTTACACATGTATGAACGTTGCAGAAAACAGACTCCAACAGCAAACACCACCAGAACAGAACCAGCAGAAGAAGAAAATGCAGGTTATGAAGCTCTGGACTTGCATCCCTACACAACTATCAACACAGCTGCAAACAATATTCCTCTTGGTTCTGATGGGTATGAGGAACCAGTTGCAAATCCACATAGAAATGTAACTGAAACATCTTCCATCTACCCTTCACACCACCAACCCAGAGCCAACAGGTCTCACGATCCTGAATATGAAGACACAGAGAATGATCTGAATGCTTCTCCTTCTCACACTCCCTCCTATGCAGAGCCTTATCAGTTTAGTTCACCCCACAGAAAGGAGCCAAATCCACATAGAAATGCAACTGGCTATGAAAATGATATTGATCAGGGGTGAGTTTCAAATATATCTGAAATGTCATCCATCTACCCTTCATGCTACCAGCACAGGTCCAACAGGTCCAATGATCCTGAATATGAAGAAATAGAGAATGATCCAAATATCCCTCCTTCTTACACCCCATCCTATGCTGAGCCCTACCAGTTTGGTGTACCCAGGCAACATGAGCCAGTCTATGAGGAAATTCAGTAAATTTTGATCAACCCTGACACTTCCAGTTTGTGAAATGTTGAAAATATTCCTGCATTTATTGGCAAATACTCACATGTGAATTCAACTTGAATGAACTCTTCAGTCAAAAAGAACTTGTTGAGGAAATCATCCTTCTTTGTGACCACTTCTTCCATGACCACAGCTGGGAAAATGTCAATGAAGCATTGTAAGATGCTCTGCCACAATGAGGTATTTGCTCCTGTATGGCTTGAATGACAGGTCTTGAACCAAGCGTGCCATCTTCTCTGCTGCATTTGACTTTTTGCCAATTTGCATTGAACTGGAATTGCCTGAATCCCAATGTTTTGACACCATCTTCAGCTCACAAAGTCCTTTCTTCATTTCGCTGCATAAGAAAGAATCTGTTCACAGGACAAATAGGTGAAACTGCTGGTGGAAAATTGTTCTCTGATTGTTGTGGTTTTTGTTTGATACTCAGGCAGCTTTGTGGGATGTAAATTTGTACCTTTGTTGTTCGATCATTTTTCTGTTATTCACCATGACCTTGAGGTGATGTACATAGCAACTTGGGTGATACAAACTATTCTTCACAAAATAAGCATGTACCTGTTTTGTTTACCAAAAAAGAGTCAGGTACAAAAATATTTTTGAATGATTCAAACCGAGTTTGCACTGGCTCAGTCACTGCTCAGGCTCCTCTCGTACTTTTTGGTAGGCAACGAACCCTTAGTTTGCGCACGCCCCGGTTGAAAGTTTTCCTGTGTGAAGACGCATGGGTTTTACTCGCTTTTGGCGAACTCAATGCGTGACGCAACCACAATAGGGGTATTCACACAGGCAAGGCGGCGTCAACATTTTGACGCGCGGGCATCAAATTTAACACGACGCCCAATGGAGAGCGTCAAACAACAGTCCAGTCCGTTCCTTGCGTCGCGTCAATATTTTGACGCCGCGTCCTCTGTATGAAACCATGAACAGAAATTTCTCTTCAGTCAGTGCATTGCTGAAGGCACTACAATGGGACAAACAAGTGGCACCCGGCGTGGCAAGACTTTCCTGGACAGAAATTTGAGTTCCCATCAGCTTACATATTTCTCTGACGAAATCTTTGAATTCATCCGATCAGGGTGACAATTTTTCTGATCCTTGAGGTCTCGGCGCAGAAAGAAAGGAAAAGGAAAACGCCCACCAAACTTGGGTAAAACTTCATCAACTTTATTCAGAAAGACATCAGACTTCGTAAACACCAAATAAAATTGAAACGTTCGTTGCTGAATCTACACACATTGAGGAATGTAATCAGGGCTGGATCCAGGGGTACCAGGGGACAATCCAACCCTGGGAAGGGAACACAAGGCAGTTTAAGGGCCCGTGTAGCGTGCCCGATTGGCTTGCGTGCCCCATTGGCATGTGCCAATCAGGCATGGCTCCATAACTTGTGCCCATTTGGCACATGTCAATGGGGCACGCAATGGGGTACAGTGTCAACCCATGCCCAATTGACATGTGCCAAATGCGCACGGCTCCACAACCCATGCCCGCGACCAGCACATATCATTGGGGCACACCTGTCAACCGGGCATGCCACACCGGGTTTGGTTGCTGGTTTGAGCCACCCTCTACCTCTGGTCCCCGAAAAGTAAAGTAGGGACTTCATGTGCAGCCTGCGTCGCAAAACGTGATGCGTGGAACGTGGTTTCTGTTTCTGTTCTGCGCATGTGTACCACGTGACGCTTCCCGGCTCCTGATTGGCTCGTACAGAGACGCAGCACAGGACGCAGCTTCGGTGTGGAGTCAGTTTGGGCGAACAAAATTCAACCAAAATCACTTCTGAAGTTCGGCGCTGGTCAAGGAAGAGTTGGATCTTCAACTAAACCGACAAACTGAGCGCGTTCGATTTGAATAGTTCCGTGTTGTCCGGATCAACAGGAACAACCTGGGAATACAACGCCAATTCAGAAAAAAACAAACGGAACCGAGCAAATCGAACGCAACCGCACATGGAATTCAGGCTCGAGAGAGGGAAGAACGAACACCACGTATCACAAATCGCAACCAGATTCCCAACACTAGATTGAGACGTATACAGAACGAGTCGGGTGGTCTTTTGGTGGAAGAAAGGCCCGGGTGCACGTTGCATGCGTCACGTTCCATCACTGCACCCGCCCTTGTTCGATTTGTCACCACAGAATGTTCAGAACTCACATTATCCGTTGCTGCCCAAACAATCACCAGAAACGAGGCATTTTGAGCGGGGGATGACAATCGAACTTGACCCAATTGCGTGAAAAGCAACGTCAGTGATGTGACGCACCCAGTGCGCACCCGGCCCAAGAGATTCTACTCAAATAATATCACAAATTCGGAAACACAAGTCACGGAATCTGAACATCGCTCCATACAGAAGGAACCAATCCGGAAGTTCCGGGTCACGCTGGGTGCGTCACGTGTTCTGTTGCCACGACAACGCAATACGTCGCTGCGTCAACTTGGCGACGCACTTGACCTGTGCACGGAGGAAAGCACGTGTGACACACCCAAAATGACCCTGGGAAGAAATCACCACGTGGCCACAAGGATGGATCCAGGGGTGCCCTGGGCCAGGCCAGGCTAGGCCAAGCTGACCCCCCCCAACCCCTTCGAAATGGGAATTTCTCCCCTGAACCCGCCAAAATGTTTCCTACCATGCAAATTCAAAGCTAAAATTGTCGTCCCCCCCCGACCAGATCCTGGGTCCACCTTGTCAGCACAAATTTTCAAAGCTGAAATTGTCTCCCCACAGGGGCGCACCCCCTCCGATTAAATCCTGGATTCACCCTCGTCAACACAATCCGTGCAACTCAAGACGGAACCCATCAAAAAATTCTGGAACAAACGCCTGATTCACACGATGCGTCACACGTTGCGTCTGTGGGTCCATCAAAGAACGACGCAGCGTCTTATGACTCGTACGTAGACGCAACGCGTGACGCTTCCAGCGTGAAAACAAAATTGACGCAGATCTATCACAGAATCTGGTTTGATTGTCACCTGAGCAGGAACACAAAGAAAAATATTTTGCAGGTTGTTTGACAATAAATAAAATCGTTGAAAATAAGACCAGCTCGTGAAACAAAACAAAATCGCAGATAATATCACTGCAACTAAAATCCGTTTCCATGGAGACGGGAAACGTCGTGTGACCTTTGTGACCTCAAGGAAGTACAGGAATTAAAATATCACAAAAGGAAATTGGAATTGACGCGAATGGACGAAAAGTTGACCTCGTTTTCACACTGCATGTGTGACGTCACGCGCGTCACGTGCGAGGTGCGTCACGGGTCATGACGCAACGTGTGCTGACGTGCACAGCTACAAGACGCAACACGCATCCTGTGTGAAACAGGCATTTTGTGCAGACTGTACGTAACGCCTGATTCACGTCAGATACGACGTGAGTTGAACGACGCATGACGCACGCAGTGTGAAACAGGCAAAACAATGCCTCATAGATAAAAACCTATCACTAAACATCACATAAAAACAGATTCTACAAGAGAAAACCACAAATTTGGAATCTAACGAAGGTTCATAGCGCACGCGCACGTCAAGAGAAGGACGTCTCACGTCAAGCGAACGTCAGTCGTCAAGGAATACACACGTCTGTCTCACACGTCAGGAAAACAACGTCACACGCCTGACGTCACAAACTACCACGCCACAAGTGAATGAAAGAACGTCGTACGTCACAAAAGTGTCGCACGTCACGTCACTAGGAAATGACGTCACATGATTGACGTAAAATAAGTCACAACGCCAAGGAATGATCGCCACACGTCAAACAGAACGTCGCACGTTGCAGGTCACACAATTCACGTCAAGAACAGAACGCCGGTGCGCCAAACACGTCGCACTGCTAAACCTGCCTGTTGACCGTGGTTGCGTCACTACCTCAACTGGTGCATCACACATTCTACGTCTACGTGCGTCTGTATTGCTAAACGTCGCTGGTGATACCCAGCACACCCCAACGTTGTTTCTACACAGTACACAACAAGTACACCGCACCAGATCAAAGTCTACGTCTTGTGCAAAAATATCGCATCCACGTACAAGGACAGGGACAGTGCCAAAAATACTCAGACTACCACGGACAACATTTGAAAGTCTCGGTGTTCTTTGTCATCACTGACATGAAGTGTTTCACGCTGCATGCGTCACGTTTTGCGTCCCTGATAACGTCACCGGCGCTGCGTTCGTACAAGGTCAACGGACACGCGACAAAGAGCGTCGCGTCGCGTCGCAAACGACGTCGAGACGCGACGCTCTTTGACCTGCGCAGGGACGCAGCGCGCGCGCGTGACACCCTCTGGTGTGAACTCGACGTCACAAGGGAACAGAGACGCAGTGCACGACGCATCTGGTGTGAACCCAGTCAAATTTAGTGAGCACGAAAAAAAAACAACAAAACACGCATCACGGGTCAGGTAAACTGTGACGCACACTGCACAGATGCAGTGCGCAGTACGTACAACTACATTTGCGACTCTCTACCGTCCCGTGCGATGCTGTCTACGTTCTGTGCTGACGACCACGACAGTTACCAACCCACACGGTGTGTGCCAACACGCACACAACGCGCGCGTCAAGATCATAACGCATCAACACAGGTCTCCATGTTTGTGTTCACTCTGATGTGCCAGCTCACACACCCTGCACCACGACGATCGCGGGTGGATCCTGACCCCAGTGTGTGTGTGTGTGTGTGTGTGTGTCTGTGCGTGTGTGTGTGTGTGTCTGTGCATGTGTGTGTGTGTGTCTGTGTGTGTGTGTGTCTGTGCATGTGTGTGTGTGTGTCTATGCATGTGTGTGTGTCTGTGTGTGTGTGTGTGTCTGTGCATGTGTGTGTGTGTCTGTACATGTGTAAGTGTGTGAGTGTGTGTGTATGTGTGTGTCTCTGTGCATGTGTGTGTGTTTGTGTGTGTGAGTGTGTGTGTGTGTGTG
>JAAUXT010000529.1_pt1 | contig 14002 bp, 15 predicted proteins | sample 7278171 | NCBI WGS metagenome assembly JAAUXT01 (sample SAMN14350112, study PRJNA611818) | marine sediment metagenome | isolation source: surface marine sediment (1.8m) | place: French Polynesia: Moorea | collected 2018-08 | reverse complement strand
GCTTGCAATTGTTTTTTGAGAAACATAACACTATGCACACATTCTTCGACACACACAAGTGCTGTCCTGCCGATGTACGCTGCGCGCGGCTGATTCTCCACTTGAAAGTCCAGTTTTCAGTGAGAAGGTAAACGGAATGCTCATCCTGGTGCTTGGTGTTTTGTGCAGGTGAAGATCCAGACGCCGAACGTGAAGGGAAACCTGCCGATGATCCGCGTGCGCAACCCGTGGGGCGACGAGCACGAGTGGCTCGGCTCCTTCGGAGACAAGTGAGTCTTCTGTGCGATCCTCGAAGCGTGGGGGGGGGGGGAGGATTTTCCTCAACGAACGCTGCATGATTCTCAACTACATCAGCCTTTCCACAGCGAGACAAAGAGATCAAGTGATTCTGTGTTCGAATTTGTTTCAGGTCTGAGGAGTGGAACTACATCCCTGATGATCAGAAGGAAGAGATGGGACTCACCTTTACGCACGATGGGGAGTTCTGGTCAGTATTTCACTGCCACACACAAAACACGGTGTTGTCTTTGACTGCACATGGCACAGTTGAAGTGAGATCGTTGCACACGGTGACCACTCCGACGTACACAGCAAAACACACACGCGTTGCTCGGCTAAATTAAAAGCCACGTGTCTGAGTTTGGTTGGTTTTCTACTGTGTCGCTCTTGCAACAGACTGTGTTCTCCTGCAGGATGACGTTCACTGACTTCCACTCAAACTTCCAACGGATGGAGATTTGTTATCTGGGCCCCGACTCGATGATGCCCGGGCAGGAGGAGGAGGCCTGGGAGTGCAAACTCATGGAGGGCGCCTGGAAGCGCAATGTCAACGCCGGAGGCTGCAGGAACTACCCCAGTGAGTGGTTGCGTGCGGCTGCAGACAAGGCAGTTCGAACGCATGAGCCTTGAGAGATCGCAGTGTTATGCGTAAACGGACAAGAAACGCTTGGGAGTAACGTGAGCATACACCGCAAGTGACACTTTCTATGGATGGTTCAAGTTTATTGGGTAATCACATCTTGAACGGTTACTGACCGAATCACGACCAGGCTTCTGCTCCGTAAATACACATCGCTTAAACATGTCACGGAAACGATCGCTTAACCTTGAGTTTGTAGGGTTCACGAGCATGAGACAAAAGAATACGCTCCTTTTTTCCGGCAGAGTCGTTCTGGACGAACCCTCAGTACCGCATCACGCTGGACGAGCCGGACGACGGAGACCGCGACGGGGTGTGTCAGGTCGTGGTCGGACTCATGCAAAAGGATCGCCGCAAGGCGCGCGCCCAGGGACAGGACAACTACGCTATCGGATACATGATGTACAAGGTGACAGCGCTTGCAGACTCGCAAAACGCTCACGCACATCGCATTCCATTTCTCCTTCCACCCCCAATATGCACCCTTCACCCTCAAAAACAAGTAATCTCAAAGAGATTGTGTGGAAACCCACAGAGGTTCTGGGAAGTTAGGTGTGAGCGAAGTGGAGTATCTTCAATTTGACACGAGACTTTTGAATAACCGCATTCTGCACCACGCTTGACAGTCTGATTGGTTCCCTCAGCTGGACGACCCAGATGTCGGGACGCTGGACTATCGCTACTTCGCGGGCCACCAGTCGGACGCGCGCTCTCCCAACTACATCAACCTCAGAGAGGTGCGTGTTTCCCCCCTCGAATCTTATTCGCCCTGACATTGCGATTCATTCGACCGGATTGTTGCCTGCCCGCTTCACAGTTCGAGAAATTGCAAAATGTACATTTTGCCGTCTTTAGTTTTGCAAGAGAAGGTCCCAAGAAGCTGGAAATTACAGACTTTGATTTCAGATTTTGATTCTGAGAAGTGTTGATTTCTTGGACGAATGGCTCTGTTTGTGCTTTGGCTCGGGCAGTTTGGTGCAATGAAATGACTGACGGAATGCAACAACGTATTGAAGTGCCACTAACCGATCCCTGGCGAAAGAGAGTGACGAGACTCACATGCAAATGTGTTGAAGTGGCAGGTGGAAGAGGCAGAATGGGAGGTTTCGTTCAGTTTTCAAATCTTCCCATTCCTGCACCCATCGGAAGAACTATTTGTAGTTGTTTGCAGTTGCAAAACTCTGAACGAACCTTGCGAACCTTTCTTGCACCAACCATGAAACGAAATAGTTTCAAGCAGGCTTGCTGCATTGAGCTCGGAGAGAACTGCATTGACTCTAATAATTAACCAGCACCTGTTTTAACTTGTGTTTCCTTCAAGAGCTGCAACCATCATAACGTGGAGCCTGGATCCTACGTTATCGTTCCTACTACATTTGAGCCGAACCAGGAGTCCGACTTTATTTTGCGCGTTTACACTGAAAAACCCACTGAGGCAGCGTGAGTTGTAAAAAATGCAAGCAGACATCTTCATTGTCTGCTCACTTTTCTGAACCATTGTGGGTCTGGCGCTCATTGGGTGGCGTAGATTGCTTCGGTTGACATTACGCACAGCTATTGGCCAGTAGTTTGCTCAACACTGTCAGCATTAGTTTCGTGCACGAGTCCAGCAAAGTGTGGCAATTCTTGTTTCTCTGCATTCTCTTCCATTTCAGTTCAAGGGTCAGTTTTTTTTCTCTGCACAGTCACGTGCTTTGGAGCGAGCCCGTGTTACATGTGTGCACTGGCAACAGGTGGGGTCACCACTGCTGAGATACTCAGATGTTGTCACCCCCTGATGACAACCTGTGGGTGGGGTGGGGGTGAGTGACCAGTGATGATCAGTGGTGGTCAGGGGTGAACACAACCCAGAAAAATTCTCAGTAGTCAATACTTTTATTGTGCCAGGGGTTGACCGTTGCCAGTGGAAATCGTGGGTGATGACTGTCTTGTATTTGGTGACCTCCTGCAAACACTCAGCGATGATCGTGGGTGACCACAACTGAAACAAATTCCCAGTGATGGTTGGCCCTGAACACTGAGTGTCAATGGGATGTCCCTTCTGAGTTCAGCAGGTATCAGGGGGATGACCACCACCAAGTTTGACGACGCACATGTGTCCAAAGCTCCGCTTTCTTGTTGATGGGATTTCAAAAATCATTTGTTGTCACAATCTTTGTGTTTCAGGAACTTTTGTCTTTGTTAACCCAATGCACCAGGCATTATCTCTTCATTTAACACCATTTTTGTTTCGTTTCACTCGGTTTGGCTTGCTACTGTGTTTCACATGACTTCTGTTCTTTTCTTTCTCAGCGGCTCTGTGTGTCTCTCTGTACATAGGTGATAGGAAACCACACTATGGCCCCAGGGGACTACGTTATTGTGCCCACCACCTTCAACCCCAACGAGGAAACCGATTTCATGATCAGGGTTTTCACTCAAAAACCAGCAAACACAAAGTAAGTTGTTTGAGGTCTTGGTCAGTCTCGCGGCGTTTCTTTGCGCACGTGTGGATGGAGGTGAAAGTCAACAACTCAGTCGTGTACCTGAGTGGAGCTTTGGGCTTTTACGCGTAGTTTGTTTTCTGCCACCATTGAGCTTCGTTGCTTGGCACATTCACACGTACCCCATTGCAGGCATCAACGGAAACATGCTGTATTGTTGTATTTTTGCTTGAAAACAGAACCACCAATCCCAGGCCCTATTCTCTCAGATCAACCGACAAATGCCAGTTTCAACAGAAGTTGTTCCACAAGAACAACAAAGGAAACTTGTGACAAAGGAAACGCAACTGGTTTCCTCCGACGATGAACGCCTTTCCTGCCCCGGCCCTGCGGTGCGGTTGTTTTCACTCTGGTCTGGTCGTGTTTCAGGGAGCTGGACGACCAGACGGGAATCACAGCGTCAGCACCGGGGACGGAGCTCGAGGACACGAGCGAGGAGGATGAGGCCAGGGTGAGTCGGGGAGACGGGGCGACAGGGACAGGAGGGTCGAGATAGAACAGGAAGAAGACACCGAACAACAGCAGCGAGTGAGAAGACAAACCTTCCTTGAAGACATGGCAATGAATGCCTGAGAGGGCAGGTTCTCGGTCGCATTCCATGGAAAGAGGGATACTTGTACACTTTGGGGAACCAACTTCAAGGCTCAGTTGTCAGACTCTGGTGGCCTGTTTCCACTCTCCGCACGTTCCACGCCTGAGCGGTCTGAACATGACTCGCTCAATGTCGTATCTTCGTGTCTTGAACAGATCGCAGAGGTCGCCGAGGCATTCCAGAGTGCGGCGGGAGAGGACGGCGAGCTGGACGCCTACGAGCTGATGAACATGCTGAACGACACTGGCTTCATCTCCCGTGAGTAGTACACACCGTCCTGGCACGAAGAAAAGGACCGCTGACCCAGGAGGCAGTGTTAGTTGTTGTATTTTGTTCGCAGAGGCGATTCCGGAGTTTGACGGGTTCAGCATCGATCTGTGCAGGAGCATGGTGGCGATGAAGGACGTATCCTTTCGACTTAAGTACAGTCCACTTTTCGAGAGCAGAGACAGAAACGGAAGTTTCAAAAGGAAACTATTGTCTCGTTTTGGAGCCGTCGTTCGAGCTGCTATGTTTTGTGCTGTTTTGACTGCGCGACTTCCTTGACGCGGCTCCCAGGCGGATCTGTCCGGGAAGCTGAATCTGCCAGACTTCGAGAACCTCGCGCAGGATCTGATTCTCTGCAAGGTATGTGTGCACACAAGATGTGAATCTGCCCCACTGCACAAAAAATTGTGTCTTGCAGTTGAAGTTCTGGAATGACATCCGTGTTGTGTTTCAGAAAATCTTCCTGAAGCTGGACGAAGACGAGAGCGGGTCGTTCAGCAGCTTCGAGTTCAGGACGGTGCTGAATACTCTAGGTATCGTGCGTTATCTCTGCCATTTGCTTCCACTTTGGTCACTTTCACTCTCTTCATCGAAGAGTTACAGCGAAGCTTTCAATGTATGAGAAACTCTCTGAGCTTTGAATCAGTCAGCTTTGCGTATCCGTCAGTTCTTCTCGTTCCGGTTGTCACAGAGTAGAAGTGCGGACTGAAAGTCGTGTGCATTGTTGATCGCTTCGAACTTGAACTGCTTTTGTGGGCAGATACCTTGTCAGAAGTCTTTTCAGTTGGACATGAAACTACCTTGTTTTCACTTTGCTGTCGAGATGCCTTGATGTCCTCGAACCTGAAACCCCGTGATGGTGTTAACTTCCGCGATTTGTTTTGGTTTTGAATCAGGTGGCGGCTCCCACCCCGTGTATTTTTTTCTTTTGCTTTTGTTGTTCCCATCGTTGGTTTTCTTTTTGTTCCAGTTTTGTGGGGACGCCGTCGAGCTCTTGGGCTTTTGATTCTCCAGGAACATGTTCCTCAAGCTTTTCTGTTCCCACTCGAAAGCGTTTTCAGATTACTCTGGGTACCTTCATCTCTTTTTCACTGTTTCAGTTGCTGTCCATTCTTCTGAAGTTCTCTTTCAGGTCAAGACACCAATTGGTTGCAAAGTGCTTGTTCTTTTTATCTACAGTCGAAATGTTTCTCTTTCATACATAGTGGCTTATGTCCCGGCGCTGGAAGGTACAAGTAGTCACTCTGCTTTCTATGTGTATGGTGTAGGTAAACTGTATCACACGTCTGTCTGTCTCTCTTCTGTCTAGCGACTTATGTGCCAACGTTAGAAGGTACGGTAGAACACAGTGCTTCCGTGTTTCGTAAACGTTGCTTGTGTTTTGTTTGGGTATGTTGATTCTTTGTGGAGGCTTGCTTTAAAATTCATGTCCACCCTGTCGTTTCTGTGTGTGGCCTGTTGATTTTCTGTTTGTGAAACGAATCTTGATGACAATCTTCTGGTGCAAGCCAATTACCTTTCCTGGAAAATATGGCTCAGGGTTGTGTTCAGATCTTCTGGCTGGCTGCACAACCTTCAGTCTCGTTCAGAAGTTGACTGGGTGTTCTGCGTTCACGATGTGCATGCTTTCTCCTCAATGTTGCATGAGTGTTCTTGTTGCGGTTGGATGAACAACAAGTTCATTAAGATTTCGAACAAAACTGTGTTGCTACTTCAGATGTTGTTTTGAGGATTCAGGTAAGAAAACTTCATTTCCAGAATGTCCAAAAAACGAGGTTTTGTGAAAGCTATTTTTGTGAAGTGGCGTGAAAATGAAAATGTAGCTCAACTTTTGTTTGGCTTTTCTTTGGTGGTTGTGGTCTCCGCTGCCACTCTGAGTGAACTGATACTCGATTTGAAGTGTGTGTCAAGTCGACGACGCCAACCTCTCTCGGAGAAAAGCAAGCGTCGCACTTGATGCTGACACGTCGTGGTGTCGCGCCAGACGGTCCTGATTGAGAACCAAACATTGACAGCGTGCCCTGTTGCAGGACTGCGAGTGAGTAACGCCACGTTCAACGCCATCGTGATGCGCTACAGCGACCGTCACGGCCAGGTCCGCTTCTCCGACTTCGTCGCCTGCGTCATCAAACTGAAGACGCTGTTCGGTAAGAATCATGGAAGCCTGTCGCTGAGGGTCGCCTCAGAAGGTTCACGGTCTCGATGCTTTTTCAACGCCAAACGATGAACAGCGTTACAAAGGGTCGAACGCAGATATCTAAAATTTTGATGGTGCGTAAATGCAGTCTGTTGTGAGAATATGGTGGCAAGAGGGTGTTATGCCTGTCTTTGAGGTGACACATCCCGATGTTTCATAGATTGCCACACAAAATTTCCTCTGCAATCTGCATCCCCCCTCAGAATGTAACAAGCGAACAATGCGGACAGCAATTTGACGAAGCGTGCGACTTCTTTTGCGGAGGACACGAACCGTATTTTGCCTCTCTTGCAGAGTCATTCAAGCAGAAAGACGAGAACGACTCCAGGAGCGCGAACTTCTCAATGGATGAGGTTTGTTTTGAGTGATCAGCACATCTGACCAAAGGCTCTGGAACAAAAGCTCAGAACTCTCCTGTACAGTGAAAAGTGAAATCGGTTGCTGTCTTGGACAGTGACTTTTTTTCTGTCTTGCTGTCCTCGGTCGTCATCGCCGTTGCAATCGGCATGGTTGTTCTGCTGAACGTGTGTCAGAAAGGGGCAGGGTAAACAGGCACTGGAGCCTGTGTCCGATTCCCCACCTTGTTCACTGGAAGAAAGGTACCGTACGCCTCGTTCTGAACCACAAGAAGTCCCTGGCTCCATTTGTGTCGATGTAAAAACAGAATCCCCTCAGGATCTGAAACAAGACACACCCTGGCTGAATGCGCGTCGTCCTCCAAGGTGAAGTTTTGTCCAGAATGTCGCGTCTTGTAAGCTTGAGAGTGATTGTGACGTGAGGGGTTTTCACGCACGAGAGAGGTACATCACCTTCGGGTCTGTCTCACACATGAACAGACTTTTCAGCGGGACAAAAACAAATGAATACGTCTTGTTTCAGTACATCCAACTGACCATGTACACGTAAGCGCGCCACCCGGAATCGCAGGTGCTGCTGCAGCGGGTCTGACGTTCCACAGGCGGAGCAAGCGACGAATGTGCACTCGATTGCAAGAACAAAATGGATTTATATTGTTACGTGTACGAGTAGTGTCAGAATGAAACGTTTTGCATGGTCGTCGCTTTCGTTCTGGAAGCTTTGAAAATTGTTTTAGCCTCAACTTTTAGGATTGTGAGCTTGGCTCCAAAATGAACTTTTATGACAACTTTTAAACCTGGTTTCCCAAAGGCTTGATCTCTGTCGAGGCTTGTCAAATTCTTCTGTGCTTGAAAATGTCACGAACGGGTGAAAGTCATGGTAAACAATCAAAATAAAGTGCGAACCAGTTAAGATAAGTCACAATGATGTTTAAAAATTGCCACGAGAATTCTGTCTTCGCACTGGTTTTGGTTGTCCCTCTTCCTCTCGTACCTGAGCACTTTCGTGCAAAGACTTTGCAACACTGCCTGTTGAACTTTTGTGCTGGGAAGGTCATGATCTGTTCGTTGTTTGCCCTGTTTCTGCTTATTTCTTTGTTTGTGGTATACAAATTTCCTGAGACGAAAAGTAGACAAAATGTGACACGAAGTGAAATCAGAGGAGATGGTCGCCACAAATTTGGTGAGCTTTTGTTGCAGCTGAGTCAAGAGCATCATTGCACACACTTGCTTCCATGAAACAAAAACAACTGCACACTTTCCACATCGACAGACAAGTGGTGAAAATTCGTGGCACATTCTTTCTCGTGTTTTACCAACAAACGGACACTCATGACCAGACATTGTCAGTGATTCAGAATTTATGCAAACCAGTTCTGGAATTTATGTTCCAATGCTTGGCACTCGGTTTTTGGATTTTTATCGGCTTTCCTGTACATTTTATGCTGCAAACACACATATATTTTAAGAGTACCTGTTAGAACCCGAAGCTAGGTTTAAAATCTTGAATAAAATCTGGTCAACATCAACGAACACTTCTCTGGTTCTGTTGTCAATTGAGACACAAGTAATCGGGGCGCTGAAGACGCTTGTGTCTGTGAAATGTTTCGAGGGCGATTGGCCCAAGTATTCGAGGGAAGAAGCGATCGTCAAGCCAAGAACAAAACGTATTTCAAGTCAACTGGCTTGGCAAGATCGATGCCGATCTGTTGTCAAGAAATGCGATCCTTCTGCGTGTGTTGCCAGTTTTGGGAGACCAAACTTGCCGAACCCAAAAATCTGCAGGCGTACAGATTCATCGCCATGTGATGTTTTCACAGCAGCCTGTTGTGGATTTATTCTCCATCAAGTGAATCTGGATTTGTACGGAGGTCTTCCTTGGAACGATACGACACGCAACGTCAATCTCACTCGGGCCTCAGCTAACCCAGGCAAACCATTGACCTACCCGGAGATCAAGGTTCCCAGGAAGAACAGACCTCTGGGTACCAGAACTTGAGCAGAATCCAGAGGCCTGAGACTTCACCAGGATCAAGAGACTTGGAACCTCAGGCTGTTGTGTGTCGGAGATCCTTCTGAGTCGTCACCGGCCGACTTTCCTGATCTGACCTGACCCGCAGCTGAATCTGCAAGTGGTTTCTGTGTATTACCCAGGAACGGGGTTTTGATGACTGCATGGCCGGGACCCAAACAGAAGCATGTATGTATGCTTTTACTTGGTCAGAAGCTGCTCTGATCCAGTTGGAACGAGTTCTTGTGCTCTGGATTGGACACGCGAAGTTGGAAGGTGAAAATACTTCAGCAAAAAAACAGAGCTTTGAGTTGTGTTTTGGATTATGTCAACAGAATCAACACGACAGACTTGATCATGCCATGGCAGTGTGTCTCTTTTGCGATGAATGTCTGTGTTCTTCTGTTCACCAAATCAGGAACAAATGCATTTTTTCTGAACCTCGCGTTGCCCAGACGTGATCAGGTGCTGGTTCTGGAGTGCTGACGGGGAGAAAGATGTGAGTGCTTTTTCCGCGGGCATTGCGGTGAAATGGAAAGTTCTGTTATGGCTTTCCTTGAGGACCTGTTTCTTGCGTGAGGCTTCAGAAAGGACTGCAGTCTGCACTCTCGCAGAAGCAGAACACGGGAGAGACACCTCAAAACTTAACCTGTGTCGTGAAAGCAATGACACACATCTTGGTTGAGGAATTTGGCTTTCATCAAGACGGGAACCAAAGCTCTTGACACAGTTCGCAAGCCAGGGATAAGACAACGGCGCTGGTGCGCACTTCGCCTCGTATTGATCCTCCTTCCTGTAAAATGCCAACATACTCTGTGAGACTGCGCATTGTGTTTGCTCAGCATCCAGGTGCACACAAACTCGGGAGCTCCCCTCGGGAGATATTGATTGCGCAAATTCGCTTCTTTTCTTCTCCGCTTCTTTCGCTTTTTCCTTTTCAGGTGACAAAGCTTCAGTGATGTTTTTCTGCCTTGTTGCGTTTTCAGACGCAAAAACACATGACTGTATTTTCCGTTTCTTCCTCCTGTTCAGATCGCAACCTGACCAAAAACAAAAACTTGTGAAGTCACCTGCGTTGAGGGAGCGACGTGTTTGTTCTCCTGCTGATAGTCTCAACAAAGTCCGCACACCCTTGTTCAAGCAAACCACCTGGATTGAGGTACACTGTATACAACAATGTCAACTTTTTTGAAGGGACACTTTGTGTTCTTTTCTGATAAATAAAATGTGTTTGAGCTGATTTTGTCGCGATTCACTGTGCCGCGTTCTTTTGCACCCATATTTTCAGAAGCACCGCGGAACGGTGCAGAGAGTCCACTCCCTTTTGTCAAGCTGTCCAAAAAATTGAACTGCTTTTCAAAGTTTGTCCGCATGTCTTAGTGAATCCGCGTGTCTGCATGTGTCCGTGTAGATCTATCTGGACCACGTGTCTCCAGTCTTTCCAGTTTCAGTAGTTCGTGGCACGTCGCTGAACGTCTCAGGAACAACGGCGCGCGTCCCGACAGGTTGTTCCCTGCCGCACGGCTGCTTCCCACACGCCACAGTCGCAATTTGTACCCGCTCCTTCCCGCCCGTGGCTACACATCAATACCGGCACTTGATTTAAGTGCTTCTTTTACCTTCTTATGACTTATATTTCCTTTCAACTCAATACTAAGTGGATCCAATGCGCACTTCATTCTCTGTCAGCTTATTGAATTAGAACGCCGTCAATGTTTCTGTACCATAAGGTATTGACGCCACAAGGTGTAGTTGTGTGGTTTGGAAACATGCCTGACTGGAGTTTGCGAAAGACACTTCAAACAACAGCTTTGCACGTGAGACCCGCAGCATCTTCGGGCTGGCAGTCTTTTGCCTTTATCTATGTGCTTGTTTGAGATCGTTTCGATGTGTTTGGGCTTGTCTATTGTCACGAGTTGACGTGAGACAAAATAACGGAAAACGATGACCTCTTCAGGGTGCGAGATTTTTTCCATCAACGGAGTCTCCAAATCTGTCAGGACTTCTTCACGTCTCGATGTTGGACTGCCTTTCTCTTGAGCCTTGCCGTTGAACATTGACCTGTTGTGCAAGAAGTGCACGTTAATTGCTGCAACTGCCAGAATCTGGTGACACAAACCTGCAGCTGTCAATGAAGACGCACTCAATACTTGTTTCGGTGCTTTGACCAGACGTCAATATTGACTTTCTTTTTGAAGCGCTTCTTTTATCTTTGTCTACACTGTGAAAACTCACACGAAGGGTTTGTTGGTGTTCAACATTTGCTCATTGCCTTCACACAAGAGGATCAGTGTGGAGTCGTGAATATATTTTCGAGCGGTGTCATGAAGGAGGAGGAACTTGGCACGCTCAAGTGCCAGAGAATTTTCCTCAGAGAAAACGAAGTTTTTTTTGAGAGAGGCGTTTCTGCTGCCGCATGTTCTGTCTTTCATCTGCCTTCTAAAGGGATTGTGAACACATACCTCGCTGATTCCTTGGTTACATGTGTGTGAAATTCTCTCACAGATGTTCCTTTCTCACAGACATGTGCCGTGAAAAAACGATTTACTCTTCTAAAGACGCTGTAAATCTATTTTCGCCCTTTTTCGTTGTGGTGGAAAAGAAAAAGAAGCATTATGACATCACCTTTTGGCCTTGTGGCTGTGTTTTATTTTTTGCTCTTCTTTCCGCATTTCCACAAAAAGTCATGTTTGTCTTGACGCACGCAAGTTTCGTCTGACCTCCAAAGGGTGTGGTCGACAACACACAGTGGAGATTGCGAAAAGTTCTTCTTGTGTCAATGCCAAAGTTGATGGGTTCGTGGTTGAAAGAGCAGATTCCTTTTAAGGGAGAGAAACAAAGATGCCCTTGACGACACATGTGTAATTTGAACATCGGCATCTAAAACCTAAAATTTGCCTCGAGTTGCCAACTGCTGGTTGTGGATTAATCCCGTATTTTTCTGCGTCGCTAATGACGAGAACAATGCAAATGGACAGTGCAGCGCAGATACAACTAATTAAGAACCTGTCATTTAATGCTCCATTATGTATATCCGCAGGAGGAAAAATTGCAGAGCAGCACGCAAGCCTCAATTAGCAGACTGCCAGGCCAGGCTCGAGAAAACAACCCCTCTGCACCAATGAAAGGAACTTTGGAGTATTCTGCACAGGGCATACATATCGCTGCAGGCACGTCACAAATTTTGGAAGTGAACTTTTTTGTGTGCAATGATTGCAGAACTTTGGTGTCGGTTGCAGTTTATGTTGCAATGAAAACCGTTCCACTTCGATTTGCAGCTTTTACCTCCTGATTCTTCGACACAAAATGGACTGTTGTCTCCAAGTATGACCTTGTCTCCAAATTGATTGATGTCCACGGGACTTCCTGGCCCAGCAGCAAACTTCTGCTGGGGTCTTGAGTGCAGTGAGACCCGTTAGAAACAGACGCGACCAATTTGTCTCGTGTGGCAGCGCGGCGACGCTGACGTCCAGTCTCTGATAGCGATGATCAGGTGGGGACGACCCCTATCATTGCGCCTCATTTGCCTCGAGCACAGCAGGGAGTTCCAGGCTCTGTCAATATCACTGACTCCACTTCACTTTCACGTCTTAGAGCTCTTCATTTTAGCCGCTTAAAAAAGTTCCCTTTGGAAGATCAAAAGCGGACTTTTTGTCTTTTTTGAAGTGGGCAACAAAGGGTGTCTGGTGCATCAAATCGAAGCAGAGTTCCGAACCTTTTGTCGAGTGGCGGTGAGTCCGACGCACAGAAAGTGTTTTCAAACTGAAGCTGCAACGCCGTTCTTGATTCAATCACGAAGGATTAGTTCTCAGTGGAGAAACGCATTTTGGTCGTGAGTGATTTGGACATGAACCCACAAAGTCGCTTTGCCGAGGAATCGCAGACGAACTCTCCCACACATGCAGGCCACAACCCAACCGGATTCAGAAGCTCTCAAAGGTGGGGCTTCATGCGCGAAAACAGATTGAGACGTGACAACAGAAAGCTCGCTTTGGGTTTGTTCGGTTCAAGGACACAGCTAGTGAAGACTAAAAAAGGAAAGCCTGAACATCACTTTTATCTTGTCTCTTGTCTGGAAGGCTTAGAAATAGACAGCGATTTTCACAGCAGTGAGCACGCCACGTTCTCGCATCGCACCTGCTGCAGCACAAGGGACGAGAATGGAGAAATCTGCAGGCACAAGTAGCGCCAAGAGGTTGACGTTTCGGTTCTGCTCTTTCGTACCAAATCAAACAAAACTCATTAAAATTTGACTTTTGTCAAACTTTGTCTGACCACACGAAAATGTTCAGAAACGTGTGGTTCACAACCGGGAGTGCTGGATGCATGTCCTCTCCGGCTCTGGCACGTAAATGAAAAACAACAACAGACAAACTACTTGTAATTGGGAACCAAAAGGCATAAAAGGACTTGAAAATTTGGACTCTAACCCAAGCGTGAGGGCTCACCAACCTCAAACCAAATCTTGCATATATGCGCACCAGACCCACACTTGCACAAACTACAACATGTTTGCTGACTTTGACACAAAAAATTAACACATTTTTGGCATCACAAAGCTTGTGTTCTTCGTACCCTCACTACGTGATGCTGGTTTCGATTCCCCAGAATCCATCAGACTTCATTTGCCAGACTTTCTTCCTGCAGATAACCAAGTTGGTATCACAGAAATCTTTGCCTTCAGATCGAGGAAATAAGGCCGGATTTGGCGTTGAGAACTGAATGCAATTGTTATTACTCGTATCAGCGTCTGCACATTTCTCAATTCTTTTTCATTCTCCACCATTTTTCCATTCCACAAACTCACTTCTGAGCACTCGGCTTTTTGTGATGTTCAGAATTACCCGTTCTGCGGATGAAAATTGAAAGTCTTTGATACCGAAGCACGAAAAGGAATATGATTGCGATTTTACCAAAGAACTTGGCAAGAGGATGAGCTTTCTGACATTTCGACAACTGCACAAGTCGTGTTTTTGGTTGTTGAAAAACTGGTACGTGAAGTGTTGAGGAGATTGCAAATTTATCTTGTTCCAATTGTGTTTTTGTTAAGTTCACTTTTTTGCCTGTAAAAAATAGCTCCATGGAGCTCGCGGTGATTTGAGGAAATTTCAGTTGCTCTGATTTGGCTTGCTCTGATTTGGCTTGCTCTGATTTGGGTCACTCAGATTTGGCTTGCT
>JAAUXT010036408.1_pt1 | contig 14004 bp, 15 predicted proteins | sample 7278171 | NCBI WGS metagenome assembly JAAUXT01 (sample SAMN14350112, study PRJNA611818) | marine sediment metagenome | isolation source: surface marine sediment (1.8m) | place: French Polynesia: Moorea | collected 2018-08 | reverse complement strand
ATGAATATGCATAACACGGTGGAGAGAGTGTAAGTGCCCGGATGAAGGGAAGCGGCTGAGAGTTTGAGAAGAGTACTCAAGGCGCAGAGTGCGATCTCCTCTGGTTGACCTAGCAGCACGGCACAAAAAGTCTGCGTTGGTTATCGTACCGCCACACCTGACTCAGTAGACTGTCACAAGAGTGTGACAGCCGGACAATTGAGTAAAGACTCAGACTTGTGCGCGATTGCAGCGGACTTATTCACCGGTTTCACACTATTAGAGACAGAACAGTATGTACTCGCCTGCATGGTCATGGGGAGCCCGCAGAGGAACATGCCGAGGCACGTGAGGCCGATGAAGATCTCCTTCCGGTAGCCGCGTCGCAGCACGCGCGGCCAGAAGTCGACGACGGCCGTGACGAAGCCTTCCACCCCGACGAACTGCGGGAGGAAACAGAGGGTTCCAAGGTCAAGGCCGAATCAACTCAGGGTTTCTCTTCAACGACTACCAGCCGTGTCATGGACCTGATGTCTCCATATGAGTGTGTCTGACGCGTCGTGAAATGACCTGGGGTCACACAGGCAATGCACCATTGAACGTGCATGTGGCTTCTACAATCGATCACGCAGATGGTTTGACGTGCACGTGCACGTGAGCAGGGGCACGTGGGCTTTGCTTAAAACTACCTGTTCCTTGTGTAAAAGCAGCACACCGGGATCTGAGACACGTGACACTTCCGGTGTGACCCGGGGCGCAGGTTTTTACCTGTGAGTCCATGCCGAGCAGGATGACCATGATGAAGAAGAGGATGGACCACAGCGGCGGCGCGAACGGCATCTTGGCGACGGCCTTGGGGTACGCGATGAACGCCAGGCCAGGACCTGTAACCAGGGCAACGCTGTCAAAATGACGTCAGACACGACTCGGGGGGGGGGGGGTCTGGGTGGGGGTGGAAGGGATTGGGGACGCGGCACGGCCTTCAGGTGGGTGATAGACGCCCGGATCCCCCGGACCTCCACAATAACAAACGCAGTCACCGCACCCCTACGAACACCTTCGCACGACTGCGCGTGTGCACACCTGCACGCACAAAACCACACTACACACGCATACGAGTACGTTTTCCTGCACGAGCACAAGCACCCAACTTTGCGCGCACAACTTCACGTGCACAATCGTGCGCATGCGTACAAATTCACGCACGCAGTGGCGCGCATGCGTCAAACTTCACGCGCACACTCACGCGCATGCGCACGCACCTGGACGCGCGACATCCTCGATGGGGACGTTAAGGTCGTGCGCCATGAAGCCGAGCACGGAGAAGATGACGAACCCGGCGAGGAACGACGTGCCGCTGTTCGCGATGGCGAACAGGATGCTGTCCCTGCGAGGCGGAAAGGTCGTGGTCAACTTCCGGTCACAAGCGCCCCAGGAGGGTCAAGGATTTGGTCAAGGGTGAGGTTCCGTTGGTGGGCCCGACTTCCACTTTTAGAAATTTGACCAGAAAATGGCAAAACGTTTGCGTCCACAGTACAAAACTGGCAGACAATTTTGATCATCCACAGCAGCTGGTGGTCACGTCGCTGAGTGTTTTCACCCTGGTCACTTGGTCTTCACCACACCACAGCTGGTGATTGGGCATTGGCGAAGAAACGTGGAAATGACATGAGAGTCTGACGACTCCACGTTCAAGGGTCACACGTGTATCGATTGGCTCCGTGTGGCGACCTCCACGGGACGCATCCGGTTTAAAGTGAGTCGCGGTTTGGACCAACACTGCACTGGAGAACTGAAGTTCTTCGTTTCAATGAGAATGGAAGCAGGGTCACAACGACGAGTCGTCCCTACCTGTAGCAGTTGTGATTGAACTGGTTGTAGCTGCCCAGAGCCGTCAGCGTGCCCAGACTGATGGAGTAGGAGAAGAACACCTGTGTCCCCGCGTCCACCCATACCTGCGGGGAAATACGTGTGCGTGCGTGTGATGGTGTGTGTGTGTGTTTGTGTGCATGTGTGTGTATGCTTGTGTGTGCATCAGTGTTCCCCATGCAGCCAGAGCTCTGGTAATGGTGTGGCGTTGTGTGTGTATACATGTGTGTGTGTGTGTGTGTGAGTGTGTGTGTGTGTGTGTACACGTGTGTGTGAGTGTGTGTGAGTGGCCGCACCTGAGTATGGATGACTGTTGCACATCTGCATTTTGAGCACGTGTGTGGGCGGCTTTAACCATGTGATCAGATGTGTGTGTGTGTGTGCGTGTGTGCGTTTTTATGTGTGCTCCCCAATCAGCTGGCGGTGTGTGTGTGTGTGTGTGTATGTCTGTGGCCTCGGGCTTGGGGCCAGGGGGTTGCGGTTCTGGCTTCTGCCCTTGACATAGCCCCCTTCACGTGGCCCTTTTTACACCATCCCCTGGACAGCACGTCTGGACATCGCGCCCTGGACGGACAGTACGTACGTTGATGTCCTTGAGCTTCTCTGCGTCGGGTTTGAGGTAGAACTCGACGCCCTCGCGGGACCCGGGCAGCGTGACGCCGCGCACCAGCAGGATGATCATCAGGATGTACGGGGACGTCGCAGTCACGTACATCACCTGCGCATGCGCACAGAGACAAGGATGACGTAAGCGGCGCGTGCGCACAGAGACAAGGATGACGTAAGCGGCGCGTGCGCACAGAGACAAGGATGACGTAAGCGGCGCGTGCGCACAGAGACAAGGATGACGTAAGTGGCGCGTGCGCACAGAGACAAGGATGACGTAAGCGGCGCGTGCGCACAGAGAAATCATGACGTCAGATGTGCAAGAGCAGAAACACCAGTGAATGCGTTTTTGAGTGCCGACACACCCCACCTGATGGGGGGGGGGGGGTACTACCACATCACAGAAAACAACTTAAATTGACTCTTTGTAATGCAGAGCAAATGGGGAATGAAAACCAAACTCTCTTATTGGAGAGACTTCTTTGATCAAGTGAACAAGCCGAAAAAATAAGAACCCGCCGATCCAAAGGCGGTCGCGCCAAACTTCCGAAGATGGCTCATTGGCGCAAAGTGTCTTTCCATTCTTTTTGTCGCGAACTTTCTTCGAGGCCACTGTTTCCTCCGGGGTGGACGTCAGATCCTATCCACCCACGCACACACTCGCACACCCACGCACACACGCACACCCACGCACACGCACGCACACACGCACGCACACCCACGCACACACGCACCTTGCCCGAGGACTTGATGCCCTTGCAGATGCAGAGGTAGATGACGAACCAAGCGAAGAGGAGGCAGAACGTGAGTTCCCACTGCAGGGACCCCATGTTCTCGACCCCGTCCGTGATCTGCAGAACCCGGTCCCTGTGGATACACCGCGGGGAGTAGGGAGGTTTAGCTACAACGTGCCGTGAACGCTTGATATGATCACGGCGTAAGACAGACACTCATCACTCGCACTGGAGTCTTACGTCGTCACATGTGCATGTACAACTGTTGTGGTGCACTCGTTTCCAAAACCTCTTTGTGCTGACTTCTTCACACACATGGTACACCAACTCGCTGCACTGGCCGTGTACTTCCTTTCAGTGCCAGTGCACACTCCAAGTACTCATATCCAGGACTCACCACCAGTACCCTTTGAGAATACTTGCTACTCGCCCACCCACATACTCATCTTGTACTTCCAGTACCCCATCTGAGTACTCACTCCCAGAACTCGACGACCGAGTCCCTCCAGGGCGTGTCCGGGTCGTACAGCGACGTGTTGGTGTTCTCGTCGAAGCACATGTCGGACGCCCAGTTCCGCTCGCAGTTCTGCCACGGCAGCTCCTGAACACGGGCAGGAGAGACAGACGGTGAGACTTCCGCTTCTGAACACAGGGCAGGAAACAGGTGTCGCGGATCCAGGGGCGGAAACTCAACTCTCGAACCAACATAACCCCGTTTCATCAACTGCAAAATTCTGAAGTAAAAGTTGTTCCATTGCCTCCTCCCAAAACACGTAACATACCCACTGACCGCCGCAAAGTACACAGGGCATTGACGTTGTGCTGAAATATCCACATGCTGACAGAGAAAGCCACGCAATTGCGGGGGGGGGGGTGCTTGAATTATCCAATGAATAACATTTCCACACGGGTGTAGGCCACACACACACACACACACAGATCTACATCAACTGGACGTTTTTCCCTGATGTGCACTCTCCGCTGGGAAAGGTATGCGTGCACCACATTCACACACGCACACACCACGCCCACCTGCATCTCAGGGTCCACACCTGTCCGATGGGTGGAGCTGCCTCACATTAGCGAAGGAGGCACACAGCCACGATGTACGCCCTCCTCTTCGGAGGTATGCGTGCAACACACACACACGCACACACACCGCGCCACGGGTGGGGCTGCCTTACCTTGGTGAAGGAGGCGAAGAGGTAGTACCAGGCCCAGGCGAGGATCACGTTGTAGTAGATGTCGAGCAGCACCACCACGACCACCATGGCGAAGCCCACGCCTGCAACACATGCAGTTGCAGTCACCGACCATACACACAAAACACGCCAAGACACAGACAAACCCTCATGCCTACACACACGCACACGCACACGTACGCGCACGCGCACACAAGTGCACACATGCAAACATACCAGGACACAGAAACACATACACGAAAACACTGCACGCACAGACATCCACACACAAACAACACACTCGAACACACGCTAACGTACAAGCGCGCGCTGGAGCACACACTCGCGCAACTTGGAACGATGGACTTGTACGAGTGTTGATGCACTCACCCTGCAAAAGTGGGACGATACTCCAGGCATCAAAGCACCCACCCACACGTACCCACACACTCGCACACACACACTCGCACACCCACACCCACACATACCCACACACTCACACAAAACACACACACAACACACATACCACGCCCACGCCCACCCACACCCACACTCACACGTGTACACACACACACACACTCACCCTGCATAAGCGGGACGATCCTCCACGCTCCCACCCGCACACATACATACCCACACCCACACACGCACACACACTCACACACACACTCACCCTGCATGAGTGGCACGATCCTCCACGCTCCGAATCCGCCTGTGCCCATGAACTGCCCGACGAACACCTCGATGGCGAAGGCGGGGATCCCGACGAAGATGACGGTGATGAAGTACGGCACGAGGAACGCGCCTGCAAACGGGAACCAGAGAGGCGTCTGAAAATGAGCGTCTGGAAATCGGGAACCAGAGGGGAATAGGAAACCAGGGGTTTGTGTATTGCATGAAGAGACATTGTAAACTCCACCCCCACTTTGAGTTCCACACTCAGTAAAAAATACCAACTGATATTTTGTGCCAGGGGGTAAAACCCCTCAAAAAAACTTTTCATTCTTTCTTTCAAAATTCAACTGTTTCCCATAACTAATTTTTGTGTTGCATGTTATCTGTTCAAACCACCACTGTGTATAATCAACCATATCCATGATGCACCCTTTAACAATGTAAAACAAGTAAACCTGGAACTTCTCCATGTTGTAACATGTTCATCCAAAGTGATCCAACAAAACAGTCACTATCCACCCTGATTACAATACAAATTCCTACATTCAACCATTTACAAAAGTAATGTGCCCTTAAAAAGCAAAATTCAGACTGAGAAAAATCAGGACAGGCACCTCAGTTATACAGGAAATGGAGGCCATAAAATTTGAAGGAGGGCCCTGAGAGATTTGTAAAAAGAACCAGGATCTTACATACATCAACAGGGAGAGTCAAATAGAATGGTTGTCACAGTTAGGAGTCATAAAATCCATCAACAAGGTGGAATTTGGAAAATCTGTCAAAAAAGTAAAGAGCAATAAAATCCATCAACTGGGAGAGTCAATAGAATTACCTGTCATGTTGAGGGTAATAAAATCAATCAATCATGTGTACCCTGAGAACAACCTGTCAAGTTGAGGGAAATAAAATCCATCAACATACCCATTAACAGACCAAATGGTGAGAACCTGTCACAGTTAAGGGTAATTAAATCCATCAAGAGGGCGGCTTGTCAAAACAGGGCAATGAAAAAACAGGTGGAGGACACAAAAGAACCTCCAAAACAGTAAAAAGAATAGCAGGACAGCCACTCTGCCTCACTCCTGCCTGGGACTTCGAAGGAGCAACACCACTACCCACAACCTACAAGACTGCAAAGAAGACTGAAGAATTTTTGGACTTGGGAAATTTTTGTCTGAAGATTTTTATACTTAGAAAATTTTCATTTAAAGATGTTTGGACTTGGAAAATTTCATCAGAAGAAGTTTGAACTGAGAAAAATTTTCATCAGAAAACTTTTTGACTCAGAAAATTTTTGACTCAGGCAATTTTAACTGAAGAAATTGTGGACTTGGAAAAAGCTTGAACAAAGCAAAAGTCTATCTTAGAGTTGGACTGCAGTTCCAGTGACAAGAAGAAGGGGACACTAACAGGAAAATACAAACAGTGTATGTGAAAATGAGCGACTGGAAATCAGGAACCAGAGGGGAATAGGAAACCAGGGGGTTTCTGAAAACAGGGAACCAGGGAGACGTGCAAACTAGGAAATCAGGGAGCATCTCAACACAGGTAACCAGACAGCATGTGTCACAGAGAACCCGAGGCGCGTATGAAAACAGGGCACCAGGGAGGTGTCTGGAAATTGGGAACCACACAGGAGCCTGGAAAATTCAACCATACATGAACCCATACAAGGGACCAGTGAGGCGGTGCCAGGAAAGGAGGAAGGTGCCCAAAAAAACGGGGGAACGAGCAGGTGCCTGAAAATAAGGAGACACCCCAAGAGAAATTTGGATCCACCCGTGAGGTGAGATTTCGGCGTCCCGTACCCGATGTCCCACGGGTGCCTGATATCCAGCGCCAAGACACAAAATTTCTTTCAACCGCATCGCACTTCTACTGAGCGCGCATTGTGTTTTTCTCTTGTTGATTTTTCACCCTTTTTGTGTTCAAATACATGGAGCAACGAAAACACCTGTAAAAACACCGAGGCCACAATCCCGCTCGATTCGTGCGGTACCGGTAGGAAGGGGGTCAGGGTTCAATCAGACCAACAATTCACTCATCTCCCGGCGAACCATCAAAAAATTATTGCACCCCATCTTTAGAGAGATACTGAGTGAAGTTTGAATCTTATCAGTCTTCATAAAATTTTGTGCATTGCGTGAAGAGACACGATAAACTGCACGCCTACTTCAAATTCCACACTCAGTGAACACTGGTCCCCCACAAATTTGCATGGAACAGAACACGTGGGTTTCGTCGTTTTGTTCCCATTGAAAAATGCCCACATTTCACACCTGGAAGACGTTGCGTTTGTCAACAACTGTTGATCACGGGGAGTTCGTCTGAGGACAGCGAAATAAACTATTTTTGGCCCAAGCCATGGTGAAGTGGTTGTCCTTATCCTGAGGTCACACAGCCGCCCTGGTGGGACCAGGGGCGAGTCAAGGGTTTGGTCCAGGGGAGCGACTCCCTTAGGGGGGGGGCGAATTCAATTTTAAATGATTTGGCATGGGGAGCTGATTTTATTTTTGCAAATGTGCACAACGCAGGCTTGGAGGGGCAAACATTTTTTTTCCAGGGACAGTGGGTGAGGTGCGGGTGTCCGGGTCCCCTGGTGGGTGGGGCGGGCAAGTGGGCGGGGGGTCCGAGCCCCATGGATCCGCCCCTGGGGATTGTTGGGGAGGAAACATCAGCATCTTCTCATGTTTGCTTTTGAGAGAAAATTTGCTTTGAGGGTTTGCATCTGAATGCGGAGATGATATTCAAGCTTTGAATGTTTGTCGCCATTGAGTTTTTCATCCTCAGCATTTGTGGCGAGGCAAAGGTTATTTGGTTTTGCGAACTGATACTCAATTGAAGAATCGCTTGCACGACAAGTTCTGTGCAAACGCCAGGAAAAAAAGGCTCCTGAACTTATGTTTGGCAAATGTTGTATTTGCCAGCCAGGCCCCGTGTGTTGTGTGTGTGTCAGAGAGAAACGACACCAATCAGTGCAGAAACTTTCGCAATTGACTCAGGTTTTTCTTTTGCTCCGTCTTTTTCACCCCAACATTTCCTTCAAAAGGACAACACCATGTTTGTCCTACTTTTGTGTCATCTGAAATTCACGTGGTAAATATTTTCTATCTCTGGAATAGCAAACATGTGTGTTGATCCTTAGAGCACTGAACTCATTTGGTCTCAAATGGAGAGACGCTGCCAACGCTCATTGAGACCGACTCATGCTGTGCCAACGCAATGCACTGTTGGATGCGCAAGAAGATAATGCCAAAATTCTTCAAAGGACCAAGCTCGGGACTTGCTTGAAGGAATTTTTGAATCTTGTCGGCGCTTTCCATGACAACAAGAGGAGACTGAATAGGGCGCCTTTTTTCCTTCATATTTTGGCCTCACGAAATCATCACTGAAGTTTTGAGTATGAAATTAGCAGTTGTCCAAATGCCACTCAAGTTTTTCTTAACAAAATTTCCATTTGAGGCTGAACAGCAGCCACAGAATCCCTTAGCTGGGAGCACTGTCGGACCTGGATCATACTGGACGCGTCATGCGTTGTATCTATGTGCAAGTCAATGGCGGCTGCATGCGTCACAAACGACGCAACAGCCCTCTTTTTATTTTGTACAGAGACGCAACGCAGACGTACCCATGCAGCATGCACACACACACATACGTTTCACCCTTTTACCAACCCGCTGACCCGCCCACCCACTAAGCACCCACCCTGTCACCCACGCTATTGCTTGCCCTCACACCCACTCCCTCGCCCACTCCACGTGTCCCACCCTTCCTCACACCCGTGAAGCATGACGCACCTCCGCTATTCTTGTAGCAGAGCTGGTGGAACTTCCACACGCGCGCACACACGCACACACACACACACACACACACACGGAGCATACCTCCGCCATTCTTGTAACACAGACAGGGGAACCTCCACACACACACGCACACACACACCTCACCTCCACCATTCTTGTAGCAGAGATAGGGAACATCCACATTTACACACACGCACACACACGCACACACACACCTCACCTCCGCCATTCTTGTAGCAGAGGTACGGGAACCTCCACACGTTTCCGAGCCCGACGCTGAACCCGATGCAGGCCAACAGGAAGTCCACCTTGGTGGACCACGTCTCCCGCTTGGGGGCGCCCTGGTCCTCCTCGTACTTCTCCGGCACCACCTGCAGAAGGAAACAACCCGGATGGAATGAAGTGGCGAGACACAGATTTTCCAAGACACTGACCAAATAGAGCCTGAACGAGTGCCTGGCCATTTCAGGTTCAACCTGTTTGACTGGGTACGCCTTTGCCATTCAGAGCTTTGACCAGTGCTTGTCTATTTCAGGTTGAACCCATGCTCCCTGGTTCAGGGGTGTCTGGCTATTACATTTCACCGCCGAACCGCAGCTCGTGCAAGACGAACATCGCTGGGACAGTTCAATGATTTTGTTCGTCGCTGGCCGTGAAGGAGAACATTGAAGTGCTGCAGACGCAAAACACTTGTAGCAAAAAAAATGCAAAGAAATGTGAAAACACGGGCAACCCAGACATGGGTCTCTGGCTATATCAGGTCTGACCTGAAATGGAACAAACACCCCCTGAAAAGGCCACTCAGAGCCTTGTTGAGTGTTTTGCCATTTCAGGTTGGACTTCAAATGGACAGATACCCGTGCCTCCTCATTTGGGGTGGCGGGCGATGCCTGTTTGTTATTTGTTGAGAGTCGATTGAAAAGTTTCAACTGTACTCCAACAACAGTCCTGGCTGCAAAGGGCTTGAAAGGATCGCAACACACATCATCACCACAGGAAAGCCTGCCTCTCTCCACACCAAAATTTCACGGAGAGATTTTCTCTGGTGTGCATGCGTACGTCGGAATTCATGTCCCGCACGCACCTTCTGGATGTCCTGGCCTCCCCCGAAGCAGGCCGCCCACCTCATGGCTCCTGGTCCTGCTGCGTTACCCTGACGTGGTTCGCTCACTTACGCTCTGCAAAAGATGAGTTCTATAAATTTCAGTGATTGACTGCAAGAAAACACCGTGAATAGATCTACGCTGCACTTTCAGTACGGAGGAAAAGATGACCTGAACAGGCAAATGTTTTTCCTTCGTTGTGTTGGTTTTTTGTCTTTTTGTCAATTTGTCCTGGTGTGCTGCTCCAACGCCTGAGGCATGTCCAGGGGGGTTGAGCCCGGGACCCCCCCCCCACGGTTTTGCTTTTCATGGTCCATTGAGACGTTGGACCCCCAATTTTGGGTGGCCCCCACAACCAATCTCAGATCCCTCTCTTGATGCACACATTGATGGCATGACACAGGCGCATCGAGGTGTAGGGCCAAGTCCATCTGATAAACTCCCATTGACAGTTGTGCGTGATGCACTGTGGGTTCTGCTGAACTGGCTCCGAAAAAGACGCGCACCAAGGCTCCTGCGCAGGGAGCATGACAACGTGACATAACATCCCTGTTTTTCAAACTGAGAAATGTTTTCAACAACAAAATCCCCTCAGATTAATCTTGTGTATTTGGTGGTGCTGTGTTTGGGGAACAAAACAGGCCAACACTTTGACCTGTCTTGCAATAGTTTGTGTGGTGGTCTGAGGGTGGAGAGTGAAACGGCGAACGACTGCAGGCGTGTCGCTCAGATCTGTTGTTGATCTCGCGGAGGGGGGAGCGGGGGGAAGCTACCTGCCATAGCTGGAACATGCAGAAGGATTTCCAAACCAGAAGCAATAATCTCTTCATCAAACTCTGTCTGACAACATCGGGCCAGTCGCATGGAGAGATGATTCTAAGTCTTGCTATTTCAGTTTCAACCATTTATGTTAAATTATCTGGATTGACTTTGTCCCAAATCCAAACATCCAAGTTCTAAGGCAGATTATCTCAAGTTGAAATGCCTCTGTCTAGCCACAAATGGTTCTCTAAATACAATGCATTGCCAGATAAACAGAGACACAATACCTGGATACTGGAATATATTGTAGCTAGGCTGCATTAGAATGCTTCCTTTTCAACATGTCTGGGTTGTGAGAATGTGTGTGTGGGTATCTCTCAACTCTAAAGAGTTGAACAAGAAACACCTCTCTAGTATTGATGAGAAACTCTTTCTGTGCTGAGCTCTGGACATCAAACAAGACTGTTTTCCTGGTTGATTCACTTTATTAAGCTCTAAGCAGAAGCACATTTCTACTCACATTCAATTTTATAATATTCACAATCCAGGTCAGACTCCCACCTTCCAACTCTGGTTCCATTCTTTGTTGGAACTTACCCACCTCACCAAGTTAGATGTTGCTCAAGCTGTGGCTCTTAAGCTTCTGACCCAGAGAGCCAGAAGTCTCTCTCATTTATTCTTTCAGACAGGAAGTGGAGGAAGTCATTATCCCATTCACAGGAAGTCTAAAAATCACACCACAGGAAGTAAGAAAGCCATCAAGGTGATCACATGAAATGCTGGTATATGAAGTCATGACTCTCACAGGAAGTGGGGGAAGTAGTTCTTGCTCAATGGCAGAACCCATTTCTTGTATTGCTCTTACAAGGCATATCACCTCACCTATTATAAGACCAATTTATGGCCCATTACTTGTCAGCTCACACAATAACCAATTTGTGGCTTCTCTCAAGCAAGGTGTGGAAGTCCAACATCATACTGTCTGATAATATTGTAAATACACAGAAAACACTGCAGATACATGAAATACAATGATACATAAACACCTTTGACACATGTTGGAGCATGCCAATCACCCCACATGTACACTTACAATGTGGTTGAGATCACGCAACATTTATTCAAACAGTAACTGCCTGTAAAGTTTTGCAAGTGTTTGATACATCTTTGTGAGAGAATAAACTGATCGTGGTCTGCGGCCATTTGCTTCTTCCAGCGTTGCCTCCACCCGTCTCCAAAGCTCAAGAAAAACAGGTTTGATTTGCAAAATTCTGTTTTTGTTGGCCATCAATTCTGCCCACATAGTTTCTAGCTCCTCAGTAAGGGTCAGTCTGAGAGTCTGATCAACTTTCCTGCCATTCAAAAGCAACTCATTCAGAGTTCTTTTCACTTCAACTTCCACCTGGGTGTGTGCCTCCAACATCGACAAGATGATTTCGTCATATTGATCTTGATGTTCGTCCAACTGGGAGGCCATCCAGACTCTAAAACCAATTAAAAGCACTCATTACTTACCAAAATGGATGTGGACTATCTCTATCTGAGGTGCTGGGAGTTTTGTTCCATAGATACCCAACAAGACTCTTCAATGGCTTTTCTCTTGGCTTTGGGAAGTTAAAAGTGGATGCTGGAATTCTGATCATCAAACTGTAAGAATTCAAAATTTGGTGCAGATATCCCCAATACTCATACTGGAGTTCACTTCTGATCTCTGACTTGGATCTTGGGAGCAATGTCTTCTCAGCTTTTACCTGTTGATCAGCATGGGTCAGGACCCAATATTTTGCACCCAAAATCAAGACTAAAATCTCGCAATCCAGAAGACAGAAGGTGAAATTACTTACTTAAATTCCTGTGTCTGTGTTGAGTTGAATCCACTTGTCACTGCACCAATTGTCACTCACACAGCCAGACTCTTGTTTGACCAGAGTCTATCCTTCCCTGTGTATCTTCTGCATCTTCTTGTGCCTCTTGTGAAAGAATAAACAAAAAGTTCAAAGTCTTTCATGCAATGTTTGAGTCCAGATATCTTCTGGCGAAATTTTCTAAGTCTGAAAGCTGTAGGTCTCTGAAATTTTCAGAGTCCAAAACTTCTCTGCTTGAAAATTTTCAAGTCTCAAAATGTTTGACTTGAAATTTTCTTAAATTCCATTTTTTCTAATGAAAATTTTCCAAGTCCAAAAACCTTCTCTTGTCTTCTTGTAGGCTTCTTGTGTAGATGTTGCTCCTTTGGAGTCCCAGGCAGGAGTGAGGCTGAGTGGTTGTCTGGCCTTTCTTTTGTTGGATTTGGTGGGCCATAAAAATTCCTTTCTCACAGTCCACCCTTCACACTGTGATCTTGCACAAAGGGATTTTATCACCTTGATTATCTTGATGGTCTTGTTTTTCACATTCCACCCCTGTGATGGATGTAATGGCCTTTTCCTTGGCAGATTTTTCCTGAGTTATACTTGTGTGATGAATGTAATGGCCTTTCTCTTGACAGGAAAAACTGAGGTGCATGTAATGGCCTTTTTCTTGACAGATTTTTCTTGAGGTTCACCAGTTTGATGGATGTAATGGCCTTTATCTTGACAGGTAATTACAGTGTGGAATGTTAACAGCTAGTATTACTCACTGGTTACACCTGTTTGATGGATGTAATGGCCTTTATCTTGACAGGAAAAAACTGAGGTCCTCCCTTTTGATAGATGTAATGGCCTTTCTCTTGACTGATTTTTCCTGAGTCACACCTGTTTGATGGATGTAATGGCCTTCATTTTTGCAGGTAATTACAGAGGTCCTCCCTTTTGATGGATGTAACGGCCTTTTGCTTTTGTTCGCATCGCTGTCTCATTCTACGTACATACGGCGATCAGGCTTCACTGAGTCACCACACACAACACGCGTGCATAGTACATGTAAAGAATTTCATCATCTCCAGCCCGTTCTGCTCGTCTCTTCTCTTCGCTCTGCAGAGTTTCAGCCCCGAGATTCCAACCCCTTTCAATTACCTCTGCCTCACTTCGTTTCTCTCTCAAATTGTCACAGGAAATGGAAAACAGCGAGAGACATATTTTTGCAAGAAAGATCCTAATTTTATTGTGGGGGGATTACTGCTGTTGATCTTCACCCTGTGTGACCACGTATCGGGGCGTAGCATTCCACAAGTTTTGGCGCAAACCAACTTCGGACACAAGAATTCGACATTGAGCACACTGTTTTTGCCGCCCCAAACAGGCTGAGGCAACCAAAAAAAAATCACTCGCTATTTTTTTTTTTTTTTTTTTTTTTTTTTTTTTTTTTTTTTTTT
>JAAUXT010147499.1_pt1 | contig 14008 bp, 20 predicted proteins | sample 7278171 | NCBI WGS metagenome assembly JAAUXT01 (sample SAMN14350112, study PRJNA611818) | marine sediment metagenome | isolation source: surface marine sediment (1.8m) | place: French Polynesia: Moorea | collected 2018-08 | reverse complement strand
GTTCTTTTCAAAGTGGCAACAAGGTAAAACCCCACCCTTCCCCCCAACAAAAAATTTTTTTCAAAGTGGCAAAAAGGGTGTATGGCTTCAGAATGGATTGCTGTGGAACGCCCCTCCTTCAGCCAAAAGTAATTTCTGTTATTTTGCTGCTTCGGTACCTTTGAGGTGACATCTCCGTTCTCATCCTTTGGAACCGTGTTTGGCGGCTCAGCGCGTGTCTACATTCCCCATGCTGTGAGTTCTTTTTTTTTCACTGATTCACTGTGAATGCTTTTGTTTTGATTATTGAAATGTGCATTCTGTGATATTGCTGACTTTTACAGGCGTCGTATTGAGAACATGCTTCATCAATCAATTTAATTTCATGCTCAAACAGCTTTGACACAAATTTATGAGAATCACAAATCTTGGTACAAGTGGCGCACGAGGAACGTCGTTTCCGCGTCTTGTGCAACCGTTTCAGGTGGATCTCACTGGACTCAACATTGTGTTTGTGTTTCAGCTGGTCACATTTGAAACAAATGTGAATGACATTTCAACTTGTTAAAAGTTGTGAGAAAAGGTGACATCCATTTGCAGGTCTTTTCCTGCGCATTCCCTTTTGAGTGCGGAACACGGTTGGATGCTTGTGTGTGCAAGAGAGCTCCTGTTCAGAAGTTGTGCGATGCCGCGTTGTGAAGCGCACATCTGCTCCAATGTGTGTTCTTGTTTGTTCTGCTGTCTTCCGTTCAGTCGCATTTATGAAGGTTGCAGAAATGCCTCCAACAAAACGACACTGCAGCAGTTCCACCCTCTCTTTTTGACAAAATAGGGGTGTACATGTTGTGTGTGTGTGTGTGTGTGTGTGTGTGTGTGCGTGTGTATGTGTGTACTTGGTTGCTGATCAATGCACGTTGTCAAGTGGTATTTTCTAGGGACTTGGTTGCGTTGGCGGGGGGTTTCTGGGATTTTACGGTTTGTGAGAGGTAGATCCCGCTTCTTCAACCTTGTGATGATACTGTACTATTGGGGAAAATTAGTCAGTTTGTTTTGTTTTCTTTTTCCACATCTGGCCGCAGGGACTCACTGCCGAATATTTTAACATTCTGATCCAGTCCTTTTTGGGTCGTCTCTGTTGTTTTGCCATTTGGCTTTCCAAAACGAAATGGTCACACAACGTAAGATCGGCGTTCGAACTTGTAAGGTTTGAGCAATCGGAACGAAAAATACTCAAGGCTTGGGTTTTTTGTTTTGTGGTTGAATAAAACAGCACACACAAATCGGAATGTCGTTGCAGCGGTGGTTTATTTTCCAATCTCACCACAATCGAACGAATGAGTTGCACAACGCTCATCATCAGAATGGGTCAGTCACTCTTCGAAAGCTGACAATGGGACGAATTCAGAACGCCGTGAAGTGCAGCGTGTTTGTGTGTGCTGCGCACAAAGGCCGCAGTGACGAATGACCATCCAGTGAGTAGACAACGAAAAGCAACGATCACTCTCAAAGACGTTGCGCAGAAGTCGTCACAGTCGTGCGCAGGATGTTGGAGCCAGTCGACATTCGTTGATGTGGCTGCTGTCCGCCTGCGTAAACCTCCACAATACCTTGAAAATGAGAACACAAGTTCGTAAGTCCAGACACGCGCCTGAGCGGCGGCCATCGCAGATCGCGCAAAAACAAATGTGCTGCTTGCAGATGGTAAGGGATTTACAAGCTTTTCGTTTGGGGTGGGCAGAAATTTCGAGGATCCCCGCTGTGCCAGTTCGGCGCGTGTCTTTCCTGACAGGGGTTCTTGTTTTTGTACACGCCGAGACTTGCAAACAAGTCGCCGCGTGTTTTCACCTCCACAGTTCCGCGCAGGTACCCACCATGAACTTCCCCGTGGGAAAATTGTGAAAACATTCACCCTGTGAACAATTTTGGACGACCTCCTCTGTCCCTGTCCGTGCTTTCACGCTTTGTGAAAGAACCACACATGTTTGCGTCGACGTCCTGGAAGCCGGCTAAAGCTTGCATCAGTGCGCGAAGCCACGAACTATCATTGAAACTTTACCTGATTCAACTGTGAATCCAGAGTTGTCAAGCGCCCATACTTGAAATGTCTCCGGTGTGAGCTGGAAGCGGAAAACTTCTCTTTTGCCCGCGCGGACAGTGCGACGCTCAAAGCCTGAGAGCTGAATGCTCGGAACGGGAACACTGGCGTTCTGCCACCTGATGTAAAGCTGCACCACCTGCACACACAAATGCCCAGGTGAGACAAATGAAGCCCGTGCGCGATCGTAGAAACAATTAAGGCGGGTCACACGACAACGTACGTATGGTGCTCGCTTCGTATTTTTCAGTGTACGAGTTTGTTTGCGTGAAGAATCGTTGTTTTGGCACAAAATCGACAAATTAGCAGCACAAGAACAAAGTAAAGACGTAATTTGAATGAGAGCGTGCACTAAGAAACCCGCGTGTTCAACTCACCTCATCAGCGTCCACTTCACCTGTGTTCTCCACTTGAAATGATACACGAAAAGAGTTCACAGCGAACTTTTTCATCCGTAAATCGCTGTATTTGAACTTCGTGTAGGACAAGCCGAAACCGAAAGGATAGAGTGGCTGACTCTTGATGTAGCGATACGTGGCACCGTGTTCCATGTGATAGTCTGTCATGTCTGGCACCTGCATGGTGTGAACTCAAGCTCATCAGAAGGTGGCAAACTGACCCAAAACAGCTGCTTCGCAAACCATTTCGAAGACCCTTGAAGTGATTCTGAATGTGTGAACAATGGTCATTGGTCCACTGACCTGGTGTAGGAAGGCGGGCCACGTGTAAGGGGACCTGGCCGCCGGTACGGAGGCGGGCCCGGCCGGGGTGTGGGTCAGAATCCGGAGCAGGGCGTCACCCGTACCCTGCGCCGGGTAGAAACACTGTACAATTGCCGACACACCCTGGGACAGATGAGCCCACGTCAAGTCAACCGGGCCGCCAGTGAAGAGAAGAAGGATCGCAGGAGAGCCGTTTGCTGAATGCACATTGATATAACACCAAAGCAAACATACGTTTCACTTTGTGAAATGAAAACACGAATTGTACACTTCGAAGATACAAGGGATTTTCTCACCGTAAAAGACAGCATCGTGCAACAGGTCCAGCTGATGTCCTGGGAGATCGAGGCTGCTTCTGTCATTATCTTCTGCTTCCACTGTCAAACCTGCGCCACCAAAATTTGGGCCGAGTGAAGAGAACAGACTGAAGCATGACAAGCTTGATCAGGCAAATTGAAATCTCCTCAATTCCTTCTTACCAGTTCCCAGACATATCACAACCAGATCCGCCCCTGAAGACGCCAGCTTCACTTCAGAGGAGTTGTAGTTGGCACACCTGTTGGAATCACAGCCTTGAGCCAGGACAGATGTGCTGGCCGCCAAGTTTCTCAATGTGTCCCACGGAGTCTTGGTGTATTTGTTGATTGGCGAGCTTGGCCAGCCAAACAATTCCTTTGAATTGTTTGCGACTGGTCCAATAATCTGCAGAAGAGATCAGGAAATATTTTTCTCGGAAGCTTTTACATCACATGCATCACAAGCAGTGAAAGGTACAAACAGAAACTCACAGCAACACGATTGTAAATTCCTTTCAGCGGAAGAACGCGCCCTTGGTTTTTCAACAAGACAAACGATTGTTGCGCAGCTTTGATGGCTAGTTCTCTGTGTTCTGCTGACAACACCACGGACATGTTGATTTTGTTGAACGGATTCATTTCTGGAGGGTCGAATTCTCCAGTGCGGAGCCTGGTGTAAAACAATGGTTTCACGTTGTCCGTGATCTCATCTCTGCTTAGAAAATCTGAAAACAAACAAGCACAAATTGAAAACAGAGAAATTGATGACGACAGTTCTCACGGCTGCTTGATACGTCACCCATCATACAGAAAAGCTCAACGACACAGGGACGGAAACCCGTAACGCATCTCGCCCAAAAACAGACACAAAAATGCCAAATCCAAATGACAAACAAAATTAAAATCACACGTTGCTCAAGTGCGGCTTGTTGTGAAGTGTAGCATGGAGGGTGACTGAGCTCAAGGTTACACCCAGCTTTGATAGACCGAGCAGTGGCCACAGTGCAGTTGGGCGCAGTCTTGTGAGCGTACACCTGTAGACAGAGGGAACCCAGAACCCAGTGTGAAAACTTATTGAAACAGCAAGACGTTGATTCAGAGACGATGTTCGTGAGATGGACGTCGATCTCTCACCTGGTTTCTGATTGCTCCAGCGTCACTTATGAAGAAACCTTTGAATCCCCATTCACCGCGAGCAACGCCGTTCATCAACCAGTTGTTGGCACATGCCGGCGTTCCGTTTATTCTGACAAGTTGACGAGCAAACAGTATCACAAAGAATGATTCAAAGGAAATGCTCAGGCATCTGTCAGAGCAATGAGCTGCTTCTGTTCACACAAGGGGAGAAGACGCCCACTCACCTGTTGTAACTGCACATCAACCCCAGCGATTCTTCGTCGACGCAAGTCTTGAAATGACGCAGAAAGGTCATTCTCAAATCTCGCTGCGTAACCTGAGAAAGTAAATGACAAAAAGCTTGCACAGTTGAAGTGCCAAAGCACTCTATTTTGTCTGCCTGTCAAAGCAAGGTACAACCAACAGATTCTCACGTTTGTACAACCAACAGATTCTCACGTTTGCGTCGAAGCTGAATCTTGACTGTGGGATGTTTTCAGGACCACCATGTGCATCAAAGTGTTTGCACACGTCAAGTGCTCTCTTGTACCGAGGATGGCTGCCTTGCACACCTCGAATATGTGCAGACACGATTTGACTGGTCAGATGAGGATCCTCCCCGTACGTTTCCTGAAGTTTCAAAAATTGTGACCTGATTGTGTCGCACTCACAAAACAGGCATTTGAAACTTCCGACAGCAAAGCAATTTGCCCTTTGAATTTCAAAATGAACGGACTGGATTATTTTCTTACAGCATTTCTTCCCCACAAAGGATGTCTCATAATGTTGATGTTTGGTCCCAGACAAACTGAACCGTTGAACAGTTGGTACACTCCTTTGCTTTGTTCATAATTTTGATGAGCTCTCACTTCAAGACCAAGGGCTTGAGCAACTTTGAAGACAGAATCGGTGCTGAAATTGACAAAAAGAACGGTAAAAACTGGTGTCTGCACTGTGTCCGGAAAATCCCGTCCGCTCCGGGGGGGGGGGAGGATGAAAGTTCAACGTGCACCTGAAAAGTCTGACCGTGCAGCAAAATATGAACGCAACGCACTGGGAAAGGTCAAGCTATGACTCCGCATCACGAAAACGAACGGCACCTCACCTGAAAGTAGCTGCAAGCCCTATGTCCTGTGGAAATGATGTCGCATGTGTGTGAGCAATTCCTCGGGTGCAATCCGTCTTCCAAACAAAAGGCTTTATCCCCAATCTGGGGATGGCAGGCACCACTGTTTGGTACTCACCCACAACGTTTGAGATGAAAGTCTGGTTAATAATTTCATCAAGTGTCAATCTGTGCACCAGGTCATCAACCCTGTCAGCCCAGTTCAAATTGGGATTCCTGAAGGGGTAATCATACCCTTCTGCGGCATGAATCAAAAGAATCACAGTGACAACAAACATCCTCCACTGATGTTTTGTCTCCTTCAACGTTGTTCTACTCACGTACGCAATGGTGACAATGAGACTGAGCCAGCTGAGCAATTGCAACGGTAATCTCTTGGAGAACAACCGGGATGCGCTGCATTGATGTTTTGTACGCACCGCACCGTGTCACATGACATTCGTTCGGCTCCACTCGGACGTGTTCGGCAATTTCCGTTCCGCAGAAAGAGCGTTGAAGCAGGTTTGGCTGAAGTTGTTTGCTCCAATTGATAATTCGACTGTTTGTGCTGTCCTGACTTGATCACAACAGTGGATGTGGATGTAGAAAGCATGGCTGGAATCCAGGGCTCAGAAGTCAACCTTTTCAAGGGTAAGTATCTGTTCATTTCTCCAAAATTACTGCACCGAATCCCTCTTGAATTTCTCATCTTTTCAAAATGGAGATCGTGTCGGCTTTCAGACGTCGCCAACATTTTTGCTGCACTCGCCGTTCTTTATGGATATAAATTTATCTTTTGTGTTTGCGTTAGGCGTTGTAGTAGCAAACTTTCTTTGTATTATGGAGACAACCGATGAACTTGTGATTTTGCTGCAGTTTCCTTGTGGATATCATTTGCCCCCAAAATCAGGAATTTTCCTGACCTTTGGCTTGAATTTGAAGTCTGTTCTCTGTTGTGTTTTCAGCTCCGCGAGCCAAAAAAAGGCCTCCAGAACAGGCAAAGACCCCAGCTGAGGTAAGGAACTCTCATTTCTTTCAAAAGTATTGATGGATCGGAAAATATTCTGGAAATGAACATGTTGGGAGGAAATATCTCAGGATTTTGGATTGCTCGTGACCTAGTGAGGTGATTGGTCTGCAGGCTCCGAAAGTATTTGATACTTTTGTAAAATTTTACTGTCATAAGGTTCTGAGAAGTTTGTGGAATGTTTTGGTGAAGTTTTGTTGGAATCGATTTTGATTTGACGGAGCTGTGCGGAAAAATCCGCAAGATGATGTCAAGTAGACGGGGAATCAAACATGGCGGATGCTTTGTTGTTGAGTCGCTTGGTGGTCGATTTTCATCAAGAAACTGCGGATGAGCGATTCAGATTTGTATGCAAATCAAAATTTCACCTCCAGAGATTCAACATTTGAGGAATTTCGCTCAATTTTATTTCTCAGTGAGCTCCAAGTTGAGCCTTTGAATGAGGTGCGTGTTACAGATTGGTCTTGCGATTTGATTTGTCCACTTGTGGTCTTTGAATGCGAAGACACAAATGGGTACCCATTCGCTTTGACTCTGCTTCCAGAGTTATCATCTTGGGTCTGAGGAAACAATTCTCACTTGCAATTGTGTCTGGATTTTTAAAGTCGATTTCGGCAACCCGGATATCAAGTTCGTCATCTTACGATTCCGTTTGGAGGCAAAGTCGGCCTGTAACAAGTGAAATTTCATCCATGGTCGAGTTGGAGATATTTGGAAGTCAGTCGTGCTCTTGTCTTGGTTTGGGAGAGTCAGACATGATGTTCAGTCGGGTGTTAGATCTGCAAGGTATGTTGCAATCATGTCTGCAGGCCTTTTCGAACGTCCAACGTGGTTGCCTGTTTTGAGAGTCAGAGGAGTTGCGAAAATGTACATCTTGCATTCAGCAAGCTAACTCGAGTCACTGGGGTCAAATAGACTTGACTGGCATTTGTTGATAATGTTTAATTTGCTCCAAAACAGTAATTTTGTTCGGCTTTGACCAAGAATGTGCTCGGAAGGCGGCCGCACATTGTGTTCAAACATGAATATGTAATGAGTGACGTAGCACCACCCCCAGCGAAGCGAGCTCCCTGTCAAAGCAGCAAGCAGTAAACATACACACAGAGCAGATCTACACATCACACATGCAACTGACATTCGTTGTGTAAATGGTAAACTGGGCAAATTTCTCAGAAAACATGCTTCAACTTGGATTCCAAATGGCTCTCGAGGCCAGGACTGAGGACGTGGAAGGGGCGAACGCAGAACGGAAGAAAGAGGAAAAGGCGTGCTTCCCAGAATGCAGCCGAAAACGTCAAACATTGTTGGAAATCAATACTCTTCGTATTTGTGATGCCCGTCGTGGTCTGATGAACAAGACGACTGGTGTGAGCGCGTTCCCAAACCCTTCCACTGTGCACAACAAAAACACCACCAGATAAGGACATGTCTCCTTCACATCAGCAAATCTTTGGTCAAACCCCGAGGTATGTTTCAAACTTCTGGTTCAAGAGTTGGTGCCAGATGCCAGTGACCAAGACAAACACCCTCTGCACACGCACACACACGCGAGTTTTGTTCTTTGTCAACGAACAACACGTTTATCTTTGTAGACATGGCCAGTGAGGAACAACATCAAAAGACGTCGAACAAAGGAAGATTTCATGCAGTTTTGCAACATAATCTTGGATTACACCAACTATGAGTCGATGAGGAATGAGGTGAGTTTGTGGACAATTGTTGAGTCATCTCGTGAGCCAGACACTCGTTGTGGTTGCTGGTGTTGGGAATCAGAATCTGCCCAGAAATGACGATTATTTTCAAGTTTTCCCTTGTGGGCTTCATCCAGGTTTATGATACTTTGGATCACACTGTGGCACGGGGATGCGGCAAACTTTTGCAGCAGTTTTGGACGTCGGGCTTGATCTACTTGTGGTTGTTGTCCAGAGTGTCCAGAAAAAAAAGAAAGGGGGGGGGGGTGCAGCAAGGAGGTGGCTTCTTGACATGAAGCCAAGGGGAATGAGGAATGCTTGCTCAACTTGGGAAAATTTGAAAAGAATGTTTTGTGACATGTTTGTGTTGACTGGATTTCTTTATTTACAGGATGCTCGTTTGCAGCAGAACTTGAGTCCCATGGCGAGCGGAGGCAGTCCGGTGGACAGTTACAACTCGGATTCTTCGGCGAACGCATCGCCCACCGAGACGCGACAACCGTCGCCTGCACAGCCCCCATTCCTGTCCCCGCCACCGCCGGCAGGCAGAGGCGCTCCAGGTGCGCATTCTGTGGTTATCCCGAGGAAGCTGAGTCCAGGCAGTGCGAGTAGCTCCCCTCGATCTGGCACAGATGCCGAGTCGGGTAAGCCGGTCAACACCTTACGTAGCAGGTGGATTCGGTGACATCCTAACTCTGGTGGTGTGCGCAGGCCTTAGAAACCATGTCTAGTCTAATGTTTCCAGGAACATTGGATGACACAGTTTCCGGAAAGTATTCTTTGACTGCACCTCATGCTGACATGCACATGTACTCACAGCTGGCTGTTCATTTGGCAGCAAATGACTGGTGGTTGCGCGACTTGCTTTCTGTCTGAATATTTTGTTACATTGTTGCGGGAAGTTTCCCTGAAAAATCTACGAGAACATGTGAAACAGGCGCGAAGCTCTTTTCAACTCGAGAATGTCGATCATTTCGAAATTTCAAGTTGTCGCGTGCCATCGTAGAAGAGAGAAGGTAACAGTCACCGTTGTGTTCTTGCAGATGACTCTGAGTCGTACGACCTGATCACGTGTTACTGCATGAAGCCGTTCGCAGGCCGACCAATGATCGAGTGTCACGAATGTCTGACGTGGATCCACCTCTCGTGCGCCAAGATCCGCAAGACCAACATCCCAGAAGAGTTCACATGCCAGAAATGCAGAGATGCGAAGCTCACCACACGAAAGTCAACTCGCCAGCGCGTCGAAAAGCAAAATCTGGATGCATAGCAACAGAGGACAATGTTCTCACCCAAAACCTCTTGTTATTACCGTGTAAACAAAAAGACTGTGAGACGCACATTATCATTATTTTTTGTAGCATTCTAGTTTTGTACTGCCAATGATCTCTATTTTGCATCAACTGAAGTTTGTACGTGAAGAGAGAATGCGGCGGACAGGTCGCTTGGTGTGTTTGCGCTGGCCAGTAGTCCACTCGCGAGTCTTCAATCCACAATGGAACCTGCTTTTGGCGGGCTTATGCTGTGAGAACCCAACGAGGAAGAATCTGTGAAGCGACACCCAGTTGGCATGAAAAGTTCCATTTCCGAGACACATCCGCTTGTTGTGGCCTGGATGTTCTGGCAGTTCATCTCCAAGTGTAGTGTACTTGCTGTGGTCACAGAGGATTTCTGCAACAAGAGCGGCGGGTCGTTTGGCTTCGCCCAGTGGGACCGGAAAACGATTGCAAATTTTTGTCACTGATGTAGTTTTGCGAGAAAGGTGGTGCTGAGTAAGTAGTCCGTGATCTCCTCGGATCTTCAGACAATTTTGCCTCAACAATTTTGCCTCAGGCGAAAAGTGAAAAGCTTTGGTTCTGTAGCTGTCCTCTTGTGGAAGTCGCGGTGATGACATTCCTTTGTGCACACCACGAATCGAAAAACGAATATGCAAACCGTTGGTTCTTCCAAATTTGTGTTGTTTGGTTTGACTTTCAAGGTTTTGGAAAATGACGAGCACAAAGGAAAGGGCACACCAGTTTCTTCTTCACGGTTGAAGTCGGGAAAACACTTCCACAGAATGAAGTGATATTCCGTTGCAAAGCCATATCGCAGTGTTTGAAATGAAGTCCGTTGCTACGAGTGTTGTAGGCTGTCAACTGAATGCACGTTTTATTTTATTTTCTGTGGGCAGTGATTTTTGTTTTCAATGTGCCGTTCACGTATTGCGCAGACGTTTCATTTGAAACTCCAGAATAGATCCAAGTTTGATTCAGATGTTTTCTTCAGTGACAATTCCGTGCAGTTTCCCCAATGCTTCACAAATGTGTGTCCAGTTGACAGCCTGGGTGTGTTCTCGAAAACTGTTTACATGGTTTGATATGAAAATTGCGTCCATATTGTACATAATGATTTTATGTAGGTGTCGTAGTGTACAGACCGAATTCGAAGGTGAACCTGTTTCAGTTGAATGGCACGAATCCTGGTCAGTGCAAGATTTAGGCAGAGCCTGAACGAAATGCATCATGCAAGGCGTTTGTTTTGGTCCAAGCACACAAACGAACATTGGGGGGTGGGGAGGGGGGAGACAACAATCAAGGATGCGCGAGGTTGTTGACTCGAGATTCGTGCCATTTTCTGGATGCAACCATGAAGCGTAAAACTGCAGGGTTCCTCCTTGTACAGCTGTCCGGCTCAGGAGGTGCGACTTACAAGTTATGTGATGCAATACGAAAGTGCATTTACATAGGCTAGTACCACAGCGGAAAGGTTGTTCCAAACAAAATAGATGTTTGTTGAGCCTCTTGTATTCTTGTGAACGGTGTTCTGCTGTCTGTCGTAACAAGTTGTGCACGTTTCAAGTTTCTTTGCTGAGGTGGCGTTGGACGGACCAACTTCGGGTTCGACCACATGTTGAAACAACTGTTTTACTTGTTTTACCCATTGTTGGTGCTTTTGTCGTCGACATCCATTTTTAATATGAATTGACAACGGAGCCCACACCTACCAACTAAATTCTGCGCTTGTTGTGCAGTTCTTGTTTTCCCAAAGGCAGCACTGGTCGGTCATGAAGGTCGAGGCACCGGTAAAGCGTCACGAGGTTGACAAATGGCCCACGTGTTCTCATTTGAACTGTACAACAAAAACAATTTGGTGCGTTCGAATGAGATCGTCTTTTCCGTTTTCGTGTCACCACCGATCAAGTACAAGGACGTTCTTTCAGGGTATGTAGTTTCGTTATTTTGGTCGCTGCGTCTCTTGCTCTCCGAAAAAATTTGAGGCCATCGAAGTGACTGTCAGGATTTAAAGGTCGGATGTTGTGTGTTCGAGGACCGTGTACCGGAAATCGCGCACAACTACTTGTCATGAAATCAACTTCTCATTGTCTGTGAAGGTCCATGTTGATTGTTTCATTTGTTTCCGGCATGTAGTTAGAACGTTGTTCATCGTTACAACTCCCGAGTCGCAGGAAAGTCTCTGCCTTGCGTCTTGCAGTGTACTTTGTCGACCACAAGGCCTGTTCGGCGAATCGCCAATTTGCACGGTTTTGATGTTGACATTTTGGACTGTCCATTTCACATGTGGTCTTTTTCTGTGGACTGTAAAATTTGTGCAGAAATTATCCTTGTCTCCGCCTCGACGAGTGAATGGCTCGCTTGCTTCACCGTGGCATCTCACAAACCTGAAGTTATCATTGAAAGACTTGAAAGAATGTGAAGATCAGGAACGTGGAATAACTAGTGTTGAATTGCGTTTTGTGTTCTTGTGAAAACCACATTTTCTCAGGAATGCGGTGTGCGATGATTGCGTCGAGCCTGGTCAAATCAGGAGATCAGTGGGCCTTCAAGAAAATGCGTGCGAACTCCCGACAGATTTGAGGCATTGGAAACTATTTTTTAGACTTGAAGGTTTGCCATTTGGTGTGAAGAATAATCCTGGTGGTTCCTCGTGATGTGTGCTGTAAGTACATTTCATTTCTGCGTCTTGTCACTTGTAAATTGTACAAACACATCTGCAAATAACTAGAAGATATTTGTGCATGTTCGTGCCGTGTCTGACACAAGTGCAGTTGTGAGTAGACAGCTGAGACTATTTTTGTAAAAAAAAATAAAAAAGAGCGCCGAAATTTGCGAAGCGCATGTGCAAGTGTCGGGCACGTTACCTTCTTGTACATGTCTGTATATTATAGCATTTAAGTTTCTCAACACACAATAAAACTGAAAAATCAAAATAAGCCCAATCTGCAATGATTTATGAGACACCAAAAACATCGCGATGGGCATGAACAACAAATGTCAGCCCAGTTTGAAGAACAGCGACAAAACCCCGACAAGCAGCAGCAAATTACGCAGAAGGCAGGTCCAAGTACCGGACTTCATTTTGCTGAGTCTGCTGTTGCTCATTCTCTAGGAATTCATCATCATTTTTGACTATCGAAGTGAATTTGATCACACATAACGCAGCTGCAGCCAGAAATATCGTGCACGTCACAAACAACAAGCGGTTACCGTAACGAAACACATTGTTGTGCAGCATCATCAGAGCAGCACAAGCAAGGAAGTTCAGAGGCACCTGGAACCAGTTCAACATACTCCTCCTGTTCACCTCCGGAAGCACTTTGTTTCGAATGACGTTCATGGCTGGGAAATACATGCCCACGGCGATCTCAATCAGAAGGAAAGCGACGAATGCCAAACTTCGGTTTGGGCTTTGAGGGTCAGTAGCCCCGATACACAAGATGTACCCAATGAGCGCCATGAAGACTGCAGTTGTCAGTGACTGCAAACAGGAAACTCCTCTTGATGTTATGAGCTGAAACAAGGCATTTCCAATCAAGATGCAGACCATGAAACTGGAGAAAGTGATTCCAAATGAAGGTTTGGCTGGAGCAAGCACTGGAGTCCACAGGAAGATGAAAATGCACATGGCACTTTCAAAAAGGGACTGGATGATGCCGAGAGTCGATATTTTCGGCTCGTTGACGATTTCTCTCAAACCTTGCGCACAAGATTTTGCAAAATCAGGTGGTTGTTTGGCGTAGTTTTCTTCCCACTGGTGCAGGACCACAACAGCAGATGCAGCCAGGCACGGAACAGCCAACATGTAAGGAGCCACAGGGCCAAACTGCATCCATTCAGCAACGACATTGGTCACGACTCCAGCAACAATTGCTAGAATTCCACTCCACATTGAAGCTTTTGATGAAGTCACAGCGATCCATTCTTTCGGGAAGTCATGTTTCTCCACGTGTTCTTGAACATACCATGCCTCGAACGATGAGAACAGTAACGAAGTTGCAACTCCTCCAAGCACTTTTCCAAGAATCAAAATGCCGTAGTTTCTTGACAGTGTGAAGAAGCAAGACACTGAGTAGATGATGCTGAATAACACACACAGTTTCTTCCTCCCAAATCGGTCTGCAGCAATGGGCGCCCATGTCCCCAACAGGACCGACGACAAAAATCCACACACATAAAGAACTGCAATTTGGTCCTCTTGGAATCCATAATGGCTGTACAGTCTGTACAGATAGGGTCCTTGCAGCCAGTCAGCTAACAATGCAAAGAAGTAAGCCGCAAAGTATTCTTTCTGGAAGTGCAGGAATGTTGGGTTGTTGCCGACTGGGGGCTCCTTTCTCGTTTTGACAGCCCAGCCCTGCAACACAGCACAGAGGAGCCCCAACACAGCAAACGACACGTAGGTTATCACCATCATCTTGGACGGAAGAAGGCTGCACCTGCAAGAAGATGTCAAGTGTCACTGTTTGCGACGCTCGGTGCTGTGGCCTGAACCAACAACCCAGCCCACCATTCTGCAACACTTGATCGATGTTTTCAAACGTCTTTTTTGATGGTCGCGGAAGCGGGCAACTGGGTCAAGCAAATGGCTCAAAAAATAGCTCCATGGAGCTCGCGGTGATTTGAGGAAATTTCACTTGCTCTGATTTGGCTTGCTCTGATTTGGCTTGCTCTGATTTGGCTTGCTCTGATTTGCCTTG
>JAAUXT010068640.1_pt1 | contig 14012 bp, 15 predicted proteins | sample 7278171 | NCBI WGS metagenome assembly JAAUXT01 (sample SAMN14350112, study PRJNA611818) | marine sediment metagenome | isolation source: surface marine sediment (1.8m) | place: French Polynesia: Moorea | collected 2018-08 | reverse complement strand
ATCGTTCGCTTCGCGAAACTATTTTGTTACTAATTGCCATTATTTTCAGGTCATCAGGATGTGGCTGCCTCGGCGCCGAGACCTGAGCCCCCCCCCCCCCCCCTGTTCAGTCAGTTGCCCCTGCTGGACGGGCGAATATCATTTTCGATTTGCTCATGTCACAGAAACAGTATGATTCTACCGGGTGCACACGTGTGGTTTGAAAAAATCTGACGGTCGCCTCGTCCGTCGTGTACACGGCATGGTGGCAGTTGTTTTAGTTCCTTTGGAGATAAAAGCCCTTTTTGTTTCTGCTCACGACAGCTGCATGTTCCACACAAAGCAGATGATTGCATCTTGTAATTTTAGCACCAGGTTTTCAGTTGTCGCGTCTTGTAGCAAAACGAGATCGATGGACCGTTGCAGATGGTCATGAACAATTTGTGCACAGAAAGCGCAGGCAAGAAAATGCAGGAAGGTGCTCAGGAGCTTTTGGTAAAGGAGACAACCTGAGGGGTGATTCTGTGTGGTGGATCTGGACATTGCTTGAAACCAATGATCTTGAACAGGATGTCAAAAAGTCAGGGTTGTTCATTTTGGAGTTTTCTGTGCAGAAGCACAAAGGAAATGGGACCAATCGGAGAATTTGATCAAAACCGGTCATCCTGCCCTCAAAAGAAACGTACTCCTGCACGGAAGGCAAATTCCGGCGTGAACATTCGGTCTCTGCTTCTGGACCACCACCCAGGAATCACGACTTGACATTCAAATTATTTTGACGCAAATAGACCACACCAGCAAAACTGCAATTGACACGCGTTGGAAAAACAGCAAGATCGCGATTCCGTCTTTGCAACAGACGAAGTCCTTCCTCAGTCCAGCGGGGTATTCCTTCCCAACTTGGATCGCGTGAGGCACATCAAAATTTCTCACATTCCTGGAGAGGAAATGTCAGGTTTTGGCCTTTGATCCAATATGGAACGTGCCTGGGATGTTATTAGCAGCAGGGTGCGCCGTTTTTGATAAGGGTCACGGGTCGGTCGCGAAATGAACGATTGTGAAAATACAGTTCACGGAGACCTTGGGGATCAGGATGAGTTCTTCTCAGAAATCGTCCCTTTTGCCAATGACCAGCACAGAAACCATGGTTGACGGGAGTACAAGAGGTCCGCTGGAATCTCTCTTTTTTGCGGCCCAAGGTTCCACCTTGTTCAGGGTTCAGGTTGAACTTGTGCAGATTTGCACTGAAAACAGACCACTGTCAAGACATGGGATGCCGTATCGCGCCAAGTTGTTTGCAGTTGTTTCGCCAGTTTCCTCCCGTAGCAGAAGCGAAGTCGTTTTCGCTTGTGGTGGTGGGCGAAATTGAGCTCTGATGATCACATTTCAGGAAATGCTCACAAGCCCTCACGTGAACGAATGCAGTTCATCACTAATTTACATTCACTTTGCATTTCAGTTTCGATTCGTCCACATACATCTGTGTTCAGTTGATTGGATGAATGTTGTTCTTGTGCACAGTCCACATGTACCGCTATAGATCTACGTTTTGTTGATTGTGGAGTTTTAGCTGCGCCTTGGGGCGTTGTCATTCTCGATCTCGTGCGCAGGCTGATTCCAACAAAGCGCACACGCAACCCAGAGTTGCACGTTGTTCGACGTGCACCGTGGTGGTGCAGCTAAAACTCACTGCTGCTGTCTGTTTACGTAGGTGTGTACACGCCAGAGCCGGGCGGAGATTGGTCGTGGGCGCTCTTCACAACCTCGTTTTATTCCATTTACCATTGGATCATACTCACTGGCCTCGGAACTGTAAATCACATTTACCTATTTTATCAGCCAAACATAAAACGGGTTGGGTCACTCAAACATTTCGCCAAGCAAGCACAAGACACTTCCCATCACGTTTTCATTCATTCATTCATTCATTCATTCATTCATTCATTCATAACTAGTTTTGTAGACACAACAGTGGTGTGGAAAATTTAGACTTTGGGACTTTTAGAGAAAGGCAACTGTTTGATTTGTGAATTCAGCGAAGTCGGCATGTTCTGAGCGTCTGATGTGACTGACTGCTGAACATTGGACAGTTCGCTTTGTTCGACGCAAAATCGAACGCGTCCCAAGGCTAAATTTTCATGTCTGTCATCCAGCCTCAACTCACATTGCATTTCTTGCAATCTCGCTGAAGAAGCTTCACGTAGCTCGTGAATCCCTGCCGCTTCACACATGTGTTTCAATTCAAAACTCGCGGTCGAAGAACACTGAAGCGAGAACGTTTGTTTGTCGCGGTATTATGTTGTCCAAATTGTGTGTGCTCGCACTATATGGTAAAAATGGATTTTGGATACACGTCAAGATTGAGAGCGTGAAAAGACAGCACAAGAGGGAATTTCAGATTCAGCCCGCGCGCACGCACCAAGCGACGCAGGACGCAATGCTTTGGCTTTGCTCGTAATACTCGTAGACTTGTGCGGCCCACGTTTCAAGGTGCGTGCTGTGGGGCAGTGTCTTGAGACTTCCTCGTGTGAAGGCCTGCACGGGGCACGTTTTGCGGTGAAGTTTTCTTGATGAAGTCGTGGTCGAGGCTTCAGGCAGCGCGGGCTCCGAGCCGAAAGCGTCTGATGCACAGCGCTGGTCACAACGACGCGTGAGCGCGGTGCCCGGAGGTTTCCGTTTGGGTCCACAAACCTCTGCAAAAAGCAGAGTTCAGAAGATCAGAAGGGTGGAAATTTGATAAGAAACAGCGCGGACGGTGCACGCTCAGTGTGACCAGGCTTGGACGGCTTGTGCTGCGGCCCGCTCTCGTTCCATCCATCTGTTGTTCATGATGGCTTTTCTGCAATTTAAGGTTAAGGTGGCTTGCTTTTGTATTTTTGGTATGTTCACGTAGGATTTAATCCTTTGATTCATTAACCTCCATTAAAAACTGCTCCAAGGCTGGTTTTTGCTTCAGGGGCGGGTCATGCGAAGCGTGAACTGAATTGAATCATTTCAAGAAGTTTTGTGATTTGTGTAGCTGCTTCAGTGAATCTGTTTTTATTTATTTTTTGACTGACACTTTTTCTGTCTTGTTATAATTTTGAGTTTTGACGAGTTCGTAAGATTTGCAACTTCTTTCCCAACTTTATGGTTTTGTGACGAGGAAGAAACCGAAACTGAAATTTTTAAAAGCTTTTCAACACAGGCGAAAAAATCGGTGTGAAGTTCACAAAAAACACAAGCAAACAGATCACCAACTTCTTGAACGCGTGTGTAATTCGAAACCCAAGCAATTTTCAGCAATTCTACTCACCAAAAATGGGTATTTTCAGCGAACTAGTGCTGTAGTTTGTGTCTCGACACTGACTTGTGGAAGGGCGTTGGCATTGTAGAACTTCTTTTGTGCAACATTTCTCACACTCATCAACGGCAAACAACTTGTTTCCTTTTGCTCGGCTGTCGCTCAAGTTGGAGAAATAACACACACGCACAAAACACGAGCAGCTGTTCCATTCGCTGATAGGTGTAGAATATTTGAGTTTGAATGACATAGAGAGCAAAAACTCGATGCACTCTGGACATCAGTTCACGAAAAGCTTCAAGAAATCTTCGCACAGCAGATCAATGGAAGAAAATATTTGAACCGCATCACTGAGGATCACAAATAAGCAAGTCACGTGCATGTTTTCCACACGATAATTTTTTTCCCTCAACATGTAAATAAACACGTCACGACTCTGGCACTTGCAGTGCGTCACCATGGCAACGTAGAAATGTGTGTGGACCACACGGAAGAAGAGAGATACAGACACTTTCTACTGTATGTTTCGAAGTTCAAACGATTGAAGATGATCACGTCAGAAATGATGACGTTGCATTTTTCTAATTGCTTGGCAGGAGTTTACACCCCTGAGCCGCTGACAGATTGGTCTTGGCCGACCTTGACCGCGTCACTCCTCTTCTTGTATCATTGGTTGGCTGTACAGTGGCTTGCAAACGTAATTTTTGGACAGACAGAAGTCGCAAAATTTGTAGAATATTCCCTGTGGGGACTATGCTCATTGCGCAGACTCAGGCTGATTCATTGCTCAAATATGCGGCACGAGACACTCACGAACGTGAAATCTCTCGCAGGACGTGCGTGGAAATTGATTTCAGTTTCGATCTTTGACAAGAAAACCTTTGTTCGTGGTTGGGTTGTTTCTCGTCTGTGATTCGGCACTTGTCGTTGTGTGCCTTGCCAAAAGCGCGTCACACGAACACTGAAACAAAAGATTCGAAGAGAAAGAAAAGAACACCCTTGGAGGGGAAGAAGAACGTCAGCGTCACACTGGCGCCTAAAGTCGCTCGGAAAGTTGCAGTGAGTTGTGAAACTGAAAAAAGAAATGCCAAAATGCATGTTTAAGCAATCGATAAGGGCTCAAGAGATGTGATGAGTATGGAAACGTGATTCGTGGTCGAAGTTACAGACTTTAGACCTCTAAGGCTGTACGATTATTAGACTGGTATGATTATTCTGTTTGCATGTGCAGTGAATCTACAGATCGCCTGTGTAATATTCACTTGTTTGAAAACTAACAATTCCAGTATTTGGCACCTCTTTGTTTCCAAGTAGTTTTCGAGAAAATTATCCCAAATATAAACTACACTTGTTAAATTGATAACTTAGTGAACTTTAAAATAGACGTCTCGTGCATTTGATTTTGGATGTGTTCAATTCTACAGTCACTGGACGTGATTTTTGTTCAATATGATTTTGTTGCTTTTGTTTCTCCAAATGTTTTCGACCTTGACATGTGGCTCTACACATCTGACGACAAAAACACTGGGCCAATTCCACGGAAATGGCTTGTGCAAAAATTCTGGAGCTCTCTTTCGGAATTTTCGTTCCCTTTGAAAAGAAAACAGAAGCAAGCAATTGATGAAAAGGGACTGGAAAAGATTTTGAAGTTTCCATTTTTGCGCAACGAGACGATTCATTTGATCAAATGTTGCAAAATCGTCGGCAGTTGTGATGCTTTTGCACCAAATGAGAATATTGATGAACACTGTCGGCAAATGACCTTGAAACAAATTAAACACAGGAATAATCGGATAATCAAGGGAGAAAGCTGCAGTCTGTTGTCTGAATTGTTCACAAAATCCGATGTCGTGGACCGTTGTCTGTCCTCTGTTGTGTCGTTTTTGTTGCACATTTCTGCGTTTTGCAAGTGTGTGTACGTGATCATTTGCTGATGTTGTGGAAAGCTAAGAATGATTTGAACTGCAGGAAAGGGAGAAAAAGTCAGGAGCACATTTCATTTTTTCAGCTGTACATAAATCTTTCTATCGCTTTGTCATCTCACGTCACGTCAGTCTCCATCATTCTGCTATCTTCACCCAGTCTTGTCTGGTGGCGAAAAAAGAACCAACGGAATCTTTGCACTTAGTAAATACAACTCGAAACACGAAGACCTTCTGTTTTGGTTGGTCTGCAAAACAGAAGTGACTGCGTTTGAAACACTTTCCGCATCAACCAAAGTTTAATTGAGAGAAGGGATCTTCAACAATGCAAAGGACAGTTTCAGAGCCTTTTTCGTTTCATACGTGTTTTCTTCGTGTTTCGACAGGTGACACAGACTAACCTGAACAACATGATGTGTCCAGCTATATCGGACCCATTCTACGGGCCATGGTGAGTAGGATGCAGGGAGATCGGTTTGTGCAGGGAGAAGATGGGGGGGAGGGGGGGGGGTCTTCATTGGTGACCACGCTTGCGTGCGTGTGTGTGTATGTGAGAGGAGAGATAGTCTTTCTGGTGGGTGCTGAGAAATCATTCCTTGTGATTCTCTGGGTATTTAAAAAAAAAAACTCGGCCCTGAGTTCACGTGCTTGACGCTGAGCGGAAGGCAGCAGCTTCGACGGCGGTGTTTGTGTTGCAGGTACCGGTGCTGCGCGGCGGTGCACCAGACGGCGCTTATCATGATCCACGGCAAGATCTACACGGCGGTGGCGCGCCGCTTCCTCCCGACGGCCGTGCAGACGCCTCCGGTGGAGATGCGCATCGGAGAGAGCAACGGTTACGCCAAGGCGCAATGACGCTCGGTCAACCAGGTGCGCAGATTTCAGAGCCTGCGGACCACAGCAAAATGCACGGAAATCGTTTTCCGAAGGCGAAAGGCACATCTTCTAGTGGTCTCATCGAATCATTTGCCCTCCGTTGCTGACTGTCAGGTTCCAGCAAACCTGACGTGGAAAAGCGGCAGTTTGTGTTTCCTAAGATTACAAGATTGCACTGACGTTTGTTATCAGTCGCTTGCAAGGAAATTTTTTTGGACCCCCCCCCCCTCACAAGGAAATTTCCTTGCAACCCCCTTGGAGGGAAAACAAGAAAACCTTGCAACAGCCCCCTCCATAGGAAAATTTGTCGGGTCAGGTGTGATTGGGTCGGGTCGGGTCGGGTCAACTCTGAATGAAGGCGGTTGCGGCTGATGTTCTACTTGAAAGTCTAGTTGTCTCTTTCTTTCATCAACTGTTCTCTTCTATTTTCAGCGCTGAAAAAAAGTGGGAGCCGTGGCTGTCTTTCTGAACTTATCGACAGGAAGAGACGAGGTGCACTGAACACACCGTGCACCGGGAGGTTCGAAAAATATACTCAAGACATTGGAGAAAGGAAAACAACCCAAACCATTCTCATTCTAAAAATTGAGATTGGCCTTACAGGACCAGTTCTATTGCTCACTATAAACTGTCTCAATAACTCGTTTTCATGTTGTGCGAAATGTGAGTATTGTTGCATGGAAGTGTACCTGTATTTCTCAGACTTTGAGCGTCCGTGCACTCAGATCTGCTCAGTACTGTGTGTCGTGCAGAAAGTTGCATCTGTCAATGAAACGGTATTCGAAAAAGAAAACTTCTGTCTCAACACAAATACGAGCCTGTGATATCGAAAGTTGCACGGTACATCAATGACAGTGTATTTCTGAAAATTTTCAGTGCTCGGATGATATTTATTCTGTTTGTGTTCGTGTTTGTCTGCAGGGTTTAGCACTTGGTTTCTGGGCAGATTTGCCCCGGAAGAAACCATTCTCAGGACCTGGTCATATTGGGCGACAACGACACTGCGTTGGTCTCAAAGCACCGACAGAGACAACAGCAGGGGTCCTTGTCGTTTGATGCGCCTCGTGCTTTAATTAAATTTTCACGGATCAGTCAACGTTTGATTTCGCACAAGTATTGTGAATTTGACCTGCAACCAAAAATGGACCGCCACGCCTTGTGGGATCGATCAACGATTGACTGCTGCACATGCAGTCGACTTTATTGGCTTCCCCAGGGCTTGGTGATCTGTGATGGGCCCTTTTTTTGTGTTCATTCAACATTTTTGCCCAATTTTTGCACTTGTTGTACAACTCGCATATCTGAGCCAAATGTTCAACTTTTAATAACCAAAGGATTCATCGTGTTTTGGCAACTTGCCGCAAGTCCCCTCACTGCGTTGCGTCACTCTACAATTTACTGCAGAAGTTGAAGGTCTTTGAGTCGAAGTTGATGCTCAATCCGACATCGCATTGACCAGCAAAATTCTGCCTTTGAGGGAGACATCTGTGGACATCAACGTCACATTCACGTGCGATCTGGCGCAAAGTGTGGAAACTAATTGCGTGTTCAAGTTCCTTTTATTGTCAGTGCGAATTTTTCGTTATGTGTCTGTTCTCGCTTGGTCAATTTTTTGCAACTGGTTTGTTCTGGTGATCAACCAAATATTCAAACGTTGAAGCCGATTACCAACCCATGTGGTTGTGATACTATTTTGTGTCCCGCACCACAGGCCGCAGCGTGGTCAGACCGTGATTTTAGGTGGTTTCTTGAGCGCGATTCTGTTCAGCATGTTGCGGAAAAAAGGTTGCTGGTGGGTTCCAGAGTTCACTTCACCTGTTGAACCATGTTGGACTTGCGGTGTGTGTTACTTTTTGCGATTGGTGCGTCAAGAATTTCCTGTTCAGCGAAGGTAACAAGAGGATGGTAGTTGGGCACCAAAAGTTGCGGCGTATTCAGACTGTGATACTTGACACCAGGGGTGGATCTGTGATTGAAGGGGGCCAGACCCGCCTGGGGGGGGGGGCGTCAAGTTTGACATCGAAAACTGACAAAAAGTGTGTAAATAGATTTTGAGGCCTGGGCCGCCTGGATCGGCCCCTAGGTACTGTGTGCGTGTGTGTGTGTGTGTGTGTTTGGTGAATCGGGCTTCTGTGCACAAAGAGTTCGCCATATCTGACGATGTTTCAATTCGCTCAATGTTACATCAATTTGTCGTGGTCCCTTCAGGTGCTGTGGGAGTGATCCGACACATGAATATTCGACACCTGTGTTGTTGTTTGTGTTCGACTCGGAGGTGTGTACAGCAGTCTGGAAAAGGTTCTATGTCGGACAGTTTTAGTTTGTTGGAATCGTGGTTTTTACGAATGTTTTTGACACGAAACGTGTTCTGTCAAAAATCTTGTCATGACCTTGTACCGTTCGTTCGTTCAGTGTGACGATGTTTAGCTTCAAACGACAATAAATTCCAATTTATCGGTCACAAAGTCGTTTGCTTGCTGCGTGGTCAAATTTGTGTGCGAAGCTCGTTCATCTCGGAAGAAAAATTTCAGACGCAAAAGCTAGGGTCTGTTGCCAAATGGGAAAGAAGTTCCAAGCATTATTTTGTTCACTTTCATCTCCCGGCTAATCATTCCCGTGATGAGCTCCATCTGCTCATCACAAGCGTGACCCAGTGTGGGAAAACTTGTGCTCCAGATGGAGAGCAACAAACAGTCCCAACGGGAAAGGAATTGGTATTTTTCAACGTTTGACAACAGGAATGTTGAAACGACAGACGTGAGTTGTTCGCCGAAATGTGCATCAGTGGCAGGTTGATGACATTCAGTTCAACCAGTCAGATCTAATTTTGGAGACATCTACAGATCTCTCTGCCCCAAATCTGTCAAAGTGCTGGTCGGAAATAGATCTACGACGTTAGCTGCTCGAAGGTGAGTGTTGTCCACACATCTCGAACAAATGCACGCAGCTGAACGTGGTTTAGTTTTAAACTCGAATTCCGACTCTGGATCCGCTGTTGTGATCTAAAGAACTTTGTGTTCAGCTGAATGTTGATTCGAATGTGCAGGTGGGAAGTTCAGGTCACAGATCAATTGTTTGGCGCCTGTCTTAAGTTTCGTTGTATGGGGGTGAGGGTGCGACGGTCATGGATTGAACTTCAATGAGCGCTGAAACAAAACAACGATGATTCTCACGAGTCTTCGAAGCGTGAGGGAACTGTTTTCCATGAACACAGGTGGGTGCAGCACCGGGGAATGGATCTATCAGGCCCTTAGGGTCCTCTAAAGGACACCGCAGTCGCGTAATTTTCTTCCCTTTGCACCCTTCCCAACAAATTTTTGGTTTGTCGCTGGGTGGATAGATTCTGCAATTCCTAGATCTGATTCGTGCATTGCAAATCTGAACACATTTGTGCTTGACTGGCAGATTGCGGGCAGAAAGGACGACCTTCACGTAAAGCTGCTCTGATATCTGATCAGGGCTTCTTCGCTGAGCACCATTGAATGCAAGATTCGCACTGGGACTGTGGAGGCATCTGAAGCCTTCTGGATGCAGCAGCGTCCTCACAGCGCTCGTGAAAACGCCAGCGCTCGTCGTTGCTTGGAACAGGCGTCTGAACGGACGAATGAACATTGAGAAAAGTCTGGCAACCTGGATGGATTCTGCCATTGAAACACTTCCTGAAGTGCAGGAATTGCAGTTTGGACCAAGAGCTGCATTTTTTTCTGAACGCGATCTTGGTGTCAGAAGTTCGTCTGCGAGGCCGGAGCTGCTCGCTCCATGAGGAACGGCTTCGCAAATCCCCATGTGGTGAAGCCCCAGATAAATCAATCCATGTATAGACACAGCAGTGAGTCTCTGAGGACGACTCTCGAGGACGGGACGTCAACACATGTTCGTGTGATGTCGTGTTGTGCTCAACTCAGGTTTCATGAGCTCGCATGAACAACAACAAAGAACAACTGTAGTGAATCAAGATTGTGCACGTTCCAAAAAGTACAATTCAGTTGTTTTGGCGTGTGTGCACACGCACTCCGCACATCAGCAACTGCCTTTGCAAGAATTCGTGCACACCTTTCGTGAACAATCAAGCGTTTCAAGACACTGGTTTCAATTGTGTGGGACTTTTCGTCGCCTCTTCACACGGCTGTGGAATCTTCAAATTTCGTCAGCCTCAACGTCCTTTTCATGCTTTTGGTGACTTGTACTTGAACGGTGACTCGTGGAAACCAGCGTGAGCCTTCAGTTGGGCGACCACCTCTGACCAGCGGACCCGCTATCACAGTCTCAGTTCGTCCTGCAGTTGTGCAGAAGATCGCAGGCTGCACAGCATGGGGCACAAGGTGTCTCAGCTGGGCGGATCGCGGAGCTACGACTCTCGGCTGTTCCGCGCCATCGAGCGCGGCGACATGGCGACGATCCGCTACCTGGTGGAGAAACAGGTCGACGTGAACCGCGTTGAGAACAAACACACCCCGCTGAACCTGGCGCTGCACCGCAGGAACACCGACGCCGTCAAACTGCTGCTCCAGCACGGTGAGTCTTTCGTAAGGTCTCCATCACCAGACACGCGTCGAGCGGATCCAGGACCGTGGTTCCTGGGCGACACCACCAAGAGTTGTTTCGGAAGAAAGCAGCATTCTGCAGAAATTCAGAGGAACAAAATTAGTTGAAGAAGTCCCTTTGATTTGGGACTCAAAACTAGGAACTCTTGGTGCGCTTGGGTTCATCGCTTGTTTGCGTGCGTCTTCTGTCTCTCCAGCCAGGAACCTGATGCCGGAAGCCGGTTTGTTCCTGATTGAAACTGACAGTCATGGCAGCTTTGAGAGCTGAGAGAGAGAGACCCAGTTGTCTGTGCTGTCCCCTCCACATGACGTGTGTGCATGTGTGTGTGTGTGTTTTGTCCTTCTCGTCACAAGGAATTTGCAGTTTTTGAGAAACACTGTTCTCGAAGTTGAAATTGCTTTGAGGGTGGAATCACAAACTTCTTTCCGGGTCTCGTGGTGATGCTGCAGGCACCACTGTAGAAACACTGCACTTGCAGAGGGCTTAATTGTGATTTGCTTTGAGCGAACTGTGTCCATAACACGGACACATGATGGAAGAACACTGAACTGCAATTACGACTCCCATTACCTGCACTCTCACATTTTTGCGACCCCAGGCAGCCTCGCGCTCAGTTGTTCGGGGTGATTCGCACGAGAACTTTCTTTGATGGTGAGATATTTGGCCCAAACGAAACCAATTTCCAAGCAGCTGCGACTGATTGCAGAATGAAGTTGTCTATATGCTGATCTGAATCGAATCGAGAGGGGTGCGCGTCTGAATCCATAATGCACTGGACATTTTTCAGCTGCAAAGCTGCAAAACGAATATTTTTATTCTCGAGGCAGTTCGATTTCTGTGGATTTGGAGTCGTCACGCGAGGAATGCGAACCGTTCTGCAGAGTTTCTCTGTGTTGTTCCTTGATTCGGTTGTCCATTTACTGTCGTGTTGTAATTGACTCTGGCTTCAGCGATCAACCACAATTTGCAAATCGTTTGCGTTGTCACAGTCCACAAATGGACACAGATGGTTTTGTGTGGCTCTATTCACGTGAAACAAGAATCTGGAAACTTGAATCTATCTCCAGGCTGCAACCTGAACCTGAGGCCGAGCGCCATCCTGGCGCCGCCCCTCGTGCAGGTCGCCAAGGCGGGGCACGTGGCTTTCCTGCAGCTGCTGCTGGCGCACGGCTGCAGCGCCAACCAGCAGACGGAGGACGGCGTCGCCGCGCTGCACCTCGCCGTGCAGCACAAGTCGCCGCAGACGACCGCTGCTCTTGTCGGCGCTCTTTGTGAGTGGAGTGCGAGCCACGGGTAACCAGACTCAGAGACCAAATGAAATTATGAGCAGTTGGACCTTGGGACCAGCGCACGCACCTGAGTCTGGACGGTCCCGAAAGAACCGAGTCTCTCAGAGGAGGAGCTTCAGTCGTTGATTTGCGTGACAAACAGAACAAAATTGCTCCCTCAAGACCGTCAAGACGTACGCAGCAAGCACAGCGTGTTTGTTTGATTTCAGTGACGGCGGGTGCTGATGTGAATTTGACGGACAACCTGGGGAACACGGTGCTGCACGCGTGCGCGGACAACAACGATGTAAATGCGACGCTGGTTCTCCAGCTCTGCGAGCAGCCGCGCTGCGATATCAACCTGAAAAACTCGTCCGGGAAAAGTCCTCTGCAGGTAACGCTCACTTGTCAAAAGTCAAAAGTGAACACGGCACTGACAGCTTGACACTGCAGTTCACAAAAAATCTTGCCCCTGTGCTTGGACTGAAGACGTGGATTGGCCGTGATATCAAACGACTCAAAACCTCATGTTCCCCAGCAGCGCAATACGAGTAGTGAAAGTGGAGTCTAGCTGCCGGAAAGTTCGTGTTCCGGTCCAGAAACTCCATTTGCTGGAAGGTAACGTGCTCGGAAGTGCATTTCACAATGTTGCTGTCAGCAGTCCTTCGCTGTCATTGAATCTTCTCTGCAGCTGCAGGGCTCTGTTAGCGATTGATGCCCGAGATCCCACTTTCCTTTGGAGACGTAGGAATCTGAAGCCTTTGTTGTAACTCTCTCCAACACCCACGAAAGCTTTGTGAGACACCGATCGAACACCGTGCAAAGGATGTGCTGTCACCGGGGAATAATCCCAATTTGGTGGGAGATTCTGTTCCAACTGTCCAAAACATGTACAATCGAAAACGTGGCGGTGCAATCCTGTGTGGTCAGCTTTTTCACCTGTGTGTGTGTGTGTGTGTGTGTGTGTGTGTGTGTGTGTGTGTGTGTTGTACATGTGTGTCTTTCGGCCCCCCCCCCCCTCCTGTGCGAGCAGTGAGTCGTGCAGCTATCAACCTGTTTGCATGGACAGACCAGATTGAGTGAAATTCCAGGCTGTGCTTTTCCGGCTCCCACTTGGCAAGGATCAAGTTTCACCGTGATGGCCTTGACGTTGACTGCATCAATGGCTACACATGTGATGCTTCCCTGCGTGATAGCATGAAACTCTGTTTCTGTGTCACCAGGCCTTTCTGGTCTTTCATGACAACATTCCACAACCACTTGGTCAAATCCACTCATTTCCCGAGAAGCCAAAAACAGGTTCAACTGACATGTAGACGTGATGCCACAATGACCCATCTCCAGCAAAATGTGACAAACTGAAACGCGAAACGCAAATCACAGGGTTTCCCTGCGACTGTCGGTTTTGGTGTTGGCGTTTGGTGTGTTTTTGCTGCTTAAGCCATTTTCGACGCTGCGTTGTCTTGCCGCAGGTTGCCTTGGACAAGCGGAACACGACTGTGGCGCAGGTTCTAATCGCGCAGCGAGACTGCGACGTGAACAGTCAAAACAACTTCGGCATGACTCCGGTCATCGTGAGCGTGCAGCACGTTCTGGACAGCATCACGTCCCTTCTGCTGCAGCGCGGCGTGGACCTCTCTCTGGTCAGTGGCCTTCACATTCTTACAGCAACGAAACCGCACCGTCAGTTTGCAGAGTCCTGGTCCGTCTGTCAGTCCAGCTGACAAAAAAGCTTTGGGCAGTCAGAAGTTTCAAAGAGAAGAGGTTGGGTTTGGACATCTGGGTCGTTGTGCACCTCTGGCTTCACCTTTGTTCTTGTGTTTTGCCTGAAAGCAGAGCAGTCATTTTGTTTTGTTTTTCCGACACAGGAGGACTTCAACCAGATGAACGTACTGCACCACGCCTGTATGCGAGGCAGCGACCCGCAGCTCCACGCCTTCATCGACCACGGTGCGTCTTCAAAGCAGTGCATTTCGCTTCAAGTTGCAACAAGTTAATTGACATTGATTGTTTGGTGACAAAGAGTGCAACAAGAGAAGCAGTGCACAGGGCAACTGCAAGTGCGACGTCCCTGGGGTGTTTGCTTTGGTGGTCATGATCCCTGTTCTTTTTGTTGGTCCATGATGTAAAAAAGTGCTT
>JAAUXT010059261.1_pt1 | contig 14013 bp, 10 predicted proteins | sample 7278171 | NCBI WGS metagenome assembly JAAUXT01 (sample SAMN14350112, study PRJNA611818) | marine sediment metagenome | isolation source: surface marine sediment (1.8m) | place: French Polynesia: Moorea | collected 2018-08 | reverse complement strand
TTGACATTCTTTTGAAACTTGACTGGAAACTACTTCTAAATACCTTTCATATGAGCCATATATTATGTCTCTATCATGAAAAGAACCTGAGATTTGGCCATTTGCATCTGGTTGCTAAGGTGTTTTGCATCTGGTTGCTAGGGAGGTTGCCATGTATATTCCATTTTTCAAAATTTGAAATGTGCATTCAAAGACCTATCCAACGAGCCCCGGATCAAGTGTGTACCTTCAGCAGTTGCTGAGATCTCTAAATATGGGGGGGGGACATGATGGGGACATCTTGGCCCAGATGTCATATATACAAAAAAAAAATTCAGCACACCGCTAAGTGCTCTTCCCTAAAGGGACATCGCACAAAAATTGACGCCCGCATCAAAAATTTGTGATCGGTCTGGACCGATAATTTGACGCGCGCGGCAAGCTTTTTGTCGCCGCGTCACCAATGTGAAAACCCTTAACGGAATCCATCTAGAGATCTGGAAGCAGACCACAATGTTTTGCCCTGAAAAGAACAAGGTGCTCAGATGTGGGCAACGCAAATCAAACCCCCACGATTGAAGCAAGTTGGTCACAAGAAACTAGTTTGCAAAGAACCACGGCCGAGTGCACGTTTTCTACGTGAAGAGTCAGTATATTTGGCTTGTCTCTCATACATATGTGAAATGTTGCATGATGCAATCTGATTCAAGTATCTTGCACACAAACTTGCGCAGGCCACCTCCATTGGAAGGCACAAAGATGTGTGTCAGACACCTGTTTGAGTACGCGGTGATAGACAAACCACTTCGCAGCGTTGTGACTGCGTAAACCTATGTACAGAATGTCCAACTGACACTTGGAATTTTCTGTTGACCAAAGTTCCAATACATGTGTCACAGAATGTCTCTTTCTCGTACCGCATTGATGCCAAGTTTCAACAACTTCAACATTGTTCAGGCGGAATCTGCGAGTACATTTCCACCAAGATCACATGGGACAACTCTTGAGCTGTCGTTTGCTTTGATTTTGTTCTGCAAGGGTCTTGCATCATCGGATGAAGGCTTCTCTCCCAGGTGCTGAGGGATTTCATTTTCGACTGATGGGATTTCGAACTTCCTCATCCGTCTTGATCACGGGTTTGCCACGAGTGTGTGAATGGGAGTCAATTCAATTTAGCTGCAATTTGTAACAGCCTCTGGCATTGAAATTTTTTGCTTCGTTGTGGTGTATTTGTTGCTTTGTGCCAATGACAACACTTCCTGAGAGCCAGCCCTCCTCGCCCATTAATGTCAATGAAAAACAAAAACACACACGAGTTTCATGTCGTCAGAAAATAAATGGCCGGATGAACTTGATACTCATGGCGCACGAATGATACGCTGGTGCTTCCGATGAAAGGCCCTTGATGTTCAGCTGCGAAATGGCAATGCATTGGCTGAGTAAACCTGCTAAAGCATAACTGCAGCACCGCTACTCCAACAGAACTCTTCCAAAGCTTTTCCTCTTTTCAATCGGCAATGATTTGTGAGCTGGGTGATGTCTAAGACGCAGATTCCTGACCTAACTAAGCGTCTGGAATGAACTAACGAAAGAAGGATGCAGCTTATTTGACTCCGTGGAGCCTGTTGCCAAAAATCTATCTCTTTTTGTTGCTCGTCTTGCGAGTGCCTTCTGATCATCGTGGGATAAGATCCACGGTAACCGCACACAAAGTTCTTGCCAGAATCATCTGCGGTTCGTCATTCCCGCACAAAAGCAATTACGTCTGTGTGGGATGTCAGGATCGCTCCTGACCTGAGCCTTATCTGCCATCTGATTCGGGCCTTCTGTCTGGCCAGTGCGTCCATGATCTGATGTCTGGTTAGATCAAGTGTGTGGCAGCGGATACTTATGCATGAAGCAACATTCCAATCAACATACGAGTATTTGGACTTCCAGAACAAATGATTCTGTCAACATTGTTTCTTATTTGTAAAAACGTGAGGTGCTTTTGAGAGACTGGCGAAACAGGTACTTTATCGCACGCAGGATCAGAACTGTGTAACATCGGCCTTTTTGAAAAAGTTTTCAGCAATCTTCGTTTTGGTTTCACAGCAATGCGAACGCCTGACCAGAAGACATGACACAGATGGATCTATATCTGGCGGGAATCTGCAGGAGAATTGGTACATAAAGTCGATCAAGGAGGATGGGTCCGGTTTCTTTGCGACTCGCCATTCAGCAGGTGTACGCTCGTACGAGCGCCGTGAAGACGCGTGTGACGAGACAAATGAGATGAGGCGCTTATTGCCTTTTGGGTCACTTCAGAATGCAACAAAACCACTCAAGCCAGTGCCATGTAACAGCTTACTCTGTTGGAAACAGTTGTGCAGACATTTCCATTTGTTTTGTCAACAGCTGGCAAAACAGATCGACTTGACCCTCTTTTCATTCGCAGATAATGCGGGTCATTGAAGTGAAAGTCTTGTCACTGACAATGGATTCTCCGTGGTTGTCGGCACTGAACAGTCGCAGCTGTACCAGCTGCTCGCTTCTGCATGTGGGCGCGCCGAGAATGAGAAAACTGTGGGATCCCGGAGATGCAGAAGGAAAACTCTGAGAAAGTCTGAATGGCTCTGCAGTTTCGCACTCGTTTCCTCTCTCACACAACTTTCCGATGGCAGCAGAAGGAAAACCCTTTCCGTTTGAATGGATTACCAAAGGGTGCTTTGCATCGGTTGAGTCTCCTTGGTTTGACGAGATTCTCCAGAGCGAAGTTATCAAACTGCTGTTTTTCAGGAGTACGATGTCTGACAGACAATTCAAGTGTATTTGCTCCTGTTCGCAGATCACTGAGTACAAAACTCAGCGGACCTCAGACGTCGGGCTCTTGTTCCATCCATCTCGCTGTTACGTTGTTCTTTTGCCGTCTGTCTGGTTCGCGCAAGCGCACCAAAAGTGAGAACCAGGATCTGCGAAGAATGTGAACTCAAGTGGCGGTCCAATGGGAGATAACTGAAGTTGAAAAGGGCCTTGTCGGCCCGATGGAACTCTTTTTCAGTGCTGCAGAGCCTCGTTGGTGTCCCTGCAGTGGTGGATGTGTTGTTTCCGATGCGGGTCGTAACGACAAGCCCACTCAATGTCTTCTGAGGCTCAAACTATCCATCTTTCTCGATAGGACTCCAGAGTGGAGCGAACCATCTGAAACCCAACATGTTGGATCAGTTCTCGCTGGAGTGAGATTTCGCAGCAGAAGCTCGCCACAAAGTCTGCCACCTGCGAGTGGAAGAGGAAGCGCCAGCGCAATTCACGGCGTAATTTTTCAAACTCAACACCCTTCGCTGAAGACTATTCTTGTGCTTCAGTGCTTCTGCTCAAAACTCATCTTGATTATTATTTCCAGAGGAGCAGACAGTGAACTCGTGGTGGGTTCGTTTCTTTTCGCACGAAATCCAATAAAGCATTGAACAAAACCTCCTCATTAACGACGAAAAACGCTCGTATTCAATTCTTGCACCAGCGCAGAAGCTTTTTTTCATTTGCACCGGAAAATATCTTCTCTTTCTCTTGCACTCTCATCATCAGCAGTCTTTCTTCCCGTTCGGTTCATTTTCCGGAGATCCGCTCAACTTTAAGCTCGGCAGGAAAGAAGATTCTACCGGACAACGCTGCGACATCAATCACGACGAAGTAATTACTTTGATAATCTGTACCTGTTGTTCTTTTTTTTGCAGGGAACGCCATGATCGTGTACATCGTGCTGTGGAACCGAGACATGCGTAACGCCACCAACGTGTTCCTGCTGAACCTGAGCGTCGCCGACCTGCTCGTCGTGCTCATCTGCATGCCCTCCGCGCTCGCGGAGTTCTACACCAAGGACGTTTGGTACCTCGGGCCCGTCATGTGTGAGTAGATCCAGTAGCGACTTTGCTGGTCAGGGGGTTGGAGAAGGTGGTAGGTGACTCACTTGTGAACTATGCTGACATTTTTTCAAAGAAAAAGAAAAGCAAATAAACTTTGAAGCCAGAGTTCGCCCTCTTCTCAGGTAAGATTCTGGTTGGAGCCCCCTGCACTCCAATCAGGATCTCCTCGAGGTTCTGCACACCGTAATTAATGAGTCAAGTAATCAAGATTCCGGCCTAATTTGTTTCTCCTAAACTGGGAGAGTGGGTGGCACAGGTTGCCCCCACCCCATGAATACGCGTATCAAAGCAAATAATCTTGATTGATGCTTTCCGCTGAAGCATACGGAAAGGGCTTCTCGAAACAACACTCAGCGAGTTTGGGAGGAAATTACGTCTCCGAACAGTCTAGCTTCCGGGCTTGTCGTGAATAGTCATGCTTCAGACTCGCAGTCTGTCTGTTACACAGGAGCGCTGTCAAGGTGAACTTCACGTGGAACAACTTTGGGAAGTGACAAAAACTCACAACATCTGTAACAGTGTTATTTTTGAACTCGAAAAACTATTTTAATAAAAAAAGCAGGTCAGATTTCACAATTACCAGGGGATCCACTCGCTTGACAAAAAGGAGTTCTGACAGGTAGACGATAGGTTGATGAAATTCTGTTCTGTGAAGCATTGAGTCTGCGCCAACGCTGTCTGAACTCTCATTAGGTCTGCAACGCTGATGTATATCACATCACAGGACATGGTTCTTGCCCAGAGTTTTTCAACAGGCAAGGACATCCTTCTTTACCATCAAAAACTCGCTGTGACGTTGGAAGTCAAAGAAGAGCCAAGTGCTTCAGGGTGCTTTACAAACCACTGACACCATTTGTGCACTGTACAGAGGAAGGACGCAGTGCCTCTTTAGAGAAGCTTCTCGATGTTTTGATGGAGACGTGTGTGACCTCTGCAAACTTCGCAGACCAAAACAACAAATTGTGAAATGAGATGGGTGCCATGAGCTATTCCAGCCCAGCTGAAGTTGTCTCAAATACACAAATATATACCCTGACCTGTGATTCAAAGAGCTTTTGTGTCGGGAATCAATGGGAACTCCCACTCATGCTCCCACTCATGTCCCAGAAGGGCCCACGCTGCTCGGAACCTGGTCTGATCCACATATCAAAAGTTTTCGCTGTTCGACTCGCCAAAGGAAATGAATCTGAGTTGCAGAAACAAAGGAGTTTCCCCAGCTGCAAAACAGACCGAGGTGGCACGCTTTGACAAATTCCTGAAGATCTACGCAGCCGAGTTTTGTTGAAGAAAATGAAACATAGCAATAAAATTTGCAGTTTGCGCTACAGTGCACCAATGCGGTGAGGAGAACCAAACTGGCTTAAACCCAAAAAGGCTTGCTCTTTCAACTTCGAAACTGTCACAAAAGCAGACCTTGTGCCAACGAATTTCCCCAAACTGCAGCAGCATAAATTTGTCGCATTTGACTCCTCAGACTGCTTCTGGTGAAAATGTCAGCCGTGTTTGTTTCTTTCGCACACACCCAGAGCTCAAACAGCCCTTTCCAAAATTCCCCCAGAAAGTTTGGACTGGTGAAAAGTGCGTTTGCGGCTTTGGTGTTGGGTTTGTTTGTTGTTCATGGGTTGGAGACCAAGGTTACGTAGGTCCCTCTGGGTCTGCAACAGTCAGACGCGAGGTTGCTTGCTGTGTTTTGCGTGACCACTGTCCTAGCTGTGTTGTTTGTACCCAGGGAGCTTCAAGAAACGGTCTCTTGCCTTGATTAATTCCAGCACTCGAGGCCCACTAGGAGTCCAAGAAATCAAGAGGATCACTCTGTTTAATGTCTTGAGAAGGAGACTCAAGTGACTCATGACCAGAAGACAAATGAAAGTGAAGCCCACATCTTCCTCAGACGGAACTTGCTTGTTGAACCTGCCTTCCGTCGTGATCCTGCCATTGCACAAGAACATGTCCTGAACAATTCCGGTCATTTCAGGGTGATTGCCAAACAGCCATGTTCACCTGAACCCTCGTAAACACGAATGTTCACACGTTGCTGCATTAACGATCGAGGGGATTGTTTCAAGGGCAAAAACAGAAATTGCAGCTTGTGTTTGTAATTCGAAGGCACAAAATTCTGACTTCTTTGATGCGCTTCGAAGAACAAGGTGAAATTTGAAATTACCGAGATCGCTCTGCACACTCACCGGATATGGTTTCGGGAAGTCGTGGGTGTGGGTGCTTCCTTTCGGTGCGACACTCGATACTTTTGAAATTGAGAAAACCAATCGTTAAACTGTCGTGTGCAAATTGGGAACGAACCACGTTGGCCAACAACTGAAGCCAAATTTTGTTGCGTGGTTGTACGAGCTCTGACAGTTTTGATCTCTTTGAACAGTCTCATGTGGCGTTGTTTTTGCAGGTCGTTTGATTCCGTTCCTGGAGAACACTGCTGGACACGCGTCCTGCATCACGATTCTCGCCATCAGCGTTGAGCGCTACTACGCCATTTGTCGTCCGCTGAGGGTGAGCAGTTTCCCCAAATTACAAACATTGCAAACTTCACTGCTTATGGTTACGCACCCGGCCTCAAAAGACAATAATTTTGCCACAAGGATTCAATTGCAGGGCAGAGTAACTTTGTTTCGAATTTGAGACTGCTTTCACCAGCACAAAAGAGAATTCAGTTTCTTGATTTCACAAGTATGAATCCAGCAGGAGATGAGCGTGATTCACTTTGAACCGAAGTGCTGCCAAATTTAATTTTAAATCCGGCGGAATTTGCAATAAAATCCTGCTGATAGGCAACACGGGACATATGCATTTATGCAAGCAACTTCTGTTGGAAACTTCGTGCGTACTTTAAGGCTAGCCACAACATTCATGAACATGAAGCAGCTGCAGTCAAAAAATCTGCGGAAAGGCGTTGCACGGAGTTGAGTTCCGGGCGCAACAAACAACATCCCCTGTCAATTTAGCCAATGGCCGTTTTCCTCAAATGAAAATTTACGCTCCGTGCGAGTTCTACAAACGTTGTAAAGCTGTTTGTGTTCTCTGCGCGACGTCAACACCACCACCCACAGCAACGAGGACATTACAGGCTGGACTCGATAAATTTAGGCGCTAACGTTCCCCGGGGCATCATAAAACTCGATCTTCAGAGTTCATTTCGCAGAAACTCTTTCTTGCCCGCGCAGCTGGAGCTGCTCCACAATGAAGTGTGGGAACTCCTTCTCGCAGTCACGCTCGATTTCGGCGAACTCCCTCAGATTCCTTTGATCTTCCTGGGGTCGGGAACCCGGTCTCATCAGTCAGCGGTCCCTGGATGTTATTCACGGCTGCTCTCTTTTCCAGGTGCGGCAGGTGTGCACGTTCGCCGGAACTGCGAAGGTGGCGGTGATGCTGTGGCTGCTGGCGTCACTCTGCACCATCCCGTTCATCGTCATGACGTCGCAGAAGGAGGCGCGTTACTACGACGGCTCCGACGTCAAAGTCTGCTCGACGCACATCCAGTTTCCATGGCAGCAGGCGTACATCCTGTTCCTGCTCGTGCTCTTCTTCGCCATTCCGCTGCTGGTTCTCTTCGTCGTGTACGGACTCATCTGCAGAAAGCTCATCGTGCAGTCGCACGACCCCAAGATTTCCGACAATCCTCGGTCGCAATCGACGCTCAAGTCGCGTCGTCAGGTGATCATCATGCTCGTCATCGTGGCCACGCTCTTCTTCGTCTGCCTTTTGCCCTTCAAAGTCGTGTCCGTCTGGTTGATCTACGCTCCGACAGAAGATATCGAGAGGTTGGGAATTGAAGGATACTACAATCTCATTTCCTTCGCCCGCATCATGCACTACATAAACTCTTCAGTGAATCCGATAATCTACAACCTGGTCTCCACTCGCTTCCGCAACTATTTCCGGAAGTCCTTCTGCTGCCTCGCAGACCGAGAGATGGAGACGCACTACAAGTACCACGCCACCAAACGAGGCACCTGGTACAACCACTCGTGTGACTACTCCATGACCTCAAGAAACACAAAGACCAGCGTCGTTTCCATGACGATGACAAACGGCGACATCTCGGAAGGGCTCTCCCTGGTGGAGGACAAGGACCTCACGTACGTGTGACTCTGCGGGAAACAGAGGCTTCGGAGAATTCTAAATTTTTCCTTAAAAAAACACATTCCAGGTGTTGAGTTTCTTGTCTTTACTGCGGGTGTGGACACCGTTGAAGGTTCCCGGTGGTTAGAATTTAAAATCAAGTGTTTCTTCAAGTGTCTGAGAACGAATTGGCGCTGTTCGCCCACACAACCATCTTCGCTGCTGTCGAAATGTGTTTTGTGCTCATTTGGGAAATCAAATTCGCGATTGTTTCCCTGGGTTTACTGTCTCAACTGTTGTAAATAATCATCGAACTTCTGGAAGAAAGGTTTGTCGTGTGGGACACATCACAACAACTCTCACAGACGAACAATCACGTGAACGGTTCCGCACAAACAAGATGTAAAATTACGGAAGCAACAGAGGTGTTCCGGCAGTCGAGTCTGGCAAGATTTTTACCCCATGGAACGCAAACTGGCAGAAAGGTTTGCCAGTGGTTTCTACCAATTAACTCATCACAGGAAACGTGAACGCCTCAAGGAAAAGCCTCCTCTGACAAACATACATGTACATGTAACAACATCCTGCAGTTTACATTTGCAAGTCTTTTCAAAAGTCGTTTCATGAAGCAAATAATTGCCACTTCAAAAGAGACACAACAAAGAGACCAAAGCCAAAAGAAAAAAAGCCAAAGTTTCCATCCCATCTTCTGCAAATAGATTTATTTGTTCTTCACCTTCCTTCCGCCACAGTTTGCGTTGTTTTTTGTTGTCAGTATACCTTTGTTACAGAAAGTGCCCCTCAAATTTGGTGCCCCATGGATTACAGCGTGTCGCACCCCTGGACCTGCCAATGACTGAGGCTGGGAAAGTGGTACGCCCTGCCCCAACTGAGATGTGGATTGAAGAATGCAACGGCTCCGAAGCTTGCATTCTTTTCACCCTGACACAAGGCAGTAGTGGATTGACCAAGTTAATTAACACCGAGGCTGGGCCGACGATTTGGCCAATATCACCCAGGAAGTCCTGTCATTTCATGAAAGGCAACCATTTCCAGAAAGAAGCCTCAAAGCTGTTTTTTGAACTTTCAAAACTCCAATCGTCCAAAACAGGTTCCGCTGAAACACATTTTTTAAAAACTTTTCTTGCGAGAAAGGAAAAACTGTTGGCACAGACAAGATTTGGTACATTTTGTTCTGATAATCTATGATTTATTTATTTCGCTTTTTCGATGAACCAGATGATGTCGCGTCACAAATTGCGGTGAATCAGAAGCAATGTAGCCACCTGCTTCTGACGACACTCGGTCAGTCAGTGAGAGACCTAGTTTCTCGGATTTTCGAACTTCGCAGCTGTTCGAGGTGAAACTGCTGAACTACTGGAACCATCCCGAGAGCACAGAAGTCCAAAGTTATTGCATTTTGAAGTTTCCCCCTTGATCAGGGTTTGTGAGTTGTCAAGCAGGATGTCTGTACTCGTAGGCTCCTGCCCGGAACAGTCTGACAAGATGGTGTCACAAAAGAGTCGAACTGTGCAGATCATGAACAAAGGCACATTATCCAGATTGAGTGCCGGTGTTAGCATCACGGAATCCTGGCGCTTTCTAACCAATCACAGTGTGATTACCGGGGATGCCACTCACCTAAATTGGATTCTTAACTGGAAAACAGGGAGACTGTTGACAAATTTGAACAAGGTTGGAAAGTGATGACTGTTGGAAGATGTGTGTAATTTTGAGTGAACTGTGACTGACGAACGCACTTTCTTGTGTGATGAATATCGGGGCTTGGTTCCTGCAGATGCACGACTGGCAGGTTTAAGATGTGTTCTAAAGCAAACGGGGACAACCCTTCATACACTGTGTTTTCCAGTCAACTCATCTCACCCCAGTGACGTCTTGGCCGGCAAAAACTGTAGCCATTGAACCTGAAACAACACTGAGGAACAACAAAAATTGTCGCATTTTCCTTTGATACTGTGTGTGTGTGTACGTTTGTTCGTTGTGTTATATTTATCATTGTTTTGACATAAATATTGCTCAAAGACTAAGGGTTTCTTTATAGTTCTCAGTGCGAAAGTAAAACAAATCCCAAAGAATTTTCGAGACAAAAAGATTGCCACTGCTACTATGACGGATCATTTGGCGTGACACATAATGGGTGTTTCTGAAACTACAAAGCAAGTTGAGTGGTCTTGGTTGGAAGCGGCAGCACCTCGAACGGATCCCAAGTCGGAGTTACGTGTTCTGCACAGGAATAGGCACGCGTTTGAGAAGAATTGCTTCTTCACATGCAAGTGGTCCAGACATCAGCCATGCCAAGCAAAAGTAATCACAAGGTGGACTTCGTTGACGAGCTGATCGCACAGGTTGGATTTCGTAGTCCCATGGGTGACAACATGCACCAGTCCAATGTTGCTCCGAACAAAATTCTTTGTTTTACAAAAGCTTTTCTGTTCGTTTCGCAACAGCATCTTGAGGACAGACGTCAACGTTCTGAAGCCTGCCATTCCAATCATTCCTGTTGCCAAAAACAGTGTCCCATAAACTTGGAGCAAATCTTTCCTTGTGGAACGAACAACGAGCAAGCGAAGAGTCGACAGCTTGGCACTGAATCTCCATTCTAAGCGTGATCACTTGCGCAGCCCATTTTCGTGTCTTCCAAGGCAGAAACACATTTGATCTTTGATGTACACTTGGTGAACCGAGAGTGAATTAGAGAAATCAGATAACTAAAAAGTGTAGAATGTGCGGAAACATTGAAAAACAGCTGGATCCAACTGCTTCTTTGTGGATCTTGTAGACTTTGGTTTGGAGTTTTCTTTTTTGAAGATAGATGACAGAAAATCCCATCATTGTGCAAGAAAAAGCAAGAATTTTCTTTCCAGAAGTGAATCGGGATTGCACAGTTTCAGACACAGGATGCGCGCTGAAACTTTTGCTCGGAGTCCCCACGATGTCCCAGAAAAAAGAGAAGATCTTGTGTCTTCGACACAGCTGGAAATATTGTGCTTCTTCTGTGTTCTCACGTTCGCCTGCGGCTTGACCTTCGCCTGAGCGGAAGCGGCAGTATCTGTAGCCGTCGTATCTGAGTCCCGGTGGTCGACAGTGCGGGGATATAGACCTTTGTTGGCAGCGCCAGATTACAGGATGTTTCACGTCTGTTGTTTGGTGCCAAGCTACCTACATCTGCCAACTTCATAAATGTCAAGTGCGACCTGTTTAAATCTATGGTCAACTTCAACTCTGTACGTGGGATGTTGTGAAACAAGCGAACTGTCTGATGGTGCAACAGGGCGAACAGACAATCGTTTGCGCAAAAGAAAAACCCTCGTGAGTCTTTCGTCGTTTGTTTTGCGGACATGGGTTCACGGTTCTCAATTTAAGAGAAGTTAGTTTTCCTGCAACCTGTGAGCAGACAAACCGAAAGTATATTTGCTCGTTCGCGAAGATCCTCGCCTTCTGAAAGGCCACAATCAAATTAGGTGCGCAAAATTTCGGCTGAGTTGCCCTCACTTTGGTCAGAAACAAAAACAAAAGTACAAACAAAACTGACTGCACAATATTGAATGTCATGACTGTCGCTGGGATGATAAGGCAGCTCAGCACCATAACGGCGTACACCAACTCAAGAGAATGTCACAATCAGATAAACTTGATAGGGTAATGTGAACGGGAAAATACATTGGACAGGTTAATTAGAAGCCACCTGCCTGCGTAGGAAGCGACGAGGAACAATGTATGGCTGCGAGCTGAATTCTTGCTCGTCCCATATTTCACCATCAGAAATGGCGCACAGCTGTGCTCGCTTCGAGGTTCAATTGTGTTTGTCACATTCAACATTTTCCATGGACGGACTTTGAAAACCACACATCTGTGACGGACCAGGCGCTGATCAGAGAGAGGGCCTGTTCCCCGTGTTTTCGACAGAAAATTCAAAAACCAAAGCGCTGCAGAGGAAAATTCTCTTTGCGGGTGGGTGGAAGGGGAAGGGAACCAATATTTTTCGAAGGCCCAGGGCCCTGCCTGTTGGACCCACCCCTGCTCTGGGATATGATGTGAACTGTTGTTGGGTGCGAAGTATCTTTCTCTCGTGTGAAAACTGTGACACGCATGTGATGGAGTCAGAATCCACGTAAGGTGCCTTGGTTTTTTTTTGAAACATGACAGGAATACTTCAGAAATCATGGAGAACAGGCACTGCTGGTTTCAGACAAACTCATGTTTCTCCCAGACAGATCAACTTCAGAATCCTTGTGGAAGCCGACAGTTTAATTAGCAACTTTCGTCACAATTCGCATTTTCCATGTCAGAGGCACATTTGTTTCCTTCTAATTCTGCAGCATGCTTGTTGTCACTCGCCCAATTGTTCAAGTTGACGTGTCGCACAGCGAAAGTCGTGGTACTACGGACACACAGCTTGATTCCTGGATTTATTTTGCTGGGGCTCTGCTGAAAAACACAAAAGTGGCCAGAAAAACACATGTTGGTGACGGTGGAAGCTGCGTTGAAAACACAATTTGCTGGTTGGTCTTCAGAAGCAAAAGCAAAAAAGGTCAGGATCCGGATGAGAAGCGAAACCGAAGGGAAACACAATTTATGGAATGAAAAATCGAAAGGTTGTGGAGCACAACAGGTCTGCTGGAAAGTACGAGAGCTTGGCAATGCTGGTCTTTGGCGCACCTGAGAAAGCAGCTCGAAGCGTGTTTCCGTGACATCCGGTGGGCACAAAACACGCTGTCAAAGAGAAATTTCAGGTGTTTGTGGCGTTTATAGTGTGGTCCGTTTCCGGTGCAGGAATCACCGAAGTTAATCACGTCACTCGTGATTTCTGCTGCTCGGAGGAGAAGGACGGTCAACACAAAAAAGTTTGTCCTGTCACCAGAATCGGTCTCATGGCACTTCAAGGGTTTATTCAGTGGTTTCTGGGTTCTGACCACAGATGGCAAATCAGGTTACAAATTCATTCTGGAATCAGAAAAGAACATCTGGCTTCAGTTTCAAAGTGAAGAGCCAAAGAGCCAAGAGTTTTGTTCAAAGTCTCTTGGGAAAATGAGTGTGACCAGCACCAAAGCGTTTCAACAAACTTGCTTGCTCACTTACTCGAGACTGCTTGATGGAAGCCAATGACGAGCACTCTTTCAGCTGATGGTTCTCCGTGTAATTCTGCCTGTGTCTGGAGCTGTGTGTAGATCTGCTGCGCGTTAGACGTGCAACCCGTGGGTCCGCGACCAAAATTGTGGTGTTCCCTCAGATCAGGAGGCTGATCAGTTGTTGTTCACCATCTGCATGCGAGTTCACGCAGTCTGCGGGAACCATCGCTGGGTGTGCAGCCTAACTGAGGTTCCATGGGCCCAGGCTCAAGTGGATTTATTTCCCCTCCCCTTGAAATGAAAACACACAAACGGTAAACAACACACCTGACGGTGTTGAATTGTCGTATCAAAGAGCTGGGCACCCAAGATCAGAGAGATCATAGACAACGACGAGGCAGGCTGGCCTGGTGAGTTCTTGCTCTGTGATTGATTGATCTGTCGCAACAACGAAGTGATAGGTGCTGACTCCACATCAACCGTAACGCTATTATGTCGACACTCTACCACCAATTCACTCACAAAACGTGTCACTGTGCAAATCAAAATACACTTGTCATCATCTGAAAGAGGCCCGTGCAGACGGTGGTCCCTGCGTTGTCCCACTCACGCGTTCTCGGAAGAATTCCAGCTTTTAAGCCCGGTGTCTCAGGACCAGACCACGACCGTACTATTTCTCCGACGTCCTTGTGTGGTCCTGAAATTTCAGGACCAGACAACGACATTGTTATGTGGTCCTGAAATTTTTTTAGGACCAGACAATGACCGCTTAGGACTGAACAGCAACTGGTCATTGTGTGGTCCTAGATAAAATTTTGTTGTTTTAGGACTGGACAACGACTAGATTAAGAAGTTGGCATGTGGTCCTAGGACCAGGTGATGGCCGCATTAATGGGCTGCTGTGCAGTTAATAGCAATTAACACAGGCAACAGTCTTTGTGATATCTTTGAGTTCTTTTTAGAAGTCC
>JAAUXT010000570.1_pt1 | contig 14014 bp, 16 predicted proteins | sample 7278171 | NCBI WGS metagenome assembly JAAUXT01 (sample SAMN14350112, study PRJNA611818) | marine sediment metagenome | isolation source: surface marine sediment (1.8m) | place: French Polynesia: Moorea | collected 2018-08 | reverse complement strand
TAATCAGCACTCGGTTGCGAAACCGCCCCCCTGTAAGCGTCTGGCTTGCAAACGGCGCGGACGGGCATATTTTAACCCTGTAATCGCCAACCAGGGCCTGCGCCCCGAAAATACTCACCCGCGGGCGGACCGTTTAACTTTCGTTAGCAAGGAGGAATCATGATCGACAAAGCCCAACTCTGCGCCAAAATCACCGAACTCTATCCGGATATCGGCGAGTGCGGTATCGACATCGATGTCACCTACGACGAAGAAAAACAATCCTGGATCGTCGATCTCAAGAAAGACAAATTCGAGCTTAAAACCTACCTGGAAGACGGGGATGCGGACAAATGCATGCTCGGCCAGCAGTGCGTGAGCCTCGGTATCGAGATTGCCCAGCTACGGACCAATATCGAACGGCTCAAAGAGGATACCAAGGCACGCATGTGAAGCCCTGCCTGGGGCACTCCGATAGATCGACGGCCACCAGCATCCTTTCGGCCGGATGACGAATTGGTGCAGGGGTTCCCGTGATGTAGGGATTCCTTGAAGATAGAGGGCAACAACATGACACAATATCGCGAAACCAAAGATTCCATGGGTGTGGTCCGTGTTCCGGAAAACGCCTACTACGGTGCCCAGACCCAACGGGCCGTCGACAATTTTCCCATCAGCGCGCTGACGCTGCCACCGGAGTTCATCAATGCTCTGGCGATGATCAAAAAGGCCGCCGCCGAGGTCAATCGCGACCTGGGTCTGTTGGACCAGGAAATGGCCGCCGCCATTGCCCAGGCGGCTGAAGAGGTCATTCAGGGAAAGCAATACGACCAGTTCGTGGTAGACGTTTTTCAGACCGGATCGGGCACCTCGACCAACATGAATATGAACGAGGTGCTGGCCTGCCGGGCCAATGAGATCCTGACCGGGCGGAAAGAAAGCCGGAGCCCGGTCCACCCTAACGACCATGTCAACCAGGGTCAGTCCAGCAACGATGTCATCCCCACGACCATCCATCTGGCCGCGCTGTTGCAACTACGCCGGAGGCTCGACCCGGCCCTCGAAATACTTCAGCAGGAGTTGGCGCGCCAGGGCCGGGTGCTGGCGGCGGTGCGCAAAATCGGCCGCACCCATCTGCAAGACGCCGTTCCGATTACCCTGGGCGATGAATTCGGCGGTTACGCCCGTCAGATCGAACTGGCACGTGAACGACTGGAAGCGGTGGCGCCTCGGCTCCAGGAACTGGCGCTGGGCGGGACCGCAGTGGGCAGTGGTTTGAATACCCACCCGGAGTTCGCCGGGCGGGTCATCGATCGCCTCTCGACGGAAACCGGTATCGCCTGGCGCGAGGCCGTCAATCACTACCAGGCCCAGGCGGCTCAGGATACGGCTGTCGAATTGAGCGGCGCCCTCAAATCCCTTGCGGTGGGACTGGTCAAGATCGCCAATGACCTGCGCTGGCTCGCCTCCGGCCCTCGCTGCGGACTGGGCGAAATCAATCTGCCGGCCCTTCAGCCCGGCTCATCCATCATGCCGGGCAAGGTCAATCCCGTGATTCCCGAAATGCTCATTCAAGTGGCGGCCCAGGTGATGGGCAACGACACCACCATCACCATGGCCGGGACGGGCGGAAATTTTGAACTCAACGTCATGCTGCCGGTGATTGCCTTCAACCTGTTGCAGTCCATCGAACTGTTGGGCAATGCCAGCCGGGTGGCGGCCGAAAAATGCGTCCGCGATCTCAGTGCCAATCCGGATAAATGTGCGGCCTACATCGAACAGAGCCTGGCCCTGGTGACCGGTTTCGTGCCCCACATCGGCTATGACCGGGCGGCCGAACTGGCCTACGAAGCCTTTCGTTCGGGGCGTACCGTACGGGAGGTGGCCCGGGCCGCAAACCTCCTGGACGAAGAGACGCTGAGCGCCATCCTGGACTGAACCCATATCGTGGGGCGGCCCCTCAGGGGTCCGGCAGGGCACGGGGTAAACGGGACGCAAGCCAGTGGTGGAAGTCGGCCGCCCCGGTGTCGGCCGGCACGTCCGCCGCCCCGCCGACGAGAGTGGTCTGCGATGGGTCTCCGAGACGCCGTCCCCGCAGCCATTGATCAGCCCATTGCTGGAAGCGATCCTGGCGGTCAGGGGGGCCAGAGACCTCCACGGCCGTGATCACCCCGCGCTCGACGTTCAGCCGGCAGCGGCAAGTTCCATCCTTCATCTCATCTTCCCATTCAAGCGTACATTGCGGCGAGCGGCCGACGTTCCATTCCCAGCGTCGATATTTTTCAGCGGCCAGGCGCTGGGCCGCCAGCTCATCCTCGGGCGTAAGCGCCGTTTGGGCTAGCGGGCCATAGGCGGCGGCAAAGGACTGCCACAGTTCGTGCGTCAGGACCTCCATGGTGATATCCGGCCGAAGGCTGCCGAGGTTAATCACCGGACTGCGGACCGAAGGGCGTCCCCGGGAGTGGATCCGACAAGTGGGATCCGGCTTTAGGCCACTTTCCAGCCGCGCCAATTCGGCCTGGACCAGAAGCGTGCCGTGGGTCAGCATCTTGCCGGCGGTCATGTACTGGGCGGTGCCGGACACCTTGTGTTGGCCAACGAAGATGGCGTTGCGTTCGGAAAGACGGGCGGGTAGCCCCAGAGCGGCGAGCGCCCGGACCACCGGCTCCAGAATCGCGGCCGCCGAGGGACGACCCGCGGCAGCGGTTTGCTGAAGAAGACTGAAATTGAGGTTACCCTGATCATGGTAGACGGCCCCGCCGCCGGATATGCGCCGCACAAGCGGCAGGCCGGCCCGGGCCATCCGGATGGCCGACACCTCGGCCCAGGGCAACTGGTTGCGTCCGATGACCACGGCATCGGTATTGACGTAGAAGAGCAGCAGGTCACCGCTGATCGCCAGGCGGGCCAAAAGGTGCTCCTCCCGCGCTAGGTTAAGGGCAGCGTTGTGAGCGGGTCCGAAATCGATGCAGTGCATGGCGTCATTTGTAACCGACAGACGACGGTCAGGCAATACAGAAACCGGCTGGCCGCCGCAGGTGATTGGGATTGACAGCCCCCGGGCGGGCCGGTAAACTCGTTTAAATTATTTCCAATACTCTCTTATTGCATACACCGGCACCGCAAGCGTACGGACGCCTGCCGCGGCCGCTGCGCCGGACCGGTGGACCAGGATTTCATGTCGGCCACCAATTCGACCTCAATCCAAAAGTTTGCGGGCATTCCGCTCAAGCTTTATACTTCCGCCTTCTCGATTGAAGGTCTGCAGTTCGGGGTTGACAACCTCCGCTACGACGTGCATTTCAGCCCGGGCTTCATCAAAGCCACGCGAGGCATGGCCATCCAGCTCTTCGGCAAATTCTCCTCGGTTACGGACCTGCCCGGCTTCGATTCCAGTTTCAACTGGTACCGGGGAGAAGAGGAATACAAGGGCCTGTGCCGCGAAGTGATGATGGATGCCGTCAAGCGAGCCAAGTTGGACGACCAGTATCAGGTCCAGTACCTGGCCCTGGCCGCCATCGCCTCCGTCTTCCGGGAGGCGGTCGAAGATCGCTACAAGGCCTGTATCCAGCATATCAACAACCAGATCTGGCGCCAGGAAATGGCCTACAATCACGAGCGCGTCAAAGAGCTGCGCGACGGTGTCCAAAACATCACCCGCAACCGCGAAACCCTGATTCAGTACGCCAATCGATCTCTGTTCCAGTATCTTGCCGAAGCCCAGAAAGAAACCATCAACGATCTGCATACGCTGCATTTCGGCGAGGAGGGCCTGCTGCCGGACGACTTCTTCGCCAACCCCCTGTTGCACGCCGAAAACCCAGCGGCCGACGCCTTCATGATGAGCGAGTATGTCCTCTTGGGCAGCCGGCGCGAGGACATCAATCAGTATGAAACCCTGCTGACGGCCCTGGGGGAATTCCTGGCAGGTCTGGCGGGCCAGCCAGCGTCCCCTGACGCTCCGGACGAGACGCGAGCGGCCGAAACCGATGAGGGCCTGCCACATGCCGCCGCCGGCCGCCGGCCAGCCATGACCGACTGGATCAAGCACGAGGGCAATGTGGACGCCCTGTTTAATTTCCAGCGCACCGAGCAGACGATGCGGCGCAGTCGGCGCCAATCGGTCGATAAAAGCCGCGTGCGCAAACTCAAACAGCTCGTCCAGCGGCAAAAGCAGATCCTGGTTCGCCTGTTAAAGGATTTCAACGCCCGGGGGCTGACGCGGGTCATCATGGCCACCGAAATCCTCAAGGCCTACAGCGAGGTCTACTGCCCCCCTTTAACGCCCCATGAGGTGCTCAGCTACATCGTCGATCCCAAGGCGCGCAAACCCCTCAAGATCAAGCTCAAACGCATCCGCAAGAACTATGGGGAAGACTTCACCTTACAACCCCTTCGCAGCGCGATCAGTCAGGTCCGCTGGATGCCGCGGCTGCGGCGCATGGATATCCTGCTGGAATTCATGCGCACTTTCGCTCGCTACCACCGTGACATGGGCAATTTCCTGGCCATCGGCCACGCCATGAACTATCTCAATTTCGTAACCGACGACAATCACCTCAAACTCTCCCGGGCCAACAACTCCCTGTATGAATTTCTGCTGCCCAATGAACAGGGGCCGGATGAAATGCCCATCATCAGCCACACGGTCATCAAGGCCGACGTGCGTGGCTCCACTGGTATCGTCAGTGAAATGAAGGCCAAGGGGCTCAATCCCGCCACCAATTTCAGTCTCAATTTCTTTGACCCGATCACCAACATTCTTTCCCGTTTCGGGGCCTTCAAGGTTTTCATCGAGGGCGATGCCATCATCCTGGCGATCTTCGAACATGAAAACCAGCCCCAGAACTGGTACGGCGTGGCCCGGGCCTGCGGACTGGCCCTGAATATTCTTCAGATCGTGGATCGCTACAACCGTAAAAACCGCGAATCCCATCTGCCCCAGCTCGAATTCGGCATCGGCATCAGCTACAACGGCAGCGCTCCGACCTTCTTCTTCGATGAGGACCATCGCATCATGATCTCGCCGGTCATCAACCAGGCTGACCGGCTCTCAAGCTGCTTCAAACCGCTGCGGGAGAAAAACCCCAAACAGAAATCGCCCTTCAACGTCTTCGTATACGAAGTCAGCCCCGCGAATCAGGAGATGTCCTCGGAAACCCTTGTCCGCTACAATGTCAATGGCATCGAATTGAGCATAGAGGCATTCGAAAAACTCAAACGGGAAATTCAACTCGACCGCCTGACCCTCAAACTGCCCGGCGGCCAGGTTGGCCGCCAGCGTCTCTATGCGGGCAGTTATCCCACCACTTCCGGTGCCTCGCACCAACTGGTCATCCGCGAGGCCGCCTTGCCCCGCGTCGGACTGGAGGATTTGAGCATTACCGAATGGACGGACCGCTTTTACTACGAGGTCTGCAACGATCCCGTTCTGCTGAAGCGCGTAAAGGCGAGCCGCTAAGGCTCTGATGACAGCTACCGGAAAAGCCCAGCGCGGCCCGATTGCCCGATCCGCGTGCATCGTGGCCCACGGGTGGCCGACGAAGACGCCCGTTTTGACAATCATCAGGCGATTCACTATGCTCATCAAAAAAGCCGCCCCGCCCGTCTGGCGCGCTATCCATCGTAGCCCGAAGAAGGGACCCATACGGCCATAGGAGGTTATGATCATGAACACCCCAACGCCATGGAAAACGCTCTGCCTGATCATCGTGCTGGCGCTCGTGCTGGCGCCGGCCCCTTGGACTCAGGCCGCGGACGACGAAGGCGACAAGCCGATCAAACCGGGGCCCAACCCCATGAATGTCGCCACCGATATTCTGATTCTGCGACCGGTGGGACTCATAATGATACCCGTAACGGCCATCGTCTATGTCATCGGCTACCCCTTTGCCAAAGCCTCCGGTACGGAGGAGGAGACCTATCAGTCCCTGGTGGGCGATACGATCGACTACACCTTCGAACGTCCGCTGGGCGAGGGCGCCCCGTTTGAATAAACCCCTCTGCAGACCGCCAACGGCGGGGAAAGGGGGGAACCGGAACCAGGGAGTAACCAAGCATCGCGTATGGGCCGCATTGAACGTCTTATTCTGACCTGTTTCACCCTCCCGGCATTGAACTGGACATGGATCGCCTGCCGCTCGTCACAACCAAAAACCCAGACCCTTACCGGCTATCAGAGTATCCGGCTTCCGAAGGTGTTGGTCATGCCGTTTCTGGCCGGTCTGGAAAGCTACGGCATCGATCGGATGCTGGAATCCTTTCCCCAGGTAACGGAGTAAACCGTGCGCATCGCTCTGATCGGCATGTCCGGGACCGGTAAATCCTACTGGTCCCACCGGCTGGCCCAGGCCGGTTTCGAGCGGCTCGGGTGTGACGACCATATCGGCCGCAAACTGGCCCGGCATCTGGGGCTGGCGGACAGCTCGATCGAAACGATCGGACAATGGATGGGGTTTCCGTACGAGGTCGGCTTTACGGAGCGCGAATCCCGCTACCTCGAACTCGAGCATCGCGTGATGGACCGATTCCTGGACGCCCTCGAGGATCGACCGGCTGATGCCTCGCCCTCCTTCGTCATCGACACCACGGGAAGCGTGATCTACCTGGACGACGATTTGCTGGAACGGCTCGGCCGGGCCACGGTCATTGTCTATCTGGCGGCAGCGCCTGAAAAGCGGGACCAGCTGCTGGACGCCTACCAGACCTGCCCGCGGCCGGTGGTATGGCAAGGGCACTACCGGCCGGCGCCGGGTGAGGACCGAACCGCCGCCCTGACCCGCAGCTACATGGACCTCTTCACCGATCGTGACCGCCGCTACCGCCGCTGCGCTCATTTGCGCGTGGAACTGCCTCCGCCCGCCGCCCCGCCGGCCTCCGCCGAAGACCTGCTCGCGCCGGTGCGGGCCTATCTGGAAGAAAATACCCGTGCAGCGACCCCTTGACTGGACCGGTCTGGTTGTGGCCGGACTGACCGGCGGCATTGCCAGCGGCAAGTCGACGGTGGCCGGCATGCTGCGGGAGGCCGGCGCCCGGATCGTGGATGCGGATCGCATCGCCCGCGAGGTGGTGCAGCCCGGCCGCAAGGCCTGGAAGGCTGTACGGACGCGCTTCGGCGAGGGGGTTCTCCAACCGGACGGCACTCTCGACCGCGGTAAACTGGGGCATCTCGTCTTTCAGGACCACGCCCTCAAAGCTGTCCTGGAAGACATCGTCCACCCCTTCGTCTTCCGGCAGATGGCTGCCGACCTGCGTCATATCGCGGCAGCCCACCCGGGCGCGGTCGTTGTCCTGGACATTCCGCTGCTGATCGAATCCGGGATGCACAACCAGCTGCCTTTTACCATTCTGGTCTATGTGCCCGAAGCGGTTCAGCGGATGCGCCTGATCCGGCGCGACGGTCTGTCCGAAGCGGATGCCCGGGCCCGCATCCAGGCCCAGATGCCGATCGAGGCCAAACGTGCCCATGCCGACCTGATTATCGACAACACCGGCCCGATCGAGGCCACCCGCCGGCAGACCCTGGCCTTGTATCGCCGGCTGCGCGGCGCAACCCCGCGCCCCCGCACCGGTCCGGACCGATGAGCACGGTCGGGGCCGCTTTCGTTTCCGGAGCCATTCTGGGATTGAGCGCCGGCTGGTCGCCAGGGCCGCTATTGACCCTGGTGATCACCGAGAGCCTGCGCTCGGGCATCAAAGCCGGAATACGCGTGGCTGCCGCACCGCTGATCACCGATACGCCCATCATTCTGGTGGCCCTGATCTTGATGCCGCGACTGAATGCTTCCCTTACCGTGATGGGCGTCATCAGCCTGGCCGGCGCCGTATTTATCGCCTGGATGGCGCTCGAGAGCATGACCTTCAAGGGTGCCGCCGGCCCGACACCGTCTGATGCGCCGGCTTCGATCTGGCGCGGGGTTTTGGCCAACGCCCTCAACCCCAGCCCCTATCTCTTCTGGTTCACCGTGGGCGGATCGCTGGTGCTGCGCACCGCCGATCAGAACCGGACGGCGGCCGCGGTCTTCATTCTGGTTTTTTATATCGGCCTGGTGGGGTCGAAGATGGTGCTGGCCCTGGTGGTCGGACGCTACCGTCGATTTCTGCAAAGCGGCGTCTATGTTTGGACCCTGCGACTGCTGGGAGGCGTTCTGCTGGTGTTCGCCGGCCGGTTCCTGTGGCAGGCAGCGGGTTTTTTGGGCTGGCTCTCACGTTGAAGCGGATTCGCGCGAGCCACTCAAAGCGGCTTGCGACCCTGGATTTCCTTGATGTAGGCTTTCTCAAAGCCGTCTAAAGGGCGTTTTTCGACCAAATGCGTTGAATCAAAATCATACTCACTGCTTTCAAGAAAGTCGTATACAAGATTTTCTTCCAGGTAATAGAGGCGTATACCTTTGAGGGCCGCGTTATTGTACTCCTGGATAAAGTCGGGCAGGCCATGCTCTTGGACAAACAGATTCAGCGGTTCGCGGAGGCGACAGTTGACCATCAGCCGCTCGTAGCCCAGGTTTTTCCCGATCGGGTCCACCGGCAGATGAAACGTGTTGGAATATATCAGCGTGCTGTTGTACTCTGTGTAGTCTTTCAAATTACAGGCCGCCAGGGCGGTAATCAGGGCGACGCTGATGATGCTCAAGGTCGTTGTCTTCATGGCCTCACCTCGCTTGTCGTTCATCCCGCGCGGCGGTCACGGCGGTCATCGTCGCGGTAGCCTACCATCCGGTCGGCCTCGCGGCGCAGCCGGTTCAATAGGATTTCTACTTCCCGGCATTTGGCCTCCAGGCGCGGACCGCGAATCTCGGTGCTGATGTTCAGGGGCTCCCCATAGGATACCACCACCCGGCTGAACGGCAGCGGAATCAGGGTGCGGTCCCATGTCCGGCGCAGCGTGATCGCCGGTGCGGCCGACATCACCACGGGCAGAAAGGGCACGCCGGCACTTCGCGCCAACTGCAGCATGCCGGGCTGAACCGTGAAGCGTGGACCGCGGGGGCCGTCCAGCACAGTGGCGGCCTTGCGGTGCCCCGGGCGGCGCAGATGCCGCAACATCGCGCGCAGGGCGGTGGTCCCGCCGCGGCTGGAAGACCCCCGGGCGGCCACAACGCCCAGGTTTTCGGCATAACCGGCAATCAGTTCCCCGTCGCGGGAGCGGCTGAACATGACCACCGGCCGCAGGCGGCGATAATACCATACCAGAAACAGGGCGCTTCGGTGCCACGTGCCAACGACCGCCTTTTCTTCCCGCCAGGCGAAGCGATCCTCGAGTTCCCGGCCGACAACGGTAATCCGGCAGGTGGCAAACCAGACCCGAAGCAATTGCGTAGCCCAGTATACCAGAATTCGGCGGCCCGGACCATGATGCCTGCCAAGCTGTTTGACGCGCATCATACCTGCGCCGCCTGATGGAGCAGGTAGCTTGCCAGCAGATAGGCGTTTTTCTGATAGGCATAGCGCGGGCTCAGCGGGGGCTTTTTTTCCTTGGCAAAGACCCGCAGATCCCGGGAAGGGACGATTTCGACGGGTCGGTGGGGGTAGAGCTGAATCAAGCCCTCGAGCTTAAAGGTGGTACCCCCCGAGGCAAAGGTTCCGATCTTCTTGCGCTGGACGATGCCGATCCGCTCCGGCCGCCAGCCCTCCAGGAGGTCCTGGGCTTCGCGTCGAAAGCGCATGACCTCGGCGGGGTCCTCGTCGGCGCCGATTTCAAGGGGCCGCTGCCGGCCGGTCAGATCGACGATCTGCTTGTTTTCAAGCCCCAGCGCCACACAGATGGCCCGGCGGGCGGCAATCTCGATCCCGCAGCAGATCATGTTCTGATTCGAATCCCAACCGATGGTGTCAATGCGGGCGTGTCTCCCAATCCGATAGCGATGTCCAGCGGGTCATGGGTTTCCGCGGCTCTGCCCGTTCACGAGCGCCCCGGCGATCAGGTGGGCACTGCGCAACGGTTCGGGCAGGTGGCCGTGCACGGCGAAGTGCTTTAGCGTCTCCAGGGCCGCTTCCCGTTCGATCCCGACGCGCTGGATGAATACCGGCCCGGCCGGCTCCATCGGCCCCAAACGTTCGATGATCCGCCACTTGGCATCCCCGGCCGGGACATGTGCTCGCAAGGCCGCGCGGATCCCCCCTAGATCCGGCTGGCGTCTTGAAACCACCAGGATCGGTCGTTTCAGGCGCCGCTGGAGTTCGAAAACATCCACCACGTTGAAGCCGCCCAGGGCGATGCCCTGGAGCATGACCAGTCGAATGTGCGCATCGAAGCGCGAAGCGACGATCATCCGCGTCAGGGCATCGGCCGCATCGGCGCCGTCCTTATCGACGGCACCGACCAGCACGCCGTCCAGGCGAAGGTCGGCGTACACCGTCCCGACCACAGGGACGCGGCCGGTGTGATGGCGCGGAAACGGTCCGTCGTCAAAGGCGACCAGATTGGTAAAACGCCGTGGCGGCATGCCTTCTTCTACGGGATCGCGGGTGTTAAAGTCAAATCCGCGTGCTGACTGACGACCGGCGGCCGCGTGCGCTCAGCGGACCGTCCGGCCCTGGGATGAAACCCGTAGGATTTCGTCCGGCGTGTTGACCACGACATAGATCGCCCCGTCAGGGCCGCCGACCGCCTCACGCACACGGCCGAAATCCTTGAGAATAACTTCTTCGTGCATGACGTGCGCCCCGGCCAGGGTGAGCAGGCGGACATCACGGTCTTTCAGGTTGGCCACCAGGAGGTTGTTTTGCCAGAAAGGAAACATTGCACCGGTATAGAAGCTCAACCCGCAGACCGCCGTGGAAGGCCGCCAGAAATAGATGGGCTGCTCCAGGCCGTCCTTCCGACGCTGGTCCGTGATGATGGTGCCGTTGTAGTTGATGCCGTAGGTGATCACGGGCCATCCGTAGTTGGCCCCGGCCCGGATCAGGTTCAATTCGTCCCCGCCGCGCGGCCCGTGCTCCAGCGCCCAGAGCGAATCGTCGCGCGGGTCGAACGCCAACCCCTGGGGGTTACGATGACCCAGGCTGTAAATCGAGGCCATGGCCTCGGTTCGCCCGACAAAGGGGTTGTCGGCGGGAATGCGCCCGTCCCGGTGCAGGCGGTGAATTTTGCCGTTGGGGCGCTTGAGGTCCTGGGCCTGATCCTGGATGCCACGGTCGCCGATCGCAAAATAGAGGTAGCCCTTACGGTCAAATACGATCCGGGTGCCATAGTGATAGCGGGAACTGATATAGGTGCGGCGCGGGGCCTCGAAAACCACGGCCTCGTCTGTCCAGGTGTGGTGACGGATGCGGCCTCGTACGATGCGCGTCATGGCCGGGGAGCGGGTAGCGGAACCCGCCTCGTGGCTGTAACCCAGATAGATCCAGCCATTAGCGGCGTACTCCGGGTCGAGCGCCACGTCCAGCAGGCCGCCCTGACCCGCATCCAGCACCGGCGGCGTCCCCTGGATGGGGTCCGGATGCAGCCGGCCCTTGACGATCAGCCGCAGCCGGCCCGGTTTTTCGGTGACGAGCGCAGTGTCCGCGTCGATGAAGTCGATCGCCCAGGGCTTACTGAGCCCGGCCTGGGCCGGTATCCAGTGCTCGATCTGCAGGCGGTAGTCGAGGGTTTCGCTTTTCTGCGACCGCTTGGCCCGGGGCGGCGGGGCCTTGTGCGTCATGGCTGCGATATAGCCGATCAGGGCTTCGACCTGGGTTGGTGTGAGCGTTTCGCCATAGGCCGGCATCCCCATATCTTCGATTCCCTCGACGATATTGGCCCGGATCTGTTCCGGACGGCTGCCGAATTCCCAACGATCGTCGAACAGGGAGCCGGCATTGCCGCCCCGCACGTCGAGACCGTGACAGGTGGCGCAGTATTGCCGGTAGAGAGCCTCCCCCGACATGGCGGCCGGGCCGGACGGAACCCCCAGTATAAGGAACAGGCTTAAAACGCTCACCGCACTGAAAAGAAAACGCATAAAAAACGACCCTAATAAAGTGGAATCTCTCTCGTGAACATCCTAGTTTCAGATCGCAGCAAAGACGGTGGTCAGAAAAATAAGCGCCAACCACACCAGCAGGATCCGCTTGATGGTCGAAAACCGATGCCTTCGCGCCGACGCCTCGGGCTCATCCGCGCCCTGTCTTGGCGAGGCATCCCGTTTCGCATGAATTTTGACGATGACCGCCGCCAGGGCCAGGGTCAAGGCTAAGCGACCGACGACATTGAAATATTCTGGTAATTTCAATGAAATCCAGGTCAGCAGGAAGAAACCCAGTCCCAATGCGAAAATTACGGAAAAAATCCGTTTGAGGGAGATATCCTTGGTATTTTCAGGCTCGCTGTCCATAGGTCCCCTTCTGGTTGGCGGGCCGGCGTTTCGGGACCCGACCGGTAAGTTTCGCACCGCATTCATCGACGCGAAACAACCGAACCCATCTCGGATGGGGCTACACGCCGCCAACCCGGAGGCTGGCTGGTCGGCGTTTGGAATCGAATATATCCAGACCCTATCGGGCCGAAGCGGGAACGAAGCCCCTGGATTTATCGTTCGACCGGCGCGGGCCGCGACGTCAAGGGGGAAGGCCAAAACGACAGAGGAGATTGGCGATTTTGCCTGCCGCCGAAGCGAGGTTACAAACAGTCGGTATTTTTAATGCGGCTTCTTCTTGCCGAAGAAGGTGCCCTCCCCGCCGTGGCTGTAACGAAACTGGCCGGTTATCGTATCGTTCTCGAAGGTGCCTGTGGATGTTACCCTACCACAGCCGTCACGGCTTATACCAGATGCGATCAATTCCCTTGAAACAGGATTGGCTTTGCCCAAGACCAAATCCCACAAATCGGTTCCGGAAAAGGTGCCATCCTCGGCTATCACACCTTCCCATGAACCGGTGTGGCTATCGCCGTCGCAGGAAGTTTCCTGTCACCTTCCGCTCCATTGCCTCGTAAGATCATTGCCTCCCCGTCCAACCGCCGGCCAACAGCATCATCCCGACGAATAATCGCCCCAGCATTTCTCTTCTTCCTTTACGCTGCGTTGACGTTGTGGTCAGACCGTGCCGCAATCCGGCCTCGTTTTCAACCGGATGTCAGGGCCTGAAAGAGACCGCCGCGCTGGGGATGGTGGCGACCCTGGGCCCAAAGCTCGATATGCCGGCGAGCGTCGTGTTGTGATGAGCGATCACCTGCTGAGGGGACAGCACACGATTCCCCGCCGAGGTGTGTCCGTCGGCGACCAGTGTGACGGGAAACCCGAGGGCGAGCGCCTTGCGCACGCTCGTGTCAACGCAGAATTCGGTGTGCATCCCGCAGATCACCAGGTGCGTCACCGCGTGTTGCGCCAGGCATGAAGTCAGGTCGGTGTTTAGGAAGGCATCGGGCGTCGTTTTGCGAATGAAATGATCGGAGGGCCGCGTCTCGAGTCCCTGGGCTAATTGCCAGGCCGCGGTGTCATAAGCGAGGCCGTCCGGCACGGATTCGTGCTGGATGAAAACCACCGGAGCGCCCGCCTGGCGTGCCTTGTGGGTGACCGCATTGATGCGTGTGATGGTGCCCGGACAGTCAAATGCGACCCCGTGCCCCTCACACAGTCCCTGCTGAACATCGATAACCAGAATCGCCGACTTCATATGTCTTTCCTTCTGACAACACATGGGGCTGGCGGCACAGCAGAAGCAATCCGGTGGAAAGCCCCCACCGCGGGAAATTCTCGGCCGACCGTTCCTGGGATCAAAATCCTGATTGTGAGCCAACACCCTATCCAAAGCCTGACCGGTATTCGCTTGAAGGCCTATCTCGGGCATCAACCCGAAGGGAGGAAAAGGCTGATCTTTTGGGCCAGGGCTTTCCCGATCCGTCGGTGTTGATCTTCATCGAGGTGAACGCCGTCGATCCGGCTGGTGGCGGCGACAGCCCCCGCATCGAAGAAAAGACACCCCTGTTCGTGGGCCACGGTTTCGATGGCCTTTTTGAGGCCTCGGCCCTTTACCTCGGCGCCCGCCATCTTAGGCGCGATGATACCCTTGGCCTTCTGAATCGGGGGCGGTGCAACCAGCAGGATTTCCGGCACCG
>JAAUXT010070220.1_pt1 | contig 14017 bp, 11 predicted proteins | sample 7278171 | NCBI WGS metagenome assembly JAAUXT01 (sample SAMN14350112, study PRJNA611818) | marine sediment metagenome | isolation source: surface marine sediment (1.8m) | place: French Polynesia: Moorea | collected 2018-08 | reverse complement strand
GAACACTTTCAAACTCGCATTCACAGATTTAGCCTTTTGATGCCTATAGGTGATTCTCACCACCATACATTATACATAATGTATGCTTCAAGGTTCAAATCACCTAAAAAAGAAGTAATCTGCAAAATCCAAACTGATGGTGCAAAACCACTGCACGATTCAACTTTTGCGTTTTCGTTGCCACAATTCCCCCAATTCCTGGGTCTCCATTAAAACCCAATGCGAGTGCACGACATCACAAACGACAGGCTGCCTGCAAACTTTTGAATGGCAGCCATAATATTTGGTTGAAAATACAAAACATATAGATAATTTTCAGGCCTTGAAGGATGGCTGCATGTTAAATGGCTACGTCCAGTTTGAGGTGCAGCCGTCGTTCTACACTGGATTGTGTGAAGATCCGGACGTGAGGATGGTGTACTACGGACGTGCGGCTACAGACTGTGAAAGCGAACGTCTGGGAGCGTGTGACATGTACAGGGTATGATCCATAGGTTTATTCTGAGGATTTTACTTGCCCCATTGTTCATAACGTGCAATTATGCTGTCGCGGCAAGGCTTCTTGAGGATACCATGAAAGATCTCAACAAACCCCCCCACACACACACACACATACACACACACTGAATCGTGTACCAACAATGCACATTTTGTTGTTTCTGATTGGCCTCCTCTTCTTTCAGATTGATTTCAATCGGTGTGGGGTTCGCTGCAACTGCCCTGATGTTCCCTGCTACGTGACTTTCCTGCCCTTCACTGGACTCACGGTAGCGACAACTCAGGTGGAGCTGTGTGCTTTTAAAGTGATTTGACGTTGGGAAGAGGCACTGGCCTCCGCGCCCAAGGTGCGGGACAGTTCCAGAGAGAACGCGTTCTGACCTCGGATCTGTGGGACTCAGGGTAATGACTCTGTGTGGTTCGTTCAAATTGTCTGTGTGAGCCTGTTGTTGTTTTCCACCTTGCACCACGACGAAAACAAATATTTTGCGCTCAATCGTGTCCTCGACAAAGTCATAAAGCAAACATGAGGCAAGCGTGCTGTGTTGTTTGATTTATCGTGGTTTGCTTCTGGGGGCGGGCACGTGAAACAGACATAGTGAAGTACTTGTGGATCTTTTCAAAATTTTGCTTCCGTGTGGTTTCTATCGGCGTCCACAGAATCAAACTTTGTTGGACCTTTGGCGCTTGTTGCAGGGTGAATACTCGTACAACACCCGTGTTCTGTGTCGGTTGAGGGGCCACCTTCCAAAATGCGTAAGAAAACATGGCGAAATGCAAGAGTCAAAATAAATTTTTTCCCAAAATAACATGGTCAAACAAGGTTACTCCTGTGGTGCTAAGTCAGGGGTGTCTTGTTGGGGGTTACGACAAGCCTTGGTCCCCATCATCTGGGTCCGCAGGAGATATCTGGAGCCTTGTTGCACACTTCAGTGCGCGCTCCATCATTCAAAGCTTTGTCTTTATGAGCTCAATCCAGTCAGGTATTGAACACAGTGCCACTTGATAAAAAATGCAGGATTGCACAAAATACCACGTGGAAAGCTTTTGTGTTGGCGAAAACCATGCAAAAAGGGCAGGTTGGGTGTCACACTGGGTGCGTCTTTCTCTGCGTCCCTGTGCAACGTCCACGTCCCCAACGCAGGGTGCGTCGTGCGTTGTGTTGTTGCACACAACACCACGGGCAATGAAATCGATCTCAGGCTGATAGACAGGATCGGATCCCGCGAGGCTGTTGCCACGAGACAGAAATCCCTTGAGTCAGGTATGGGAAACAAACAGGACCAACCTGTCGCAGGGTGATCGCTCAGACACGTGGTCACCGCAGGACTGAGCCTCGATTCCATTTCATTTTAAACGAATTTTTTTCTCGTTGGTTTACGTCGCAGCTGTGATGGTTCAGGATGAGTGGTGAAAACAACTTCACACATCTCCTCCTTTGTCTGTGTTTCGTGAATCTACCACCCAGCGAAGGTATGTGTTTCAAACAGGTGATGAAGCGGTTTCAACGTACGTTGAAGATTCTGACGTTCAGTTTGACATGTGGGGACAGTCCGCCCTTCACACCAAGTAAATTCACAAAATAATAGTTTCACAGAAAAGGACAGGGGTAAATTTACAATGTGAAAGTTGAAAAGGTGTGAAAAGAAATGATTTCTGGTGCATGGTTTTTCGCTCTCCCTGTGTTTTCACACAGTGGCGTCCTTCAGAGCAGCCTGCGAAATGCACCAGGACCTCGAACTAATCTCTCTCTCTCTCTCTCTCTCTCTCTCTCTCTCTCTCTCTCTCTCTCTCTCTCTCTTGGTGAGACACATTGCACTCCCATCTTGGATGGAAGTAAAGACCAACCTCAAGATAGCAAAGGTCCTTCCTCAGGCGTGTCCTGTGTTATGCACTGGCATTTGTTGCAGACATACCCTCCTAGGTAGGACCACCTGCACTCCTGCTGTGACTTATTTCAACATGGCGGGGCGGACCCGATAACGATTCAGTCAGCTGAACCGGATCTTTGATCAGCTGGAGAAAGTTTTGTGCAAGGTATACCGCTGACACTTCTTGTTGTGATATACGTTCAGGGGCATCGTTGTGCAGACTGACGACGAAAGGCTCGGAGTACACGGGTTCCTGGAATGAGACGATCACGGGCCTGCCGTGCCAGAGGTGGGACTCCCAGCAACCGCACCAGTGAGTTCCCAGGAACAAGTCCAGAATTTGATTTGAGAGTCCAAACAGAGAGGTCGACTTCAATGTTGAAGAACAGTCGCGCAAAAGGAAAACTTACGCTTGAGGTCGAAAATTCGTGGCGCTTTCTTTTGTTCCTGTCAGACCACCAGAACCTTGGTGTTGTCCCGGGTTTGCACATTGAAAATGTGAAAATTAGTTGGTTTTTTGTTTCCTGAATGTCGGCTTGGTCACCAGTTATCCCGCGTTCTTGCCTGTCGACGGGAACAAATAAATCCAACGACTTGAAACTGTGGTGTTTCAAATCCAGGCACACAAACGACGCGGACAACAAGTTCCCAGACGGCAGTGCGAGTGCAGCTGAGAACTACTGCAGGAACCCAGACAGAGACACCACGCACCATTTGTTGTCCACATTTCTTTAAGTTGCTAAGAATACTGATTCTTTCCCAAATCTCAGTTTGAATGAGTTTGTGTTTTTGGACTCCAGGCATACCTGGAACGAGGACCACAAGTTCCCAGACGGCAGTGCGAGTTCAGCTGAGAACTACTGCAGGAACCCCAGTGGATCCCGGAACCTGTGGTGCTACACCACAGACAGTGGAACCAGATGGGAGTACTGTGACATCCCTTGGTGTGAAGGTAATGGTCATACATTGATTGGGTTCCTTGGTAAAAGGTATCCTCGCCACATCTTGAACCTGCGTTGCAGAGAGGGGAAAGGCGAGAGACAGCTGAACAAGTGAATGCCATACATACCTTTGTTTTTTTAACTGTATGAACAAAGGAGTTGCATCGTCTTCTTTTCCTGTGTGTCTGAACCACTTCATCTCACCATTGACAGAGTATGTTTGAGATGAACAGAAGGAAACCTGTTCCCTTGCAGCTTCTCGTCCCTGCAAAACGACAGACAACGGTCAGGAATTCACGGGAACCGTGAGTCAAACTTACGGTGGTCTCTCGTGTCAGAGGTGGGACTCTCAAACCCCACACAGGTGAGTTTGACAGGTGTCTGAAGCTGATTGTCTGAAAGTCTGGCGACAGATACGAGAAAGGTACAAGCAGAAATAAAACGCATCACAACGTGAGAGAAACACATTGTCATGAACAAATAGGTAACCGGTTCTCTTTTGGGGAAATCTGTTCAGTGTTTCCATCACGTTCTCCCCAGACGTGCCTCAAATTGTTGAGTTTCATGCCCCTTTTGATTGTTTTTGTGCAACGACCTCCCGGCGTGCAGACAAAGATGCGAACATCTGCAGTTGTGCACAATGTGCTTGTGTACCTTATTCACACAAACCAAAAGACCAGGCAACAGCAGAGTACCCAAAAGCTGCTGCCCCAAAGAACAAGCGGTGCTGGGACAAGGCTCCTTCACTGTGCATACGACACACAAGAATAGCCAACCTGACTTCATCGCTGTGAAGCATACAGCTGACTTCATTTTTTAAAGGTCACGTCTGCAACAGGGAGACTCAAACCGGGCAGAACATTTGGCTGCCACTGTGACATGTGTTGTTTGGTGTGTCAGCGGACCCCTGCTGCTTTGATACACGTCTGTGGAAGACGACTTTTGATGTCATCGATGCACGAACCACACGCAAACGGCTCTTGTGACTGTTGTTATTGGTTGCAGTCACAGCATGAACCAGCACCCGTTTCCAGACGGCAACTTGAGTGCAGCGGAAAACTACTGCAGGACCCCGGGTGGAATAGATCCGTCTCCGTGGTGTTACACGACAGACGTCGACACCAGATGGGAGTTCTGCGATGTGCCTCCGTGTTCAGGTGCAGGATGGGTGCTCCAGTTGCTTTGAGAGTTTCAGCAAATGCTGCAGGGACACATTTGTAAAGCAACACACGATGGCTGTCATCAGCTCTTTCTGATGACAACACGTTTTTGACTATATCCTTGGTTCTGCTGGCCCTGACAGTGGGTTTTTTGCATTTTTTGTTCCAGATTGCTTTACCTACAGCACGTGCGTATCCGTTCCTCGCTGGTCCCCAACTGGCAACAGAACACAGGACAACGAAATACTGGTGAGAATGTTCCCCAAAGAAACAAAAAAAAAAACAGAACACAATCTTCGATTCCAAAACTCTTGATATTGAAATCTCATGCGAGGAACCTTGAATCTGTTTCACTTCCCCAGACTGTCGGTGGACGCTGCTACCGGACGAGACAGGTTGTGTTGGAGGTTGAACCTTCCTTCAGCACAGACCTGTGTGAGAACCCCGAACTCCAGCTGGTGTTTGGCACAAGAAGAGTCTCTGGCTGTTCTGCGCCTGTCTTCACCTCTTGCAAATTCCACAAGGTTTGAAGTCTGTGCACATGACAGGGGTGTGTCAAAGTCTCAGTGTCTGAAGACTGATAGAGCAGGATACAAGGTCTCTTGGGTCCCGTGGTGAATGCAGGCGGGTTCGATGGCCCCAGGGTCCAAGACACAACAAGAATCACGTTGTTAGAACGTGTTGTCAGAATTTTCATTTTGCAGGCACAACTGTGGGTGCTGGATCCCCTGCGCAGCATCAAAGTTCAAACAGAAAATCAATTTCTGTTTGAGTAACTTCCTCAATTATTCCGCACGAGTTTCTTTGGGTGTCATCTTTGCAGACAGCAATCAGTTACCTTCATACTGTTTCAGATTGACGGAGGTCGGTGTGGGGTGCGCTGCGCTTGTGTTGATGACGTTACATGTCACGTGGTGATCATGCCCTTCAGCGGACTCCCTGCAGGAACCGATCAGATTCGGCTGTGCAACATCAAGACTCTGTGAACAAGCTATTCAGGCCCAAGACTGGTGTTGCACTCAACGTAACCCTGTTGGTTTGTTACCAATGGAGGCACACCGACACCAAAGCTTGACTCAAGTCCCAAGTTGCACCGGATCTGCACCTGGACAGCAGCTGCCTGCTGCAGAAGCACAAGCTGCATCGGAATGTGTGTTGGTCCTTGCCCTTGTGTTGCCCAGTCATTCGTGACGCGTTAGTTTTGTACCGCTGCTGAAGCACGAACCCACGACGATTTCTGACAAACGTGAGGCGCACGTGGTTGTTCACAAGTTTGTTCGTGTATTTGGTTTCGTGCCTGATGCCTCGACCAATCTCAAAAGATTGGTTCTGTTCTGAACCGCTTTTCAGACAATGATTTCAAGAATGACCCCACAGACCTGTTTGGTCGCACGCATGTGCGTACAAAGGCAAACGCAATGAGGATCTCGAATCAGACTTGACTGCATGGGGTTTTGATGAGTGGTGAATTGTCTGATGACACAGGTCTCAGACCACAGAACATCTCAAGCAACAGAATGTGTTTTGGTTGGAATGAATTACCTCAGTGCTTGTCAATACGGACAGGAAATATGCAAAAAGGTGCGAGTTGTTTTGTGTTTTGTGCATATTCAGCCACCCTCGACTGCACAGCAACCGTTTGCGGTGGAGGACAAAGATCTGAGATGTTTTCACATATACCTCACTTCTCAATGAGCCAAACGCGGTAAACAACGACGGTACGTCCGATGCAACTCAGCTCTTGACATCAACAGATGCGAAGAATTTACCGTGAACCCAGCGACAAAATTCTGTGTCACGTTTTGCCAAGCCCTTTCAGAGCTTCTGTACTCAAAGCCTGCCCAAAAGGACAACAAACCAGACTTTTACTCAAGGTGGAAGCAAACGAGTGAAGATTCGTGGTCCTCTCGAAAAGCATGCAGGAGGGAGCTGGATTCCAACTTTGCCAGTTTGTCTGTGTAGGTTGAGATTCTTTTGTGAGTTTTGGTTGTGGGGTGCCCTGGGTCCACCTCTATACGAGTATACTGGCTCAAGCATTTGAAAAACACCTCTTCAGTGCTATTTGCAGCGATTCTGAAGAAAAGCAAAGTGCTGCATCACGAACTCAGCCCCGTTGGAAACCGACAGAAACCCCAACCGTTCCGCCGCCCTGAACAAGTCGTGACCGTCAAAAGCACATTCACGCTGAAGACGTCATGCTCTGGATCCCGAACTTGCCTACAGGTTGATGCTGCGTCAGCTCGTTCCACTTCTCGAAAAAAGAGACGCACAGTCACACACCCACTTGGACCTGCCTTGGTTTTCGGGCCTGTGCTACACGAATCCGTCAAGCGATGCGCCCCTGTCCAAAGGAGGTTCTTGCTCAGCAAAAACCAAACAGCGCCCACAGACTTGCATTGGAACGGAACGTGTGAGGCACCAGTGGTGAACCCACCCATACTGAACCTTTAAAACCTGTGCAACATCAACAGTCCACGTCAGAACTCGCTGTTTCAGAAGAAGACACTTGTTTGATCTGACTCTTGCGGATTCCAACGACGATGAAGACGGCTTTTCTGGTGCTGCTCGTGGTTGGGGTTGCCACGATTGGTAAGTTGTAACAATGTGATCAGAATCATCACCAAATGAAGTTGTGTTTGAGTTTCGTCTCTTCTGTCGTGATCGGTCGATGCCTTCAGACATCAACCGGGTGGACCTGGTGTGAAAGCATCACAAGCTTGTTTTCTGCCACAGAAATTTGACAGAGCAAGAGAATCTTTTCTTGACAGATCATTTGTCTTGGCTTTCTGAAACTTTCCACTCGTAAAACTGTCAAGCAATACCTCGAGCAGAGTTGGAATTGAGCGGTATTCCTCGTACAAACCTGTAGACATTTTCGGATATTCATTCCAATACGAGCGTGATTGTGTACAAATTGTTTGCTTGTTTCTGTCTTTGCAGGTCAAGTGAACGGACTTTGGTTTGGTGGTGATCCGTGGTGGTGTAAGTCTGCTGAACTGTTAGAAACTGTTAAAACTGCTGTGGGCTGGGTCGGGTGGGGTCCACATGCCAGGAGTGACAGGGAGACTCAAGTTGCTCGTTGGTCAGGCTCTGAAAAATGTGCCGACGTGGAACTTGCACGCAAGTTGCACTTGAATAAAAACGGTGAAACAGGCATCTTGAATCGTGTTATAAAATGAAAGATTTTAAATTTTTTTTGCAAAAGAATCTGTCCATTTGCATGATTGTTTTTGTTTGGCATGCATTGTTTTGTTGATTGAAAATTGACCCCTTCTGGTTCACTGCCAGACGATGGTGTTGGTCTTGGGAGGTGCTTCATCAAAACACAGCGCTCTGATGAACGACACGTTGTGAATTTCCCGTCTTCGTACGTTTGGACAGGTACGCCCTGCAGCACCAACGTGTGTGGGATACCCTGCAAGTGCTGCAATATCTGGTTCATTCCTGGAGTACAACTCTGCGGCTGTGGAGACAACTGGGGGTGTGGAGGTTGCCCTTGTAAGGGCTGACGTATGCAGGTGAGAGTGTAAAACTGACCTCTTGCAATGTTTTGCAAGCCCTCACGCCATTTCCGGGTGGAAACCAGACTTCGAAGCATCCACCTCGCACACACCACAATTGAGTGCTCTCACCTGGGTGTCACATGGCCCTGCACTTACGTGGGGAAAATGTGGGTCCTCAGCTCCATGCATGCGTGATGGTGTCTCTGTGCGTCGAGATTTGCAGGTTCAAGCAAGGCTGGGGAACAACATTACACAAAGACAAGATGACTTACGCTCCCATCCCTTCCCAGGTCACGGGGTTGAGTCCTCAGGGCGCACGTGAAAGAGCGGTTTTCTTTATGCAATTCAGTTGAGATGTCGTCTGTTTTGCAGACAAACATTTTTCAACTCCACAGAATTTATGCTCTATTTGAGGTTCACCACTCCTACCCATTGTCAGCAGAAGAACCACAGATGCAGCACAAGTCGAAATGAAACTTAATGCCTCACCGCGCACGAATTGGAAGGAGGGGAGAGAAATTCGCTCAGCAGTTGCGAGAGGCACCAGGATCCCTTTGCATGCGCTCTGATTGTGATTGTGTGTTTCCACTGATGCAGGAGGACGAAGCGGGAGAGAAACGCCGGATCGCGTGAGCAACGCGCGACAAGGCGGAACCGGAAGTCTACCGCATCCTGCTACGCCGTCTGAACCACGCCGCTTTACGCTCGAGTTCAAACTTTCTCTTCCGAGTCAACCCAAATGCGTTCGATTTCACCAGTTTCTGAATCATCCGAGCAAAATAGTATTTTGGATTCAAAATGGCTAATTCTGTGTCTTTTTTAGAATTTGCCTTTCGCAACAATAAATTTATCTGAAACCAAAGCCGGGCTTGTTAAAGGTGATTCGAATCAACTTGGATGACAACATGAATGTTGTGCAAATATCAACTCCCACGGAAAATGATCGGCCAGTTCGGCAAGAGTGTATTTCAAAAAGGCAGGACAATTGCCCCGTGTGAATTTGTTCCTTCAAATTCGACTGCGAGGAATTGGAACAGATACCACAGACCTTGCTTGGTGTGTTAACTGATTGAGTTCCAACCAGATGATTTGACCTTTCTTTTTCCCCTCTTGAATATTTGTTCTAGCTCATTGCGTTTTCAGAAACAATTGGTTCCCAAGAACCGAGAACGATTCTTGGGGGCGCGTTTTTGCGAGTACTTGGGTGATTTGGGCACAAAAGGGTGATTTGTAACAGCACCAGCCACCACAAGGCCCGCCAAACACTCATCTCCCAAGGAACTGAATAGTCGGATTCCAATGAGGGATTCCATTCCAAGGACACTCAACACTTGCTTTTGTGCCGTGAAATCAGACAAATTCACCAACGACCAAAGAACCAAACACAGGCAAATGGTATCAGTTGAAGAATATTGCATCGTTTGTGTTTCATGCCAGCACGCAGGCTCAAGACAAAACTGCTCCAACACAAATGGTTGTCAACTGGGCAAAGGTTCTGGCACAGAAAACAACACTGACAAATGTTTCCTTCACGGGAATCGCGGTCATCGCATCGCCTGAATGATTTGTTTCTGGACGTTGTGCTGAAGCACCCAACAATTGTGAGTTTCGTGCGCCCATCACAACTTGATTGGCAGGGGAGCCACGATGGGTCTGTTGCTGTTCATCACAAACATCTGTGTATCAAGGGGACAAGTTTGAGCGTTGATCTGAGTTTTTCCAAGACCCTCTGCAAATAATTCACCTTCCAAGTTTGAAGTCGATACCACAAAAATCAGACGGTTCCACACGTTTCATACTCCAGCCACAAGCGGTTTTCATATTGGTGACGCGCAGTCGTGTTTTTCGACATCGGCTTCAAAATTTAACATTGAGACCAATGGTAGAATTTTTGACATCAGCCCAAAAACGACCACGCGTCACCCAATGTGAAAACCCCTGCACTTCAAATAATTCTGGCGTATAACCTCACACAAATCCACAAATCGTTTCAGGAGAAGTTATGCAACACAGATCCATATAGAAATGTGATATAAAGTGCTTTAAGTTTCTCGTTTTGATTCCAACTACCATCTGAAACAGGAAACTTGTGCTGCAAATGTCTCTGTCCAAAACCAATATTGTTGACATTTGTCTGTTTTCTCCATCAACAAAAGCAAAATGTTCATTTTGTCAAGTTGCTTCGTTTTCTTCCCCAGAGAGACAAACTCCTCCTTTACTAGTGGTACACAAACTTTCACGCTGACAGTTCTTGTGTGGGTCTGTTCACGGCAACTGGCGCAATAGAAATGGTGGGTTGTGTAACAGCCCTTTTCTTGTCTGTTGCTGCATTTTTGTTTGATGGAATCAGAACTACATCCACAATATCCCAGCACACAAGATCAAAAAACAACAAACAGTTGTATTACCACCAAATGATTTACAGTTTGGTGAAAACCAGAAAGACTTGGATTGAATACGCGAAAGGAAGCTTGCAGTTTTGTGTTCTTCTTTGCAATGATGTTTCAAGAATCTCAGAGTGGATGCAGAGAATGAAGTTGTGTTTTCACACAACTTTCAAAAACAGGGAGGTGTGCGTGCATGAATATCCTTTTGTATTTGAATCTCTTTCCTGTAACTTTCCAAGATTGTACGAGCAGACGCAAGCAACACGACGAAACACATTTCCATTTGGACAGGAATGTTTCTCGTATCTTTCACCATTTCCCAGGTACAGCCAGAACAGCAAACAAGCTGGCCTTCACGTGTCTTCTCTCCAATACATATTCTCTGTCCATCATCTTTTTGGACTCAACTTGACCTTTTTGCAGTTTTTGTTGAAAGACAGTTGCAATGTTTATGACACTGATGAATGTGATGCTTTCAAGTCTGTTTTTGAATCATTTAAAATAAGACAAAATGAAGGTCACCCCAACAGATATTCTTTCTTTGCCTTTTGCATGACAAGAGCTCAGTGGTCCATGTTCACAAGCTCTTCTGTACGAATCACGCACCATGGAAAGCTTATATTTTCTTCAGACCGTTCTTTCAGCACTGTAAAGTTTAATTTTCAGCTGATATGCACAAACGCTTTGAAAACACTTTCAGATCAGTTTCACTCAATCCTTCTGCACAACATAACTGTCAGGAAAGTTTTTTTATTCAGAAGTGTAGCATTGGAAAAGAGACTGTTTGTGGAGTCCTACTTCATTCTTGGAAATAAGTATGAACAGCTGAAGATTGAACATTTATCATCAATGACTGGAAGTCTCTTTGTGCATGAAAGGATCAGCAGCTCAAAATTTGTGCCAAAAACAAAACTATTCCAGGTCAACTATTTCTACTGTGTCTTTACTTTTTTGCGGAAGGAAACAGATACCTTTGAAAATTTAACAAATTCTGTTTCTTTTCAATTCACCAGAATTGGGAAAAACAAAACCTCACTTGCCACAGAACAATCTTTGCACCTCAAGCCCTGTGCTAGAACATTCTGTTGTCATGAAGCACATGAGATCCGCACAAAGAAAAACATGTTCGCATATTTTGAAGTTCACACATTACCAGACGCAAAAACAATAAGTTACTTGTGTTTCTACGGTGGAGTTGCCTTTTTTGATGGCAAAAACTTGGCAGAGACCTTCCAACAGTGTGATCGTCATCATAACTACACTGTGTTTCATAAACCAGCCAACAATGAGGAACACACTGCTGTTGCTCCAGTTCCTTACACAGCATCATCTTTTGTTACACTACTTGTCTTTTATCTTGATCAAGCATCTTGGCTTGACATCTACATCACCGTGAAAATTAGTAACTGCAGAGGAGTGTTCATAAATACCTGTTCTTATGATACTTATCCCCCGAAATACACACACACAAAAATGGCACTCACTCACAAAACTGCCAATTTGTTCTCCAATTATCCAGAAGAAAATGAGTCCGATGTTTGTATTTTCTTCCATTTGAGTGATAAATATTTGCAAAGTATGATTCCTTACAAACCCAAAAACTGTTTACTCAGATTTGTTATCTTCAACAAAAATGCAAAGTCAAGATTTTGTGGAACAAAACTGGTGTACAAAAGGATAAGCAACATAAGATGGTCGTATCTTGAACATTTGTATTCCTCAGAAAATATAGCGCTTGCCAGTGAAACAAAACAAATGACTGGCGACTGTTTCGTTCAGCAGATAAGCTGTGATGTCCAAACATACTTCCACTTCAGAACAAGACGGAGCAAACCTGGTCACAATGCCAGGTCGCCGCTTCTAAGAGGCAGAAAATCCACAGGTTTACTCCCTACATATGATGATATTTTCAAAACAAGTGTTGTGTTGAAGAGGAATTCAAACACAAGTGTTCCTTCATGTGAAATGCAACTGCAATTTCCTGCAACTCGTACGAAGTTGCTGGACACATTTCATCAATATAAAAGAGCTTATTGGTCCTATACCTATTCATTCATTACAATAAAGCCAACGTTCTGTGCAAACGCCACCCGTCAATTCAAAACAAACCAAAAAGTGTTCCTTCCCAAGAGTGGACAACTGTGCCTCAGACAAAATCTTTATGGAACAGTTCAACACAATATGGTGGCAACTCTGGCACTGAAAGGAAGCTTCACACCAAACAATTGTGTTTTGGGTGACTTGAAATTCAAAACCAACCTCTGTTTGAGTAGTTTGTGGTCAACCCTGGTCAATCCAGTCGCAGGGCGAACAAAACTGGCCTTTCTTCTTGCATCGTGCGTGGATGAAGTTGATCCTTTCTCGTACCTGAAACAACACACACAAATGCCACACAACATGGGTGAAGACCAGATGGTTTGGGAATCCCTGTTGGATGTATTTATGTTCAAACTGACTGACAATTTTGTTCAGATAGATTTGCCTGGGTTGCTGCTTTCAGCGACTTTGACATCACATTCTGTGCAATGCTGTGAAAAGCAAAACTGCTCCTTGTTTTGTCAATGGACAATAACAAAGATGAAATATTCACTTCCTAAAATTCCCAACATATTGAATGTTTTAGAAAAGGGAAGGTTATATTTTCATACAAGGAAAAAATATGTTGTTGTGTCTCCAAATTTGAACAAGTATTTTGACCATCCTGGCAACTGGACTTGGCACGAAGCCAATGCTGAGTGCACGGAAATGAACAAAAGTCTGCCAAGTTTTTTGTCCCAAGAGCACGTTGAAGATTTTGTTCTGTTTTTAAAAAGGTTGTTTTGGAATAGTTTTCCCACAGTCATGTTTGTGGGGTTGCCTGACAAGGTGTGATTTTGTTCATTTGTTTCCACGGCACATGTGGTGGGTTTCGATGAAACTGACAAACAAGCTCCGTATCCACTCATGTTTCAGTTGCACCCGTGTACAAGACGCACCCCAAGCTTTGACCATGAAATCCCTTGTTTTTTGAAATCCTTTATTTTTTTTTTTGAAAGACGAAACCTTACTTCAACTGAGGTGCCAGAGTTGCAAAAGAACTGTTCAAGACACATAAAACCTTTTGACACATCAAAAACCCTTCACTTTATCCTCATCATTCATTGAAGGGCTGGCAAACGTTGTCGATTCATGTTGTTGATTGTTGATTCGTTGTATGACCAGAAAGGTCACAATAATTTCTGTTTGGAAATGGCCTTGAAGACCTCTGCAGTTCGGTTTTGTACTGTTTAGCTCAAACATGTCAAAAATAGAAAAACTCTGTTTTGACATAAACTGGCCAAATTTCTTAACAATCTTTAACACTAGCGGCGCCCAGGCACTCAGACGGCGATTGTAAGGGGACCGTCACTGACTCCTATCGGAGCAATTTCGACTGGGTATGACTTGGTGGCACTGGCTCCGTATGGAGCATCAGAGCTTTCCGTGCTTTGGTGTCACCAGCTCTGATGGGAGCTGAGCGCATTTTGCATGGTTTCCTCTGGGGCAGGGTTTATTTTTCGGTGGGAGAAGTTTTGCACACAGCAATTGAGAAACTTGCGCTCCTTATTTACGTGTCCACAACTGCAATTGAGGTGAACATCTCAAAAGGCGCGCCAATGTTGTTTGAGTAATTTTGGT
>JAAUXT010109258.1_pt1 | contig 14019 bp, 17 predicted proteins | sample 7278171 | NCBI WGS metagenome assembly JAAUXT01 (sample SAMN14350112, study PRJNA611818) | marine sediment metagenome | isolation source: surface marine sediment (1.8m) | place: French Polynesia: Moorea | collected 2018-08 | reverse complement strand
GTGCAACATGCCTGCACAAGTCTTGAAATGGGTGCAACATGCCTGCACAAGTCAATGGGTGCTGCATCCCTGCACAAGTCAATGGGTGCAGCATGCCTGCTCAAGTCAATGGGTGCAACAAGCTTGCACAAGTCAATGGGTGCAACATGCCTGCACAAGTCAATGGGTGCTGCATCCCTGCACAAGTCAATGGGTGCTACATCCCTGCACAAGTCAATGGGAGCTGTGTCTCGGCACAAGTCAATGGGTGCTGCATCCCTGCACAAGTCAATGGGAGCTGTGTCTCGGCACAAGTCAATGGGTGCTGCATCCCTGCACAAGTCAATGGGAGCTGTGTCTCGGCACAAGTCACTGCATCCGTGACATCCACGTGCAAGTCATGGGGCTCTGGATCCACCATACAACAGAAGTCCCCTTTGTGCGCACTTGCGTGGCTCCTATTGTGTTGTGTCAATCTGGGTGTGGAGTCCGTGCTTCAGCATAGGACCCGCCGGTGCAATTACATGATTGAGAACAACGATGTTGTCCCTGACACATTGTGTGGCGAGACGCGTGTGTCAATTGGAGAGTGTCAGCGGGGATCAGCTGGAGTTGGGATTCAGCACGTGCAGCGCCGGGTGCAGGGTCCCCAGGGGTCACACTGCGTGCAAGAGCACCTGCTGCCGACTGGAGGAGGGCGTACGCTTGTGTCAGGGCAGGTTTCTGGGACTGTGGGAGGCTGGTCCAAGGGCTCTGGGATGACTTCATTGTGGGCGGGGCAGGCTCCAGGGGCTATTGAGATCGGGACATTGCTCAGGGGTTGATCTTGAGATCTTGTGCAGGGGAGGGTCCAGAGGCTTGGGATACCCGGACAACTCCCCACGTGTGGATCCAGAGACACAGAGGGGGGGCAGTCAGGCAGATGAGGATCCAGTAGCTGTGTAGTAGCGCTGGAGTTCAGGACCTTGGGTTCTGGATCTGTTCAGATGTGGACCCAGGGGCTCTGGCCTGCAGAACGAATGCCCTGTGTGATTCGCCAACGAAAGCTGCCGAAGCCAGAAGACACTGTGCGATTCTTGGCCATGACCAATCAAAATTGAGGATTTTCTGTATGGTTGGATTGGTTGGCGAATCGAACGCGGCATAATTTGCATTGTTGCCCAGGACTGTGCAGTGTGTTCTTCTTCCTCCAAACATGACTCGCTTCCATTGGCGTGTTCCTGCTATGAGTTTGGTTTTAGTTCTCACTCTTCTCTATTCGCATTTGTATTCAGGAAGCACAGACCCATGACCAAACCCTGAATCACTCCTGTTTACGCTTGTTTCCTTTTTCCGAACTCTGGTCTCTGCTCACCATGTCCATCATCATAACTCTGAGATGGGAGGGGGATGGTGTCTGGCTGCTGCACCCAGACTCGTAGACAGGGCTGGTTGATATGGAGAGTCGCAATGAATACATTCAAGGGTCGTTTCCACGGGGTCAAAGAAGCCACAGCAAATCATCCACAAATGGAAGGGGAGGGTGGAGGTTCTGTGATTTAGTCTCGTGGTGTCCCGATCTGCCATCAGGAATGTCAGAGAAAATAACGTTTCAAGATATTCTCTGAGAGACCCAACGGAGATGGGAGGTTTTGGACTCCTGAAAACAAACTTATGTAGCGGTCTGGCCTTGTGGAGACTTTTACAAGACGTTCAAAAATAGACATTGCCCCACCCTAGCTAGCTGGCTCTGTTGACTTGACCCAGGATCAGCTGGAGTTGTCCACATGTGGTCCTCACGGACACACAACACTGCACGTACTCCAAACAATCAAGCGGCAGGTTTGGCGCAGTGAATCCTGATCCCAGGGGAGCTCCGCATTGGACTGCACTTTGCAGTTGTCCAGAGGCGAGTTGTGTGTCGGTGTTAGAACCAGAAGGACTCACGCAGGGATCCACGATCGGAGGTCAGGCAACCAACATGGGTCTGATCCAGGGTATGGCCGGACACCACCAGAAGGGGAAGACCACAACTTGTGCAAGGGGATCAGAACAAGGTCCAACCTTTTTGCAGGGGCAAACTGCACCTGACAACACAGCACTTGGACACCAAATGTCTGGCGTTATGGAATTGCGTTGGGGTTTCTGGCCCATGTTTGTGCGTGTGTGCGCGCGGGTGTGCGTGTGTGTATGTGCAAGCTGAGTGCAGATTTGAATTCAGGGACACTGTACTCAAGTATCCACACAAGTATCCACATTATGTTTGTGCGGCGAGTACGACTCTTGTGCGATTCTTCAAACTCAGACACATTGCATTCGGGTGTCTTCAGTTTCCTGGTGTGTGTGTGTGTGTGCGTGTGCGTGCGTGTGCACGTGTGTGTGGTGAGTTGGACCCTTGTGTCCCTGGTCACGGGTATCTGCGCAGTATCAGTCTCAGGGTCATGAGTACCTGTCATACACAGACGAGTAAAGAATCCATCCACTCAGATGAGTACTTAGCTCACAAGTATTAATGTGGTAGGTTTATCACTGCTCGTTTGTATGAGTACTTATTCTTGAGTACACGCAGTACTTCATGTTGAGTACTTCTTCTTGAGTAGTGAGTGTCTTACCTTCCTCGTTGAGAAGGTTCTGAGAAGTATCACGTCAGGATACTCACAACTATCCGCAATAGATACTCGTCAAATGGCAAAAATTTGTGGAGGAAAACTCAAAGCATCGTTACTGCACAAATACTCAATGTTTCTATCTGTGAGTCAAAGATCATCGCTTTACATGAGGAGTCTGTGTGAAAACGACATCTATCTTTGCTGAAGACCCTTTTTTCTGGGCAATGGTGGACAGATCTAATGCGAAATGTCCTGGACTCAGGTGGGTGGGGGCCGTGGCGGTTCCGGGTTTTCATTTTTTCGGGGGGGGGGGGTGAGACAAAGACGGCACCACTGTCCCCATCTGTCAGTGGATGTTTTGCAGTTTTGTGTCCAGGATCCGCCCTTGTTGGGTGGGGTCAGGGGGCTGAGTTACCTGGATCCGCCCTGTTGGGTGGGGTCAGGGGGCTGGGTCTCTTGCCGTGAGGACTCGGGCAGACAGTCTCACCTGGGACAACAACTTCGGTCTGACTTGAGGCTCTGTCGCATTCCGTACATCTCAAGCTGTGCGCTGTCCTGATCCAGGGTATTCCGGACAGATTCACACTGGGCTATGGGGGAATTGAGCACGATGCAACCGAACAGAAGGGACTCAGACATGGCAAATCTTGAGCAGGCCCCAACTCTGTCGCATTCCATATGTCTCTGCCTGTAAGCTGTCCAGATTCAGGGCAATACCCCCAGAAGCACACTGGGCTTTGGGTACCCTGAGCACGACCTGACACCTGGAGGAGGTACCCAGCCTTGAATAGGGTCCAACCCTGTCGCATGCCATGCGTCTCTGCCCACCTGTGAAGTCCTCGGGTCATTGCAGGTACAAACCATAAAGCAAGCCAAAAGCTGTTATTTCTGCAGTGATGTGTTGCTTCAGTTGTCACGCCCAGTTGTGGTTTGCACCGGAAGTTTCAACCCCAACTGCGTGGCTGACATCGTCAGGCCGGGACAATTTGCCTGTGCGAGTGCGCTGTATAGGTACATCATTCTCAATGTGATACTGGTGGTGGCATGGGAAATGTAGGCGGCCCACCAAAATTTTGCTTGCTCCTCTCAGCACATGTGTTATTTTTGCGAAGGTTTGACTTCGGGACTCGAACCAGGGTGGTGTCCCAACAGCGCCACTCTCCTCTGAAACCCAAGTATTGGGCCCTGCGTATACCGTCTCCACCCTCTCACCCAGTAACTGGATCTGGAGGTGCACCCCTCCCCCAAACCCGATCCTGGATCCGCTCGAGTTTGTCTCTGTCTCTACTCCCTGCCCCCGACACTGCAATTTGGGACTTGCTCAGGTTTGGATTGACTCGGATCAGCTGACCTTGGACCCTGGCTGCTTTCAGCCCCCTCAAACAGACCCTGAATCCACTGGAGTTTGAACTTTCCAAAATCCAGCCTTCCCACAGCCCTGGATGAGCTGGAGATGGACCCTGCCTCCTCCACCCCCACCCCCGACCCTGGATCCAGTTTATCCCTGCCTTCACCCCTGGACGTGACCCTGGATCTACCACGGATAACCCTATTGTGGGGTAATTTAGCACAGGTATGTGGAGGCGGAGAGGGTCGGCGCAGCGTGAGGAGTCTACAGGCTGAAGCTAATCCGCCGAGAGATACGCCTCGTAACACAGGTTGTTGAACATGGCCGTCTGTACAAACTACCGTCAGGGATTCACTCACACGTACGGACAGGAGCAGGATTTTAGGAAGTAGAGAGAAATACACTGGATTTACAATCAACACGTCCGCTTGTATCACAAGTTGTTGAACTTCACCGTCTGTCCTTCTGTTACCGGAGATTCAAACACACGCACAGTTGCAGGATTTCAGAAAACCATAGAAATCAAATCAACTTGGACGAGACACGACACGGACTGTTGAACGCAGACACAGGGACATGCGGACGCATCGCAGAACAGACGGTCCAGTTATCCTGCATTCTCCTTCAAAACCCAGCTGAACCAGACGCGAACCCTGCATTTCGTCTGTCGGAGAGAGGAGCTCACTTCAAGTTTGAAAAAAAGATAATGACAGAATAGGTCAAACAGTGGTGCAACACTGTGTGAATCCCAAGGCCGAATCCCTTACGACAAAAAAATGCGACGTTTTCCTCGTACGGTGAAAGAATACCAGCTCCAGGTAAAACTGACGAAGGATTGTTTCTTGGTGGCAAATCCAGGTGCAGGGGATGGAGGGGGGGCGTCCACAAACAAAACACATCAAACACTGCAACTAGAACACCTAATTTTGCGGTGATGTGTTTCGCTTTTGTTGCGCACTGAATTTGTCTTGTTGGACTCATCACATGGGCGTTGCCCCAAGAACCAAACCTGCGTCTGCATCCGCAGTTCAACCTGGATCTCCGGGGATTCGCAGCCCAAGGCTGGTTCACATTGGCTACGTGATGCTGGCTTTGTGGTTCTGAACCTTCCAGTGCATGGAGTCAAAATGCGTGCAAGCAGCACAAATTGCAGGGTTGATCCTGCAATCCTGCTGCCCTGGGCTCGTGCAAGGGATGCAACTCGCGAAACACCCAGTGTGTCGAGACCTCATTCCCTTGTGATCCACACGGGTTACAGGTCAGGTCTCCTTCACACTTTATGCGTCAAGCGTTTCTCCGTAAAGCAAAGCAGGCTGCTTTGTGGTGTCCATGGGTTTGTTGCAAACGTACCGGGTGTGCACCCGGTGGGCGAGCTGACCCACCCAGTGTGCACCCAGTCTGACCTGTGATGTACCCAGTGAGAACACGATGCGAGAGGTGACGTACCCAGTGCAAACCATCTGACGTGTGACGCACCCAGTGTGAACCGCGTCTGAGATGTGATGCACCCAGTGTGCACATGGTCTGGGTTATGACGCACCCAGTGTGCACCCAGCCTCCCATCTCGTGACCAGCGTATTTAGCTCACAGGTAGACATGGCAGGAACGCAACAACAGCGACCGAGTTCCCTTTGATCGGAGCAGAACAAAGAGGAAACAACGGAGCAGGGAGATGGGAGGAAAGTACATGGCTGTGGGGTGGCTGGGTTCATACTGAACGCTTCAAGCGTTGCATGAGTGGGAGTGGCGTTTCAGAGGATTACCCAGCTACTGGGTCAGTGGGCATGGCGTCATGCTGGGTGCTCCGTGTCTTGGTCCAGTGGGTAGATGTAGGCTTTATTCCGGGTGCATTGACTGCGTTTCGCGTTGAAATCAATGGGTATCGAGTCTTTGTAGATACGCTGCATACCCAGGCCGGGGTCGCACCCTGCCCAAAAACACTGTCTCTCAGAGTCAGTTCCGCCATTCCTGCAGTGTTATTGCAGTTTTCTGCAGTCTGTTTGCGAGGCGGCTCCCCCGATGGCTCCCTGACCTCACACACTTAGCTCCTCGGGCTCAGTGAGAGAAACCCACAGCTCGGGTCGGGTCAGAACCGTCAGTCAGTCTACGGGCCACAGGAAGCATTTGCTCTGTTTCCAAGAAGTATTGAGCAAGCTAATGGGAATCTATGACTTGGATTTACCAATTAAAATTCTGCAACAAACAAATGACAAAACATATTTTTTGGGTGGGTGGGTCTCGGGAATGTAATTTTTGCCTGAGTCCATCAGGGGATGTTTTGTCTCTTTCACTCAAAAGCGTGGGCTCAAAGGGATTATCTCTGAACCCACCATCTGCGTTGCTGCTTCGTCATCACTTTGTAGCTGTTTTTAACAACAGTACTTCCAGCGTTCAGGTCAGCGGATGCGTAACTGTGATGGAAGCTCTTCCGCACGTGAAGGGTGTCAGCTGTGGCTTTGCGTCTCTCCAGTTACGCATCACACTGGTGTGTTTCAGCAACATTGACAATGGAGGTGTACCCTCTATGCTCCAGGTCGTGAAATTTGCGTCACTGTAAGCACCTGGCTCTTGCTGGGTTCCTCTGGGCCTGCCACCTCAGGATCATCGTCTGTTTGGATGCAACTCCGCTAAGATTCCCCTGGGGTTCCAGCCCGTCTCTCCCCTTGGACCCGCCGGAAAGCACCCCGGCTCAGACTAAAGCAGTTTCCATGGTAAAGCGTCACGTTGGACACCACAGGGACGGAAAATGAAGTGGTCTCCAGGAGAGGGGGGGGAGCTTCATCAGTAGCACTGTCTGGCTTCGTGTGGAAACGGATGAGAACGTATTTGCGTACGTTGCAACTTCCCTGTCTGGTCTCACACTGGATGCAACGCACAATTTGTCATTCCTGTGCAAATGAAGGTGGCTGCGACTGAAATGCACTGAGACGCAACGTCTGACGCAAGCAGTGTGGAGCAAGCCGTCCTGTGTTTGTGTTGCATGAGCTGAAAGTGGACTTTCAGCAACTACAATTTTCTTGCACGTGCGGTGCTCCAATTGCTACATCAGTGGCACAGATAGCCAAACAGGAGACTGAGAGCCAATGACCAGTGAGCAAATGATATCTGTCACGAATCTGGCAATTGGGGTCACGTCGGAAGGGGCCCGGACGTTTTTGACAAAACTCGCCAATGCTTCCCCTGTATACGCAGGGACCGAACGCACGACGTATGGAGTGTGAAGAACCAACACTCAGTGTGAATAACTGATGGGAGATGAGAGGCTAATCGTTGTGTACGGGAAGGTGGGGGAACTGCACATCTGGGATCCGGAGCCGTGAATGCAATGCGTAAAACTTTTCTGGAACCGGCACCTCATTCATTCACAAAACGCTTCCTCGTTGGAGGAATGTTCACTGCAGGGAGACTGGTTGGTGCCATAGGTGGAGCCACGTCCGTTTTCACCCAGCTCGATTCCGCCCTGTTCAGAACCTGGGGTGATTCGATCACGTGATTGTGGACCCAGAGATACCGTGCAGTGGTCAATGTGAACTTGGGAAATTGCAAAAAAAAGTTGGAAAATTTGATCAATTTCAGCCACATACTGTCAAAATTTTCCCGGCAAGAAAAGCTTGCACAGTTCAAAACTCAGTTGTTTTTGGTTTGAATTGACTGGAAAATACGTTTATGTTGACCAAAACCAGAGCTAAAAATTCTAAATTCTCATTGGCTCCTACGCTTGAACCTCCCTCAAGCAAATGTCAATGTTCTGATTTGAGTTCAATGGGTAACAACGCCCGTTCTGTATTGACCAAAGGTCAACACTGTCTGGTGCATCCAGTCTGCTTGCAGTCAAATGAAGAGATGCAACGAACTGCGCATCCAGTTAGTGTCCGGCCTGATGCAGCGCCAAAGTACATGCAGAGGCAACAAATTGCGCAGCGCATCCAGTGTGAAATAGGGCCACGCAATTCCTCACTTTATCAAACATTCATGCTGGAAATAGTCTCCCATTGCGGTACATTAAATACAGAAGGCAAACACGTCCCGCTGCATTGTCAAACACGGTGGTCTCAAGTCTTCTCAGCGTGGGAGTGTGTGTGTCTGTGGATGGGTGTTCAGAGTGCTTTGAGTCCCTGCGGCCGTGTCCACAGAGTAGGCGTTTCTTTGCAAGACTCACTGACGCATGGAGTCTAGGCCAGGGGCGAACGGAGGGAAAACTCCCTTTGGCTGAGGTCATGGGGTTTGAGCCTGTGGATCCACACTGAGAACAGGGCTCTGGAACCATTTGGTTTTGACTTGGTCCCTGGACCCAAACTTACTCCACACCTTGATTCACCCTGGAACTGCTCAAACCCTGGATTCACCCGGTTGCACCATGGGTCTCGTTTTGGATCCACACCTTTTTGCGACTGCCCCTGGACCCAACCCTGGACCCAACCCTGGACCCAACCCTGGACCCACCCCTGGGCCCACCCCTGGACCCACCCCAAGACTTACCCCAAGATGCACCCTTGGTTTCTGCGCTGGACCCACCCACAGACCCACCCCAAGATCTACACCTGGACCCACCCTTAGACCCATCTATTTTGTGCACCCCTGGGATCCGGCACTGGACCCACCCCAAGATCCACCACTGGAACCAGCACTGGACCCACCGAGTGGACCCACAACTGCACTCACCCCTGTACCCACCCCTGCACCCACCCTGAGCCCACCCCAGATCCACCCCTGTATTCCCCTGGACCCACTCCTGGATCCACGTCTGGATTCCATCGGGCCCCCACGAACACTCATCCCCCCTCCCCGGGAGAGAGACACCGCAGCTGTGACACGATGCGGAGACTGCAATTAAGCGCCATTAAATATACATGACGGGTTGTGCGGTGTTGCGCGAGTCGTACCGGATGCTGGGGCGGGACTACGAGCATCCATGAGACTATGTGGGACGAGTCAGGGGCGGAGCCGTGAGAGGATTATTGGGGGCGGATTCTGGATAGGACAGTGGGGGGAGATCATGGGTGGACTGGTTGGGGGCTGACTCCAGGAGAGTGCGAAGGTTGACACGGAAAACGAATGGAGGTGGTTCTTGTGTTGAACTTGTGTGGGACCAAGGACCAAAAGGATCAGATTGGTTTGGGCCTTCGGGTTGGGGTGGGGGCTGGAGATGGACCAAGGGCGAACCTGAGGTCTTACCCCACGGGGCAAACATTAATCTGGTACTCGTGTGCCCCGTCCTGATTGTCACGGTGTCAGTTGGCACTGTTCGGCAGCACACACTGCTGTTGTCCCACTCCCCTGTGCTGGTTCTGAGAAGAACCTGCCATCTGGAGTGCGTAATGCAGCACAAATAGCCGCTTCTCAGGTTGACCCACACGTGTGCGAATGCTGTGTGGAATGGAGCCTCTCTGCTTCGTATTCCATCATCACCAGCGCGGCTCGCACGGATACACGACAGCAGCACCAAAACCAAACAGGGGGCAGGTTGCTCAAGATCCATTCCAACACAGGCTCCACAGACAACACGTCTTTCATTAGCAAATTTCACACAGTGGCGGGAAGCCTGACTGAAGTCAATCCCAGATCAGCTGGAGCTGCAGCTGCCTCCAGGTCCATTTGAATTCAGCTCGGGCAGGCGAAGGCGACTTTGGCTGCGCACTGAAGAGGTGCAGTGTAGTACGCAATGAGACCCCCGGGGCTGGGCTATTGACCCTTCATTTGCAGGGAGCGTGGAGGGCATTGGGACGGGGTCCTACTCTTCACCTATGACCCCTCATAATTGGGAAATTCATTCTTTATGTGAGGTGAGCGTGTCTCACTATTGCTTACTGAGGGTCGCTGGATATTGGCTAAAAACAGGGCGTATCTAGGAGTCCTTGGGACCAGGGGCTGGATGGCGTACCCTGACTCCTCAGGTCTGAAAGCTGCTGTTTTGGTGCAGATTGGCATTTTTGAGTGCTGGATGCCACATTCCTGCGTTGTCCACACTCGCCTTAGTAGCGGAGGGTGTGGCCTGGACTCCTGGTGCCTCTGCTCCTCACTGCACTTCAGTGGTGTGATGGTTGCAACAAGACGTCGCCATTGCCGAAGTTTAGCAAGCAAGAAGTGAATGACATCGGTCCGCTGGCTGTTGAATTCCTCCCCACACTGCACAGAAGATCGGTAGAAACCTCAAAACACACGGCACACATTTGCCAGTGGAAGGAGGGGCATGCATGCATATATGACTGTTTGTTTTGGCTGGCCATGTGCTCCATGGGGGAAGAAGCAATCAGAAAAATGTCAATACAAAGCACAGGCCTTTGTGTTGGGAGAATCAGGTGGAAATCACCAAATCCCTCCCCTGCACTGTCACTCAAATTACGTCAGCCACGTAGACCGTACCGATTGCAGAATCGTGCTGAACCTCCCCATTGACTCTTGAGCCAGTTTCGCAGCAGACTGCACGTGGCAGGGTGGGGTAAATTGAGGTCGGGGCGGGACCTGGCCCATCACCATCACCATCACCATCACCATCACCATCACCATCACCATCACCATCACCATCACCATCACCATCACCATCACCCCCTCATCATCATTGGGACACATTTGTTCTTCCATTCACCATCCAAGCGAGCGGTGAGCGTTTCTCCAGCTGCGGCACCTGCGGCTGTGTTGGACACTGATGAACAGCAGGGAGAATCTCACAGCCTGTAACAATGTGGATCCAGAGGACCGAGGAACAACACTTGTCCAAGGTTGAAGCTGGAGACAGTGGGGCCAGAACCTGGAGTCTTGGCTGGGGCCAGCCACACCTCATCCACCAGGGAGAGAGGACGTGTTGTAGACTTCTGACGCCCCTGCCCTGCCCCTCGCTGGACAGCTGACTCACAAGAAGAATTGTCTGCAAAGGCAATATCAGCTGAATTTGGGCCCCCACCGTGGGGCTTGGCCCCTGCCCATGGAAACCATGTATGGATCCACCGATAGACTCCGATGCTGAACCCACTGACACAGCACGCGTCCACTTGTTGACTGAGTGTTTCTTCTCGTTTGGGAGGCCTCCAGGGAACAATCTTCTCTGGTTAGTCGTGTTTGATTGGCGACTCAACAGTGGCTGGTTCCTTCAGTGAAGGAGCATTACGAGTCCATTGTGTTGTATGGGGGATTCAATTTGAGGCACATTCAGCTTGGTTGAAGCCAGGAATGGGGAGAAGGGTTCTTCTTCGTTCAGAAGAGGCGGACCCAGGATCAGGGTGAAAAGCCAGACCTCATCCTGATGTGGGTGCCATCTGAGGGAGAACCTACATCCAGACAATGTGTGGGCGTTTTCCTCCAATTTCCCCTCTCTGTTGAAGAATGTTGTGTCCATTGAACCTGACACAGCCACGTTTGAGAACCGCCTTGGAGAGGTGGGAGGAGGCAGTAGTCAGGAGCCCTCGCTTGGACACGGAGCATCCAGGCCACAATTTTTTCACGAAGTTTGGAATCTCAAACGGACAGGTGTACGAGGCGACACCTGGATCCACTGGAGTCCGGTGCTTTAGTGTCTGGCTAGGCTTGAGAGACACTTGTGTGTGCCGTGGTTTCTGTAGAGAGCTGCAGCTGCTTGAGTCCTCACAGCTCCACACAACAATACAGTCCACATCCAGGCCCCGTCTTCCAGTCCCCAGCGCACACGGCTCTGCGCTGAAGATCCATTGAAGTCACTGTGACATGATGTGTGCGAGGAAACCAGAGGTGGATCCAGGCACCGGGCAGGGGCCGCAATGTCCACAAGGGCACCCCATCCTTATCTCGACCAGTTTCCAACCAGAATGGGTATGCAACAATCCCCTCAGATGATTGGAACAAAAGCGAAATTCCATTTTTGAGGGCGCGGACACACTGAAGCGAGAGGGACAGGCGCCTCGTGCTGCCTCGTTGTGTGGTGGTGTCGCCCCATTGGGTTTGTATTGGGCTGCTTTTGCATCGCCCCAACCACTCTGGGTGCAGTTACCACTCTGGGAGCAGTTGGGGCGATGCAACAGTAGCCACAGCACGATGGCGCAGCACGATGGGGCAGCACGTCGCGCTTCAGTGTGTCCCCACCCTACATGGGTGTGTTCGCCAGGGCTCCAGATTCGACGAACATTCGCTCCCTGCTCGAATCTGTGTGAGCTGGACATTCGTTGTGCGGATCGTCTTTTTGGCCAAATGGGCTTCTGTTTCAGAGAGGGACCGAGCATGAGCAACGAGGACCCACTTACAAGCGTGTGCCAAGTCTATTGTGGAAGGAAGCACTGAGTGGTCGTTTTCTCAGAGATGCACTTCTGATTGTAACATGTTGCTCCCTTGGTTTCAATGGGTTTGGACAGTGTCTGAGAAACTGCACCTTAGTCTTGTTGACTCTGCGGTTTCTGTTTGAGACAGGACGCAATAAGACTGGACCAAACTTGTGTCACGGATGTGGGACTCAGACGGTCCGGACCTACGTCTTTCAATGGGCTGCAACCACTTTAAATTAATGGTGAGCGAGCCCCACCTGTGTTCGGCAATTTGTAGAAACTTCATTTGCGCATCAGGTATTCAGGAGTAACTGTGAACTACACACGTGGGAAATCATGAGACTCGTACAAACCCAGATCCCAATCACCAGGATTGGGCGAATTGAGCTTCAGAGTCTGATTCGACTGTCTGTGGGAGAGCCAATGAGAGCCCAGGGATTAAGGAGTGAGGTCCCATGCGGGCCAATCAGAGCCGAGATATCCACGTGAGAGAAATGAGAATTGTCTGGGAGTGGAGGTTCTGTTGGATGTTCATGTGAGGGCAGAAAACAGCCCAGGTCTGGAAGTGCTGAATTCCATTGGTAGGCGGATGCGCCTGGCCATAGATACCCTCCAAGGCCAGCGAAGTTGTGAGTGGTTCGAAATGAGCTGCACGTCAAGCCGTTTTCACGACGTTTTGTCGACGTCAAAGACAGCAGAATTGTGATGTCAACGTCAGAATTTAACATGACGCCCAATTGGTTGGTGTCAAAAAATGGTCCAGACCATTCCTTGACATCGTCAAGGAAAGCTGCTCTCGATGTCAGAAAAAAAGTTGACGTCGTCATCAACGTGAAAACCCTTCAGGTGTCGCCCAGACGTTTTCGATTTGGTTTGTTTCGAGGGGGGCGGGTCAGAACGGTGAGGTAGACACGCTGAATTCCCTTTACAGGCCCTTAATGACCCGGTGTCCAGAAAGCTGCCCAGTTCCCAATCTCAGGCCCTTGCTGCACCCGAGGCTGCCCGTGGACCTGAGGTCTCAGACGTCCACATCCGAGGTTCTCGCCTGAAGCTTCACGTTGTACGAACCCTCTGAAACCCAGACTCCACCTCTGGGATGCAGAATTCTCATTTTGCCCAGATTTCTTTCCTGGACTGCACCCATCTGCAGTGACCACAGAACCCTACCGTCGCTCGAGCAGTTGATACCAGCCCAAGCCCTCTTTCACCTCAAGTCTCTGCTCGATCTCAAGGTCCTGTCTCAGATCCCAGACCCACTCTTCCACACTCCAGTTACACCCTAATTAGTTGGGTGAGCAGCTGCTTTTGGTCAGCACGGATCAGCCAATGGCGAACCAGGGAACTGCCGGGTCTGGCTCTCCCTGACTCACGGGCAAAATACCCCACCCTCTGATACACACCACAGATTCTGATCAGCATTGTTTCACAAGAAAAATTTTCAAACGGAAAAGCGAGGGGCACGGCCCCACTCAACCTGGATCTGCATCTTCTTGTGAAGTACAAGGCCTCAGGGACCGTTCCGTCGGACAATAACAGAACAATAAACCGTAAATGCTTTTGTCCCAGTGGACGCATTTGAAGTCCAAACTGATGGGATCGTGATGGTCGTAAACTACCTGCAGCTCAAAGTTTGCAAAATGATGGAGTGTCAGCAACGAGGAGGTCAATGGATCCACAGGGTCCACAAAAAACAGGCCTGATATTTGTACACGTTTTTCGTGTGCAGAACTTGTGGTCAAGATGGCCAGTGACAAAAGTTGTGCGTGCTGACGTGGTTTGCCATGAATTCCTTTTTCTGGTCACCACAATGTCGGGTGCGCAAACCCGCAGGGCGTGTAATGGTCAAACTGAATTTGGTGGGGTCATAGCCTTTGTG
>JAAUXT010020372.1_pt1 | contig 14019 bp, 9 predicted proteins | sample 7278171 | NCBI WGS metagenome assembly JAAUXT01 (sample SAMN14350112, study PRJNA611818) | marine sediment metagenome | isolation source: surface marine sediment (1.8m) | place: French Polynesia: Moorea | collected 2018-08 | reverse complement strand
CTGAGATACCCTAACCCGGACAATGTCTGAGATACCCTAACCCGGACAATGTCCGAGATACCCTGCCCCAGACAATGTCCAAGTTGCAAAAATTTGCTAAGGGAGGGAGGTATCCCGGACAATGTCCGAGTTAGGGTATCCAGGACATTGTCCGAGTTGCAAAAATTTGCTAAGCGGGGGGGGGGGGGAGGGCGTATCCTGGACAATGTCTGAGATACCCTAACCCGGACAATGTCTGAGATATCCTGACCCAGACAATGTCTGAGCTGGAAAAATTTGCTAAGTGGGGGGGCGGGGGGTATCCCGGACAATGTCCAAGACACCCTGCCCTGGACAATGTCCGAGTTGGAAAATTTTGCTTTGTGGGGGGGGGGGATCCCGGACAATGTCCGAGATACCCTAACCCAGACAATGTCTGAGTTGCAAAAATTTGCTAAGTGGGGGGGGGTATCCCAGACAATGTCCGAGATACCCTGCCCCAGACAATGTCCGAGTTGCAAAAATTTGCTAAGCGGGGGGGTTGATGGGGGTATACCGGGGTACCAAGAGTCCATTGCTTCCCTCCGTCTACAGGTCACACATAACAACACAAATTTCGGGTGTCAGATTAAATGTATTTCACTTTGCCTTTGAAAAAAATGTTTGGGTTCTGTGCTGTGATGAAGGCGATCCTGTGGCGAGAGAGTGGTTGTCTCACACAAGGATGGTGTGGTGGCCCTGCAAGAAGGGTGTGGTGGTTCTGTAAGGAGGGTGTGGTGGTCCTGTAAGGAGGGTGTGGTGGTCCTGCAAGGAACTAGTTCCCAGTCCCTACCTCAAAGAGGTCCTTCAATACCCCAAAGTAGAGGCCCAGACAGACGGCCGCGATGATAATCTTGCTGATAATGAAGCCGATCGTGCATCCGAGCCACTGCCTCCGCGTCAGATTACAGAACGTCTTCTCACTCGGGCCTTGATCCGGGTCACTTCCGGTGCCATCTGTGTTGACTTCCGGTGTGTCTGTGGACACTTCCGGTGATTTTGTGTCTCAGGCCCGTGGTGATGTGTCGCGACTCATCCTTCCAATTGTTGGTACCAGGTCGTCACGCGCGTACTGCGTTGCTGAGGGCAGAGTAGAGCCGGCGTTTGTTCTGCTGAAACTAGGGCAGATGCATAGTCACGGTGCCATGCTAAAAAATGTTTGAGAATGAAGTCTGAGAGGAGCAAATTCTTCTTGCTTCAGCGAGATGACAATAAATTTGCTCGTTTGAAGTGAATTCCGAAAGCAAAACATGGCTGTTGTTTGTTTTGTTCCTGGTCTGCGTCCGTACCACTGAGGACTACACCCCAGAGTCACGTGACGCGTCGTGCGTCGCAGGCAGGGTGTGGCAGATCGTGATGTAAAGGTTGCCAAACTCGTGTTGACCAATGAGTGGGAGATTGCAGAGGGCGATCGAGACGAGTCACTCCAGACGTTGTTGCGATGAAGTGTGTGTGTGTGTGTGTGTGTGTGTGTGTGCGTGTTTGTGTGCGTGTGTGCACGGTGAATGTGCAATGAGACGCAATGTGCTGAAGGCGTGTGTGTAGGCGAGGAGAACAGACTGAGGGTTGGGTGGGTCATGGCACTCGCTTTGTGATCCTGGTGGTGTACAGTGCATGTACGAGTGGTACGAGTACATCAGTGTGAACACAACCAGTGCAAACGTGATACGTATCTGGGTGTGATGTGACCTTGTCGTGCGTGTGCGCTTGCGCACGTAGTGTGGACGAGGGTGAGGCCCAGCCTGCACCTGGATGAGGTTCACATCGGCTCCTGCTGCTGCAGCTGCAGTTGCTGCAGGTACATCTCGATCCAGTGTACACTGACACAATTTTTGTCACCTGACATTTGAAAAAAGTTGTGGATATTTTCTTGTCCGAAACGGCCAGTCAGATACAACAAATGTAAATTGTGCAAGGAAGCACCCAGACGCAACGCATGCAGTGTGAAATGGGCCTGATTTGCGAGGGTGCACCTGACTGTCTTCCATACGAAGAGGTCATCAAAAGCGTGAGCAGGGAACTGTTCAGGTTCCACACACGTTTCCAGAAGTGCACAAGAAAACATGCAGCTGCAGATTCGTTTCAACACACAAGCAATGAATTTTGGCACCATGCTGATTTCTGCAAGCTTCCCACGGTGCGACGGAGGACTAAACAACACGTCAAACAAGATGCCTTCGCTGCAGCGGATCCAGCATTGGGTCAGGGGACCTTACTTCTATGTTCACCAGCGAATGACACCCCCCCCCAAACCAGACCCTGGATTCGTCCCTGCCGCACCACGGCAAGACGATTGAAAGAGGGTTGTTCACAACCACTCGTCACGCACGAGTTGCGCGCTCCAGGCAGAAACGTCTGAGGATGAGAATCAGTGGAGACCCAGTGGTCCGTCATTGAGCAATTACCACGGTCCCACCCACGAAACCGAGAATGACAAAGACGAACAGTTTCTTTCTCAGAGCCACTTCCGGTGTGATAGGGCGGACTTCCGGAATTTATCCCTGACAATGGAAAATGCCAAATTGGACACAAATACACAGCAAAGACTCAAGACAATTCAATACAAGCTAGAATAATTTCTCTTTTTCACAGGAAAATATTTGATAAAGTTTCGATGAGCAGTATTCCTGCATGTTGGCGAAAACATTTGACTTTTTTTCAACACGATCCCCAAACAGCTCGCATTTATTTTCCCGCACACACTCGCTCAATTCAAATGTGTTCTCTACGGTATTCAAGTTTTTGTTCAAACTTTTCTTACAACAATGAATTTGACAAGGTTAATCACAAAAACATTGTGTTGTGGCTCCTTCCCTCCAAACCGAAATCCCTTCACCCAAAACGACTTTCCTTTTCCTTGTCCTGGGCAACTTTCTTTAGCCCCCAATAAAGGCCGAAGATAATGGCAAGGATCACGATGAATCCAATCACGCAGCCAATCTACTGCTTCGCCGTCAGCATGCAGAAGGTGCGTTCCCTGGGTCTGCGCCTGCGCCTGCGTTCACTTCCGGTGTTGTCCAGGTCCACGTGGGCCGTATCTGGGGACCCTTCCTCTGATTTCGTGTGCCAGACCCGAGGCTCCTTGTCTCGACTCATCTTCCAGGTGTAGTACCAGGGGGCAGCACTCACACGAGATGCGTCTGGCGTCACTGAGGTCAGAAATAATCTGCCTTTGTACAACTTGTATATATTTGTGGGCCGGGGGCATTTTTCTGTGTTGACACAAAAGGAGCGGAAGTGTTTTGAAAAGCGTCCTCTCCTGAGCGCCCTCTCCTGAGTCAGGGCTCAGGGTCCTGGCTCCCGAATCTACCTCCCCTGAACCGCCCCCCACACACACACACACCCACACACGGTCCAATTCCTCACCTTACGAACCCCACACGACACGTGTACGGCCCATTGATGCCAGGCTTCGCATCACGCATCAGAAAACCGGTGTAATGAAATGGCCAAACACCCCAAATGAGGAGGCGTGGGTGTCTCCCCATTTCAGATGACTTGAAACAGCCAGACATGGGGTGAACAATATCTGAGTATACAAGGCAAGGGTACTTTGCTTTTTTGCCCCCAAACTGAAATGGGGAGACTATTTCAGGCTCACACCTGAAATGGCTAAACACCTGTGTCAAAAAAGAGGGGTGTCTCCTCATTTGGTTGCACCGGCACACGCTGATGGGGTGGTTTGATGCTCAAGATGGTACCAGCGGTCACTGGTGTGTTTTGGCCAACACGACACGGTTTCAATGTGCTCACCTTTTGTGTGTTTCAATCTGCGACGAGGACGAATCGAACCACCCGGAGTTCACACAGAGCTGCGTCTCGTAAGAAACTCACCAAGAGTTTGTGAGCAAACAAGTCGGTACCAGCCTCTCAAGTTCATTATTCATTTGTCATTTTCATAAGAGTTGTCTCTCTATCGTGACTTGTAAAAAATGTATTGCACCATGGAGCTTGCGGTGATTTGAGAAACAACCCAACACACAACGACCGAAACACTTGGTGAGTTGAATGCGTAGTGACTTGCAAATGATCAAATTCAAAGTAATTTGGATTTTTTTCTTTATATAATGCACACAAACGTGTCCAAATCATGTGTACTTACCAAAATACACGTGAAGCATTTTCTTCAAAAAACTTTCCAAAAAAAAAACAACAAATTTGTACCAAACTTTGACCCTGCTTAGAAACCTTTTCCTCTTTTTGTCAATGAAAAATTGAATGACACCAGTCCAACACCCATCTGGTACATTTTTTAAAAAAAGCATCCTTCATCACTTCAGTGTTTGTACTTTCTGAGATATCACCCACTTCAAATGTGCAGTGAAGTCCAAAATTTTGCAACCCCAACAATTTGAAATTTTTGTCATCATAAACCTCAAAATTCAAACTTGATAAATTGCCTGCTTGTACCTTTTCCTTGCCCTGAACAACTTCGAAAAGACCCAAAAGATCCAAATTTATAATTTATCTTCACCAAGAAACCTGTTCACATGCTTTCCATGGATGCTGCCTTCAGGTGATTTGTTTCGGTCACCCACATTTCGGTGGCTCTCTTTGCGCAACCTTCAGCAATTCATGAAATCACCTAAAAATAGTCAAGCTCAGAAACCACGGTTGTCGTTTACTGCGCCAAACCTGATGCGCACGCGATGTAGTCATCGCTCGCAACAGCCACTGAAGCGCGTACAGGAAGAAAAAAACTTTTATCAAGCTGCGCTTTGTCCTCCAGCGAAGCGCAAAAACGGTCTGTCATGGTGGAAAATTTTGCGAAACTTCCACAGTGACTTGTCAGTGCATGCTGCGACAGCGCTTCGTGATCAGTTTCACGGGTTTCTGGTTCAAACTTTTTGAACAGAAGTTGGATGATGAGGGGTGTCAGAGTAGGATACCAGGTCACACAGGTGGTCGGTATATCTCCAGTACCCGCGACCGCCACTAGAGGTCCTTCTGCAGGAGGTACTGAAGCCACTACCCGCCGCGCTCACACGCTGTTGGTTGCCTTCACTTTGCGCGACATTCGTGGCTCAACAAGCAGAGTCTGACGCCCGCCGTGTGAAATGGATGTTGTGATGGTGGACCCGACTGTCCCCACCAAAGGCTGCGAAGTGGTGAAGTCAGGCATTTGGCTGGCCGGCACAAGTGATGGAACGCGCCCATTGTGATCGCACAAATTTTTGTGAAAATTAGACCGTCGCGTCCTGCGCGTTTCTTGTTGTGAAGGTAACGTGCCACGTCGGATTGCACAACAGCTGAGTGGTATTTCAGTGATTATTTCACATGGCCAGCGAATTTACGAACGTAAAAGAATCTGACAGAACAACGCACCAAAGAAGATGTCTGTAAATATTCACTCCTGCGGATCCAGGACCAGGGACGACCGCGGTGTCGCTAACCCACTGAACCCTGGGATCGGAGGGCCCTGGATCCCTGGATCCCTGGATCCGCTGGAGCTTCTGCAGTTTCGTATCGAGTATCAATAGCATCAGGGGTTCGAATACTGAAAGCGTAAGCGGTCTGCTGGAAAAGTTCCACCACATGGAAAGTGGACAGTTCTGATTCCAGGAGTGGATCCAGGATTTGGTCGAGTGTGTGTGTGTGTGTGTGTGTGTGTGTGTGTGTGTGTGTGTGTGTGTGTGCGCACGCGTGTGTGTGTGCGCACGCGTGTGTGTGCGTGTGTGTTGACCGGGCGAATGCGCTAGACAGTCTATGTCTCCCACATGTTCCCCTGGGTGGACATCAGGAAATTTATAACCGAACCCTGGATCTCCTACAGGCAGACACTTTCCAATTCCAACAGCGCAAGCAGAAGCACGGCGACTTCCTCCACTTCCGGCTTCGTCGCGGGTCACTTCCGGTGTGTCGTCGTCAGACGGCTTCAAGCAGCGCGATCGGAAGGACAGCGAAGAAAGCGAGCAGCCCGACGAAGCCGACCATGCAGCAGATCCACTCCTGCATCGTCATGAGGCAGCACGTGGTCTGCTTCTGGCGTCGTCTGTGGTCACTTCCGGTGTGGCGGCGTGAACTTCCGGTTTGTCTTTGTCTATTTCTGTTGGGAGTTCGGGTGACCTCTGGTGGACTTTCGCTGAACAGGTCATCACTTCCAGTCAAATCACCAGGATTTGCGGTGAAAACTGCAGCACTTCCGGTTTGCTCAAGTGGACTTCCGGTTTCACCAGGGTTGTTTCCGTAGGGTGGGGGGTATCCGTAGGCGTGGTGAGTCATGTACACGTTCGGGTAGCCGGTGTACTGGAGCCCTGGGGCCGACCACCGCAACGCGTCGTAACTCATCGCGACCACGCGGCACCAGAGGGCCCCACTGACGTCACATCCGGTGCGTCCTGCCTCGCTGACGTCAGAGTGACACAGACGTCAGGTTCTGAAATATTTTGTTGCACGTTAAAGTGAAGAAACTGCGAACACAAGTTGGTCAGAATTACAAGCTGTACACTTTTTGAATCAATCTGATGTCTAAATTAGACAAGCAACGATCGTTTCAATGGGCCCCCAACACCCCGAATCGAGAAATTTTTGTTGAAGTGCACTTTTGTCGCGAGTGCGCAAAATAACGGGTGACTTCGGTACACACGTTGAACTTACCTGCTCCGTACAAAATAGCTTGGCTTGTCGAAACCACTCCGTGTGCAGCTCACTGTGTGTGTGTGTGTGTGTGTGTGTGTGTGTGTGTGTGTGTGTGTGTATGTGTGTGTGACGATTGCGTCCTCAAGCTCCTTCAATTGAAGACCTTTCTTCAGGACACATTTCCTTTTCCAACATGGCTGTTTGTTGTTGAAGGTATTGCGTTACACTCTCTGCTCACATGCCTTGACACACTCGTATCTATCCGTGCGATGCGTACTACGCACACCCCTGGATCTCCACAGATTGCACATGGTGCTGCCGCGCTCTGGTTCACACAGCGATAGATCAACGTCTCTCCACACCACTGCCTCTGAACGCGCAGAAAACAACAGAGGCAGATCCAAAGGGCACAAGAGCATGATCCTCTGACCATTGAAAGAAAATTGTTGGTGCGTTTACTTTTGTCTATTGTGAATTTTCAAAATCCATTTGGACGCAACCAATACTGCTTCTTCTTCCTCTCGTGCTAGATTGGAGAGCCACGTGGTTTGGGGAGTGCATCACGTGAGACCGGAAGTGACTGCTGAACCTCCCTCTTGCTGATGCCGTGCAGGGCACGGAACGTTCATTTGAACTCAACGGGCCCCGTATATCGCCCATCTACCTCGCGCTCAAGGCAGGTTCGGCCGGGCCACCAGTGGTAGACCTTTGGTACCTTCGGGAGACAAGACGGAACGACGCTTCGCGTGGTCACCGCGTACCTTTCATTGTTGTGCATGGACCGCAGACTCCGCGATCACAAAACATGTCATGTACGCTCGCACGAATGACACAACTCTTTCCAAAAGTCTGGAAAAGTCAAATTGGAGTGGGATTTCACAAGAACAAGTTTTGTACAGCGTGAGAACCCTGCCATGCACTGCGCTCTTCTCTCACGTGTTTCTCGGGTCAGCTTTTCACGTCTTTCGCGCGGACGATTCCAGGACGAAATCCGAGACGGACGCGACGGATCCAATCGAGCAGACAAGTCACCTGATCTGGATCGTAGTCTTCTTTATTCCGATCGGAATTTCAACAAAATACACACTTCTACCGCAATGGTCAGGCGTGCAGTGTGTGGACGGATCCAGGGTCTGGTCAATTGGACCCCCAGCTTGAGGGGTGTGAAAAATTGTGGTGGCCATGGGTTCGGACTCCAAAGGCTCCACTTTGGTTCCACTCAGTCCTTCCGGTGCGTGTGATGTTGAGATTGAAGTGAACTGCATGGTGCGGTGTCTCACAGTGAAGAGAATAAGTTGATGATGGGGTGAAGGGGCTAGGGGCTGATTCAGGATTGTCAGTCCTTCTCCTCACACGAGTTCCGGCCCGTGCATGAATCCCCGCAGCCGGCGCTTGCCTCAATTCCTAATGTCTCAGTTGTGTGGTGGACAACTCCGGGCTCTCGGCGTCCCGGTCTTCGGGAGGGGCGCTGGCATCGCGCATCGCAGCCGCAGAGACGGCGCGGTAGATCCTGACGACACCCGCTGCTATAGCAACGAACACGTAGAGACAGCAGCCGAGCAGCAGGCTGTAGAAACCGGCGGGGATCAGGACCAGGTACACGGCGAGCGTCGCGAGGAAGTGTCGCTGCGTGCCGTCAGGGGGCGTGGTTGCCCCGATTCGTAGACTGGGCCCCGGGACCCTCAGTCTGCGCCGGGATGCGGTCTTGGGTCCCTGGATCCACCTCAGCTCCAGCACAGTCTCGTCCAGCGTGAAGACGTTGACGTTGACGTCATCCCCTGCTGGGTCGTCCGCCTTCTCCTTCTCTGCCCTGGTTCCCGTTTTCTCTGGTTGTTTCTCGGCTCTGGTTGCCCTCGGGTCCGGCTGTTTCTTCGCTCGTATCTCCAGCACCGTTTCTCCCATTCTGAGAACCGTCGCATCTTCACGGGGTTTGGTTTCTTCTGCCTCCTTCTGCGTGCCACTATTTTCCCCACTTCCGGTCTGGGCGTGCTCACTTCCGGTGGCCCGGACTCCAACTTCCGGTTCAGACCGGAAGTGCCACCATTGCCACCAGCCGCGCAGAAGAGCACGAAGGCGTCGGCCCCGCCCTGCACGTGTCGCTGCGACCGGAACCACGTGTTGAGGACGGCGCGGCGCTGCGCCTCGCAGCAGGGGGCGCCACAGCTGAGGACGGGAAGCGATAATACGGAGGTTCAGCACGGCCTGCATTTTGTACATTTGGTGCCCCAATTGTCAGATTCCTGCCCCAGATTACCACATTTGCCCTGAATTTGCTCCCAGAGCCAATGATAACTGGCCAAATGATATCTGTCACTGATCTGGCAATTATGCCACGTTGAAAATGGACAGGACGTATTTGCCAAGCCTTCATAATGGGATGCGATCTGACGTATGTGCATGTGTGTGTGTGTGTGTGTGTGCGTGTCTGTCTGTCTGTCTGTCTGTCTGTCCGTCTGGCTGTCTGGCTGGCTTTCTGTCTGTCTGTCTGTCCAAATGTGTGTGCACGTGTGTGTACGTGTGCTCGTCTTGGGTGCCTGAGATGCTGCATCTCCTGCAAGTCAACGGACACTGCATCAACAAAAGGGTGTACTCTGTTGTGATGCACCTGGAGCCCACGAGCGCCCTGAAGATGTTGACGCAGAGTCGCGCGGTCATGTAGAGCGTCACGGCGGGAACGGCGAGCAGCACGACGGCGCCCCCTACCAGCGCCGCTCCTATCAGCGCGACCCCCAGCGTCCCGTAGAACAGCGCCGTCCACACGAGCTCCCCGCCGCTCCAGGGGGCGCCACCAGTCCCCGGGCCCGCGTCGCCACCAGAGACGTTGCCATGGACACGGCTGGTGTCATCAGGGGCGTCGTTGTTCTCCTCGGCGATGTTGCTGCTGTCTTCCATGTCGTTGTTGCGGTTGTTGCTGGTGTAGGCAGCGATGCTGGGTGATTCTCTCCACAGGCCGCCCCTCCCCCCAGGACCCCCTGTCTGGGAACCCAACCCCACCGGCATCGCGCTCATGGTATCAGGGGCTCAGGATGGAGAATTCTTGACTAGATGGGCGTTAGACCCTTGGGTAGGGGTTGAATCAAGTTCCTCCGGGCTTTGCGATTCGACAGCTGGCCCGTCACCAATCATGTACCTCTTCCTTCAAAAACTTCTTGCTTGTAGTTCAGTGTTTCTCCTTCACCCTCCTCATGATCCACACGTGTCAAAGGTCAAAAAGTTTATCAGAATTCTGATTCTTATGAGCGAATCAGGCCCCTGTCTTCCTGCGTCCGCTTGTCACCCAAAACTCGGATCCACACCTTGAGCCACACACGCAACGGGATACTCCACGCGTCAGATTGAGGTAAACGAATCTCCTTCCTTTCTCCTGTGTTCTGGGACGCAACGTCTGCAGCGTCCAGTGAGAGCCAAGCGCCCTGAGGCGACGTCAGGTACTGGTCCAGTGGAACTTAAGGTGCGAATAAAGACGTGATAATTCCAAGGCAAAGCAACTCCACCTGTGTACCTGCACACTTGTGAAGGGAGTGGCCGGAGCGAGTGAAAGTGAAGCGACGAGGTCGTCATCCGATCTCAGGTGTCAGGATCTGATCAGGGCGGATCCAGGGGCCACACAAGGCTGGAACTCCACGATCCCCAGAAAACGCATTTCTCCTCCTCTTGAACGACACAGGTGCGAAGATTTTTACTTTTGTTCTTTTTAGTGGTTTGAAGTTGTCCCGCTGCCTTTGCCGCCCTCCTCTTTGGGCCCCAATCTTCAGTCCCTGGTCCGCCAGAAATGTGATCCCGAATTCACGGGGATCGATCTTTGATCCAGGGGCGGTTCCAGGGTCCGATCAGGCGGATCCAAGTTCACAAATATACATGTGAGTCGCAGTTTTCATAAATGCATGAGTGAAAAACGGTTCAGTTTCCACCAACTGACAGAAACAAACACCTTGATTTGGATCAGAGTAGCAGCCCTGCAGGGTCCAGTGCGTCAACGAAAAAAGAAAATCTGACACAATGAAGCTCTTTATGTGTGTTCTATCACAGACCTTTGTTTCCTCAAATCAGCAGGTTTACAATGGTGCAAAATGGTCCCCAATGGCGAACCTACTGGGGTATCTACATGGAACGAGCGTCAAAAGGAAGGGTGCGTTTTGTACAATGGTATGATTTTCGTGGAACCTGAGCATGAGAGAACGGACGCAAATACTGGCGTACATGTTGTGCAGGAGTGCGACGAAATAGTGAATTGCGCCTGTCTGAATATTCCGCAAGATACTGAATCGCGAATACTGTCACAAAAATCCTGATATTATGACTGACCCGTGCTTTCTACATCACGACTAGTGACTTCGCCTGCAGTGGAAGTTTCTCTGAGAATGTTTGAGTCAAGACTTACTTCAGAATATCACAGCTAAACATTATACCCGTGAACTGCGGCATCCACCAGTTCCAGGATGGCGGTGAGTATGCCCAAGCACTTGGGCTGGGAGCGAAACCTTTACACAAATTTACACGAGGCCTTAATTCGAGGGATTTCTGTCAGGACCTGCTGACGGACTTTTGTCACATGTTCCTGTCAGAAATTTGTCTGTTAGTGATGGATCCAGGCACCCCTGGGGACGTCCCTCCTGGCCCGATCCTGGATCCGCTGGAGGGCGGGACCCCTCAAATCCCCAGGTTGGTTCCACCCGTGTTCTAATGCCACAGGAGGCACAACTTGTTCTCCTTTCTGGTTGAACTTCCCCGTGGGGGTCTGCTTACCCCTGGACTTTTTGCTAGATTTGCCTCTTGCGACAGACAGATTCCTCAAGGCGACTCTGCTCATGGGACGCTCGAACCACTGTGGTGCTTGTCAGGTCCAACACCATTGTTTGTATCCCCTCTGCGTTGGCCTGTAGATTCTGGTCTTTCTCTGTGGACTTCTAACACCCACCAGTGGTTGCGAAGATGTACGCTCTGAGGATGGGGCTCCCGAAGATGAGGCACAGGGCGATAATCAGGGACACAGGAACACTCAGGGCTATGGAGGGATACAGGATGACCTTGACAGCAACAGCGGCCATTTTGTTCCTCATAACCGGGTCCCCGTTATCAGCTGCACCGGAAGTGGGGTCAGTTGGAGCCTGGTCCCCGCTGTCCCCCATGTCAATCGCGACATCTGGAGCCCGGTTATTTTCATTCGAAGTGCCTGGTCTGGATCCACCGTTCTCACTATGCTCGTCGCTGGCGATGCTTTCTATCTCATCTACAGTGTCGCTGACCACTCCTGTGGCTCCTGTGAGTGAGACGCCTTTTCCTTTGTCCCCAGCGCTTTTTGCCTTGTGCTTCGAACCGCGGCTTGCGTCAGCAGGACCAGCGCTGCTTTCCCTCTGGGTTTGGTTTTTCTTTTGTTGGTTTCCTTGTGTTTCGCCCATTGCGCCTGATTTATCAGTCTCTCCTTTGCTGGTTCGGCTGGTTGTTTGTCCTTCGCCGGTTGTGCTGGTCTGTTCTTCGCCGGTTCCACTGGTTGTACCTCGTTCCACACTGCTTGTCCGGCCCAGACCTTCAACGCGGACAGTAACCATAAACTGCAGTGTTTCCCCATCCACTGTCGCAGCCGGCACCACCATTCTGTGCTCTTCAGAGTTGATTGCTGTGCCACTGGCCTCGGCGTCCTCTGGTGGTGGAAAAGTGAACCAGAAGCCGAGGCAGCCTTCCATCCAGCGACTGTAGGAGTTGACCCCTCGACTCAGACGCTGCCGCGACTGTGTGTAGGTGGCGCTCAGAACGTCCCCCATGTCCCCGCACCATTCTCCGCTGTCGCACCTGGGTTTGCGCAGTTTGCTGTAGAAATGGGCGGTGAATTTTGCAGTCATGAAGCCGGCGGTTCCCAGGGTGGCGCACAGCGCAATGAGGAAACTAAGGAGCACGGCTCCGAGGAGTGCGAAGACCATGCTCGTCTTCTCCAGGCACTTCCAGCCGCATTCACCGCAGGTGATTTTCTTTGGTTCTGGTGCGACAGCCACGGTGGCTGCAGTTGCGTCGTTAGTTTGGTCCGTTTGTCCTATTGCACTGCCGTCACCATTTTGTTTCTTGTTGTTGCCGTCAGTTGAGCTGCTGCTGCTGGCCTTCGCGCTGTTGTTGCTGTTGTCGCGTGACTTTCTGCTGCTGTTTCCCTTGGTCTTGTTGCTGCTTGTCGCACCGTCCTCACCCGATGTTTCCCCTGTCTCTCCTGCCTCAGTGTTCCCCATGTTCTCTATGCGTGATTCCGGCCCCGCCCCCTTCACCACATGCACCTTATTCTTCGGCATGGCGACTTGTGTGTTGCTTGGCAACGGCTAAAGCTTTGGTCACGGTGAAGTGCGTCGACGGAGTCTCATCAGCGACGCAGCGCGCAGCTTCCGGTGAAAGTCGCACGTGACTTCCGGTGAAATATCTCCGCTTGAAGATAAGTTTGTTTTTCTCCTGCAAAATCTTCCACAATTTGTCCATAAATTTGAAAAGACTTCCACACCAATCCTTTGGAGAATGCTGCGTCCACTGTCTCATTCTCTTTCAGTGGACGTTCTGCCGGCTGCTGAAGCTGCGTCGGCAATGACGAAGTTCGCGGAGGCGGCATGGTTTTTAAACTTGGGCGTCGACCAGGTAACAGAGATACAAACCGGAAATAGCCGAAGATAGAACCACAGAGGCTGAAGCAGAGGCCAAAGAAAAATTCCATGGAATCCAAATTCTTAATGTTCAGGCCAGACTGACCCTGCAGTGCTTCTTGCAAAAATATTGTTTCAATCAACACTGGCAACAAAGCATTGATTGACTCTTCCCGGATCTGTGGCCACCTCCTTGACTTCAAGTTCGAACATTTTTTTCCACCTCGAAACGAAAGAAAAATGTCATGGTGACAAGTTCAGAGGGCTCTGGACACGCCTCATTGCATCCGCCCCCACAGTAAGTCGTCTCGCCTGGGTGACCACATCCCGGAAGCTTTCCGAAGCTCCAGACCTCCACATGTTAATTGGCGGTGTTGATTCCACGAATAACATTTGCATAATAAAAGAGTTTAAGATTTAGTGAGAACTGCACGTGAGATTGAGGGCGTATCTGAACCTGGAGATCATGGTATCTGCACACCAGATCCAGCGGCAGATCCAAGATCTGAAGGACCCGGCTGGGAGACCCTGGACTGCAGGATCCAGGGGCACGTCGCATGCGCACTGTGCGCTGGCGCACATGCAGTTGGGGCTGGGGCCTGTTCACGATCGCGGTGCATAAGAGAGCTGTTGGTGCGAGCACATCACTTCACACGGGTAAAACCTGATGTAGTGCGATGTGACTTGGTGTGCGTAATTAACACTAGCGGCGCCCATAGCTCCGATAGGAGCTCAGCGGCACTTGTAATGGGAGCGGCACCGCTCATTAATTAGTTGCGGTCATTGAGCGGCACCCCACTCAGAGATG